>Ga0307374_10000756_pt1 | contig 60679 bp, 61 predicted proteins | sample OX3MG_FD_202532 | JGI IMG/M metagenome (GOLD analysis project Ga0307374, IMG submission 202532) | Soil microbial communities from Risofladan, Vaasa, Finland - OX-3 | ecosystem: Environmental > Terrestrial > Soil > Coastal area > Acid sulfate soil | place: Finland: Risofladan, Vaasa | collected... | reverse complement strand
CAAACCCTGCTATGCTTCCCACGTGGCGGTCTTTGTGCCGCTTCAAAAAACGCTCCATGACCTTCCTCCGCATGACTTTCCTTACAAACATCATGCCGGAAACCGTCATGGAGTGTCATGACTTTTGATTGCGGCTCCGCCGCGCTGCGCTATTTGGCATGCTTTGTGCTCACGGGCAGCGGTGGGACTGGAGAGGGAACGATGCCTCGTGAGGCACGATGCTCTCTTCCCCCGTCAAACCGCACGCGCGGATTTCCCGCACCCGCGATTCAAGCTATCTTATTTTGGCTCGATGATGGCCAGACCTTTCACTTGGGAGAAATGCCGTTTGTTGAACGTGGCCACGCCGCTACCACGCTCCAAAGCTGTGGCCGCCACGATCACGTCATGGAAACCAATCATTTTTCCGGATGATTCCAATTCCGACCCGATGCGCGCGTGCTCGTAGGCTGTTTGTTCCGTGTAGGGAAGGATGGGCAGCGCTGCCAGAATGGTCTGAAGATAGCGCCGCCGACTGGCCTTATGCGGTCCGGATGCCCGTTCCACGCCATGCCAAAGTTCGGCGACGGTGATGGCAGCGATTTCAAATTGATCGTCGGCGCGAGAGGCCACCCAGCGTTGGAGATCGAAGGTGCCTCTTTCGCCGCCAATAATGACATCGGCATCGAGTATTATCGCCATTTGTCAGCCGGGACCTCGATCGTCTTACGGGCGGTCTCCAGGTCGCGATGCCAAGCCCTGGCCTCCTCGTCCGGCAGCCCAGTTTTGGCCAAGGCTTTGGCCAGGGTGCGTCCCGAACAAACCTTTTCATTGTCTGGCGTGAGCTGGGCGACAGGCGATCCGTTCTTAAGCAGCACAAAGGTGACGTTCTGGTAGTGGGCGCGGTTGACGCAATCGGCAAAATTGCGCGCGGCGTCGGTGACACTGATGGATGTCTTTCGCATAAAATCATATTATCAGATTCCATCTGTCTCTGTTCAGACAATAAGTGGAGGCCAGCCACGGTCAATCAGGATTGGATTAACCGTGAGCTTGTCCCGGACGGAAGGCCCACGGACAGAAATGCGCTGTCCGTGGCTACCCGCTCTCGATAAGGAGATCAAATGAAGAGCATGAGCAAAGTTGTAATGCCATTGGTTGTTCTTGCGGTTGTGTTTGGTTTGCTCCGAATTTACGGTGCTTATCAAAACGAGAAAAAGACAGCCTTGTTTATGGCGGCTCAAGCGTCGGAGGCTGCAAAGACCGCAGAACTTGAGGTGGCTGAGGACGACGCTCATGGAGCGTGTGTAAGTGCCTGGCTTAAGTACAATAACGAAGAGAAGAAAGCAGATGTCATTCGCCTCGAAAAAGGGGACATAGCTTACTACAGAGAAAAGGAGCGGATTCTTGGCGACAAACCAACCTGTTCGGAACCAGATACTTCTCTTGGTGCTATCCTAGACCCGGCGGCTTTTCGCCACATTGAAGAGGAGTATAATTACTGGTACCTTGCGGCTTTGGCAAATCGGTACGCGTCTGATCGTAAGTTGCAAACTCGCCATCTTTTGCGTCTGGCATGGGCCAAAATAACTGGTGCTGCTCCAGATACTCCAGAGGAGTTTGGTAAGTTTTTGGCTCAGAGTTACCCGGATATAAAAGCTAGGGAATGGCCCGGCGAACGATAAGCATTGAATAGCCCGGCGACAAATGAGGGCGGGGCAGAAGGAGAAATAGCGGTGGGAAAAACTTTTACTATTGAGAACTGCCGAAGCTTCCAAACGGGTAAGGCGAAGGGGTACCGAAGCGTGAAGGAAGGCGAGAAAGAATTGCTCAAAAAAGTTCGAGAGGAAGGTTACGAAGTGGGTTTTGATGCGGCCACTGAGGATGGAACCGAAGATGACCGCTCTTTATCATTCAAAAAAGGTTTTGAGGTGGGCCGGAACGAAGCTATTTATGAAGCTTGGCTTGAAGGTTGGCAGGAAGCGATAGAAAAGCACCGGCCTCGGGGAAGTATCCCTTCGTAACAAGCCACTCGTAGACATCGGGACGCTTAAGGGCCTTAGCTAGCTTTGCGGTTCTTGTGAAGTGGGCTCTCGACGGAGATTTCATGAGTCCATATCAGTTTGTAGCCCGATGCGGGTAACGCAGACATCATCATTCCAGAAACTCTGCACCCCGTCAATTAAAGTCAATTGAAGAAATAAACCCAGGGCTCGAACAGCATAAACTTCGCACTGCTTGCTTGCTCTTTCGCGGTTCAGTCGGATGGTTTTCACACGCTACCCTTAATCCGCGTCGTCTGCGGGATCTGCCGATGATTTGCCCCAACTGGTCTCCGCCGGTGCGTACCTTCTCATCCAGGTTTTGTCACTTCTCCGCCAATTGCTCCCTGGCCTGCTGCAGTTCTGGTCGGTCGGCATGAGGCCCGCAAATCTTGACCAGTTCTGTGTAGTAATGATGCGCGGTTTCGGTATTACCTGCAAGCTGCGCGGCCTGCGCGGCGCCATCGAGCGCGTCAAAGCGGTTGGGAGACTGCTTCAGCACCGCCTCATACTCGGGCAGCGCCTTGGCGGGTTGGTGCAACTCCACCAGTAGGTCGCCCAGCATCTCACGCGCGGGGATTTGTACGGCCGCTTGGCCATCTTTCCAGGCTTCATCGTCCTCCATCTTAGCCGCCGCTTCCATCTTGCTGAGGGCTTCGGCGGAATTCCCTGCTGCGTAATCCACCCAGGATTCCGCCATGAGCTGGTCCATGCTTTCGCCCGTGGGCTTTGAATACTTGCCATGCTTGCCGCCCGTCATGGCGGCTTGCGCCTTCATAAGCTGCTGGAGATCCTGACGAGCGCCGGAAACATCTCCGCTGCGGGCGGCGCCGATGACTCGCGCCAAATCAATCTGCTCCTTCTCTTCCGCGTAAAGACCGGGCGCGAAGGCCAATCCTGCTGCTTGCTTCCAGTTGTGAGTTTCGGTGGCATACTCGGCGGTGAACAGCGCCTGGTCGTCCGCGATCACATTGGGTTTGGTTCCGGGGACTTCCTGGAGGTCCGCGATCACGCGCCGTGCGTTAGCATCCTGCCCGCTTTCAAGATAGGCGTATTCCAGAAACGTCATGGCGTGGAATTGATGTCCCGAGGCGTTGTATTCGCCGGAGGTGGTGGCATGTTCGGCGGCGGCAGCGGATGCAATGTTCGAGGCAATCGATTCCTGCCAAAGTCCAAGATCAGTGAAGATGTGCGAAGGCATGTGCAAGGCGTGCGCTGAGCCGGGTGCAATCTTGGCATAGCGGCGGGCTGCGTTCAGGCCCTGCGGAGCGAGGGCGGGCGTGTCCGCGGCATGGATCAGATAATGAGCGACGCCGGGGTTGTTAGGCTCTTCCACAAACAGCTTATCGAGAATGGCGATGGCCTGTTTGCGATGCGCCATTTCCTGGGCCTTGTCCGGGGTTCGTTGCGCGATCAGCGAGAGCGCATAAAAAGCCGCCCCATCCCCGTCCTGGGGGTAACGGGCATGAAGGCCAGCGAGGGCGCGGGAATAAGCCACCGCGCGGGCTTCGTCGTCAAGCTTTGGATTGTCTTGGTAATAAGCGGTAGCCGCGTTTATATAGGCGCGTTCACGCCCGGATTGTGTGCCAATCTGCTGCGCCTTCTGGATGAGCTGCCTGCCCTCCTTCAGGGTCGTAGCGTTCGGCCAATCCCAGAGTTGATGGTAAAGGGACATCGCTTCGCCCCAATAGGCCATGGCGCAGTGCGGATCCTGTTTCGCTATCCCCGCAAAAGTCTTCGCCGATTGCTCGTATTGAAAACTGTCGAGCATGGCGATGCCCTGGTTGAACGCCTCCTGCACTTGAGGGGCGCAAGAGATGGGGAAGTTAACCGATCCGAACCCTGCCGTTTGGGACGCAGCCCCAGCCGCCGGTAAGGGTGCACGTGCACAGGCGCCCGGCAGGAAAGCTAGAGCGGAACTCATCAACAATGTGAGAACGTAATTTTTCAAGCGAATTCCCTCCTTGATGCGATTGCGGCAGCAGACATGGCCCCACAAACCGCAGGTGGAAAGACAGAACCAGACAAACGGGAAGAGTCTCAAGCGAGTACAACTACATTAGCAATAGAATATTTGAAATGACCTACTTAGACTGAATACTGTTCAGTTAAGGTGAGTCTCATGATCGTGATGTCAGAGGCGTCGCCCGCCCCCTCACCCCGGCCCTCTCCCCGCCTGCGGGGGAGAGGGGGAGAACCACCACCTAATCAGGGCAGCATGGTGCTCACCAACCCCGGTCCTCTCCCCGCCTGCGGGGAGGGAGAGGGAGAACCACCGCCTATCAGGGGAGCATTGTGCTCACCGACCCGGGCCCTCTCCCCGCCTGCGGGGAGAGGGGGAACCGCACAGCGGTGGGTGAGGGGCTCTGATTCAACCGTGTGCATTATTCTCGAACGGACCTTAAGCGAACGATGGCGATTGCAAAGCACATAGAACTATGTATATAGTATGTTCAAAGCACAGTCATGCCTTATGAAAACTCGTTTCAACCGTAATGTTGAGCCTTTATTGCCTTCTTTCTGACCTATCGACTTCATTTGTAGTTGTTTCTCCGGGTCCAGGTGTTGGCATGTGGCAGATTCCGTCGAAGTAACCACCCGGCTCGACCACCAGGACCGGGGTGAAAATGTCTCCCAGGACCACGCCATGCTGATTGATTTCAATGCGGTCAGAGGCATGGATTGACCCCTTTACTTTTCCAGTAACGCTGATCGCTTTCACCTGAATTGAGGCATCTACTTCACCCTGTTCCGCTACGACGACAACGCCATCCCCTTCGATTTCTCCCTTAAAATGCGAGTTGAGGCGAAGAGCCCCCGAGGAGAGTTTGATCTTCCCCTCCACTTCGATTCCGGGTTCAAGCAGGCCGATGATTTCCTGGCGGCCAAGATCGGAAAGCTCCGTCAATGGCTGCGGTTTTCGATGGCTGAGCTGCATTACGTCCTCCGGCTGGAAAATTGAACTGATAAAACTATATATATAGTAATAAGGCTACTGAACCGACCGGCCCATCAGATAATCGTAAAGGCGGTTAAGGTCTTCTTGGGAAAAATACGAAATTTCGATCTTTCCGCGCTGGCCGTTGCCAACAATCTTTACGCGAGTCCCAAGGGCTCTTTCAAGTTCGGTGACGGCGGACCGAATATTTGGATCCTCAGCCTTCGGTTGTGGCCGCGCTGGGCTGGCTTCGTCTGGCGCTGCGGAGGCTTGGGCTACCCAAGCCTCCGCCTGCCTTGCTGAGAGTCCTTGTTCAAGGAAAACCGTGGCGGCGTGGATTTGAGCTTCGGGGTTAGCAAGGGCAAGCAGAGGCCTGGCATGGCCGGCAGAGAGTTCTCCTTTGGCAATCAACGACAAAATGGGGGCAGGCAAGCGAAGCAAACGCAACGTATTGGTGACGGCGGTGCGGCTCACGCCGAGCCGGGCCGCAATCTGCTCATGATTCAGGCCGAATTTTTCCTGGAGAGCTTTATACGCATTGGCAATGTCAACCGGATTCAAGTCTTCGCGCAGGAGGTTTTCCGTGAGGGCGAGCTCCAGAGCTTCTTTGTCGTCAATGGTCCGAACCAGGGCAGGAATCGCAGGAAGTTTCGCCAACAGGGAAGCCCTCCACCGGCGCTCACCTGCTACAAGCTGGTAACGGGAATCGATCTTGCGGACGAGCACGGGCTGCACCACGCCAGTAGACTGAATGGAATCAGCCAGTTCGCGCAGACTCTCCTCGGAAAAAGTGTGGCGGGGTTGAAACGGGTTCGGATCGATGAGGTCGGTCGGAACCTGGTGGAGTTCCGAGGGCGCAGCCGCATCATCACCGAGCAGAACGCTAAGCCCGCGCCCCAACGCCTTTCTGGTCATGCTGCATCACCTCCTTGGCAAGCTCGGCATAACTCTGTGCCCCCCGGCAATCGGGGTCGTAAAGGAAAATTGACTTGCCGTAACTTGGCGCCTCCGCCAAACGGACATTGCGGGGAATGACGGTTTGGAACACCTGGTCCCCAAAGTAGTCCCGCAAGTCATCCTGGACTTGGTGAGCCAGATTGGTCCGGTCATCGTACATGGTGAGCAGAATCCCTTCGACGGCCAGGCGGGGATTCAGGGAACGCCGAATGCGGATGAGCGTATCCATCAGCTCGGAGACACCTTCCAGGGCAAAGTATTCGCATTGGACAGGAATCAGGACAGAATCGGCGGCGACGAGGGCATTCAGCGTCAGGAGATCAAGCGCCGGAGGGCAGTCGATCAAAATATAGCTGAATAAGTCGTGGACGGTCGTTAACTTGTCGCGTAGGACGTGTTCGCGGTCGTCTTGATCACTCAGCTCGATATTGGCTGCCACCAGATTCTTCTCCGACGGGATAAGCTGAAGACCTTCCGGCAGGACCGGCACAGTGAGTTCCGGAAGAGGAATATCCAGGGTCAGCCCATGATAAAGGGAGCGCCGTGAAGCGTCCTTCTGGAGGCCCAATCCTCCGGTTGTGTTCGATTGCGGATCGCTATCAACGATTAATGTGCGATTTCCGGCAAGGGCCAGCGCCGAGCCGAGGTTTATGGCGGTCGTCGTCTTGCCAACACCGCCCTTCTGATTCGCAATTGCGATGATACGGCCCACGAGGTTTCCTTATGAGGACACGGGAAATCTACCAGAATGAGGAGCAGGCTGCAAGGGTAAATCGGGTTTGCTCGCGGATAGAGGCCCGGGAAATGCTTGCCCGGATCCAAAATCCTGTTATACACAACGAAGTAAGGCGGCGGCGCTCCAACGTCTGTAGCGCCGGTCTGCGACCGGCGCATTTCGCCGCTCCTAGAGCGGCGCTACAGCGAATGACCGTCGCCGACTTATTGCGTCGTGTATAATACGGAGCGGTTTAGGCACTTCCAGGAAACAAAATGTCAATCGGCGAAGTTTCGGCAAAGGAATTTGACGGCTTTTTGCCAGACTTTGGGATGTTCCACGTGAACCATCTCCTTCTCAATGCGCAGTGTGAAACTGTTGTTTCACGTGAAACAATCCAGATTCAGCCCAGCTACTCCTTGTGCGTTTGGAGCGGTTTTCGCGTCCCCAGCCAAATCAATCGATGCTCCGTACCCGGAATACGGACGGGTTCATTCCAAGCCACATCCCCAGAGGCAGAAACAATATCCAACTCTTGCCTGGCAGTAACCCAAAGGAAGATTCGGCCACCCTCATCCAGGAATTCCAGAATGCGCGGGATAAGCTCCTGGAAATGGCCAACCGCCCGGCAGGTCGCAATGCTAAATTTCCTCGCGTCTGGGTCAAATTTATCAATGCGCTCCGGCCGGACATCCACGTCGTCCAGCTCGCAAACCCTGCACACCTCTTTCAGGAAAGCCCTTTTTTTCCCAGTAGGTTCCAGAAGTGTCATGGAAAGCCCAGGAAACGCAATCTTTAGCGGAAGCGCCGGAAAACCGCCGCCGCTCCCAATATCAACCATTCGGCCCTCCAAACTCATGTGGCAAGATAAGTACAAGCTCTCCGCGAAATGCCTTCGGACCCAAACTTCGCCAGAGGCAGCCGATACCAGATTGACATGTTGATTCCATCGCGCCAGCAACGAAAGATAAGCCAAAATCTGGCCTAATTGGGTGCTGCCCAGGCTCACACCATAGGGACTCAGAAGCTTACGGAGCCATTCTTCATCGCCCATAAAATTCCCTGGCATTTATCTCCAAGATAACTTTCACGCATTGCTGTGTGAAGTCATTTATAATCAATAGATAGCCCAAGGTGTCGTTCAGCCTATCAAGGCTTATTGCTCAGCATCTCTCTCAAAAAGACCCGGACCGCATCTTCAACTTCCGCCAGCTTGTTCGTGAAAAAATGGTCCGTATTCTCGACCCAATGCAATCGCTTGGGCTCCTTCAGACCATCAAAAAACGCCTGAATCTTCGCTTTCGGACCATACTGGTCCAGGGTCCCTTGAACAATCAGCTTGGGTTTCGTGACTTGCTGAAAGTTTTCCATGCCCATTGAAGCAATCGGCACTCCGAGTCCCACCAACGCCGCAACCCGAGAGTCGTTTGCACCCACGTTGAGCCCCACCCACGAACCAAACGAAAATCCCATCAGGCACACGGAATACACTGGAAACCGTCGTTGCAGGAAGTCGAGAGCGGCCTGAACATCACCTCGCTCTCCCACACCCCCGCCAAACTCCCCGGCGCTCTGCCCAACTCCCCTAAAGTTAAAACGTAAAGTTGGGAGTCCTTCCAAAATGGCTGCTTTGGCAGCCCGGAATACCACCTTATTGTGCATGGTGCCGCCATAAAGCGGGTGAGGGTGGCAAACCAAAGACACAAATGAGGCGGAGCTTTCGAGTTCCCATTCAAGAATGGCCTCAAGCGGGCCCTCCGGGCCCGGAATAAACAGACGCTCAATCTTCGTAGCCGGTTCCTCCTTTCTCGTTATTCCCCTGTCTCGCGCCCTTGGCGGGCTTGAACCTCGCCCTTCCGCTCATTCCCCAACATTCGCCCATTCTGGTGAAGAATCCGGGCTAATCGCAAAATCTTACCTTTCATCGGTAGTGGTGCAGTTTGCTGTAGCGGCGGTCTCTGACCGCCGGAAGCTGTTGAAAAATAAAATTCGGCGGTCAGAGACCGCCGCTACAGCAGCGAAAATGCACCACTACCCTTTCATCGTGATTATCCACGAAATCTGAATGATAGTGTAAAATGCCATTCGACACGATGGAAGAGTTTTGAAAATGAGGGAGCTTTGCCGGCGAACGGCCTGGCCCCATGGGGTGGATTATCAAACTTAAGCTATTCATCCTCTTGATTTTAATAGCTTGCGGCACCACACTGTATTTTCGCTACTGGTGCCATAAGGCGATCCAAAATTCCACCGGTGAGGTCGCCTATTCTCTGCCCCCCACCCTCAAAGTGGAGGACACTCCGGCCGTTTTGCGGAGGACTGTTGCCACTGTCCAAAACGGGGCCAAACTCCTGGTCCTTGATAAGTCAGAACATTGGGCTCATGTACGGCTGCAGAATGGTATAGAAGGATGGGTACCTCTCGATTCTCTCCAGGAGGCCCAACCATTTGACAAAGGGCTGGCCTTGTTCCACCAATTGGGGAAGGAGCAAGCCCAGTCTGCAGGTCACACCGATGACGAAGTCAATCTACGCTTGGACCCGTCGCGCCATGCTCCCAAACTCGCTTACCTACCTCAAAACCTGCACATCGAGGTATATGGCCGGCGAGTCGTCGTGCGCCAATCCCAGCCGGGCCAGGGCGGTGGGAAAGGTTCCAAGGACGTCTGGTATCTGGTTCGAACCTCAGATCGGGCCGGCTGGATGCTGGGCCGCTTTGTGGATCTGGACATTCCGCCCGGCATCGCAATGTATGCCCAGGGCGTGAATCTGGTTGCCTGGTTGGTGCTTGACACGGTGAATGACGGTGGTCGCCAGGTGCCTCAATACCTCGCTGCCGACCGGATTGGAACTCTGGATTTTGATTTCAACCACATCCGGGTTTTTACTTGGTGGGTGAAACGGCACAAGTATGTGACGGCTTACATTGAAGGCGGACAGAATGGCACCTTTCCGATTCGGGTCACTCAAATAGGAGGTGTGCCTTACTTCCGGCTGCGTCTGGTGGATGATGAAGGAAACCACATTCAAAAGGTTTACGGGCTGTTTGATACGATTGTAAAAGCGATGGGCACGGTTCCGGGATGGAACAATGACGCCATGCCCACAGAGCCCAAACACAAGCGCGTAGTCCGGGGTCGCAGGGCGCGAAGGAAGCGGTGAAAGGGGTAGCTTGAAAACCGGAAGTTCCTAATCTGCAGAGGTCTTCTGTTGAATTGCGAGAGCCCACAATTAGTTATATAAGATATTATAATAGAGCATGTAATATTATATGAGCATCATAATTCATAGTTGATCTCCAACCGCTGATGATAATCGCAAGATGCGAAGCCCACATGATGCCATATACTTCACATTTGGCCGATTGTTCAACCTACAGGAGGGAGGGCTGAAACCGCTTGTCACTCAACTTTGACATGATGACCCACGCCGGGGATGCCGGTTCAGACCCGCCCGATTTTCCTCTCCCGGCCGTTTCTTCGCGCTATCGCCTGTTTCGTGGCCTATTCAGAATATGGCTGGCGCTGATTTTCCGGCGAATCCGGCTGCTTCAGCCGCAACACGCGCCGACCCGCGGTCCGCTGCTCCTGGTGGTGAATCATCCGGCGAGCTTTTTTGACGCGCTGCTGCTGCTGGCAACCCTGGAGAGGCCGGTCCAGTGCCTGTTGCAAGCAGACTTGATCCGCGGTCCTTTGAAACGCTGGTTGGCCTGGGGATTTGAGATGCTGCCACTTGAGTCCGGCGAACCGCAGGCTGTCGCGGTCAAAGCCGCCACCGGCTTGCTTCGCGGCGGAGGCGCGGTGATGGTCTTCGCCGAGGACCGGATGACTGCAGAATCGAGCCGTCCGTGGTTGTCGGTGGCTATTGCGGAGTGCGCCCTCAGTGACGCGGACGCATTGGCAGTGGGCCATTTGCTGAAAATGGTTCCGGTCCATCTCTTTTTGCCCGTGGCGCCTTCGCAATCCAGTGAATTGTTGATCCAGCTTGCCGCTCCGGTCCCGACGATTGGGAGCGGTGGCAAGGAAGCGTCGCGGCTGGCCATGGAGACGGCGCTGAAGTTTGCCTTTCACCGGAATCCCTTCCGCCTGCAACCCGCGAATCTGGAGATGTTCATGGAGGATTTGCAAGCCATCCTGATCGAAGAAATGGAAGAGGAATGGGCAGGGCGCCCCAACTGGAAGCAGAAGGCGGATGGCTTCGTGCTGAGCGCCTATATTACCGGCATGGTGAAGTCACTGAATCAGACGCACCCCGGGCGGCTGGTGGGATTGCGGGAGGCAATGGATTCGCTTGCTGAAAAACGCCGCCAGCTTGCTCTTCGCGAATTCAAGCTGGAAACCGCCGGTAAGTGGATCAAGAGTCCATTTCAGAAGCTTGCGGTGTGGATGGAAAGCATTGCCGGATTTCCCATAGCTCTCTATGGCGCCTTCAATCATCTGATTATCGCGGCAGTGCTCTCCTGGCTGGGATTGCTGCGGCGCGGGCTTGACGCGCCCGTCGGCGATTGGATTGGCCGGGGCGTCACCGTGGTCGGTTGCTATGCGGCTCAGGTGGCGCTGGTAGCTCGATTCACGGACCGGGCCGGCGCGGGCTACTACTTGCTCTCTCTCATTGTTTCCGGGGTGTATATGCTGCGCTACGGCTGGCTTTACCGGCGCCGGGCCGGCATTCTGTTGGGCCGGGTGACCATGTCAGGACAATGGGGACAGTTGGCGCACCAGCGCAAGGAACTGGTGGAAAACTTGAATCTTGCGCGGGAACGCTATGCTGAGAGCCGCGATGTGCCACATGCGACGAATGCGATGTAAGTCGCTCGCCGAAATTTGGTGATGATTTTACCGAGTGCTCTGGATCTCAGGTGTGAAAAGGTCGTGCGGCAGTTATCATGGAATCGCGGAAAGCGTTAGAGTTGGAGTGGACTATATGACAATCTCCGAAACTCGGTTCGAAAAGATTTCAGTCAAGCACTTCCGGCGTCTTTGCGAGGTTGACCTCGAGCTGCGCCCTTTGACGGTTATGATTGGCGCCAACGGGACCGGCAAAACCTCGCTGTTGGACGTGTTCTCCCTCCTGGCAAGCTCGGCGCAAGGCTCTCTTAGCAAGACCATCAGCGATTTTTCCGGGCTGTCAGCATTGATTACCTACGACCGGGCGGAAGACCTCTCGCTCGGCATCTCAATGGGCGTCCAGGGACACGCGCCACTGGAATACAAGCTACGCATCAAACCTCAGGGCAGCGCATACTTGATCGACGAGGAGGTGCTCAGTCAGCAGCTTTATGGAACACTGTCGCCGTTCAATCACATCGAATCGCGTGGTTCAGACGTAAGGTACTTCGGAATAGCGCAACCCGGTTCCGTGCGTCCCACATGGGAACATAACCCGCTGGAAACATCTGTACCGGAAGAAATCCGCCACTACTTGATGCGTCCCACATGGGAGCACAACCCTCTGGAAACGTCGCTCTACCAAGTCCCCAAGATGCACCGGGAGCCAGAGGACTTCCGTAGGAGGCTTGCTTCGTCAACCTTCTATCATTCTCTTAACGAAGAGCCTCGCTCGCCCGTGCGTTTGCCGCAACCGATGCGGCCCGCGCCCCTGCCTGGAAGGGACGGCGAAGACTTGGTCTCCTGCTTATACTCCATGCGCGAAGCGGATCGCGACCGTTTCGAGATTGTCGAAGATTCGCTGCGCGCGGCGTACCCGGCTTTCGAGCGCCTCGATTTCCCTCCGGTCGCAGCGGGCACACTCGCCATGACCTGGCGGGACAAGAACTTTTCGAAGCCATTCTATATGAACCAACTTTCCGAAGGCATGCTGCGCTTCCTGTGGCTCGCTACGCTTCTCGCAAGCCCCGGTCTGACGGCCATTACGCTGCTCGACGAGCCGGAGGTCAGCCTTCATCCCGAGCTGCTGAGCCTTCTCGCCGGACTTTTGCGAGAGGCCGCGAATCGCACCCAGTTGATCGTGGCCACACATTCGGACCGCCTTGTGCGGTTTTTGAAGCCAGCCGAGGTGGTGGTGATTGACTCGGCTGATGACGGGATGGCTCACTTCACGTGGGCAGATAAGATGGACCTGGACGAGTGGCTGGATGAGTACACCTTGGACGAGGTTTGGCGCATGGGACGTATGGGAGGACGCGCGTGAAAATTGCCCTCCTCATCGAAGGGGATACGGAACGGACTTTTCTTCCTCACCTTCGGCGCTTCTTGGAAACGCGGCTTGCTGGCCGGATGCCGCGCCTTGATCCCGACCTCTACCACGGCCGCATCCCGAAAGACGACCGCCTGAAGCGTGAGGTGGACCGCCTCCTGCGAAGTGGGAATCCACCGGCCGACGCCGTAATTGCACTGACGGATGTTTACACGGGAAAGAGGGATTTCCAGAACGCTGACGACGCGAAAAAGAAAATGCGCGAGTGGGTGGGCGAGAATACACGGTTCTTTCCTCATGCCGCTCAGCATGAATTCGAAGCGTGGCTGCTTCCATTCTGGGACACGATCCAGCATCTAGCGGGCCATAACAAGGCAGCTCCAGGTGGTTCTCCGGAGGCCGTAAACCACGACCGTCCGCCCTCGGTTCGAATTGAGGAGATATTCAGAGTGGGCAAATGTAGAGGAGGCTATGTCAAGCCACGAGACGCGGGACGGATTCTGCGCGAAAACGATCTTCTGGTCGCGGCCAAAGCCTGTCCTGAGTTGAGAGCTTTTCTCAACACGATCCTCAATTTGTGCGGCGGCGAGTGCTTGTAAGGACCAAGATTTCACGGGTGGCGCACATGGCATTATGACGTGCGAACCCTGATCACGGCGGGGCGCTGCAAGACGAATTCGGTTTGCGCTTCCGGGGTGGTGGCTCGGGGATTCACGCACGTGGCGGATCGCACCATGGATGCGCCACCCGACGGAGCGCCCTTTGTACAGTGGGCTTTTCTTCCGCCCAATTAAGAACCCACGGCAGGAAAAGCTCTTGCCGTGGCTCCTGAAGACTACAAAATGAAGGAACGGCTTGCAGAAACATCTCCGCGTGCAAAGGCCAAGATAGCAGGCGCCTTTTATCTGCTCACCATAATGACGGGAATGTACGCCGTCTTTGCCGACAACAGACGATATAGCAATGCATCCAACCTCATGGCGTCGCTGTGCTATATCGTTGTGACCCTGCTCTTCTATAACCTGTTCAAGCCGGTGAATAGGGGCCTCTCTCTGCTTGCAGTGTTCTTCAGCCTCGTAGGTTGCGCCTTTGGTGCGCTCAGCCAGTTTCACTTCATCCCAACTTTTATCAACCCCATTGTATTCTTCGGGTTTTACTGCCTCCTGATCGGCCACCTCATCTTCAGGTCGACCTTCCTGCCTCGATTCTTGGGTGTGCTGCTGGGTATCACCGGGTTGGGTTGGCTGACTTTTCTGTCGCAGTCGCTCTCAAACCGCCTATCTCCCTACGTCATGGTCTCCGGCCTCATCGGGGAAGGGGCGCTCACCGTTTGGCTCCTCGTGGTCGGTGTAAATGTCACGCGGTGGAAAGAGCAGGCCACGGTAAGTCCGTCAGGTTACGGATTCTGACTGTGGGGTTTTCCCATGCCTGATGCCCTTCGCATCTCACGACTTCTTCGTGAGCGCTTTTTCCACCGCTTCCGGGTTTCTATCAATCACCGTCAAATAGGCACGGACTGCGCTTTCTGGACGCCTACGCCCTTGCTCCCATTCCTGGAGCGAGCGCGGGCTGACGGCAAAGCGCCGTGAGAATTCCGCTTGTGACAGGCCCAGCTTGGATCGGATCGCCCTCACATCCACGTCCTCAGGGACCTCGACGTATCGCATGGGAAGGGCCGTCCTCCCCTCAACGTGATTGACAACTTCCTTCATGGCGACAATCAGACGCTTACCCATCTTGGAGTGCTTTGTCTTTGTCATTGGACACCCTTCAAACGATTTACAAGCTCCTTTAATTGCTGTTTGTCGGCTGGGGTCAAGTCTTCCTTCGCCGCTTTTGCATAAATGTCGAGGAAGTAGACCACATCGGCCGTTGACCGGTAAAAATAGATCACGCGAACCCCGCTCCGTTTTCCCTTTCCTTGTCGGCCCCACCGCGCCTTTCGAACCCCGCCGGTGCCTGCTACGACGGGGTGTATTTCAGGGTTATCGGCGACGTGGAGTTCCATCGCGTTTCGCTCTTCCGCACAGAGGATCTTACCTACGCGCTTCTCATAGACACTGGTGTAGGCAATCGCCGCGCCCACGTTTTCATTATACGTCATTGCCGGACTCCAGTCTAGCGTTTCCAGATTTGCGTGGTGGTACAGCAGGTAGTTTTGCTCAGTCCCGATATTGCTCTGGCAACCGCACGTCATCGATCTGAATCGGGCATCCCGCCGCGACCGTGTGATTCAGGGCAAAGTCTGCACATCACGCCTCCCGTGCTGTATTCTAGCGCCGTGTCAAGGCTTCGGCGTCCCTTTCCTTCCGATTTCCTCGCCACGGTACGCCTCCTCAAGCGCCGCAGCCGCGACATGCGCACCGTGAAAATCCCGCGCATCCCGACCGAAGAGCCGCCCCGATGAATTGGGGCGCACCTCGCTTTCTCCTTGCCATACCTACCAACTCAGACTGCGAGAGTAGCGTCAGAGAACGGACAGCGGTTCAGGCGGAGATAACCGAGAGTGCGCCATGCTCCATGCGGGTGGGCCGGACGGCAATCTCAAAATCTTGACCGAGAGCCGCAAGGAACTCCATCAGGTGCCCGACCGAGAAGTTACCCGCACGGTTCCGCATCAGCGCGGAGACCTGCGGTTGCTGCGCGCCGAGGATTTTGGCGATCGCGACCTGTGTCATACCGCCCAAGTCTTTACACAAGCAGCTTGACGCCGCCGAAGATGGAGGCAGCATGAATGTCAGGCCGTAATTGGCCTTATAATGAGAACGTATCTGAACCGCGCTCGTGGGGGGGGCTTGGTCTTAGGCTGCCCGCCCTGGCGCTTTAGGCGAGTCGGCCTCGACAGGAGTTTAGCCCGGTGATTCAGCCCTGACGAGGCGGCGATGGAAGGGAAACACCATGCCAAAGATAGATGAACTTAAGGCAGATATCGAGAGACTTCCCAGTAACGAGGTTGCCGAGCTTTTCCGATGGCTGTCAGAAAAGGAATGGGAAAGATGGGACGCGGAGATCGAAGCCGACTCTCAGGCAGGAAGGCTCGATTTCTTGGAGCGTGAGGCCCACGAGGAGAAGGCCAAAGGGACTCTCAAGGAAATGTGAATGCATCGTACCACCGCTCGCTTCCGGACCTGCTTGGCGCGTCTGCCGGAAGCTGTCCAGAGGGTGGCCCGGCAGAACTTCGAGCTCCTGAAGGAGAATCCATCGCACCCCTCGCTGCATTTCAAGAAAGTCGGGAAGCTGTGGTCCGTGAGGGTCGGCATCCATCACCGCGCCCTCGCAGTGGAGGATGGCGCGGACCTTGTCTGGGTCTGGATCGGGCCTCATGACGACTATGTGCGGCTGATCAAACAACAAGGCTAACGAGGTTTTGAGGAGCGACGATGAGCCGAGACCTTAAACACGGCCTTGATTCGCCCGATGGAGGGGTAGGCTCGTGAACGCCAGCCGCTCAAAGTCCCTGTCGAGGGTGAACAAAGCCGCATTATATTCAATCGCCAGAGCTGCCAACAACGCGTCCACAGTAGAAAGCGTCAGGCCTCGCCTTCGTGCCTCGCGAAAAATGCTGGCTGCCGCTGCATAGGTGGCAAATCCATCCGGCTCGATCAGTGGCCAGCCTGCCAGAAGCCGGGTGACCTGCGCCACATCACGTTTGAGACCCTGCAAGACCTCGGTCACGATCACGCCTGCAAGAACCAGCGGGGCGTTGCCGCCGATCAAACGCTCGAGCTCGTCCCCCGCGGACCCGCGATTGGAATTGAGAAAATCAACCCAGACAGAGGTATCCACCAGAATCAAACGCGGTTCTTCCGCATGGTTTTCAAATTCCCTTCCCAAATCCCGCTGCCACGAAAGCGCAAGATGTTTTTGCGCGCCTCACTTTCGACCAGGACCTCCAGCGCTCGTTGGACGATCTCACGCTTGGTGCGCAGACGGGTGATCTTGCGGGCTTGAGACAGCAAGTGGTCGTCAATATTGATATTGGTTCGCATACACACATCCTACACCTGATAGGTGTAGAAGGGAAAGACGGCAGTGGCGCAATCTCTCACGCTTTACTTTTCCGTCGAAAACTTAAATACCGTCACCTGGTGAAACGTCTGTCCCGGTTTAAGCTCCGTGGTTGGGAATTTAGGATGGTTGGGCGAATCCGGGAAGTGTTGTGTCTCGAGACAAAAGGCATAACGATGGCCGTAGACCTTGCCGCCCTTGCCGTGAACCGTTCCGTCCAAGAAATTGCCAGTGTAGAACTGGATTCCGGGCTGTGTGGTCAGGACCTCCAGCACTCGCCCGGACTCCGGGTCCGTGGCGCGGGCCGCCAATTCGAGTCCGTTTCCTTTTCGATTTAAGACAAAATTCTGGTCGTAGCCCTTGGCAAATTTTAGCTGCTCGTTATCTTGATTGATGCGCGCACCGATCACGGTGGGCTTGCGGAAGTCAAACGGCGTGGCTTCGACGCTGCGCAGTTCGCCGCTGGGGATCAAGGATGCGTCCACGGGAGTAAACCGGTCCGCATTAATCATCATCACTTGTTTCAGAATGTCGCCACTGCCTTGCCCGGCAAGGTTGAAGTAGGAGTGGTTGCTCAGGTTCAGCACCGTGTCTTTGTCCGTGGTGGCACTGTAATCAATCCGAAGTTCGTTGGTGTCCGTCAGCGTGTAAACCACTTTCACGGATAGATCGCCCGGATAACCCTCTTCGCCATTCTTGCTGAGATAGGTCAACTCCAGCGCAGGATGAGCTTGGGAAAGCTCATGCGCCTTCCAAACTTTTTTGTCGAATCCATCCGGGCCGCCGTGAAGGCTGTTGGGGCCGTCGTTGATGGGAAGCTGGTACTCCACGCCGTCCAGAGTGAATCGGCCCTTGGCGATGCGATTGGCGTAGCGCCCCACGATGGTCCCAAAAAACGGATCTTGCTTGGTCAAGTAACCATCCAGATTGTCGTAGCCCAACACTACATCCGCAAATTGTCCGTGCCGGTCCGGCGCCAAAATGGAAACCACTCTGCCACCGTAATTCGTAATCTTCACTTGCATACCGTTGTGGTTCGTCAGCGTGTATAGGTCAACCTTCTGCCCGTTTGGCATTTTTCCGAATACGCTCCTTTCCATAGCAGGATGTCCCTTGGGCGCCTGCGCCGCAAAGCCAGCCATCACGCCCAGCACCAAGGCTAACGGCAAGTGGAGACGCATTAAGCGTGCCATGATTTCTCCCTTCAATGGCGTGGGTCAAGGCCCGAATCAAAAACCGGTGAAACCGGAGCGAGCCGTCGGCATGTCCAAGAAAGCTTCCGGCGGAGAACAAGCCCGTCCCGAAAAGCACAGATTATGACACAGTGCGGCGCGGCGCGAGCAGGCAAAGTGTTTGAAGCGATCGACGGAAGTTGCCGGCAAACTCTGTTGCTCTTATTGAGGTTCGCAAAATACAGTGACAACAACGGCTATAGCGGCGGCCTCTGGCCGCCGTCTTTTCGGCGCTCAGAAAGCGCCGCTACAGAAAGAACTCGTCACTGTATTTTGCGAGCATCAGTAGAGATGCCCTGCTGCAATCGGACATTCCCGGCTCCGCCGCTACAAAATCTTTCCATGTAATCAATCGCCGGACCGGGTACACTACTCTTCTCGCACCCCACATGGAAATCAACGCGTCGACTCCGCACCAAGAGTATTCCCAACGGCTGGAGGCAAGCCTCAAGACCGTTGCGGACAAAGAGCGTCTGCATATCCGGGCTGGAAATTTGAAAGTGTTCTCCATCCTTGCGTGCCTGGTGGTGGGGTGGTTGTCACTGGCCAGGCTCTTGATTTCGCCTTACTGGCTGGCACTTCCCGCGACGTCCTTTGTAATTTTGCTCATCGTCCACGAGCGCATCCTGCAGGCGCAGTCCCGGGCGAAGCGGGTGGCGTCATTTTATCAAAGGGGATTGGCGCGAATCGAAGATCGTTGGGCGGGAAGCGGTGAGGCGGGAGAGCGATTCCGGGATGGCAAAAGTTGCTATTCGGAAGACCTCGACCTTTTTGGCCCCGGCAGCCTGTTCCAACTGATTTCCACTGCCCGGACGCGGATGGGCGAGGATTGTTTGGCGAAATGGTTGCTTTCGCCTTCAACGATTCCAGCCATCGTCGAGAGGCAAAACCTGATTGAAGAATTAAGGGACAAGCTCGATCTGCGTGAGCGGCTGGCTGCGATCGGGGAAGATCTGCGAGTGATATTGGACCCGGATGCGCTGATTCGTTGGGCGGAAGGGGAAGCCGCGCTGCAGAACCGCTTCCTGTGCTGGAGCTCTGCGACGCTCGCAGTGCTTGCCCTTGCAACTCTCACCCTGTGGGGAATCGCGGGAATATCATTGCCTTTCTTCGCAGTGCTGCTCCTGGAAATCATCTACATGTTGCTATTGCAGAAGCGCGCCAAGGCCACGTTGAATGGGCTTGACTGTGATCCCCACGGCCTGATCCTGTTTGCCCAGATGCTTGAAATCATCGAACAGGAAGAGTTTTCTGCCAGCCGGTTGCGGCAGGCCGTTTCCAAGCTCAAAGGCGCCGACTTGACGGCGGGGCAATCCGTGCGGCGGCTGGCTCGCGTTGCCAATTGGGTGGAGGCTCGTGACAGTACCATCGTGAAGATCCTTGATCTGCCCATCTTATTTACGGTGCAGTTGGGATTCGCCGCGGATGCCTGGCGGCGGCGCTGGGGAGCGGATGTACGCGCCTGGATTGAGGCGGCAGGCGAAGTGGAAGCATTGCTATCGCTCGCCAGCTACGCTTACGAGCACCCCGATGATCCCTTCCCGTCCATTGCGGAGGACGTGAATTCGCAGCCGCTTTTCGAAGGAGAAAACCTCGGCCATCCGTTGATCCCTTCCGACCGCTGTGTGCGCAACAGCGTGCGCCTGGGCGCGGCTACTCGAGTGCTATTGGTAAGCGGCTCCAACATGTCCGGGAAAAGTACGCTTCTTCGCTCCGTGGGTATTAACACGGTCCTGGCGCTGGCGGGAGCTCCGGTTCGCGCCCAATGCCTTCGCCTCACGCCCCTTGCGGTTGGCTCGTCCATCCGGGCTTCGGATTCATTGCGGGATGGCCGCTCGCGCTTCTTCACCGAAATCCTTCGCATCCGCCAGGTGTATGGTCTTGCGGAAGCCGGACTTCCGGTTCTCTTCCTGTTCGACGAGCTGCTGGAAGGGACAAATTCCGAAGACCGCCGGGTGGGCGCGGAAGGATTGATCCGCGCTTTCATGGGTCATGCCGCCATCGGCATGGTCACCACTCATGACCTGGCGCTCACGGAAATTTCCGAATCCTCTAACACTTTGGTGCGGAACGTCCACTTCCAGGAATCCATCGAAGCTGGGAAGATGACCTTCGATTATAAATTGAGGGATGGAGTTGTGAAAACCAGCAACGCTCTGGAATTGATGCGGCTCATCGGATTAAAGGTGTGAAACGGAGGATGCGCCGTGGCATTGCGCCCGGGATCGAGAATTAACCCGGAGTATTCACGAAGTCTTATGCGAAGACTGGAAGGGAGCTTCATATATAATCCAGCTTAATGGTAATACTGTTCGGTTAAGGCAAGTCTCATGATGTTGATGTCAGAGGCGTCGCCTGGCCTCTCACCCCGGCCCTCTCCCCGCAGGCGAGGAGAGGGGGAACCGCGCAGCGGTGGGTGAGGGGCTCTGGTTCAACCGTGTGCATCATTCTCGAACGAACCTTAAGTGAACAGTATTAAGGTTAATGGGAGGAATGATGGCTCTCTATCTGACAGAAAAAGATGTGGTAGACCTTCTTCCGATGGAAGCGGCGCTTGAGCGCGTGGAAGCGAGCTTTCTCGCGCAGCATCAGGGCAAGGCCCCCAACCAGGCGCGGCGTCGGGTGTTTCTTCCCAATGTTTCACTGCACTACATGGCGGGCGCGCTGGAAAACGAGGGCGTGCTCGGCCTGAAGATTTACACCGTCTCCCGCCAAGCCCTGCGCTTCCTCGTGCTGCTCTACAGCGCGGACGATGGCAATCTGCTGGCCCTGATTGAGGCCGACCATCTGGGCCGCATTCGCACCGGGGCGGCGAGCGGCGTGGCTACGAAGCACATGGCGCGCGCAGATTCCGAAACGGTGGGTTTGCTGGGCACGGGGCGGCAAGCACGAACGCAGCTTGAAGCCGTGAGCCGCGTCCGTCACCTAAAATCCGTCCTTATCTACGGCCGCGATGAAGGGCGGCGGCGCGCCTTCGCGCAAGAGATGAGCGAGCGCCTGGGAATCAACGTGTCACCCGCGGAGAGCGCCGAAGACGCGGTGCGATCCGGCGACATCGTGATCACGGCCACCACGTCAAGCCATCCCGTCCTCAATGGTGTTTGGTTGAAGCCGGGCGCGCACGTCAACGCCATTGGCGCCAACATGTTGAACCGCCGCGAAGTGGATGATGCCACTCTGGCACGGGCCGCAGTGGTCTCGGTTGATTTCATCGAACAGGCCAAGGAGGAAGCCGGCGACCTGGTTCACGGTCTTGCCAGCCTGGGCCGCGGCTGGGAGGGAATTCGTGAACTTCATGAAATCGTTTCCGGCAGTGTCAAAGGGCGCACGTCACCGGAGGACATCACCCTCTTCAAATCATCAGGAATCGCCTTGTGGGATGTGGCCGTGGGCATTCACGTTTATCGAAAGGCGTTGGAGACGAGCCGGGGAAAAGAGGTTGAAATCTTCCGCTCCCTGTAGCGGCGCTGTCCTCAGCGCCGTTTTCTAATTAACGCCGGTGGGGACACCGTCGCTACAGCGGTGCCAGCGCAGAAGAGGGCCGGGCCAGCGGTAGGGGCGACCCTTGTGGTCGCCCGCGGGCGGGCACAAGGCCCGCCCCTACATGGAACAGGCGGGCCGGAACATCGACAATTCTTTTTTCCATTCTTGGCGGTAAGCGCTTACCGCGTTTTCTGGCAAAGAGCATAATGGGACGGCGCAACATGATTGATCAGCCGTGGGCTGAGCATTGCATCCAGCATCCAACGCGGCACGCGCCCGCCGTATTTGAAGCGCAACATGGATTCGGTCTGCCATTCGATGGAGTGGAAGTGTTCACCCAGTAAATTCTCAAGCTCCCGCCGTGCAAACCCAGCGTGTGCTCCCAGTTCATTTGCGAAGCGGCCGCGCAGCCGGTCGCTGTAATCCTTCAAGTTCCAGGTGACTTTCTGCAAGTTCGTAGGCTCCAAGGAGCCAAGATAACCCACCAGCCGTGTGCGGTTGGGCACGCCCATGTAAAACCACGCGCCCGGCTTGAGCACGCGGGCGATTTCTGCCAATGCCTGGCGAGCGCCGCCCACGTGCTCAAGGGAATGGAGCGCGAAAGCGAAATCGAAGATGGCAGGTGGAAACGGCAACGCTTTCGCATCGGCCATCAGCAGGTCCACCTCGCGACGGGCGGTGGCTGAGAATCGATTCGCGGCATCCAGTGCGGTGATGTGCGATCCTGTCAGGGCCCGGCGCACGTAAACAGCTTCATCGCCCGTGCCGCAACCCACGGCCAGTCCGCGCGGGCTGGGAACTCCCTGCAGCCGGGCTTCCAACCTTTGCGCGCAGTGCTTCACCATCACTTCCACTGGCAGATCGGCCGGCTGCGATTCAATCGGCGGGTTGGCGCCCTGATTCATTGCTCGTTCGCTTTCACAACACACTTCGCAGGTTACGCGCATGCTCATTCCAGGCACAGCCGCCGTTCACCGAGTTATACTAACATGCAGTTTGAAGGCTCGAGGAAAACCTTGCCGGAGCGCCGCCACAATGAGAGTGACCGCCTTTACGAATTAGCCTGCCAGTTCATGCCGGGCGGCGTGAACAGCACCCTCCGCAATGTTTTGCCCCATCTGGTCATCACCAGGACCGCCGGGGCCCGGATCACCGACGCCGACGGCAACGAATACATCGATTACCAGGGAGCGTTTGGGCCGCCGCTGCTCGGCCACAATCATCCTGAAGTCAACCGGCGCGTGACGGAGGCGCTCGAACGGAGCCTGCTGCCCGGCGTGGGCGTGACGCCACTCGAGATCGAGCTGGCTCAAAAGATCCAGCGGCACGTTCCCTCGGCGCAGAAGGTGCTTTTCTCGAACAGCGGTTCGGAGGCCACGTTCCACGCTCTGCGCGTGGCGCGGGCCTTCACCGGACGGCGGAAGATTCTGAAATTTCAGGGTTGTTACCACGGCTTCCATGACGCGGTGTTGACCAACATCCTGAGTCCTGTGGAGAAGATCGGGCATCCGGATCCGCACTCCGCCGGAATGCTGCCGGAGGTGATGGCCCAGACGCTGGTCTGCGCTTTCAACTCCCTCGATGACGTGGAGCAGGCTCTCCGCGCTCACAAGCGCGAAGTTGCGGCGATCATCGTGGAGCCGGTGGCGCACAACATGGGATGCGTGTTGCCAAAGCCGGGATTTCTGGAAGGGCTGCGCCAGCTCGCCACCGCGCACGGCACGGTCCTGATCTTTGACGAAGTCATTACCGGCTTCCGGCATCATCTGGGCGGCTACCAGGCCATTTGCGGCGTGAAGCCGGACTTGACGACGCTGGGCAAGGCCATTGCCAACGGCTTTCCGCTGGCCGTGGTGTGCGGGAAGGCAGAGATCATGGACCACTTCACCACCCGTCCCGGTGGTGACGCCTATTTCGCCGGCACATTCAACGGTAACGCCATGAGCATGGCGGCGGCACTGGCCACGATTGACGTTCTGGAGCGCGAGCCAGTCCACCGGCACATCTTTGCTTTGGGCGAACGGATGCGGCGTGGACTTCAGGAGATTCGCCAACGATTGGATCTCCGCGCCACTGTGGCCGGGTTCGGCTCGATTTTTCTGACTTATTTCATGGAAGGCCCCATCGAATCCTATTCGGACGTGGTGCGTAATGACGCGGCGCGCTTTGTGGAGTATCGCCGCCGCCTGATGGCGCGCGGCATTTTCAAGATTCCGCTGAACCTCAAGCGCAATCACATTGGCTACGCCCATCGCGAAGCGGACATTGACCGCACGCTGGAAGCGTGTGAACGAGTGCTGAAGGAAATGACGGCAGCGCCCCAAACCAGCGCTGGAGGCGTGTGAAAGGCGGCAGCTATTCGCGGTTGGTTCGTTTTGTCTGAACCTTCTGCCGATAGTATTGGGCGGCCTGTTCCATATTCATGGCGAAGTCGCGCAGACGGGCGTCGGCTGCGGCCACGCCGCCCTCTCCGCATTCGAACATGATTTCCACGGCTTCGCGCGCCATCCTCCGGTAATCGCGGCGCTCCTCGGCGCTGAGCCGGCCGGCCGGATGCGGCTCAATTTTCTGGCGATTCGAGGCGCGGCGCTCGGCGCGGATGCGGAAGGCGTTTCGAGTCTCCTCATCCGGACAGAGCTGCAACATTTTGATCAGCCATTCGCCGCCTGGAACCAAAGTGCCCATCTCCCACTTCTGATAGGCGGGCAAGCTGCATCCTAACATCTGAGCCATCACGTCCTGGGACCGCCCCAAGGCTTCCCGCAGGCCGCGTAGCGCCACAGCAATGTCGGTCTCGCTCAAAGTAAAGCGTTCGTTTCCCATGTCTTTAACTCATTCGGCAGAATGATGCACGATACTGAATTCTCAATTTATGCCGAATTGCGCTGCTGTGCAATACACTGAATCGACGGTAGTCGTACATTTTCACTGCTGTAGCGGCGCTCTATGAGCGCCGGAAACCGTTGAGGATACAAGTTCGGCGCTCATAGAGCGCCGCTACAGCAAACAAACTGAGACACTACCAGGAAGTCACGGCACTTGACGCGGTTCAAAGGGACACGCTATCTTAACGTATCGGTGTTTTCATACGAATTTTGAATGAAGGGATTAAGCAAACTTGAAGCGAACATTTCAACCCAACCGGCGGCGGCGAGCCAAGACTCACGGATTCCGCGTGCGAATGCGTACCCCCGGCGGCCGCAACGTGCTGAAGCGGCGGCGTCAAAAAGGGCGGCATCGACTGACTCCATGAAAGGTGACGGGCGGCCCTATTCCTTTCCCAAGGGGCTTCGGCTTCTCAAACGCCCCGAATTCAGGAGAGTCTACGAGGAGGGACGCCGCGAAAGCACACGGATATGCACTATTTTCACTCGCTCCAATGGCCTGTCGAAGACGCGGCTGGGCATTACCACCCCGTCCGCACTGGGTGGCGCCGTGGTGCGCAACCGCATCAAGCGGAGGCTGCGGGAGGTGTTCCGGCTGAATCAGGCCCGGATTCCGGCGGGCTGGGACATGGTGCTGAATCCCAGGCCCAAGATTGCCACAATGCCTTTCGAATCCTTGACCCGGGAGATGCTGCGGTTGTTTCCAGCCGCGCCCCCGAAGGCGCCCCATGGGCAAGGAAAAGCGCCCGGTTCGCCACCCTGACTTCAATTCGGTTCTACAAGGTTTTCTTCTCTCCACTTCTCTTTTCGTCCTGCCGTTACTATCCCACATGCTCGGAATATGCCTACCAGGCGATTGAGAAATGGGGCGTCCGCAAAGGATTACGCCTTGCAATGCGGCGATTGGCGCGTTGCAGACCTTTGGGAGGCGGCGGAATCGACCTTGTGCCGTGACCCCCAAGGCGGACGCTTCAAACGGAAAGCTGGAAGCATACTGAATGGACTTCGATAACGAAAAGCGGATGATGGTGGCGTTCGCCCTGACGCTGGTGGCACTCATGGTGTATAGCGCCTTGTTCGTCAAGCAAAAGCCCCATCCGCCCGCTGCCAACAGCCCTGCCCAAACTGCAACCTCTGCGCCCCAGGGTACGAACGCGCAACCCGCGAAAGTGCCCGCTCCTGTCGCCCTTGCCGTTGAGCAGGGCGCCAAAGCGGAGGATATCACCGTCTCCCAGCCTCATTACCAGATCACTTTTTCTACGCAGGGCGGCTTGGTGAAAAGCTGGGTGCTCACCCAGTACCGCAATGAACGGGGAAGGCCTCTTGACTTGGTGGATGGCGCTGCCAGCAAGGTTTTGGGGTATCCCCTCAGCATTCATTTGGCGGACGCCGCTCTTTCCGATCAGATCAACCACGCCGTGTTCGCAGCCCACCCCGATCAAACTTCTCTTCAGAATCCCAACAAGTTGGACCTTGTCTATAGCGACGGAAAAATTCGCGTGACCAAGGAATTCACCTTCAGTTCGGGCTACGAAACTGGCGTTAAAGTAACCGTATTCGATGGCGTGCGCGATTTGCCGGTTGAAGTTTCCTGGCTGGGAGGCTTTGGCGATAGCACTTTGACTGGCAAAGCGCGGGCCGCCGGCATCAACGCCGCCTACAGCATGAGCGGGAAGATTGAAACTCTAGCGTTGAAGAAGGTGGGAGCGGGCAAGTTGATCCCGGGGCCACTGGATTTTGCAGCGATTGAGGACCGTTTCTTTGCCGGTGTCATGATTCCGGACTCGCCGGATGATGCTTTCCGTATCGGCCAGCAATCCTGGACGCCCCCCGGCGGAACAGATCAGAAGCCGGAAGAGCTGCTCACTGGCGCTCTGGTCATGCCGCAGCCCAAGCCGCTCAGCTTCCGGCTGGCGGTGGCGCCGAAAGAACTTGCAGTACTCAAGTCCATCAGCCCCGGGCTGGGTTTGGACGGATTGGTGAATTTCGGCATCTTCAGCTTCATCGCCAAGCCTCTTTTCCTGGGTTTGCGATATATCAATGACCATTGGGTCCACAATTACGGCTGGGCCATTGTCATCCTCACAGTTTTGCTCAACACCGCCTTCTTTCCGTTGAAGGTCAAGAGCATGCGCTCCGCGCAAGAGATGCAGAAGATTGCGCCCCTGATGAAGGAGATTCAAGACCGCTACAAGCATTACAAGCTCAACGACCCGCGCAAGCAACGCATGAACCAGGAAATCACCAAACTTTACCAGGAGCACCACATCAACCCCATTGGTGGCTGCCTGCCCATGTTGCCCCAAATACCCATCATGTACGGCTTCTACGAGGTGCTGGAGACCAGCATCGCCTTGCGCCACGCCCCCTGGATTGGGTGGATCAAAGATCTTTCCGTGCCCGATCATTTATACATCCTTCCCATTTTTTCCATCATCCTTTCCTTCCTTATGACCCGGATGACGCCCATGGGCGCGGTGGACCCCAATCAGCAGAAAATGATGATGATTATGCCGCTGGCCGTGGGGTTTATCTTTTTCTATGAAGCGGCCGGGCTGACTCTTTATTACTTTGTGTACAGTGGCATCGCCGTCCTGCAGCAACTCGTGATCAACCGCATGATTCCGAGAGTGCAACCCGCCGTGGCCAGTCCCGCCGTGGCCGGCCGGGCGCGCAGACCGGCAGAACCGAAACCCCTGGCCGTAAAGGAGTAGGCCGCCGTGCCCAGCTCTGAAGCCTCTTCACCCCCAATGGGCGCTTCTTTTGAAGGCCAACTTCCCCGTCTCGAATCCTTCCTCAAGGAGATGATTGGCAAGGGCCGCTTCGACCTGAAGTTTACGGTTCAGCGCCAAGCCGGTGGGACCGCTGCCGAGGGGCCGGGCTACGTGGTGAACTTCTCCGGTCCGGATACGCCTTTGCTCCTGGAGTCAAACGCCACACTGCTCGATGCGCTGGAGTATCTGACCCACAAATCCATTCGCTTGGATGAGGCGCTTCACCACCGCATCAGTTTTGATTGTGAGGGTTACCGGCGGATCAGAGTGGAGGAACTGAGGATGACGGCGAATCTGGCCGCAGAGCGGGTTGTGGAGCACAATGAGCCGTTCTCCCTGAGCCCCATGAACTCCCGGGACCGCCGCGTGATCCATTTGACGCTTCGGGATGAATCCCGTGTTAAGACGGAGAGCCGTGGCGATGGCGCCGGCCGCCACGTCGTGATCTTCCCTGCGCCGCCTTCGCGCTCGACGTAGCGCCCGCATCGTGTCCCTAGTGTCCTGTCCCACTTAATTCTTTACCGGCGCTCAGTGCTCGGGTGGGTGATGTCTACTCTTTGCTCGCCGCTTGCGAGAGAAGGCGGTAGCTGCCGCTACCGCAGTCCACAGCGGGCTTCGCCCCGCCCGCAAGTTCACGGCAGCGCCGCAGGCGCCTTGGAGTGCGGCTGCGAAGCTGCCGCCTTACCCTACATTGTCAAGAATTAGGTGTGACAGGACACTTGTGATTGACGTAGCACCACCATCTTGCCGGCAATTGCCGCCGGGACGGCGGCGCTACAAGCTCCTCCATGTCTCACCATGACGAAACCATCGTAGCCATTGCCACCCCGCCGGGGCGAGGCGGCCTCGGCGTGGTGCGGCTTTCGGGAGGGCAGGCGCTTGAAATCGCCACGGGCATTCTGAGACTTCCCAAGACCGCGCTCGAACCGCGCCAAGCGACGCTCGCCGAATTTTGCGATCCCTCCACCGGACGTGTCCTCGATCAAGTGCTGGCCAGCTTCTTTCCCGGACCCCACTCATACACCGGCGAAGACGTTCTTGAGGTGTCCTGCCACGGCTCACCCGTGATTTTGGCGTTCCTGGTGGAGTTGTGCCTGGCGCGAGGCGCGAGGCCCGCCGAGCCCGGCGAATTCACCCTGCGGGCTTTCCTCAACGGCCGCATGGACCTGACCCAGGCCGAAGCCATCCGCGACCTCATCGAATCCCGCACCCTCTTTCAAGCCCGTGTGGCCGCCGGGCAGATGGAGGGAGCCGTGTCCCAGCGCCTCAAACCCCACAAGGAAGCCCTGGTCGAGCTCATTGCGCGGCTTGAGGCAGGCATCGACTTTGCCGAGGATGATGTTCCCGTCTCCGGTTGGGAGGAAATTGCCGCAGCGGTTGATGCCATTCAGCGGGATTTAAGCCGGCTGGTTGAGACCTATGAGCTCGGCAAGATCGTGCGCGAGGGCTTGACGCTGGCCATTGTGGGACGGCCGAACGTGGGCAAATCGAGCCTGTTTAACCGCCTGCTCAATCAGGAGCGTGCCATTGTCACGGCCATGCCCGGCACCACGCGCGACCTGATCTCCGAAACCGCCAGCCTGGATGGCATCCCGCTTCGCCTGGTGGATACGGCTGGCATCCGCGAAGCCCACGACGAAGCGGAGCGCCTGGGCGTAGCCAAATCCTTGCAGGCCATTGCTGATTCCTCATTGCGGCTGTTCGTGGTGGACGCTTCCGAGGGCTGGACGGAATTGGATGAGCAATTGTGGGCGAAAGTGCTGCCGCTTGGGTCGCTGACCGTGGCCTTGAACAAGACGGATCTTCCCGCCCGGCTCAACCGCCATGAACTCGCGGCGCGGCTCATCCACGGTGAAAAGGCTTTGCCCGCAGCCACCGCGTTCGAAGGGACGTTATCGCATACCGTTGTTGGGGTCGAGGCGCCGGGTGCAACTGCGGTGGTTGAAGTCTCCGCCTTGACCGGCCACGGTATCGAAGACCTGAAGCAGGCTTTGCTTTCCATTGCCGCGCCCGCCCGCGAGACGGCCGAACCGGGCGAAATCATCACCAACCTGCGCCATCAGCAATTGATCCAGACCGCGCTCGCCGCGCTGGGCCGCGCCCATCACGCCACCGCGTCGCGCGTTCACCATGAGATGCTGCTGCTGGACCTTTACGAAGCCCTCCATGCGCTCGACCTCATCACCGGCGCCACCACCGCGGAGGACGTGCTGGGTGTGATTTTCTCGACGTTCTGCATTGGCAAGTAAGAGCTCGCGGCCAGACAGAGTCGTCTCCGCAACACCCCGGCCAACGACTTCGCAAACGGAGGAACAGCGCATCGCGTAGTCCTTGCCACCCAGCGTCACCTGAAACCGCCTTCCGCGCATCAATTCCACGCTCTGGCCGTGCCGACGATGCCTGGAGTTCTGGGTTATACCTTGAGCTGGGCCTTTTATCAGCGGCAGAACGTTGTCGACGTGCTTGTTTGGGTGCAGGAGCTTGCTCCCGCTTTCCAGGCCGGAAGCGGGCTTCCGGTCTGGGGAATCTCTGTGCCTGGGTGCAGCAAGCAGCGCCCTTGCCAAGCGGCGGGTGAGGGTCTCGAATTCAGCGATATGCAGTTATTCTCGACGCTCTGCCGGTTCTCGAAGGGAAGTTCGCGAATAGTCCAGGTTAGGAGTTGCGCACGTCGGCGCTTTCTTTTTTTTCGCGGAAGTAGGCGATCAGGCGGCGCACGCTATTGGCCAGTTGCACCACTTCCCCGTCACCTTCGACGTCAAATTCAATCTCATAATTGCCGGCAGCGGCGTGATCCACAGCGGCCTTCAGATCGACGAGCGGCTTCACCACGGCGCGAGGCAGGATGAAGCTGACCAGGATGCTCAGAAGCAGGGTGAGGCTGGAAACGGCGATCAGCACGATTTCCGCGCGCTTCACCAGTTGCCGGGCATGACTGTGGTCGCGCCGGACGCGATCCCAGCTTTCCCGTTCCAGTTGGGCGGAGAGTTGCAGGATGCGGTTGCTGGAGGACTGCAACCCCAGGGTCGCCTTGCGGAGGGCGGGATCCCCGGCGGCAAGGGTGGTTGCCATCTGCAAGTCGAAGGAGCCAACCTGATTCCGCAACTCTTCGAGCAAGTGAGTGCGGCTCTCGCGGCCGGCCCGGACCAGAATCCTGTTCAGGTTCGTCTCATAAGCGCGCAGAACCTCCTGCAAGTGCTCGCGGGTGGTGTGTCCGGGTTGGTTCAAGCGGGAAACGGCCTCATCCAATTTCTCCCGGTAAATTTGGAGTTGGGATTGAATCTGGGAAATAGTTCCGCTTTCGTCCGGCTGGAGTTGAAGGCACTCGCTCAAGGTCTTATTGACGTGGTCCAACACCTGGTGGCTGGTGGAGAGGTCCTGCGGGTCGTGGAGCAAGAAGTAATTCAATTCCATGCGGCGGGCGTTCAACATCTGGATGGAAACGCTCTCCGCCAGCGTCGCCACCTGGGCATCCACGCTCACGATGCGGTCCACAATGCGGCTCATGGCATAGAGATAGTAAACGGCCAGAAAAATGACCGGAACCAGAATCAGCCGGACAATAGCCAAACTGTAGGCCGTCCTTCGCCGCAGCGAAGTGCCGCGAGCAAACACCCGGAACGGCTGCGAAACAACACGCCTGCGGATGCGGCGAATGGTACCGGGAAAGGAGGAATCGTCTGGAACCATAGTATTCGCTCAAATTTTTGCTCGGGGGCGTAACTCAACCGGGAAATCGCTCCGTCCGCCATTTCCTTAGCCAAGCGTCATGGTCACTTCCCCTGGTGAACCGGCCGACTCCCATTCTTAGACCGGCTGGCGGTCAGCGCGCGAGACACCCCATCCACATTGAGCTCTCGCTCAAAACTTTTATCTGGATGCTAGCGTATAATAGGCAGAAAGGCAATTCAAGGAAGGCGACTACCCGGCGAGACTAGGTCAAGGTTCAGCGGTAAAAATCCGGTTTAACGGAGATTACGATTCATGGATTTCCGCAAGTTGGGCAAGAACGGGCCTGCAGTTTCCATGCTGGGGCTTGGATGCATGGGCATGTCTGACATTTACGGGCACGCCGACGAAAAAGAGAGCATCGCCACCATTCACGCCGCTCTGGACGCCGGCATCACCCTGCTCAATACGGGCGATTTCTACGGCATGGGACACAATGAAATGCTCATCCGCGAGGCCATTCGCGGGCGGCGCGATAGGGTTTTCATCTCCGTGAAATTCGGGCCGTTGCGCGCTCCAAACGGGGCATTTGCCGGTGTGGATGCCCGGCCGGCGGCGGTAAAGAACTTTCTTGCCTATAGCCTGAAGCGGCTCGACACGGATTACGTTGACCTTTACCAGCCCGCCCGGATCGACCGCAGCGTTCCTATTGAAGATACGGTCGGCGCGATTCGAGAGATGGTGCAGGCCGGATACGTGCGGCATATCGGCCTTTCCGAGGCATCCGCCAAAACCATTCGGCGCGCCCATGCCGTGCATCCCATCGCCGCGCTGGAGACCGAATACTCGCTTTTGGACAGAGAGGTTGAGGCAGAAACGCTGCCCACCTTGCGCGAGTTGGGAATCAGCGTCGTAGCCTATGGTGTCCTCTCTCGTGGACTCCTCACCTCGGACGCGCCGCGCCATTTCGCCCCGAACGATTTCCGGGCGCATCTGCCCCGCTTTAGCGGTGAGAATTACCAGAAGAATTTGGCGCTGGCCGGAGTGTTGAAGGCGTTGGCCAAAGAGAAGGGGATCACCCCAACGCAGCTCGCCATTGCCTGGGTGCTGGGGCGGGGTCAGGATATTGTGCCTTTGGTTGGGGCACGCCGCCGCGCCCAGCTTGAGGAGGCGGTGGCCGCGACCCACATACGGATCAGCCCCGAAGAAGAAGCGCACATCCAGGCAGCGCTTCCGCCCATAGCCGGCACACGCTACGGCGCCGATCAAATGGCGATGCTGAATGGCTGAAGCTGAGGTTGAATGAGGTCCCTGGTATTTTTGAAGCTGCCGAGTAGCAGTCTTGCCCCCCAGCCTGATTTGCGGGAGGATGTTGCCTCACCCGTTTCAATCGCGCAGGTCTGCTCGATTATCCTCATTCTTGCTACCGCAGGAACAATTTGCTTGGTAAGCTCAATCTCTTATGAGCCATTCCGTTTACATCATGGCAGGGTCGAACGGCGCCGGGAAAACCACGTTTGCGCGCGAATTCCTTCCCCGGTACGCAGACTGCAAGAACTTCGTGAATGCCGACCTCATCGCTCAAGGCATGGCACCTTTCTCCCCGGACGCAGCATCTTTTCGCGCGGGGCGGCTCGTGCTTGAGGAAATTCGCTTCTTCGCGAAGCGGGTCTCGATTTTGGGTTTGAGACCACGCTCTCCGGCAAAACTCACTTGGGTCTGATCCGTGGCCTAAAAACTCAGGGATATTCGGCCCACACTTTCTATCTTTTGGTGCCGAGTGTAGAGGTTGCGGTATCCAGAATTCAGGGGCGTGTTTCGCAGGGCGGTCACGGCATTCCTGAAGCTGTTGTGCGGCGCCGTTTCAGCCGGTCTATCAGAAATTTTCTGTGGGAATACCGTCCGCTGGCCGATGCTTGGATGCTTTTTGACAATTCACTCGAAGCCCCCACGGTAATCGCCTTTGAGATTCAAGGACAACTTTGTATAATAAGGCCTGAGCCTTACAAAACCTTGTTGGCCCGTCACGGGAGAACATGAGAGAGCCTCCGCCCAATGTCCTTGAACTGCCCCTCGAGGTGCGCGCCGAAATGGCTATGAAGGCAGCGGTCGAAAAGGTGATCGAGGAGCACGCCCGCCTGGGGTTTCCCATTTTTATCTGGCGCGATGGCAAGGTAGTGGAGATTCCGGCAGAGGAATTACGGGCACGGATTGCGGCCGGCGGTTCCGAGTAGTTGCTCCAAGCCCGTCCTCAGTCCGTCGAAGCCCAAAGCGTTCCTGAAAACGGTTCGCCGCGGTCCGGTCGGACTCATTCGCTTGTCTCGAGGACTTCCAGATCGGCGGTGTCCCTGGAACGTCCTGTGGACTTTTTGTTCTGAATCAGCGCCTGACGGCCGATGAATTTCACCTGAATTCCGGCTAACTCTCCCTCAACTCTCCCCGCCCAGGCCTCGCCAAACGGCACCCCGGTAATCGAGGTTAAAAGATCAATGCGGTTGGGGGGCGTACCAAGTTGGATCACACGATAGGAATCGACAAAGTCTGCCGCCTTCAAACCAAGGGAGCCGAAGCCAAAAAGTGCCAGCGCAGCTTCAAGCCGCCGGGCGTTTTCCGGCGTATTGTGGACCAGGATGTCCAGGTCGCCGGTGTAGCGAGGGAAGCCATGATAGGCCAACGCTACTGCGCCTACCACCAAATATTCAACCTCGCTTGAGTTGAGCGATTCGATAAACGCGCGCCAATCTTCCGGAAGCTGCATCGTCCTCCTTGTGGGCGAGGGTGCGAAGCTGGAACAGAATCTCCAGACGTTCCGCCGGTGAGAGGCGCCGATAATATTCCAGCGTCGCTTCTTCAGCTTCCCGGTGGGTTCGGAACTTGGCGACAACGGGATCCATGTTCCTTATTTTACTTGTTCTCGGGCGCCAATGCTACGATTGTGAATTCCGGGTTAGTGGTACATTTTCGCTGCTGTAGCGGCGGTCTCTGACCGCCGAGCTTTATTCTCCAACAGTTTCGGGCGGTCAGAGACCGCCGCTACAGCAAACTGCGCCAGTACCGAATTCCGATCCGGAATCAGGACTCCAAGATGAGGGTAAGATATTTTTCGACCAGAAGCCGAGCTTCAAAGGGCCGCCTCATAACATGCGAAGAGTCGATCCTCTGCTGCAATATTTCAATGGTTCTATTGCCTCGTCCTCCAAGCAGTTCCCTTTCTTTCACGCCCCACAGCGCTTACCCTTGTATGCGTAGTTTCCCTGGCTTACACTTTTCCGGTTGCTGCGTCTAACCGCACTGAGAAGAAAATTTCTGATGGATGGCGCCTGTTTGGAGCTTGCCGGCAAAATGCCTGCCGAGGGATCGCCTCTCGCAGAAACCGATGAGCGGGCCCTGGTCCTTCGCGCCCAACACGGCGACCGGGGTGCGTTCGATGCCCTGGTTCGCCGCTACGACCGCGAGGTGCTCCGGCTGACCATGAAGGTCACGCGCTCGGCGGACGAAGCGGCGGATCTCTACCAGGAGGCTTTTCTGAAGGCCTATCGTTCCCTCGGTCACTTCCGGTTAGAATCTTCTTTCTATACTTGGATTTACCGGGTGACCACCAACGTTTGCCTGGACCATCTCCGCCGCCAGAAGCGCCGAAACGAAATCCAGCCTCTCACCGCGCCGGACGAGCCGGAATATTTCCAAGCGGTGCCGGATGACAAGGCTTCCAATGACCCGGAGCGCGCCACTCACTCCCGGGAGATCAACCGCCGCATCCACACGGCGATGGAATCGCTCTCGCCGCGCGAACGGATCGTTTTCGAGCTGCGTCATTACGATGGCCTGAAACTGAGGAAGATAGGCAAAATGGTGGGCACGACCGAGGAAACCGCGAAGAATTGCCTGTTCCGCGCCACCCAGAAATTGAGATTGGCGCTGGGAGACTTGGTGTAGCGTAGGGGCGACCCTTGTGGTCGCCCGAGGTTGCAACCAGGATCGGAATCGGCCAGGCACAGGACCTGCGCCTACGCCCGGCGCTGAAACGTGTTGAAAACTATGACGTGCAGGACTTTTGAGGAAAGCATCGAGCTTTATCTTTATGACGAACTCCCGGCGGAGGACCGTGCCACGGTGGAAGAGCACCTCGCCGCCTGCGTTGCTTGCCAGGAAAAGCTGGCCTCAACGCGAAAGCTGCACGAGTTGATGAGCCAGCGCGCGGTGAGGGAGCCTGGGCCGGAAGTTCTGGTGCGCTGCCGCGGGGCATTGGAGGAAGCCCTGGACCGCGAGCAACACGGTTGGCGGAGCCTGTGACTCGGGACATGGGCCGGGCATGGACGGGCTTGCCGGCGTGGATTCACCCTTCACGGGCCATGTCGGCGCTCACCTTGATTGTCTTTGGATTTGGGCTGGGCTGGATGCTTCGCCCCCGGCTTCACCGCGTCGCCACTCCGGCACAACCGGGAGCCGTTTCCGCGCCTCAATACACTGGCGCGGACTTGGGCCGAATTAGCAGCATCAGCCGGGTGGACCCCAATCCTCAGACCGGCCAGGTGCGTATCACACTGAATGCGGAACGTCGGGTGACGCTGGAAGGCTCGCTTGACGATCCTCGCATCCGCCAGGTGTTGGTTTATGCCGTCAAGCAGTATGACAACACGGGCATCCGCCTGGATACGCTGAGCGCCTTGAAGAACGGTAGCCGCGATCCGGCGGTGCGGGAAGCTCTGCTTTACGCCCTGCTGCATGATCCGAACGCCGGAGTCAGGCTGGAGGCGCTCAAAACGGTGCGGCAAATGGGCTGGAATCCGGAAGTTCGTGGGGCACTGCTCCAGGCGGTGCGGCGCGATACCAATCCTGGGGTTCGCGTCACCGCCATCGACGACCTGGTGAATCATGCCGTCAGGGATCACGATCAAGGGCTGGTTCCCGTGCTTCAGAATCTTTCCAGCACGGACTCAAATAACTATGTTCGCGTAAAAGCCCTTGCCGCGCTTCAAGAGTTGGACCAAGGCCCGCAGTAGCCCGGATCAGGGGCAGACCTTGTACCCGTGCTACCCGGACTGACATAGGGGCAAGTCTTGGTCCTGCCCTCGGGCGGCCACAAGAGCCGCCCCTACGAGACATCAAGGGCGCTGGCCCTTGGTTAGGAGAAATTGCGTGCGTGCTGGCATGGTTCGGCAATTCGCATGGCTGTTGTTCTGGGCGCCCTTGGCGCTGGCCATCACCCTTCCGGGATTTGGCCAGGACTACGTCCATCGCGGCGCTCCTCAGCTCCAGGGCGGCGCCTGGGTCGAGACCCTGACGTGCGATATTCCCGTGCAGCCGGGGGGACAGCTCACTTTCCGGGCGGACCAGGGACCGGTGAGCGTCAGTACCGGCGCGCAGGACAGGATAGGGTGCAAGGTGTCACTCCGCGCCCATTCGAGAGATGCAGCCCGTGCCCGATCGCTGCTTGACCAATTTAAGCTTACCGCCCGCCGCACTGGTGAATCGGGTGTCTACCTTTCCGGACGGTTCAACTCGTCGCGGCATCATTCCCATTCCTTGAACGCCCAATACCAGCTTCAGGTTCCTGAACGCTTCAATCTGGATTTAGCGACCCGGGGCGGAAGCCTGCACATCGACAGTTTGGGCGGAGAACTGCGCGGGGTCACGGCGGGAGGAGAAATCCGAACCGGTGACATCACCGGCCCCGTACACCTTGAAACCGCAGGCGGATCGATCCGGCTTGGCAGCATTGGAGCGCGGTTGGATGCGCGGACAGCGGGCGGAGGCATCAGCGTTGGAAACGTCAAGGGAGACGCCACACTCGAGACCAGCGGCGGGGAAATCATGGTTGGCATCGTGGATGGGGCGCTGCAAGCCAGAACCGCGGGTGGAGACATCACCCTGCAAGCCGCCGCCGGGCCCGTTATCGTGGAAACCGCCGGAGGCCAAATACGCCTGGGCCAATGTGGGGGGGCCGTTCAAGCCCAAACCGCGGGCGGGAATATTCATTTGGATGGCGCGCGGGGCACGGTGAGAGCGGAAACCGCCGGAGGTAGCATCGACCTGCTTCAGCTTATGAGCGCCGTGCGGGCGCAGACTTCAGCGGGACGCATCCTTGCCCAGATTAACGCCAATCGCTCCAGCTTCGGCGCATCGAGCCTGTCAACCTCGGTGGGAGATGTAGACGTTTTCCTGCCTCCGGACCTGCCACTGACCATCAATGCCGTGGTTCGAGAGGCGGCAGGACATAAGATCTTCTCCGATTTCCCCTTGCAAATCGAAGGCAACCACGCGGCGTTCAATATGGGACCGATTCGGGGCAAAGGCAAAATCGGCGGCGGGGGCGATCCGCTGGATATCAAGACCAGCATGGGCAACATCCACATTGGAAAGCTCAACGCTCAAGCCATTGCACAAATGAAGGCCGCCCAGGAAAACTTCTGGAAGCAGATCGCCAACGGATGGCCCGATGGCCGCAGCCAGCTCCAGCAGATGAAGCAAATGGAGCAACAAATGCGGCGGCAAGAACTTCAATTGCGTCAACAACTTCGAGAAATGCAACGGCAAATCGAACAACCGTAGGGGCGGGCCTTGTACCCACCCTCGTCAGCAGTGTCACTGGGTGGGCCGCCCGCCAGGCCATCAACATAAAAACCGGGCAGGACAAAAGGCCTGCCCCTGCAAAGGGGAGAATACGATGCAACGCAGAGCATCTGATCGTTCCGTTTGGACCCTGATTTTGGCCTTCTTGCTTTTCTGCATGGTGGTGCCGGAAGCGAAGGCGGGGCCGTCCGATGACTCCGTCATCCGGCTGGGGGGAACATCCTCCTGGTTGGGCGTGACCTTGCGGGATGTCAGCGGGGCCGATGTAAAGACTCAGAAACTGCCCGGAGACTACGGCGCGGTGATCGCCAGTGTGGAAGAGAATAGCCCCGCCGCAAGAGCCGGCTTGAAGTCGGGAGATGTTCTGGTTGAATTCGCCGGACGCGAGATCTGGAGCGTCTCGGAACTTAAGTGCTGGGTGGGGGATACGCCGGCCGGGCGGACCGTCCAAGTGAAATATTTCAGAGACGGCGCTTTGAAGTTTGCCAATGTGACGATTGAATCTCATTCCCATGAATTCCGGATACCCCCCATCAATATTCCCCCCGTCGAGATTCCGGACTTTTCGCATTTTCAATTCTTCCTGGGCCGTGCCCGGCTGGGCGTTACCGGCCAGACTCTGACTCCTCAATTGGCACATTATTTTGGTGTGGATCAGGGCAAGGGAGTGCTGGTGACGGAGGTCAAGTCCGGCAGTCCGGCGGAGAAGGCTGGGATCAAGGCCGGTGATTGCATTGTTCGCTTCGGCGCGACGGATATAAATAGCATCGCGGACTTGCAAACCGCCGTGTCCAGTGCGCAGGCAAAACACGGCGCGGCCCTAACCATCATCCGCGATCATCACCAGAAAGAGTTGAAGATATCACTGCCGGATACGCAACAGGAATGGACATGGCCCGGCGCGGCGATTTCGACGTAAGGGCGAGCCTTGTGACCGCCTTGGCCGCAAATGCTGTTCACCTACCAAAGTGCAGGCGGAGATTGGCGGCAAAAGAGGAATTGATAACGATGACTTGAACCGGAGAGATTGCCGTTGTGAATGCCCGCGCCAGCAAACCCGGTTTTGCGAGATCCAGACAGGTTCAGTGGTTCGCGTATCCACAATGAAATGCGGCAAGGGCAGGGAGAATGTCCCGGCCCTTGCCGCGCGATTCAAGAGAAATCGAAGGTGGCAGACACTACGCCAAACGCCAGCGGCGGAAACCTGCCAGACCCAACAGGCCGCTGCCCAGCAGCAGAATTGATGCGGGTTCCGGAGTTCCGGTAAAGCCCACAAACTCCTGGGTGTAGCCTTGTGTGCCATTCACGCTGACCGGTGAATAGACCACAAAGTTTCCAAACTGGCCGTTGAAGTCGCCCGCAGCCGCCATGCTGGTGGCTTGGTTGTACCACGCCAGGGCGTCTCCGCCGGCGTCGTTATGGAAACCCTTTGCGCCCATGGCTTGGCGCGAAAAGATCGCCCATAGAGCGAATTGAATGTCGGCAACCTCTTCGTCATTGTTTTGGCCCAGGTATTGAAGCATATTCTGTGTCAAATACGCGACAGCCTGATAGTCCTGAAGCTGCGTCAGCGCCGTGTCGGTCCCCGTCGTGAAGTCCGCGCCGCTCAGATTTGAAAGGCTCAGCACGTTGACCGTCCAACCCTGGTGGGAGGGGTTGTCTACGAAGTCGTCGCAAACCAATTGGACGGGCGCGCCGTTCAATGTCAGGTTGTAAGGACCCACCGGTATTTTGGGCTCTTCCGGGTCGTAAATGCTTCCGAATCCTACAAAAGTCATGCTGGCCGTTGTGCCTGCAAACAGGGTTTTGGCCGGTGTCAGGGCAATTCCAAATACTAACAATGCTGCTAACCACAAATGTTTTCTCACTGGATCGCTCTCCTTAAAGGTTCAAAGTTCCTTCGTGGGCTACCCACCCACTTATTCTTCTCTTCTTGAATCGCCGCCCCTCGAAGGAGAGGCAAGCCTCGCTTTGGCCTTTTACGAGCATTCCAAGTTCCAAACGTATCTTACTGAAAAGACAGTGCCATTCTGAAAGACAGTAGGAAAATGATTTCCCCGTATTATGACAGTTTTTCCTTTTGGTATGTATTCCTTTTGGAACTTCCTGAAGTGCTACCATTAATCGAGTGAGAAACAATGCCACACGCCTAAAGAAATGCTCTTGCGTTGAATGCCAAGCGTTTCCTATACTGGTACAGTTTCAAGCACGGGTGAACTCCGGGAAGTCTCGTCCGCGGATGTTCAACCTTTTGGGCCTGTAGCTCAGGTGGCTAGAGCGCACCCCTGATAAGGGTGAGGTCGGTAGTTCAACTCTACCCAGGCCCACCAGTTAATTGTTCTGGTTAGCAAGCCCGCCGTTTGGCCCCAGCGTGCCCACCGATGGCTCTTTGTGTTGGGAACAGAAAAATGATCCGCAGATTCCTTGCCGAACAAGGTAGATTTCAGATTGCGCGGCCCGCTCCCTTGTGGTACCTATTCTCCCGGACCCAAATCCACTTGCCTTGCAGAGGTTCATGGCCGCTAGCCCGATCGAGGTTTATCGCCGGCAGATCGAGAAAGAGCTCAAAGACGGCAACGCCACCGAGCACACTCACCGCCCGGCTCTAAAGACCCTTCTTCAAGCTCTCGCCCCAAAGATCACGGCCACGAACGAGCCGAAGCGTGTTGAGTGCGGAGCGCCAGACTTCGCGGTCACGGAGAAGCGCGCTCACGGCCCCGTCACCATGGGCCACCTTGAAGCCAAAGACGTGGGCAAGGACTTGGATGAAGCCCAGAAGTCGGAGCAAATGAAGCGGTATCTTCCCGCTCTGCCCAACCTGATTCTTACCGACTATCTGGAATTCCGCTGGTACGTGGATGGAGAGCACCGGCAGACGGCCCGGCTCGCCCGCGCCAGCAAGGGCGGCAAGCTCGTCCCGGAGCAGGACGGAGCCGAAGCCGTCACGCAATTGCTCACCGGCTTTCTTGCCCGCGAAGCCGAACCCATTAACGATCCCAAAACTCTAGCCCTTCGCATGGCCCGGCTCACTCATCTCATCCGGGACATGATCGTTAAGGCTTTTGAAGCGAAGGCGGCCTCTGCCACTCTCCGCGACTTGCACGGGGCTTTTGAGAAAGCCCTGATTCCCGATCTACCCATCCCGCAGTTTGCGGACATGTTCGCCCAAACTCTCGCCTATGGCCTGTTTGCGGCCCGTTGCAATCATCACGGGCCGACGGGCTCATTCAAGCGATTGGGCGCCGCGTCGGAGATTCCGAAAACCAATCCTTTCCTTCGCCAACTCTTTGAAACCATCACCGGCACGGCTCTGGATGAAGAGCCTTTTGTGGGATTCGTGGATGACCTGGCCCAGCTCTTGGCCGATACGGACATTGGCGCGGTGCTGGCGGACTTCGGCAGGCGGACCGCCCGCCAAGACCCGGTTGTCCACTTTTACGAAACCTTCCTTGCAGCCTATGATCCCAAGTTGCGCGAAGCGCGTGGAGTCTATTACACGCCGGAGCCGGTGGTTTCCTATCTGGTGCGCTCCGTGGATTATCTCTTGAAGGCGCGCTTCGGATGCGCGAACGGCCTTGCAGACACAGCAACAATCGAATATGAGCGCGGCGACGTAGGGGCGATTCATGAATCGCCCCTACAAAAAGCCACTTCCCCCCGTGTCTTGATTCTTGACCCGGCGTGCGGGACCGGGACGTTTCTTTACGCGGTCATTGACCACATCCGCGCCGAATTCATGCGGCAAGGCAACGCCGGCATGTGGTCCGGCTATGTGCGGAGTCATCTCCTGCCCCGCATCTTTGGATTTGAATTGTTGATGGCCCCCTATGCTGTGGCGCACTTCAAGCTGGGGATGCAGCTTGCCGGAAACGATCTTACTCCGGCACTGCGGGAGAAGTGGGCTTATGACTTTTCCGGCGATGAACGGTTGGGAGTGTATCTCACCAACACGCTGGAAGAGGCGGAGCGCAGAGCGGAAACGCTCTTCGGCCCGTTGCGCGTGATTACTCAGGAAGGAAACGCGGCCGCAAAGATCAAGAGCGAGTTGCCGATTCTCGCTGTAATTGGCAACCCGCCGTATTCGGGCCACTCCGCCAACCGGAGTTGGGAAGTCAAAAACGGCAAGAAGGAACTGACCTTCATCGGGCGGCTGATTCAGGATTACTACAAAGTGGACGGACAGCCTCTTGGAGAGAAAAACCCCAAGTGGCTCCAGGATGATTATGTGAAATTCATCCGCTGGGGTCAGTGGCGAATCGAGCGGACCGGCGCTGGCGTTCTGGCTTTCATCACCAATCACGGCTATCTCGACAATCCCACGTTTCGCGGCATGCGCCAGCAGTTGATGAATGCCTTTTCGGAAATCTACGTTCTCGATTTGCACGGCAACGCCAAGAAGAAAGAGAGCGCGCCGGATGGCTCGAAAGATGAGAACGTCTTCGACATACAGCAAGGGGTGACTCTCGGCATCTTCGTCAAAGATCCCGTAGCGCCAGCGTCCCCGCTGGCACGAATGGAAGAAGCCGCCGTCCCGGCGGCAACGGGCCGGCAGGATGCCGGCGCTACGAACGCGGGCGCGGCGGGTCCGGGTATAGCACGGGTCTTCCACGCTGACCTTTGGGGCCTGAGAGAAGCGAAGTATGAACGCTTGTTTGAGGCCGAGGTTCAGACAACGCGATGGACAAAGCTCGAGCCACAGTCACCGAGTTACCTCTTTATGGAGCAGAACCGCGACCTCGCGGCGGAATACGGGAAGGGCTGGAAACTGCCGGATGTGTTCCCGGTAAATTCGGTGGGAATTACAACGGCTCGCGATGCCCTTGCCATAGACTTTTCGGAGACTGCGTTACTTGACCGCGTACGCGACTTCATTTCGCTTCCCGGGGAGGAAGCAAGGGTTAAATACGGCTTGGGCGACGACGCGCGGGATTGGAAAGTCTCTCTGGCACAAGAGGACATTCGCAGACACGGGGTCAAGGAGCAATACGTTGCGCAGATTCTTTACCGGCCCTTCGACTTGCGGTTCACTTACTACACGGCACAAACCAGGGGCTTCATCTGCATGCCCCGGCCGGAAGTGATGCGGCATATGCTCGGGGGTCAAAATCCGGCCTTATTAGCCACGCGGCAAACGCGCGACAAATGGGACGTGCTAACAACTCGCCACATCGCTGCGCACAAATCCGTTGCGGGATACGACATAACAGGTGTGTTCCCCCTCTATTGCAACGAAGGTGCAGGCCCGCCGGTCACGGGCCAGACTGAGCTTGCGGTGCTCCATGCCGCCACCCGTAGGCCCAACCTGAATCCGGAATTCATCGCCGACCTCGAAAAGCGACTCGGGCTCAAGTTTGTGCCGGAAGGCAAGGGGGACGTAGCGCCGGGCTTTAGCCCGGCATCCGAGCAAAATGCCGACCTGAAGGTCGGCGCTACAACTTTCGGGCCGGAAGATGTTTTCAATTACATTTACGCGGTCTTTCACTCGCCAACCTACCGGCGCCGCTACGCGGAATTCCTGAAAAGCGATTTCCCTCGCGTGCCGCTCACTTCCGACGTGAACCTATTCCGCTCTTTGTGCGGTCTGGGCGCGGAGCTTGTGGCCTTGCACTTGCTCGAATCGCCGACACTGCAGAAACCCATGGCGCGGTTTCCCGTCAAAGGCTCGAATCAGGTGGATAAGGGTTTCCCCAGGTATGTGGCTCCCGGCGAGCCAGAACCAGGCACGGGCAAGCCGCTGAAAGATGGCCGGGTGTATATCAACAAAGGCGACGCAGTTGTAGCGGCGGTCTCTGACCGCCGGGACGAGTATGGAGTGCGGGAGCTTGCTCCCGCTTTCGGAAGCGGCGGCAAGCCGCCGCAGTCCAAAGGCGCCGCTCATAGAGCGGCGCTACTCCGCGCAAAAACCGGCGATGAGGACATCGCCGCTACAACGGGCCAATACTTCGAAGGTGTCCCGCCCGAAGTCTGGAATTTTCACATCGGCGGCTATCAGGTTTGCGAAAAGTGGCTCAAAGACCGCCGTGGCCGAACCCTGACCTATGAGGACCTGGAGCATTACCGCAAAGTTGTCACGGCCCTGAGTGAGACGATCCGCCTGATGGCCGCGATTGACTCCGCCATCCCCAAATGGCCGATCGAGTGAGATTGGCGCTGGCTCGATGCTCTCAGGCCGGCAACATAGATGGCGGACCCCTGAAGAGAACAAAGCGAGGTGAAGCATGGCAATTCATGATCTGGCGAAGAAAGAGACGCCGCACGGCACAGTGGCGGCGGTATGGTTTGATTCCGATGAGGAAAACTTCGTGGTGCAGCATGAGTTTGTACACCTGAGTTTCCACAAGCGCGAATTTGAAAACTTCCTCGAATGCCTGAATGAATCCTGGAAGAAGTATCAGGAGGATCACAGTGGGACTGGTTAGCAGCCTCTTTAAGGTCGCCCGTATCGCCAATGACGTTCGAGTGCTTTCGAGCGGCAACCCCAAGCGCATCGCCCGGCACTACGCCAACAAAGCCATCGGCCGCACTGTGGTGAGCCGGATGTATTTGCGATAGGCGTGCGTTGCGCCACTCCCGGCCAGCCGGAAAGCTTTCCCAATAGGTCAAAATTCAGGGTGAGGACGGCGGCACCGGGGCAAATGGGCTTGACGCTACTTTCCGCCGTGGGCTACCTTCAAATAGGTTCCACCTTTCGCTCCACCTGCGCGTGAAGCAGCTCGTCATTCCCGCGCAGGCTTGTCCCCGCGCAGGCGGGGACGGGAATCCACACGTTTCACTCCACGCGCGCGGGTGAACGAAGGCAGGGTTTTCCGCAGGCGGCCAGAGACTTGGAAAGCATTCATGGTCCAACAGCACGAATTTGAGGAACTCTTCGCGCTCACTCGGGCGCTGGTGGACATCAATTCCATCTCGGGCGAAGAGGCGAGCTGCGGACATTACGTGCACGATTACCTGGCCGGGCGCAACTTCCAAGTTGAGAAGCTGCCGGTGACTGCGGACCGATTCAATGTGTTTGCGGCCTGCGGCAAGCCGGAAATTGTTTTTAGCACTCATATGGACACCGTGCCGCCCTTCCAGGAGGCCCGCGAGGATGGCGAGTTCATCTATGGCCGTGGGTCGTGCGATGCCAAGGGCATTCTGGCCAGCCAGATCTCTGCGGCCGAGCGCCTGCGCCGCGAAGGCATGGAAAACTTCGGCTTGCTCTACCTGGTGGGCGAAGAGGTGACGAGCGACGGCGCCCAAGCCGCCAACCGCGTCCCTCGCGGCACGCGCTTCATGATCAACGGCGAGCCCACGGAAAATAAGCTGGCGCTCGGCTCGAAGGGACTGATGCGGGTGGACATTCGCACGCGCGGCAAGATGGCCCACTCCGCCTATCCCCATCTTGGCGAATCCGCCATTGAAAAAATGCTGGACGTGTTGAACGATTTGCGCCGGATTAAACTCCCGGAGGACCCGGTTCTGGGCCGGTCTACTCTGAACATCGGCCTGATTTCCGGCGGCCGCGCCGGCAACGTAATCCCCGATGAAGCCGACGCCCAGGTGATTATCCGCACGGTTTCGGGTGAAAATGGCCGGGCTGACTTGAAGGAAGAAATTCGCTCGCTGGTTGGCGCGCGCGCCGAATGTGAGTTCGTGCGGGAAACGCCGCCGATGCTGATGCGGAAGATTGAGGGATTTCAGACGGACGTGGTGGCGTTCACCACGGACCTGCCTTCGCTCCCGGCCTGGGGAGAGCCGTTTCTGATCGGCCCCGGCTCAATCCATGTGGCCCATACGGACCACGAGCGCGTCCGCAAGGTGGACCTGGTGGAGGCCGTGGACCTCTATTGCCGGCTGGCGCGGGAGTTGAAGAAGCGCATCGGCTGATTCATCGGGGACCTCACGGCGCTTGGAGTAGGTTTAGGTTGTTGAAAGGGTGTTTTGTATGGTTATTCTGAGCGGAGCGAAGAATCTGGCTCTCCAACCCATGTGAACAACCTTGTAGGGGCGGGCCTTGTGCCCGCCCCTACGCCATCATTTTCACGTGGGACGTGATGCTTCGTGACTGCTTATCGGGCGACCACGAGGGTCGCCCCTACGCCATCATTTTCACGGTATTCTGGTAGGAGAGAACCCACCATGAAGAAAGTTGAAGTTGGCATCTTGGGCGCGACGGGCATGGTGGGGCAGCGATTTATAAGCCTGCTTGAAAATCATCCCTGGTTCGAATTGAAATGGCTTGCCGCCTCAGACCGCTCGGCCGGCAAGTCCTACGCGGAGGCCTGCACCTGGCGCTTGCGCGAGCCCATGCCGAAGAGCGCCCGCGACTTCACCGTCCATGAATGCAGGCCCGGAGGCGCGCCGCAATTGCTCTTCTCCTCGCTCGATTCAAAGGTGGCGGGTGAAGTGGAGAGGGAATTCGCCCACGCCGGCCACGCCGTCATCTCCAATTCCTCGAACCACCGCATGGACCCGGACGTGCCGCTGTTGATTCCCGAAGTCAATCCCGGCCATCTGGAGCTGATCCGCGCCCAACGCAAGCAGCGCAATTGGCAAGGCATGATTGTAACCAATCCGAACTGCACCACCGTTGGCTTGGTGATGTCACTGGCGCCTCTGGAAGCCGCTTTTGGCCTGGAAAAGGTCTTGGTGACCAGTATGCAGGCCGTTTCCGGCGCGGGCTATCCCGGCGTTCCCACGCTCGATATTCTGGGCAACGTGGTGCCCTACATTCCCGGTGAAGAGGAGAAGGTGGAGCGCGAGACTCAGAAGCTGCTCGGCAAATTGGTGGATGGCCGCGTGCACGCGGCGAAAATGGCGGTGAGCGCCCATTGCAATCGCGTCATGGTGGAGGACGGCCACATGGAATCCATCTCCGTCCAGCTCAAGGCCAAAACCTCTCTCCATGACCTTATTGAGACGTGGCGCAAGTTCCGCGCCCTGCCCCAGGAGCGCAACCTGCCCTCGGCGCCGGCGCACCCGGTCATCGTGCTGGACGCTCCGGACCGTCCGCAGCCCAAGTTTGACGTGAACGCGGAGCGGGGCATGGCCACGGTGGTTGGCCGCGTGCGCCCTTGCGCGGTGCTGGATTTCAAGTACACGGCGCTCTCCCACAACACCATTCGCGGTGCGGCGGGCGCGGCGCTGCTCAACGCTGAGCTGATGAAATCTGAAGGATACCTGGACTGACCGGCGCCCAGTGCTGTCAATGCTCAGGATGACAGGCGAAGGACTCAGAATGACATCCAACTGTGCTGGCGGAGAAACTCCATTGAACGAACCTGCCATCCTCAATCTCGCGCTGCTTGGCTACGGCAAAATGGGCAAGGCCATTATGGAAATTGCCGCCGAACGCGGCTTCCAGGTAAAGCTCATCCTGGATGAGTACACGAATGGCGCGGGTGAAGGCATCACCCCAGAGAATTTCCGGGGCATCGATGCCTGCCTGGACTTCACCGCTCCATCCTGCGTGCTCGATAACATCCGCCGGGTGGCGGCGCTGGGATGTCCGCTGGTGGTGGGAACCACGGGCTGGCAGGATCGCCTGGAGGAAGTACGCACCCTGATTCAGCAGTCTGCCTCGGGCTTGGTCTACGGAGCAAATTTCTCAATAGGGGTGCAATTGTTCTATCGCATGGCTCGCGCCGCAGCGGATATCGCCGCGCGTTTTCCCATGTACGAGCCTTTTATCACCGAATCGCACCATCGCTTCAAGAAGGACGCTCCTTCCGGGACGGCCATCGAACTCAAGCGCCAGGCGCAGCCGGCATTCGGGGCGCGAGAAATCCCGGTGGCCAGTGTTCGCGCCGGTTACATCCCGGGCACTCACGAGCTGGGCTTCGATTCCGAAGCTGATACAATTGTGCTGCGGCACACGGCGCGAAGCCGGCGCGGATTTGCCGAAGGCGCTCTCTACGCGGCGCGTTGGATCGTTTCCCGCAAGGGCTTCTTTGCCTTCGCCGAGATTTTTGACGAACCCCCGGCAGTCTGAGCAACAGTGGGAGGAATCATGGCGCTGGAAATTCGAGGATGCGGCACCGCTCTGGTGACGCCGTTCAAACCCGACCTCTCAGTGGATGAGGAGGCGCTTCGGCGCTTCGTTCAATTCCAGGTGAACGAAGGGATCGATTTTCTGGTTCCTTGCGGCACCACCGGCGAAACACCCACGCTCGAGCACGAGGAGTATCTGCGGGTCATCCAGATCGTTGTGGAAGAAGCGCGCGGCCGCGTCCCAGTGGTTGCAGGGGTGGGCGGAAATAACACGCGCAAAGTGGCCGCGCTTGCCCAGGAGGTTAGCCGACTGGGTGTTCAAGCCATCCTTTCGGTGGCGCCGTATTACAATAAGCCAACACAAGAAGGCCTCTACCAGCACTTCAAGGCCATCGCCGAATCCTCAAGTGTTCCTGTGATTCTTTACAACGTTCCTGGCCGCACTTCTTCAAACATTGAGCCTGCCACCGTGGCGCGCCTCTCGAAGATTCCAACGATCGTCGGCATCAAAGAAGCCTCGGGCAGCATCACGCAACAGATGGAGGTGTTGAACGCCGTCGATGCCAGCTTCGCGGTGCTTTCCGGCGATGACTCTTTCACGTTTCCGTTGATGGCGCTGGGCGGCGTGGGGGTGATCTCCGTCGCCTCCAATGAAATTCCCGGTGCCATGTCACGGCTCGCCGCTCTTTTGCTGCAAGAAAAATACGAAGAAGCCCGCAAGCTGAATGCACGCCTATTGGCGTTGATGCAGGCGAATTTTATCGAGACCAGCCCGATTCCCGTGAAAGCCGCGCTGGCCATGATGGGGTTGATAGAAGAAGTCTACCGGCTGCCGCTGGTCCCCATGAAGGTTGAGAACCGCTCCCGCTTGCGCAAGGTGCTGGAAGAGCAGGGCCTGGTGAAAGCGCAAACCGAGTAAGCCCTGGGTCGAGTTAAGAATAGCGATAGGCGTTAAAATAGGTGTTTGCAGCCCCCTGAGCCGCGCTAGCGGCGATAGCATGTGGCCCACGGCGCAAGAAGCCGTGGGGTAGAGTTGCGAAAATCCTGTCTGAAGCCCCGCTAGAGGCGACAGTATCGCCGCACAGGATGCCGCCCCTGACGGGGCTTGGAAGTCTGCGTTTTCCTCTTTTCCCACGGCTTGCGCCGTGGGCCATAGGATGCCGCCCGCCAAGGCGGGCTTTGCCGTAGTTCCAGGGCCTTATTTTAACGCTTCTGGGGCGGGAGCTACTCAATACACCGCTCACAGACCGGTGCTACTTTCGATGACTGCAAGAGACCAATCAATGACAAAAACATGGGAGAAGATTGACGGGCACCTGACAACTCCGGCGGGCTTTCGCTCCGCAGCCACTGCCACCGGCATCAAGAAGAAGGCGGGCGAGCTGGACTTGGCGCTGGTCTTTTGCGAAGCTGAAAAAACCTCCGCTGCCGCCGTATTCACTACCAACCTGGTGGCCGCTGCGCCCGTGTTGTTATCGCGGGCCCATCTGAAGTCAAGCCGCGGTTGGGCACGGGCGATCTTGGCGAATGCCGGGAACGCCAACGCCGCCACGGGCAAAGCCGGCTACCGGGCCGCGCTTGCCACGGCCAAAGATGCGGCGTGGCTGCTGAAGATCCCGGCCCATCAAGTCCTGGTAGCCTCGACGGGAGTCATCGGCGTTCCTCTTGGCGCCCGCCGCATTCAGAATGCTCTGCCCCCGCTCTGCGCCAGCCTCTCCGCCGAAAATGGCGAGGTCGTTGCCCGCGCCATCATGACCACGGACACGTTTCCCAAGTCGTCTGTGCTTCGCGGCAAAATCGGAGGGAAAACTGTTCACATTGCGGGCGTTGCCAAGGGCGCTGGCATGATCCATCCGCACATGGCAACCATGCTGGCACTCATCACCACCGATGCTGCGGTTGCCCCGCGCGATCTTCAACGATTTTTACGTCGCGCCGCAGATGCATCGTTCAACCGCATTACGGTGGATGGCGACACCTCAACCAACGACACGGTCTTTGTGCTGGCATCCGGACTTTCAAAGGCTCGCGTGACCAGCGGCAGCCGCGCTGCCCATATCTTCCTTGAAGGTCTTATGCAGATTTCGACCGAGCTTGCCCGGATGATCGTGCGGGACGGCGAGGGAGCGAAGAAACTGGTGACCGTCGAAGTGCGCGGCGCCAGGACGGCAGACGATGCGGACCGCGCAGCCCGCGCCATTGCCAACTCACCGCTGGTGAAAACCGCCCTGGCCGGGAGCGATCCCAACTGGGGCAGAATCCTGGCTGCGGCGGGTTATTCCGGCGCGCAGTTCGATCCCGCCAAAACCGATATTCGGGTCAACGGTCTTTATCTCTGCCGTCGCGGACTCGACACTGGTTTTGACGAAACCACTGCTCGCCGTGAATTGGATGGCGCTGAATTGATCGTTACCATTGACTTCCATGCCGGCAAATCTTCTGCCACCATCTGGACGTGTGACCTAACCCACGGTTACATCACGATCAACGCGTCGTACCGCAGTTAACGCCAAGGCTGTTCACTTAGGGCCCGTTGGCGCTGCGGCGGGCATGTAACGGTGAAAATCGCCGGGCGGGTGGGTGTGCTCAAACTGAATGGTGGAGTGGGTGATCTCAAATTCGTGGGCCAGGACCTCCCGCACTTTGTCGGCAATGACCTCAGACTCCGACGTGGGCATATCCAGAATCTGCACATGGCAGGAAAGGGCATGGCTTTGCGATCCCAGGCTCCAGATGTGAACGTCGTGGACCTCGCGCACGCCTTCCACCGTGAGCATAGCGCGCGCCACGTTCTCCAGCGTCATTCCCTTGGGAAGACTCTCCAGCAGGATATTGGTGGAATCCGCCAGAATGCCTTTGGCCGTCCAAAGGATCATGCCGGCGATGAGGAAGGCGATCACCGGGTCAATCAGCGGCTCGCCGGTGACGCGGATCAGCCACGCTCCGGCGATGATGGCAACGTTGGAGAGGGCATCGCCCAGGTTGTGCAAGAAGAGGGCGCGCAGGTTCAGGTCGTGACGGTCGCGCGAAAGCGCCAGGGTGATGAAAGTGTTGATGACCAGCGCCAGGATGCCCACGCGGATCATGATGGTCTCGGAAACGGTCTCCGGGTGAAGCAAGCGGTGGTAGCCGTCGACGCAAATGGAGGCGGCCACGATGGCGAGCAGCAGCGCGTTCACAAACGCGGCGAGCACGCCGGCGCGCTGATACCCGAAGGTCTTCTCCAGGTTCGGAGGCTTGCGCTCAAAATAGAGCGCGATCCAGGCCAGGCTGAGCGTCGGCAGATCGGAAAGGTTGTGCCAGCCGTCACTGATCAGGGCCAGGCTGTGAGAGATCGTTCCGGCCGTAAACTCCACCACCACCAAGCACAGGCTGATCACCAGGGCGACTTTGATGGACAGGGTGATTGACCGTGAATGCTTGTGGGTATGCGCGTGCACAAAATCCTCGTACTTGGATTTTACGATACTCCGGCAATCCGCATCAATCGTTGGTAGGGGGTAGTGGTACTTTTTCTCTGCTGTAGCGGCGTTCGTAGCTTGCACTGACTGGGATCGCCGGAAACCATTGAGAAATATGGCAGAAGGAAATCACGACACAAGCCCCGGTCTACGACCGCCGGTCTTGGTGATTCCGTAGATTCTGCGCTCACGCTCCGGCCAATAAACTCCGAGGCGTCACTGAAGCAAGAAGACCGGCTGCCGGTTGCGCAATCCATTAAAGCCGTCAGCAGGCAGTTCAACTCATCACAGGTGAAAATGTGAGTCCGGCTGTTGTTGCAATGGTGGATGAGAGAGCAGCGGGAGAGGGACCTCTGCCGCCAGAGCGCCCGGCGGCAGAGTGAAAACGGAAACAAAGAGGAGCGCGACCAGGGAACCTCGCTGGACCATGATCATTCGACACCTCGAATCAAGTCATGGCCGGACCCTGGCGCTTGTCCAGCAGAATATTAAGATGCAGGAAGAACTAACACGCTTCGAAAAAACCTGCTCCGGGACTGCCCGCATCGGGACCAGTCCCGGCAAGCATCCATCAGCTTTGCGCTCCCTCTAGCGCGAGGCTGTGGCCGTGGCCTTGGAGTCCGCGGTCATCGAACTGCCCTTGGCTGCCAGTTCAACCGCGCCCTTCGGGGTGCTGATATATCCAGTCACCTGTCCAGATTGCACCTGATTTACCACCAATTCGTAAAAAGTTCTGGAGCCGCGGGTCGCGAAAAAGAGAGGCTCGTCAATCGTCCGGTTCTTCTTGGGAATGGTCATGTCATCTGCAATCAGGTTCAGAGTGAACATGTGGTGTTTGACGTTGGCCTTCTTCAGGACCAGCCCAACCCCAGCAAGAGTCTTTTCCTGGTTGCGGGTCAGCGTGAATTCGAAGTAGTCCCGCTGCCCCAGCCTGCGCAACTCCACAATCTGCTGATGGTTGGTTGCAATCAGCGTGCCCATACTGCTGCGCGCCATTCCCAGGTCTGAAGCTAGAGTTCCTACCGTCGCCTTGGTTGTGTCCAGATCAGTTTTGGTGGCGTCGAAGCTCTGGCTGAGAGATCCTACCTGAGAGGCATCAGCCTTCTGCGAAAGTTCTTGCTGAATTTGGGCGGCATTCTGGGCTTGCTCCTTTTGCAGCTTGGTCAAAAGAAAGCGGGACCGTGCCAGGGTTTTGCGTTGTGAGGAATTCATCTTGCTCGACATGTCGTCAAGCTGGGCGCGAAGCTGATCCATGGTTTGAGCGTCAGAATTTTGAATGGCGGCTTCTTTGGCTTCCACTTGGGCTTCGATCTGGTTCTGCAGGTTCGTCTGTTGGGCCTGCAATCCAGTGCGCAAAGCGTTCATGGAGCTATAGGAATGAATTTCGCCAATCGCCAATAACGCTAGTATTACAAAGACTGCAACAAATACCCCTTTGCTGCTGTTGGTTGAGGCAGGTTTGGGGCCCGAGGTTCGATCATATTGGGTGGGGTCATCGATAGCCATAGTCGTTTATCCTCCGAGCGGGGGCCTTTTCCAACAAGACCGGCGCTCCACATTGTGAAACAGCACGAAACATGCCAAAGTATAACTACTATGTAAACCATTGTAATAGAACGGCCAAGCCAAGAGTCACTTCGGGGAATCGGCTGCATTTTCAGCAAAACTTACCGTAGTGGTGTAAAAAGGTCATGGCAAGCCCCCCACGATGACGTGCCAGACCCCAAGGTTTAGCCGAAAGCTGATTATCGAAGAAATGTTTCCCATAGAGTGGAATCAGCAGTCTGGAAGCCATTGCTGGAAAAGCGACCACCGCTACAGCTTGGCCCATGGAACCATTGCATATCCAAAATAGGCCTTCAAGAAGGAATCCTTAAGTGAACGCTTATGGGTTCAAACCCCGACCTTCCGTTTTCCGCAGTAAGAAATCCGGGCTGATCCAAACCGGACAAGCGTTTGGGACGCCGCGAAGAATGGGTTAGAATACCAAGCACATTCTCTGACTTAATCACGGACGCAATTGCAGCAAGGGGGCAACATGGAAGCAGAACTGGCTTTGGAATTCGTGCGGGTGGTGGAGGAAGCAGCGATGGCGGCGGCGCGCACCATGGGCCGCGGCGACTGGAAGCTTTCGGACCAGGCCGCGGTGGAGGCGATGCGGCGCATCCTGGATACCGTGCCGCTGGCCGGAACAGTGGTGATTGGCGAGGGCGAGCGGGACGAAGCGCCCATGCTCTATATCGGTGAGCGCGTGGGCCTGCAAAAGGAATATAACGAGACGCTGCCCGGCGTCGATATTGCCGTGGATCCGCTGGAAGGGACGAATCTTTGCGCGCAAGGCGCGGCGGGAGCGATCACGGTGCTGGCCGCCTCGGAAAGCGGAGGTTTGCTGCACGCTCCGGATTGCTACATGGAAAAGCTGGTGGTGGAACCGGCGGCGCGAGGCGCTGTGGAGCTTGATGCGCCGGTGAAGGAGAACCTGCGGGCTATCGCCCGTCGCCTGGACCGCGACATCCAGGATTTGGTGGTCGTCGTGCTCGACCGGCCCCGCCATGAGAAGCTGATCTCCGAGATTCGGGAAGCGGGCGCGCGCATCCGCCTGATCCCGGATGGCGACCTTTCCGCCGGGATCGCTGCGGCAGTAGTCGGGACCGGCGTGCACGCGGTGATGGGGATTGGCGGCGCGCCGGAAGGCGTGCTGACCGCGGCCGCCCTGCGTTGCCTGAACGGGGAAATCCTGGCGCGGCTGGTGGTGAAGGACGAGCAGCAAGCCGAGCGGCTTAAGTCCATGGGCGTAAAGGACTTAAAGAAGATCTATACGACCAGCGAACTGGCCCCCGGCAAGGAAATCATCTTCGCCGCGACCGGCGTGACCGATGGGAGCCTGCTGCGAGGCGTGCGCTTTTTCGGTGATGGCGCGCGCACCCAATCCCTGGTAATGACCAATAGCACCCGCTCCGTCCGGTTTATCGATTCCATTTACCTTTCCCGCAGCCCCGACGCCACCGTGCGGCTGATGTAGGCTGTGGTCCCGGTTTGAGGAACAATACTGGGCACGGAATCGTAAGTTCTAGTGAGGGCCGGGGTGAATTACGGAACCTCGCCCAGTCCCTTTCCGGATAGTGGTACATTTTGGCGCAGGGGTGACCCTCGTGGTCGCCTGCGGACGGGCACAAGGCCCGCCCGTTTGCCAAGCTGTACCCCTTTCCATTGCGGCGCTGCCTTTACATTGCCCGCAACCTGGGAAGGGGACATATTTCGAAGGAGCGTGCCATGTCAATGCCGCCTCAACCGCCCCGGCCTCCCGCGCCGCCTGCCCCGCCCAAATCAGGGGCAAACATTGTCCTGATCGTGGTTCTGATCCTCGGGATCATCGTCGTGGGAGCAATTTTTGCTGTTTGGACGGGATTGCGCCTCATTTCGCACAACGTTCACGTCAACGTCTCCGAGGGCTGGAATGGGAAAAAACAAGTCTCCATCCAAACGCCCGCCGGAAATGTGGAAGTTCGCAAAAGGGCGGGCATTACTGAAGCGAGCCTCGGCTTGCCGATTTATCCCGGCGCGACATCCGTGGCCAGCGACGACTCTGCCAATGTCAGCATTGGAGTGCCTGGCCACGAACATGTTGGACTGGTTGTGAGCCATTATGAGACTTCGGACCCCTTGGACAAAGTCTGCGATTTTTATCATGAGCGGTTAAGCGGCCAGGTGACTCGATTCACGGAGAGAGACGAACACGGCAACATGGTGTTTGAGGTCAAGCAGAACAAACTCCAGAAGTTTGTCTCCTTGCGTGAAGAGAACGGAAAGACACAGATCAGCCTGGTGCGCGTGGGTGAGACCTCCGGCGCAGTCAATTGAGCAAAGAATTTCGTCTTTGGCTAACTTCACGGTTTGCCGCTGCGGCCGGCGTTAGCCCGGATTATTCGCGATATTTTACTCGAGGACCGTCAGGGCACGGTTAAAACCGTGCCCTGACGGTCCCCTATTGAAACTTCGTGAATAATCCGGGTTAGAGCCGTGCGCCTATGCAATGAAAACTGGGCGGCTCGAAGGCAAATCGTCCGAGCAATCGCCACATCCGCCGCGTCGAATTCATTTCTCCGGCCACGCCACCAGCAGCCTCCGCACCAGAACCAATTCCCCCAGATGGTAAGCGTTGTGGTCCGCCACCAGCAGCGCCTCCCGCAGGATGGTCTGGCCGCTGCCGTGCGGGATCGGAGCAAAGAGGTCCGTGGTTGGATCGGCCACCAGTTTTTGCATGGCCTCCAGGTCGCGGCTGAAATCCCGCACTGCCGTTTGCCAGGCCCGGGCGCTGGCGGGAGCAGGGCTGTCCGGCCAATAACCCACTGGCCACGCGGGCGAGACATGACCGGGATTGACGCTGAACTCCAGGATGTCCCACTGCGCGATGCGCAGGTGCTCCACAATCTCCCACGGTGAGTGCGGCGCGCCGCGCGGCCGTTTGCCGCGCAACTTTGCCGGGAGCCCGCTAATCGCCATCTCAAAGGTCAGATGAGCGCCACCACCTTCGAGCAAATATGTCACATGTTCACGCAAAGTCTTTGGGCAGCTCTTCATTATCCTTCTCCAAAGTGTTCGCTCCAGCTTTCTCTTGAATCAGACTCCAGCCTGACCCTGAACTCTAACGCCACCTTGGCGCCATCTCAATAGCAATCTGCGGATGCTTCCGCCTACAATCGTATGGGTCACGCCGCCACGACTCCCGTACCTCGGCAATCTTTCCGTGTTATATTCTCTCTTCTCCGGCGGGCGCGGCCCACCAGAAGGCGTCGCATCGTCACTTTTGCAGGCTGCCGGGTTATTCATCAACCTCCGGAGAACATTTCAAGTTAAGGAGAACTCCGCTTGGCTGAAACCAAAATCACTGTCAGGAATAACGGCTCGCTTCGCATTGAAGGGGAATTCATAGTTGTGGACCAGGACGGCAACCCATTTGACCTGGCCGGTCGGACGGTGATCGCTCTTTGCCGCTGCGGCCATTCGCAGAACAAGCCCTTTTGCGATGGCAGCCACAAACAGTGCGCGTTCCAATCTGAAGTGAAGGCATTCGCGCTGCCCCCGGCTCCGCCGCCCGCCACGCCGAAGCCGCAGGCGTAGCAGGGGTGACGAGGGGCAGGTGACAAGATTCAGGCAGCGCGCCCATTTTTACTCATCACTTTGCAAACTTCACTTGTCACTTTTGGCTCATGGCACGGTGAACGATCTTCGAGAGAAAGAAACCTGGAGGTTCCGAAATGGCTGATGTGGTGACATTTGGCGAAGCGATGATTCGCCTTTCCCCGCCCCATTTTCAACGCCTCGAGCAGACCGCGTCGCTGGACGTGCAAATTGGCGGTGGAGAGCTGAACGTCGCCGTTGGCGTATCGCGCCTGGGGCTGACCAGCGCGTGGGTTTCCCGCCTGCCGCGGAATCCGTTGGGGCGGCTGCTGGCAGGCCGCGTTCAGCAAGCTGGCGTGGATACTTCGGAAATCATCTGGACTGATGACGGCCGCGTGGGTATTTACTTTGTGGAGTTCGGCGCGGCGCCGCGGCCGAGCTCGGTGCTCTATGACCGGTCAAATTCCGCGATCAGCGCCATCCGGCCGGGCGAGGTTCATTGGGAAGCGGTGTTCGCCGGCGCCAAATGGTTCCACCTGAGCGGCATCACCCCGGCTCTCAGCGACTCGGCAGCGGCCGTCACACGCGAAGCCCTGCAAGCGGCTCGTGAGGCCGGCGTCACCGTGAGCTACGACTTGAATTACCGCGCCAAGCTCTGGACGCCGACCAAGGCGCAAGCGGTTCAAGAGCCCCTCATGGAATACGTGGATGTGCTGATTACCACCGAAGAGGACACCAGCGTGGTCTTCAAGATCGCGGGCGACGCCAAGACCGGGGAAAAGGATTTTCAGAAGGTCTCCGCCGAGCCTTACAAGGAAGCGGCGCGGCGATTGCAGGAGAAATTCAATTTCAAAGCGGTTGCCATCACGCTGCGGGAGAATCCGCTGGTGTGGCGCAACACCTGGACAGCCATCGCCTATGCGGATGGAAAGTTTTACGAAGACGTGAAGTACGATCTTGAGATCGTAGACCGCGTGGGCGGTGGTGACTCCTTCAGCGCCGGATTTATTTACGGATACCTGAATAAGCAGACCTATGCCGCCGCCGTCCGCTACGGCAACGCCTTCAGCGCGCTCAAGCATAGCCAGCCCGGTGACTTCAATTGGGCCACCCTTTCCGAGGTTGAGAGTCTGCTGAAAGGCGCCAGCCTGCGCGTGGCGCGTTGAACCGGATGATGAACAGCCGCTTGCAAAATCTTTCATTTCTTGCCGCCATGATACTTGGCGCAGCGGGCGGTTTGATGCCACAAACTGCTGCTGGCGAAGTCCAAGTGGAGCAGAGTGGCGCCGCCACGGTAGGTCCCTTTGAGTTCCACAGCGGCTTCTGGATCAACCTGCATCACTTCCTTTATCAACAGGCACTTCAAAATGCAGAGGGGCCTCCGGTCCCGAATGCCTTAATGAATGCCCCCCAGTTGTCCGCCGCGGAGCAATCGCAGTGGGGCCAGGCCGTGGCATTTTACCGGCAGTCCATGATTGAACATGATTTGTTGTCCGATCCCGGTATGAACGCCATCGACACGGTTTTGGGTCATGCGGAAGGCTCTGCATCACTCGATTCCTCGGGACTTAAGGATGATCTCGTCAAGGTTTTGGAAGAAGCCGCGCCCATCTACCTCGCTCACTGGTGGAGCGGACACGATCGAGCCAACCGCTTCTGGATTCGGACCGTAACTCCCATGGTTCTCGCGCTTGGACCGGCTCTGGCGAAGCAACTCTCCACTGCCTACCATGTTCCGTGGCTCGCGCAACCCATTCGCGTCGATGTTGCCGTATACGCAAATTGGGCGGGCGCTTACACCTACACCTCGGATCACGTCCACACCATCATTTCCAGCGTTGACCCGTCCTATCAGGACTTCGCCGCTTTGGAGATGTTGTTCCATGAGGCCAGTCATGGGATGGTTTCGGAGAAATCCGGCCACATCGCTGACCAAATCGCTCGCGAGTGCAAGTCGGATGGAATTCCCGTGCCCCAGGATCTGGTTCATGTGATGATCTTCTTCACGGCTGGAGAATTCGCGCGCCGCGACTTGGCCAGCGTGGGCGTCGCGCATTATCAGCCCTACGCCATCAAAAACAGCCTTTACCCCCGTTCCGGCTGGACAAGGTACGCAAGCGCGCTCGATCTTTTTTGGATACCGCACCTTGATGGGAAAGCTCCACTCGATGTATCCATCGTTGAAGTTATTGACGCCCTGGCGGTGGGCCAAAGCGCCGCGGTGGCCCCTCCGGAAACGGGATCGAAGAACTGATAAGATGGGCAGAGATCGAAACTCCAATTTTCGACATTAAAGGAAAATTCACCATGGCTTGGAACCGCGAAAAGAGCTTGAACACCATCCGTGATGTGGGCTTGGTGCCCATCGTGCGAACGGCTTTCCCGGAAGACGCTCTGCGCGCCGCCGAAGCCATCATCGCCGGTAACATTGGCATTGCGGAGATCACCATGACCGTTCCCAACGCCATCCAGGTGATGGAACAGGTGACGGAGCGCTATGGCGACCGCGTGCTGCTGGGCGCCGGCACGATTCTCGATGCGGAAAGTTGCCGCGCCGCCCTGCTGGCCGGAGCGCAGTTCATTGTCACGCCTTCGCTCAATCTTCATGTGATTGAAATGGCCCGCCGCTATTCAAAGCCCTGCTTTCCCGGCGCGCTGACGCCCACCGAAGTGGTCACGGCCTGGCAAGCGGGCGCCGACATGGTGAAGATTTTCCCGTGCGGCCCGGTGGGCGGACCTCAATACATCAAAGCCCTCAAAGGCCCGTTCCCACAGATCGAATTCATCCCCACCGGCGGCGTGAATCTGGAGACGACGCCGGAATTCATCAAGGCCGGCGCCTCCGCCGTGGCCGTGGGCAGCGAACTGATGGACTTGAAAGCCCTGCGCGAAGGTAAACTGGAAGTCATCACGGCCCGCGCCCGGCAATTCCTGGAAGCGGTCCGTAGTGGCCGGGCTGGCCTCGCCAAGTAAGACTTCATCGCCATTCTCGAGCCGGCGTCTCGACCGGGGCGGCAGATAGTTGCCGGGTGAAGGGCAACTGTCTTACCCTCACTCTTCGCCGCCACCAAAAGGCGACGGGTTCCTGAACTCTTGAATTCACGCTCTTGCATTGCGGAGGGTTGGCAGGACCGGCAAGTCGAACAAGCGGGTTCGTACCTCATCGAAAACACCAAATTGGTCAGCGTGCCGCCGGGGCGCATCCATAAAAACCAAAGTATACGCCAGCCGCGAGTAGGGGCGACCCTTGTGGTCGCCCGCGATGGTCGGGTGGGCACAAGACCCGCCCCTACGCAGGCCGTGTAATCTGCCGGTATTCGGCTTCGGAATCTGCGGGAACCAGGACCCAGAGCGTGTAAATCCCGAGCGCCGTGCCGAAGGGGATTCGCGGCAGGATAATAATGGCCATGATGATCGCAAAAACTCGCCCCCAAGGTTCGCGTTGAAGTAAAGCCCATCCCACCACCAGCCCTACCACGGCGCTGACCATGGCAAGAGCTCCCAAAGCACTCAATAGTGGAGTGAAGAACGGGGCAAACGAGAACGAAGCAAACGAGAACGGCATGAACGGAATGCCGAGATGCCCAAGGGTGAAAAGCCGCAGTCCGGAAACCAGGTGAAGCCCGGAGACTACCAGCCACAGGATGGCCAGGGTGCGCAGGTGGGCGGCGATCCGGCCACGCGCGGCAGGCTGAACATAAGGCGGAGGCTGATACGCTGATGGGGTCACGGGTTGCGTCATCGGTGGCGGCGCTGCCTGCGGAACCGGCTGAGCTGCGGCTTGAACCGGCTTTCCACAGGCGCTGCAAAACGCCTGCCCTGCTTGCCAACTCGCTCCACAATTCATGCAGTACATAACAACCTCCCAGAGTCATCTCATCTGACTACACATACGCAGCAAATGGCCCGCCGGTTCCCCGCCTGCGGCACAGTGCCCTCAGCATGCCCCTCGCGAACTGCCGCCGGTGCGGTGAAAATCCGCCGTGTCCGGGTCGTGGGTCAGTTTGCTGTGGCGGTGCCCTCTGACCGCCGGAGAGCGCTGAGGACCCAGGTCCGGCGCTCAGAGAGCGCTGCTACAGCCGCGAAAACGTAGCATCACCCGTGTCCGGGGTTGTTCAGCCCAACCGTCGCGATTGAAGGAATGGAGAATAGCAGAACACCTTGTTGGTGGAAGTGCAATAAGGATTTGGGAAGTCCCAAACACGACACCAACAAGGTGTTCTGCGATGAACAAATTACAGCAAATTTTATTGCCGATCAAGCTGGGGCAGAGCGAGAGGGAGTGCGCCTTGAACTGGCAGGCTGGCGTCTGTTAAACTGATTGCGGATTATGACCCTCGAAAATGGCCTCAATCTCGTCTGGGCATCTTCCGCGATTGCAGCTCTAGCGGTATTCGTCGCTTGTGAGCGGCGCCGACGCGGGACAACGCTAGCCGCCCGCTGCCGCCGTGGCCTCGCCGTATTCGTAGCGGCAGTTGCGCTGTTTCCCTCCGTCTCCGTCAGCGACGATTTTGTCCGCATTGAAAATCTGCAGGTTGGAACCCCGTCTAACTCGCAAATAGCTGGCCAAGTAACCACAAACTCAAACCAATCGCCCGGGATGTATTTGGCGCGCCTCTCCGACGGATTTTCCCCCTCCCTTGACCCTTGGAATCTGAGGTAAGCGATTTATTTTCATGCTGGAAGGTTCAGGTAGGGGCGCTATGTTGTACCCATGTAAG
>Ga0307374_10000755_pt1 | contig 60726 bp, 70 predicted proteins | sample OX3MG_FD_202532 | JGI IMG/M metagenome (GOLD analysis project Ga0307374, IMG submission 202532) | Soil microbial communities from Risofladan, Vaasa, Finland - OX-3 | ecosystem: Environmental > Terrestrial > Soil > Coastal area > Acid sulfate soil | place: Finland: Risofladan, Vaasa | collected... | reverse complement strand
CCAGCCTCCAACCCAGTAATCCGTCTTGACGATGAGGGGAAAGCTCCTCAACCGGAGATTTGCTACTCGCGCTCCAGGGCGCACATCGCGGTACTCAACCGCCATCCCGGACCAGTTTCCTTAGCAGGGTGCCGACCTACAAATACGAGCGGCCTCGCTCACCGTCCCCCCGATTCTCGCCCCCGAACCACCGTTTTCATCACCACCCGGTGACAGCCCGCCGTCATGGCGGTTTCCTTAAGGTGTACATACTCTCGCTGAGGAGTTCGAGTCCTAACCTCCCCACCAGCCGACCCGACGCGAACCGAGGTGGCAGGGATGCGGAAGGTCTAAGCGTCCTGCCGGAGCGATGTGAGGAAGGCCGAGACCTCCTCGACGACGCGGTCAGGGAAGGTCATGGTCGGCACCTGGCCGCCGCCCTCGATGACCACCAGGAGGCTCCCGGAGAGCTGCTGATCTGCGATCCCGGCAACTGAAATTGCCGATCCTTGAGCACCCCAAGAGTGAGCTCGGCCAGCGTGACGACCTTCGTGCCATCCTTGGCGCATGGATGGCTGCATCGCCTGCGACCTCGCCGAGGGTCGGCAACCTCTGCCGGGAGGATTGATCTTTCGAAGGGGTGGCTGGCTGGTCGAGCACTGCGTAGGTCCACTGGGTGCTGGAACGCTGATCCTTAAGCCGGCCCGCCACGTCTCGGCGGTGGCCGACCTGACCACGTCCGAGGCGGACGATCTCGGTCCGCTGCTTCGGCACACATCGTGGGTTGCACGTCAACTCGTGGAGGCCGAGCAGGTTTACAACTGCCTGTGGTCCCATGCCGGAGGCCTTCCAGTACACATCCACTATGTGGTCCAGCCAGTCACAAGACGGCAGATGGCCCAGTACGGGTCGCACGGGCCGAACCTCCAGGTGGCAATGTTCGCGGCCGGCCAACCACCCGATGCTCAAGAGGTGGAACAGATGGCAAATACGGCACGCCGCCTCTTCGCTGAATTCGGCAATGCGGATCACCGCGCCGGCTAAAGCATTCCCAGTGTCGGGGTTGTTATGCCGATACCTTTGGTGGGCCGCGGCGGACTCGAATCAGAGGCCCCCGGCGTGCCCTGTATTTCCTTCGCACTGGGTTTCATAGAGACTCATCCTTGGCCCCGGGCGAGCCCACCGGCTGACCTCGGGCCGCCGGCGGAAGCAACGACACTCAGGGCTCCCGAACGCATGAGGTCAGCGACGCGTCGCGCTGTCTCCTCAATCGATAGCTCGGAGTTGTCGATGACATGAGCCTCTAGCTCACCAGTATTTAGAAAGTCCGAATATAGTTGGCGGATCACAACTTGGTCCGAAAGGCGGTCTGGACTGGTGTCCGCGAGCGCCCTGTGGATGGCAATTTCTAGGGTGGGCCGGAGAATGGCGTAATGCACCGTCAAGCCTCGATCGTGCAGCCGTTCCGTTACCGGACGAAAGAACCAGGGCGGACTGAGAATCCCATCGACAATCGTGAAGTAGCCGCCGAGGCCGAAATCTGCGGCCGCGTCTGCCACTGCCCGCATGATCGTTTCGTTCTGCTCCTTGGAGTCTGGCATCCATGGCTCAACGAAGCCGGAGCCAATAGCATGAAAGAACCAGTCAGATTCAAGATGCACTGCCCTCTCGAACATCTTTCCGAGCCGATGCGCGGTGATCGTCTTGCCAGATCCAGGCGGCCCGGTCAGGATGAGAACAGGTGTTGTCGCACTTTCCATAGCGCCGATCGTAATGAGCCGCGCCGGCTAGGGCCGAAATCGCGTGTTGGTTGTCAGCGGCGGCCGACGAATACATATTCTCGACTACCGTCGGCAAACGGCTCGCCGGCAAAGCCGGCGTAGAGCGCCTCCAGCTCAAGACCGGAGACGTCGAGCAATCCGAGCCACTCATTCTTTGTAGCCCACCAGAGGGAGCTCTTTGCGCCCTCGTCGAGTTGATGTCGATCCGGTTATCGCCAACCGAGTATCGGGCTATCGAGCCACCACCCGACGTTGATGTAGTAGCTAGGACCGTACTGAGACTTCTGAAGGTTCATGGCCTGCGTCACGTCGTCCGCGGCCCGATACCACGTGCCCGACTGTTTCTGCATTCCGGCGCGCTTACCGAACGCATCGAACGTCACCTGGATCAAATTTCGCTCAGCCACACGTCACCATGGGATCTCGACGAGAAACTCCTGATTTGATCAGCAACGTTTCTACCAAGAGGCGTACCGGGTCCTCCGTCCAGGTGGTTGGCTGGCTATTTACGACCATTACTTCGGAGGCGAGATCCTCGACGACACGACATTTGAGCAATGGACGACTGAGCGCTACTTGAAAGAACTTCCGACTCTGGATCGCGGCCGTATTAGCTGCCTGCAGAGCACCAGGCCATCGTGATGCCGGACCGTTCGATCAGCACAAGTGGAGCTTGGGTGTAGCTGCCGCCCCTGCCCTCGCCCTGAAGCTTCCAGAGGGACGTTTTCGGGAAAGTAAACTATCGCCATCCGTCTCATATGTGTGTGGGAACTTCAACTAGAGACCCGGCCGAAAAGTCTTTGTGACGAGCGTGGCGCGTGCTGAGAGAATCGTGGTGCCCGTCGAGATCCAGCAATCATCGCAGCAGACGTTGGAGAACTACCCACATGCTTGGACGGCGAGAAGCACAGACCTCGATCTTCGATAGCGACCAACGGTACCTCGGCCACGTTGGTGAGAAGACCTTCTTCGGATACTTGGCCAGGCACCGCCACGAACTGTTCCGCGACGACGACTTTGCCGACCTTTACCGAACGGACTGGGGACGGCCGAGCGTGGCGCCGAGCCTGCTCTGCACAGCCTTGGTCTTGCAGCACTACGACGGCTGTTCGGATCAGGAGGCGGCGGAGTCAGCGGCTTACGACCAACGCTGGAAGGTGGCGCTGGGAACGGGTGAAACCGAGAGGCCGTTCGCCAAGAGCACGCTGCAGCTATTTCGAGCCCAGCTGATCGTGCACGAGAAGGCGCGAGCGATCTTCGAAGCGAGCCTGGCGGCGGCTCGACGGGTGGGTCGGCTGAAGTCCGAGGGACGAATGCGGGCGGCGCTGGACACGACCAACATCCTGGGACGAGGTGCCGTGCGCGACACCTACAACCTGATCGCGGATGGGATCGTGAGCCTGAGCCGGCTGCTGGCCAAGGCGACGGGCAAGCCCTTGGCGGAGTGGATGGAGGAGCACGACCTGGAGCCTTACTTGGGAAGCAGCCTGAAGGGAGTGGCGGAGATCGATTGGAGCAACGCGAGCGAGAAGGAGGAACTGCTCGGCGCATTGGTGACCGACGCCAAGCGAGTATTGGAACTGGGCGGCCACATGCGAGCCCAGTACGAGGCGGGTTCCCCGGAGGAGGAACGACTACTCCGGGCGAGCGAGATTCTCAGACAGGTTCTGCTTCAGGACGTGGAGCCCAGCCACAGTGGTGATCGGATGCGCAAGCAGGTACATCTTGGAACGAGTGGGGAACGCATCGTCTCCGTTCATGACTCAGAGATGAGGCACGGCCGCAAGAGTGCGAGCACCCGCTTCGACGGGCACAAAGCAGCGGTGGTGGCCGACGTTGAAAGCCAACTGATCACAGCCGTGGACGTGATGGCTGGGAGCGCGAAGGACCAGGAGGGCAGCCTGGAACTGATTCAGCAAGCAGAGGCAACAACCGGACTCAAAGTGGACACAGCGTTGGCCGACTGCGCATATGGAAGTGCGGACAACCGAATCGCGTTCGCTGCAGCCGGAGTCGAGCTGCTGGCGAAGGTGCCGCGGAGGACCAACGGGGAGTTCTTCAACAAAGAGGACTTCGTCATCGACCTGGAGAAGATGGACTGCCGCTGCCCGGCAGGACAACACACAACGAAGCTGGTCAAGGCTGGAAGCAAGACGTCTGCATTCCAATTCTCGGCGACCGTTTGCAACGCTTGCCCGCTGCGCCCCGAGTGCTTCAAGGGCAAGGACAAATCGCAGGGACGACGGATATCCCTTCACCCGCATGAGGCACTACTCCAAGCCGCTCGGGAGTGGCAACGCGGCCCTGAGTTCGATGATTTCCGCAAGCAACGTCAGGTGGTCGAGCATCGACTGGCTCGGCTCGTCCAGTTGGGCATTCGACAAGCACGCTATTTCGGTCGCCGCAAGACTCTGTTCCAAGTCCTCATGGCCGCGGCGATTGCCAACCTGACCCTGATCGCAAGCTCCACGGACGGGCCGAGCCAGTTCGCAGGGCCCAGCTGGAGCCGTCGCGCTCTCACGACGATGCTCACCGGCGTTCATGGGTTCTGGCGTCGCCTGCAAGCCGCCATCTGGAGCTCGCCGAGGCTTTTGCCCGCCAGTCAGCGCAACTCGCCCGTGCCCACGTTTGCCCATGGCCTACTTCCGTGAAGGCCGGTTTTCGGCCGGGTCTCTAGTACCTCAGGGGCCGAGGTCCCAGAGGAGTCGGTAGTAGCGCATTCGATCGCGATCCGGAACGACGCCGTACGCGGCGAGCAGCTCAGCCTCCCAACCGGGGCCGTAGTTCCAATCGGCACTCCAGGTGGCGATCGCGAGGTCAGCCCAGCGGTCAGCGTTGCCTAGTGCTCCCAGATCTACGTGGCCGGACCAGCGGCCATCGCTGGTTAGGAGAGTGTTGGGCGCGCACGCATCCCCATGGCAGACCACCAGCTGGTCGATTGGCGGGGCGGCTGCCAGTAGGGCGAGCGCTTGGCCTACATCCAATGACTGATGGACGTCATGCCACTTTGCGGGCGCGAGAAGGCCAGAGGAAGCACGTCGGTCGATCTCGGCAAGCCGGTCCTCAACGGACCACGAGAAGGGGCAACCTTTGACCGGAAGGGCGTCGTGCAAGGCGCGGAGGCCCCGGCCAATCGCGCAGACCGCAGTAGCTGGGTCTGCTTTCCAGCGGTCATCGACCGCGTTCTCGCCTGGCAGGCCAGACGTCACGATCCAAGCGCCGGCTTCGTCGGCGCCCTGGTCCAGCAACCGCGGGACCGGGGTAAAGGCCACCGCCCACGCCATTCGGGCAGCCTCCGCCGCTAGGTCAATGCCGCAGCCAGCTGGCGCCCACTTCACGAAGCACCGCTCGCTCCCCGTCCCTACCTCGAAGGTAAGGCCACCAATCTCGTTCTCCCACACAGGCCGCAAGGATCGACCGGCCGCGACCGACACGATCGCCGCCGGCGTCGTTACGGCTGTCCGCGGCAACCCCGCAAGCATCGGTCCAGTCTGCCACGACGCATGGTCGGTCGAGGCGCGAAAGGGGCCAGGACTCTGTTCGTTCCAGGCGCTCCCATTAGGTGGAAGGCGATGCCTTGACGTGCCTCTCACTGGATATACAGCGCGCTTGAACTCGGATCGGGAGCAGGCTGCTTGGGTGCTCGATATCCTTGAAGCCTACCGACGACTGGCTCAAGAGGCTGGTTGACCCGTGACGGGATATTTGCATCCCACACGGTTGAGGGCGGCCACATCACCGGCCCAGGCGTCGTCCGAGCTCAAAGCCTGACAGGCGGACGAAAACGTCCCCCACGATGCGCCCACGTTCGCCAAGGCTCGCTGCTGTGGCTGTCATTGCGACGAAGCGTGGCGGGGATGGATGGGAATCGAACCCAGTTTCCCTAGGAATCGGCGAGAGCTCTATGAGGCGTCACTGTGATGAGCGGCGTGCGCTCTTCCGTCGGACCGGCAGAAACAAAGATGTGAGAACTGCGATGCCAACCGCAATCACGCCGGCACCGATCGCGAAGGCTATCCAGGGCGGCCAGTATCCGTAGCTCGTGTCGACGCCAATCTGGTAAACGCCCGCCCAAATGGACGCCCACGCCGCCACAGCAGTCGCCCCCAAATGGAGCACTGCACCCATGATCTTCGCGCCGACGATCCTCGCCTCGAACCATGGGAAGCTCATCAGGAATGCGCCAATTCCAAATCCCGCCGCGAGAGCAAGCAGTGCTGCCGCAGCCAGAAAATTCAAGTCATTGCCGAACGCATCGACGCGGCCGTTCAACGCGATGCCCAACCAGAGTGAATAGGCGCCAAAGCCACCGAAAATCAGGCATTCGAGGGCGGAACCACAGACGACAACCCAGTTGAAAAGCGGGGCCGAGTGCACATCACCGTCGCCCAATCTGCGGCCATCGTATCCTCCAATCCACCATTTGGCCCTGATCTGGGGTGGCGGGGATGGATGGGAATCGAACCCGCCCAGGACGCCTCAACAGCGCCCCGCAAACGGTTTTGAAGACCGCGGGGCTACGTTCGCAGATGTCTATCACAGTCCACCCAAGTTCTTTGCTGTCGACTTCCGCAGTTGTGCGCCACCGTCCGCAGTCGTCCGTGGGCTTGGCTTCTTCTTGGCTCTTATTCCATTCGAGACGGCTCGGCTCGGCAGCGGCATAGATCGCGTTGCCCATCTGATCGAAGACTCTTCGTCAGCGCATTTCTACCAGGAGCCTGATCCCCGTCCTTTCCTGTCCATCGAGCGATAGGTCGATAAAGGACGGAATGCATACCAGGTCCAGGCCCGCCGGCGCGACGTAACCGCGCGAGATGGCAATCGCCTTGATAGCCTGGTTGACTGCGCCGGCCCCAATCGCATGAATCTCGACGCGGCTCCGAGTACGAATGACTCCGGCTATTGCCCCCGCAACCAAGACCGGCTTGGAGGTGGCTGCAACTTTGAGCACCTCGTTGGGTGCCCTGCCCTCGTCCGACATACCTAGGAAATCCCTATCAGGTGTCGTGATCACCGCCGCAACGGGTGAAATCGGAAATTCCGATCGTAGCCCTCGTTGGCAGCGAGATCCTGGCCACCTCGGTGACCGCGAGCCTTAGGCAGAGAAATCGAGCCGCGGTTCGGCCCGGCTACTCGCTGTAGTCGCGAAGTATGTTCGCGCGCGAGGGGTGGCGGAGCTTGCGCAGGGCCTTGACCTCGATCTGGCGAATACGCTCGCGGGTCACCCCAAGGCGCTTGCCGACCTCCTCCAGTGTTCGCTGGTGGCCGTCGATGAGCCCAAAACGGAGCTGGAGCACGCGCCGCTCGCGCGGGATGAGGGTGTCGAGGACGGCCTCGACCGCGACGTGAAGCATGGTGATCGATGCGGCGTCAGAGGGCGAGACTGCCTCGCGGTCCTCGACGAAGTCCCCCAGGTGCGAGTTCTCCTCCTCACCGATTGGGGTTTCCAGCGAAATTGGGGTCTGGGCGACCTTGACGATCTCACGCACCTTCTCCGGGGTGAACCCCATTTCCGCGCCGATCTCCTCATCGCTCGGCTCGCGGCCCAGCTCCTGGAACAGGCGGCGAGAAACTCGCACCAGCTTGTTGATGATTTCGATCATGTGGACCGGGATGCGGATCGTCCGCGCCTGGTCGGCGAGGGCGCGCGTCACGGCCTGACGGATCCACCACGTCGCGTAGGTGGAGAACTTATAGCCCCTGTGGTAGTCGAACTTCTCGACCGCGCGGATCAGGCCCATGTTGCCTTCCTGGATCAGGTCGAGGAACGACAGACCGCGGCCGATGTACTTCTTGGCAATAGAGACCACGAGGCGGAGGTTGGCTTCAGTCAGTCGCTGCTTGGCTTCATAGGCGCGCTCGTAGCGCGCGGTCAGTCTGTAGCGAGCGATGCGATACGACTCCAAAGCCTCGGCGCGGGCACGCGGACGCGCAGCCCCGTTGGCCTGGCGCCGGCGCTCGGCGGCGGTTGCATCGAGAAGGTTCTGCAGCTTGGACAGATCAGTGAGGCCCAACAGCTCCTGCGCGATGTGCGCCTGCTGGCCTTTGCGCTTGACCGTGGCCAGGCGCTCGATGATGTCCGGCAGCATCTCGTCTAGGCGGCGCTGGCGCCCCTCGACCTCTTCGACAACGCTCAGCGCCATAAGCGCGTCGTGCAGCGGCTTGGCCTCGATCGCCTGGGCGAGCTCGACCTCGTCGTTGGCCGTAAGCAGGCTGACGCGGCCGATCTCCTTCAGGTACATGCGCACCGGGTCGTCGAGGGTAACCGAGTCCATCATCTCGATGTCGAGGAGCATCTCATCGTCGATCTGCTCGATTTCCTCGAAGTCCTTCTCGCCGTCAGTGACCTCGATCCCGATCTCTTGGAAGGCGGCGAAGATGCGGAAGATCTGGTCGGGCTCGGCGTCGATCTCGGGGAAGCCCTGGAGGATGTCGTCGGGCGTGAGGTAGCCCTGCTCCTTGCCCTTGGTGATGAGCTGCTCGGCCATTGACATCAGCTCGTCCTCGAACTTGCGCTCCGGCCTCTCCCGGGCCTTGCTGCCGCGCCGGCTTCTGGTCTTGTTCGCCGTCTTGGCAACGCGTGGAATCTCAGGACCGGCGGTCAGCATCCCAATCGTGAACGCGCCCTTCGTAACGGCCGGCGGCGGATGGGTTCGTAGGCGATGGTCGATTTCCTCCAGTTCGCCAGGGCCCGGGCTGGCTTTTCTAACTATCGATAATCTCAAACGGGGGCGCACGCCCAATCCGGGTCGTCAGCGGTGAGCGACGCGACAGTGGAGGGGCCAGGTACGAAACGCTCGGCAACGACCTGTCCCCATGGCTGTTGTGCGCGGCCGAGAAGCGGGCCGCTCGGCAATATCCGCCTTGCAGCTCAGAGTTGTCACGGGCTGGGCAGCGGTCCGCTGCACCTCAGCATAGACCTGCGGTCACGAAAATAGGGGATGACCCAACGCCCCGTGAGGGGCCTTCCAGTCGGCCCCGAGAGTTGTTCTTGGCAGTGGGCACTGGTGAACGCGGCGACGGGTTATCGGTAGCATCCAGGGATCTGAGGGACACGGACTCCGGTATCTGGTGTCCGCAAACAGTCATTCATCGGCTCGGCTGTTTTCTTGGCTGTCAGCGACACCGGAACCGGCAACCAACCACTGCCCCATGGCGGGCCGTCACCCGGGTGCCTGCACCTTCCGGGCCTCGCGCGAAATCTCAGCCGGCCGAGGTTGTCCCGCAATCAGGCCACCGCCGCCAAGGGTTGGAACGAATTCGACGTACGTGTTGAACGCCACACGGCCGCCATCGGCCTTTCGGCCAGGTTATCGCCGCGGGCGAATCGGCAATGCCCGGTTCACCAGCCTTATCGGGGAGCGCTCCCTTCAAGTTCGCGCCGGCGAACCTCCCAGTAGCCGAGTCGTTGGCGGAACCTCTCGGCCTGGGCAGCGACCACAGGGACGTTGGTGAGTTCGACCTCTCGTCGAGCCTGATCTGATTGAGTGCTCATCAGCTGCCGAATGTGTCCTAGCACCTCCTCTTCCATCGCCAGGATCTCGGTGTAGATCTGGATCCAAAACAGCGCTTGCTCGATTGTGGCGTGTGCAGGGGCACCCTCGCCATCCATCCCCTGGCTCCAATCACCGCCGCGCACAGCCGCGTCGACGTCTGGCCTGCGTCCCTTTCCTTTTCCCTTTGCCACAGCGCAGTCCTACCGCGCCGGGCGTAAGAAGATCCGCAACAATTATTGCGACCTGATCTACTGCGCAGCCCTCGTTCTGGCCCACCCAGGCCGTCAGCGTGGGCCAATCGATCGGACGGCAACTCGAGCTCCGGGGTGTCGGGCGAGAGGACCGAGACTGCGACTTGTGACCCCTCGCGAACGATTGCTATTTATGGTCGCGGAACTCGATCGAGTAACCCCGGCCAGGCCGGTTGACGAGGTCACAAGGGATCTCCAGTTCAGCCAGGATCTTGCGTATCCGGCCCACGTAATTGCGAACCTCTTCTGCAAAGAGGTGTGGCTCGGCCCAGGCCCGGCCGGAGATATCGGCAACACTGAAGTACCGGTGGGGATGATCGACAAGGAATTGAAGGAGCTGGAACTCTCGCTTGGTCAGCCCGGCCTCTCGACCCTGATAACGGATCATCCGCTCTTCCGGATCCAGCCAGACGCCATGGAGATCCCAGACACGTCTGTACCAAAGCTCGAGCCGTTTCTGATAACCCTCCATCTGGCCCTCGATGATCCTGAGGTCCACCTCCGCTGCCCGCTGCGCGACAGGTCTCAACTTAGCTAGATCGCGCCTGATCCGATCCAGAAGTCCGACCTTGAACCGGAGCAGATCGGCGTAGACGCCAATCCAGTGGCGAGCATCCTCCCAATGTGAGGTGCCGATGTCCTCACCTTGGAGCGGCTCGGAGGGTACATCCGTCACCCGCATCGCCGTGGGTGCAGACGAGCCCGATAGAAGCCCGTGGAAGGCGGGCGCCGGTCGAGGCTTTGGTCTGATGTTCCGCTGCTGCGATGCACATCGAGGACTGTGGCACCGCTGCAAAGCGCTGTCAGCAATATCACGAGGTATTGCCACATAACAAATTTTGCGCGGCACCCGATCCCAAGGAGGAATCGCCGCGCTCGCCTCAAGATGCGTGCGCAAGAATGTTGCGAAACTAAGCGGACGAGCGCCATTTTCGTAAGCGATGCTTCTCAGAGCACTCCGACTTTCAGGGCCTCTCGTTGCCTATGCTCCAACCTGGCCTGTAAGCAGGTGGGCCTTGATAGATCCAGTTGGCGCTCCTCTACGGGCGCCGGCGCTGATGCGGTAAAAGGGGGGAAGCCATGGCGAAGGGCGATTCCAAGTCTCGAGCTCGGCAGCGGGCGAGACTGCCCCGCATCCTGGTGGTCGAGGCCAATCCCGGTTACCGCTCGGTGATTTCGCACGTGGTCGAGTTAGCGGGAGGGCAGTTTGAGAGTGTGGCTGAGCTTGACGCCGCTAAACGTCAGCTCGAAGGGAGAAAGTTTGACCTGGTCATCATCGGCATGAGCGCCGATTCCCGCGCAACTCCCAAACAGGTTGGCGAACTACGGGCGGAGGCGCGATCCCCTTTCATCTTGCTGGACGAGTCGTTCAATGATGCGGGAGAGGCGCTGGGCACTTACGAGGCGGGTGCCAACCAGCTCTTACCAAAGCCCTTCGTCCCGGATGTCCTTATCGGAGCGATCAAGGCTGAGCTCCGCGGTCCTGACCCGGCCTCTGTAGTTTCGATCGCAACCAAGATCGAAATGGGAGGCCTAGTCTTTGACGCCAAACAGCGAACGGTGAAAGGCGAGGATGGCGCCGCCTCTTTGACGAAGCGCGAGTGGCAATTGCTCTCGTTCTTCCTGGCGAGCCCGAACCAGTTCTTTCCCGCCGAGGAGATTGCCCTGCCGGCGTGGGGACCCGAAGCGTCGATCGAACAGTTTCGGACTTACATCACCCGCCTTCGGCGAAAGCTTTCGCCGTTCGATGGCGTATGCGAAGTAGTCACTGAGAAAGGTAAGGGCTATCGCTTGGTGCTCAAGCGGCCAAAGCCTCCGGCGACCTAGCCGCACGCTTGAAGAGACTACGGTTCGAAACTGATGGCCGGAACCGAACCATCCATCGCCGAGGATAGACGCGCGCGAGGCAGGCGTGCCCGCAAACGGTCTAGAAAACCGTAGGCGGGAAAGGCTGTTCGCTCAACGTGCTCAAATCTGACAAGCTGACCGGCGGCATCTCTTGGCTGTCATTGGCTGTCATCAGGTGCGGGCATGGACGCTGGCGGACACAGGCGAACTTGGGCGAACGTCTGCGGACACCCCGTGCGGGGGCAAAAGTCAGCGTGGTCCCTATCCGAGAGGTCGATCGGTGATCCTCACCTGATGCTCGAACTTCTCAGCCTCTTGCTCGCCGTCGTACCGAGGGTTCTTCGCAGCCGGCATGACCTGCTTCTCGAAAACCTCTTCCTCCGGCAGCAGCTCCAGGTCGCGCTCCGCTCCCAGCGGCGGCCAGCCCTCCGAACCTGGGACAAGCTTTTCTGGGTGAGTGTCCATCGCTTCCGTCGGGACTGGCGACGGCACCTGCTCTTGGTCCGGCCCGAGACGGTAATACGCTGGCACCGACAGGGATGGCGCCTCTACTGGCGCTGGCACTCGGGCACTCGCCTCGGCCGACCGCGCCTGACTCCGGAGGTGCGCGAGCTGATCACCACGATGGCTGACCAGAATCCCCTGTGGGGAACCGAACGGATCCGCGGCGAGCTCTTAAAGCTCGGGTTCGTCGTCAGCGCCCGCTCCATCCGCCGCTATCGGCGACGGCCCCGCACCCGACCACCGAGCCAGCGCCGGCGCACCTTCCTCGTCAACCACGCAGGCGCCATTTGGGCCGCCGACTTGTTCGTGGTCCAGACCCTTGGCTTCAAGACCCTGTACGTGTTGTTCTTCATCAGCCACGGGCGCCGAGAGCTCCTCCACTTCCAAGTGACTTCCCACCCGGCCGCCGCCTGGACGTGGCGGCAGATGATCGAGGCCACGGCTTGGGGTCGGCTACCGAGGTTCCTAATCCATGATCGCGATCGAGTCTGGGGCGGTGACTTTGCCGCCCGGCTGGCGGCGATCGGCATCAAGAGCGTGACCACGCCGATCCGAGCGCCCAACGCAAACTCGATCGGGGAGCGGGTCGTGGGCAGCCTACGCCGCGAGTGCCTCGATCACATCATCATCCTCGGCGAACGGCATCTGAGCACCGTGCTAGCCGAGTTCGTCGCCTATTACAACCACGATGGACCACACCGGACCTTGGGACTAGAAACTCCGGTCAGCAGTGTCCGCTCGCTCAGTGGCGAAGTTCGCTCTCGCCCGATCCTCGGCGGTCTACATCACGCTTACGAACGAGCCGCCTGATGGGGATTTGGACTTTTGCCACCCACGCCGTCTACCCAACTAGCCAAATCCCAGTTCGTGAATACAACCGAATAGAAACACCCCACACCCCGCTCAGGGTTCCGAAATCGAGTCGACGGAGCGCCGCTAACGGGACACGCACAAAACCAGCATGCTCATTCGATATGAGCGGCAGACACGCGTTGATGTGGTCTGGGGGCAAAGACAGCGCCCTCGCGCTGAACCGCGCACGCAAGGCAGGAATCGAGGTCGCCCGCTTGATCTCCTTTTACGACTCCGCGACACGGCGCGTTCGCTTCCACTCCACCCGGGTTGAGATGCTGGAAGCACAGGCGGCTGCGATCGGGATCGGCCTCCGCGCGATCCCGATCAGCTGGCCCGAGATGGAGGCGAACCTCACACAGGAGCTGTCGTCGCTTCGCGCGGAGGAGTTCACCGGGGTTATCTTCGGCGACATCCACCTCGCCGACGTACGAGCGTGGTACGAGGAGCGCGTCACCGCGGCCGGGCTTGAGCACGTCGAGCCCATCTGGGGTGAGCCGCCGAACCTGCTGCTCGAAGAGTTCATATACTCGGGGGGGCGAGCGGTGATCACCTGCGTCGACCTGGCGAAATTGGATGAAGTTTGGCTCGGTCGCGTCATCGATGAGCGCTTCGCGTCCGAGATCGGGAGGACAGGCGTCGACGCCTGCGGCGAGAACGGCGAGTATCACTCCTTCGCCTTCGCCGGTCCCGTCTTCAGTAAATCGCTGGCTTGGACCGCGGGCGAGCGGCGCCTGGACTCAGGCTTCGCACAGCTCGACCTGACCGAGGGCGGCTGACTCACTCTCGATCTCAGTACCAGTCCGGCGAGTCGAGGCCTGCCTCAAGCCAGTCGATGATCGCCCCCACTTTCGCCCAATCCTCAGCCTTGCGTGCCGCGATCAGATCGCGCAGAGCCTGGGACTCCCAGGCGAACAGTGCTTCGGCACCTGAGCTCGCGTAGCGGACGAGCGCGTGATGCACAACGTCTTCATAAGTCAGAGCGGTGTTTTGGGCAAGATTCTCCAGGGTTGGCCGCGGGTCGACCCGCCAAGAGAGCGCGACGGAGTCCCGGAAGTTCTGATTCGAGTCCTGCGGAGCCACGCGCCACAACGTAACGCGGCCGGGATCCCACAGGACAGATCGATCCGACCGCGCAAGCGATCTGGGGCGGAGATCAACCGCATGCCCGGGGTTCATCGTGTCGGGGAGCTGTGCCCTCTCCTCCCCACATCGGCCTAAGACAAAGATCAAGTGAGTCGCGTAGGGGACTCGGACCGGGGGGTGGAAGGCGATGTCTTGAAGTGCCTCCGACTGGATATACAGCCACGGCGAACTCGAAACTGACGGTTTTGCTGAAAATGCATTCAACTTCAACTCAAGGTGTGCGCTTCGTGTCCTCGGCCACGGCCGCCGTGCCCCTTGGTTGTCCGGAGGTCGGGCCACGTGAGCGGACACGGTGACAAGGCAGCCGCACGCTCCGACTAGGCTGGGCTACGCGAGGCGAACCGAGCCGTCGTCTGCCAGGGTCCAGCCAGGGTTGTGGGCGACCTCCCACACGTAGCCGTCGGGATCGGCGAACGCGCCGGTGTAGCCTCCCCAGTCGGCGCGGGCGGCCGGCCGGGCAATCGTCGCGCCGGCCCGCTCGGCTTCGGCGAGCACGGCGTCGACCTCGTCGGCCGAACGGACGTTGTGCGCCAGTTCGATCCCAGGTGCGCCGTGGCCGCCGAGCGCCGTCCACAGCCCGAAGATCATTCCGCCGGCCTGGAAGAACACGACTTCCTGGTCTGGCTGCTGGGCGCCTCCCCATCCGAGCGCCTCGTAGAAGGCTCGGGCGCGGGCGAGGTCCTTCACGCCGATCGTCACGAGACTGATTCGCTGTTCCATGGGCCAAGTATGTCGCGCCACTCGGCGGTAAACCCGCAGTCGCGATGCGCCGGCGGCATTCACGTGCAAGTGCTAGACATTGTTCGCTCGCGATGCCCGATTCGAAGCGGCAGTGGTCGCCTACGAGGCGCACCCTGCAATAGTCGATCGGTTTACTCGCCGGCCAGGTCGCGTGCAGATGGGCGCTGAGTGCCCAGTATTTCCTAAAGGTGTACAAACTCGGCGGGCACCGGATCGAGTCCCCTTTCGGGAGACGGATCATCGGGCGCGCCCCGGGGGAGCGCGGCTCAAGTTAATGCCGCGGGGTACCTCGAGTTCCGCTGCAGGCCCTTCTGCCTCGCCGACGTGCGAGGCCCCACCGCAGGCAGTTGGCCTCCGCCTGATCCTGGCCCTCGTACCCCAAGGTCCGAGCGTATCGATGACCACCGGCAGCGCACCGGATCCCGGCCATGAGAGCAGCGATCTACGCCGGTGCCAAGAGAGTGCGCGGGCTCCCCTGCGTGTGAGGCGCGAATACTCCGTCGACGCAGAAGTGGCAAACCGCGATCGGCGCCTTAGGGTCGCTGCGTATCCAGATTGCGGATGCTGACCGTTGACGATGGACGGCCGTCGGGTACCGGATAGACGGGTGAGCTGGGCTGGATTGGCAAGCGTTGACGGGGGCCACCAGGTGGAGGCGTAAGATCCTGTCAAGAAATCTCGCTCGGTTGCCCTTTGGATCGCATTCCCAGCGGTTTCTGTCGTGCTCGGGGCTGATCTCGAGGTAACCCGGAGGAAGTCGTGCCACCAACTCGTCGCAGCCCAAAGACAAAGAAGCAGTCAGCCTCCAGAACAAGAAAGTCAGCAGACCTCGACCCCGTGTCCATTCGCTTGGAATTCCTCGCCGGGTTGATGTTGCTGCCAGCAGATGCCAAGGAGGGCGATAGGATCCGGCTCGCACATAAGGTCGGCTTGAATGCAACTGCGGTGGCGCGAATCTTCAAGAAGACTCCAGCGGCCGCCAGCATGGCGCTCTGGCGCGCGCGGCGGACATGAGCAGGGCGCCAAGAGGTATTCAAATAAATCTGTTGTTCGGCGCTTCGATGCGACCATTGCCCTGCTGAGGAAATAGGCGCACGGCAGCGTAAACGCCAATCCAAGCCCTGTGCTTCACGTAGTCGACGCCCGATCCAACGTCAACGACAACATCTTTAGCGCTGCTGAGTTCCTAGGCTCGTCATGAGTGTCACGCTTCGCAGAGTCCGGCGGGTTGGCTCATAGACTCCGTGCTCGTCGACGCGGCGTGGCTTCCATTGGAATTGCCGCTCGCCTGACGAAATGGGCCGGCCGGCGTGACTTCATAGGAGCGTGGATCCGCCCCAACTCAGGCGTGTCCGCCGACCGGTCCTGAATCCCCCAGTAAAGGAGACAGGAAACATGGTGACATTTGGCGGCGACAGTCACAAGCGGACCCACACTCTGGTGGCGGTGGACGAGAACGGGCGTCAGGTGGGACAACGCACGGTCGCGGCGACCCCCACCGGCCACATGGAGGCCTTGGGCTGGGCACGTCAATGGCAGGAGGGGCACTGGGCGCTGGAGAACTGCCGCCATCTGTCACGAGTGCTTGAGCGCGACCTTTTGGGCGCTGGCGAGGCAGTCGTTCAGGTGTCGCCCAAGTTGATGGGCACGACCCGAAGAACCGGTCGCGAGCTGGGCAAATCGGACCCCATCGACGCTCTGGCGGTAGCGCGTGCCGCCTTGCGTGAGCCTCACCTTCCGGTGGCGCAGCTGGAGGGCAAAGAGCGTGAGGTCAAGCTGCTGGTCGACCACCGTGAGGACCTGGTTGGAGAGCGAACTCGAATACAGAATCGGCTGCTTTGGCATCTGCATGAGCTGGAGCCGGGCTACCAGGTGGTGGCCGGCGGACTGCTGCGCAACGTGGTCTTGGCCGAGGTCAGAGCTCGGCTCGAAAGCCACACTGGAGTGGTCGCTGAAATCGCGCAAGAGTTGGTGGACCGGCTGGCTGAGCTGACCCAGTCGGTGACAAAACTGCAGCGCCGTATAGAGGCGCTCATGGTCGAACTGGCGCCGAGCTTGCTCAGCCTGCCTGGGTGCGCGGCCTTGAGCGCTGCCAAGCTGGTAGCGGAGACAGCCGACGTCAGTCGCTTCCGCTCGAGCGCGGCCTTTGCCATGCACAACGGCACAGCGCCGATTCCGGTCTGGTCGGGTAATCAGGAACGTCACCGTCTCAACCGCGGCGGCAACCGTCAGCTCAACGTTGCCCTTCACCGAATCGCCATCACTCAGATGCGACTTGCAGGACTCGCCTCGGCTTACATTGCTCATCGATTGGCAGTGGGCAACACGAAGACAGAAGCGATCCAGCACCTGAACTCCAGCGTTTGTCGAGCGTGGCGTCGTACAGCGGCGGCAGGTGCCAGACAATCATGATCAGGGCGGCGATCACCTGGGCGGGGATCGGCTCGGTGACAGCGCGTACTCCTGGGATTCGAGCCAGCTGGGCGGCCATTCCCGGCCACAGGCCGAGCAGCCTGATACTCAAACTATTGTTAGAATGTTCGCGTGACAGGCAGAGACGCGAAGGACGCCCTCTACGCGCAGTTCAGCCGGCTCGGCAAGGCGGTCTCCAACCCCAAGCGCATCGAACTCCTGGAGCTGCTCGCTCAGGCCAATCGCAGCGTCGAGGACCTGGCCGCCGCCAGCGGCATGGACTTCGCCAACACCTCGGCTCAGCTCCAGGTCCTCAGCCGGGCCCGGCTGGTCGAGGGCCGGCGGCAAGGCAAGCGCGTGATCTACCGGCTCGCAGACGAGAGCGTGACCCGCTTTTTAGCCGCGCTGCGTGAGCTCTCTCGCTCGCGTCTGGCCGAGGTCGAGCAGGTCGCCCGCGATTACTTCGCGGCTCGCGACCACCTGGAGCCCCTTGGCTCGGCCGACCTGCTGCGGCGCCTGGAGGACCCCGGAACGCTTGTGATCGACGTCCGGCCGGCGGAGGAGTACGCGGCCGGCCATATTCCGGGCGCGCTGTCCGTCCCGCTCGGTGAGCTCAAAGCGCGAATCGCTCAACTCCCCCCTACCGCGGAAATCGTTGCCTACTGCCGAGGTCCCTATTGCATACTCGCCCCCCAGGCGATCGAGATGCTGCGCCGGGCTGGTCTTCGCGCGCGCCGCCTCGAGGACGGCTTGCCGGAATGGCGGCTTGCCGGCCTGCCGGTGGCAGCCGCCGGCTGAGGTAAAACTGCCATGCGATATCTGCTGATCCTCAACGACCCCGCTTACGGGACCGAGCGCAGCTACAACGGCTTCCGCCTGGCCAAGAGCCTGGCCAGCCGGGAAGGAGCCGAGGTGAGGGTGTTCCTGATGGGCGATGCGGTGACGTGCGCCCTGGCCGGCCAGAAAACGCCCGATTGCTACTACAACCTAGAGCGGATGCTCCGATCCACGGTGACCAAAGGAGCCCTGGTCGGGTGCTGCGGCACCTGCCTCGACGCACGAGGGATCGCTGACGACCAGATCGCCGAGGGCGCACACCGCTCTTCGCTGGACGAGCTGACCGAATGGACGGCCTGGGCTGAGAATCTGATCACCTTCTGAGGAGGAGTGACCGTGGCTAGAAGCGCGGTGGTGATTCTGGGCGGTGGCGTTGGGGGCCTGGTGGTGGCCAATCTGATCCAGGACCGGTTGGGGAACCAGGCCGAAGTCACGATCGTAGACCGGAAGACACCGCTAGGGTCCACCGGCGCCGCCGGGCTCCGGGCGTCGTGCTGCACGCCGCTGGCCCGCGAGACCGGCCCCATCGTTCCGAGCCAGTGCCGATTCGTTGGCCGGGCCCGTGGAAGACCTGCTCCCGGTCTCTGTGCGGATCGCTGGTTGCCCACCCACTCCGCAGCAGATCATCGATGGGTTGGAGCCTCTGCTCAATGCTTCAACGGCACGTTGAGCATTTGTAGCCGGGCGCATTACGAAACGTTAAATCAATGGTGGACCCGAGGGTGTGTGATTTCACCGGATAGTTCTCTTATGTCGCGCGGCATAGTTCCCTCCACCAAGCTCGGAGGTAGCGCATGTCGTCCACCAGAGTCCACCGAAGTCCACTGGATAAGGTGTCAAAGTCGGCAATCGGAGGTTTCCCCGCATCCCTAGCGCGCAGATACGCTTCTTCCTTCGGCGCGACTCGCATTTCTGACCTGGGTGATGAGTCCGCTCCCGTTGCGGTCCGCCTCATGCGGAGCGAGCGGTACCGTGAACGCAAACGTACTTCCCATGCCGAGCTCACTCCGAACACTGATCGTGCCTGCATGCAACTCTACAAATGCCCGGCACAGGGCTAGACCCATTCCCGTGCCGGCGAACTCGCTCACGGTGCCCTTTACCTGCTGGAAGTCCTGGAAGATGCGCTCCTGATCTGCGGAGGCGATTCCCGGCCCGTTGTCCTCCACCCAAACCCGCGCCAGCCCGTCGGCAGCTTCCAAGCCCAAAAGCACTCGGCCCTTCGGAGGCGTGAACTTGACCGCGTTGGAGAGAAGGTTGAAGACCACCTGCTTGAGCCGCCTTTGGTCCCCGACGACCACGACGTCGTCATCGGGAACCACCACATTCACGACGATCTGTTTCTGCTCGGCCATTCCCCTGATCACCGCCGCCGTTTCCTCGAGCACGTCCTTGAGACCGAACCGCTCATGTCCGATCTCCATCTTGCCCGCCTCGACTTTGGCAAGGTCGAGGAGGTCGTTGATCAGTGAGAGGAGGTGGCTGCCGCCGGAGCGAATGTGCGACAGGAAAGCTCGTTGCTTGTCCGCCGCGTACCGTCGATCCGGGTCGAGCAGCAGGTCCGTGAAGCCGAGAATTGCGGTCAGCGGTGACCGGAGCTCATGCGACATCTTGGCCAGGAACTCGGATTTATGCCTGGTGGCCTCTTCCAGCCGCTGGTTTGCCAGCTCCAACTCTCGGTAGGCATCTTCAAGCTCCTTCGTCCGGCCCATCAGCAACCCGGTCATCCGCTGGATGGAGCTGACCGCTTCCTCGGCTCTGCCCGCACCGGCGTCTCGCAGCACGACCGCCATGCGACCGATGAGCCCTGCCGGCGTCCAGGGCTTGAGGATGAAGTCGTCGGCGCCCACCTCGACACCACGTACAAGCGCCGTCAACTCATCGTGGTCAGTCAGAAGAACGAATGGGGTGTGTCTTTCCATCGCATGCATCTTCGCGCGCCGGCAGAGCTCGTACCCATCGATCCCGGGCATGTTGATGTCGGAGACGATGATGTCGAACCGCTCGGCGCCGATTCGTTCCCACGCTGCTTCACCGTCTCTGGCGATGGTCACGCTATACCCGGCGTCTTTAAGCACCAGCTGTGCTCGGGCGGCCTGCGTGCGGCTGTCTTCGACCAGGAGTACGTGACGCTGAGCGGAGTCGGTCATGCCGCCCTGGCCAGGACGGCCAGCCTCTTGGCCAGCGCCGACGGGCGCAGCACCATCTCGGCCGCCCCGATCTCGAACGCGGCGCCGGGCATCCCGAAGACTACACAGGTCTCCTCTGACTGCACCATGGTTCGGCCGCCCAGTTCGCGTAGCCGTGCGAGGCCCTCGGCGCCGTCCCTCCCCATGCCGGACAGCAGGACCCCGGCGCAGGCTCGTGGACGCCAGCCGGCCATCGAGTCGAAGAGCGCGTCGACCGAGGGCCGGTGGCCCTGGCAGGCTGGGGTCGACGTGAGCCTGACCATGCCTTTGCCGTCCACCGTCAGGTGAACGCCATCGGGCGCCACCAGAATCCCCCGCCATGGCAGCCGCATCCCTGACACTGCAAGCCGCACCGGAAGAGGACTCCCGCTCGCCAACCACTCCACAAGGCCATGCCCGAATCCAGGCGTCATGTGCTGTACCAGAGCGATGGAAGGAGCGAAACCTTTGGGCAGGCTGCGGAGCAGCTCCATCACCGCCCCCGGCCCACCGGTCGAAGCACCGACTCCGACGAGCATTAGGGGCGACGAAGGCATCGCGGCCGCGTCCTTCATACGATTCGACAGTTGGGGCCTGCGCACCAGGGCGATTCCGGCCACGGTCTTCACCGCACCGAGGAGCTCCCGGCAATGCGCACCGAATTCAGGATGCGTCCTCGAGGGCGGGCGCCGAACAACCGCTACGGCGCCCGCAGCGAGGCCATCGAATACGGCCGTGTCATTGGCCTGGCTCGCAAGTGCGCTCACGATAACAATTGGAGTTGGGACCTCGTCCATGATCCGCCGGATCGCTGTCACACCGTCGCGTGGCATGACCAGGTCCATGGTCACGACATCCGGCCTCAGAGTCTTGCACGCGCGCAGCGCCAGTTCGCCATCGGCCGCCTCCCCGACAACCGAGATGTCGAGATCCTCCTCCAGGAGCGCGCGCAAAAAGATCCGGATAGTCGACGAGTCATCGACCACGAGCACTCGGATCACACGCTCACCTCGAGGTCCCGCAGCCGGGCGCGCCCGAGCAACCGATCCACCATCTCTAGGAGCTCCGACTGCCTGAATTGGCGCTTGACGATGTAGGCGTCCGCGCCCGCGTTCAGCCCGCGTACGCGATCGTCAGCGTGCGCGCCGGCCGTGACCAGGACGACCGGCAAAGTGCTGATCTTGGGCTGTGCTCGAATCCACTGGGTCAAGCCGATCCCGTCAAGCTTCGGCATCTCCACATCACTCACGACGAGATCAAAGGGTTCAGCCTGCAGCATCCTCATCGCGGCAGCGCCATCAGGCGCCTCGGCAACGTCGTAGCCGGCCGCTCTGAGGATATTTCGCTCCAGCGTCCGGGTGGTGAGGGAATCATCTGCCACCAGGACCCGAGGCCTCAGCGGGGGACCAGCCAGAGCAACCACAGGCGCGAAACCGGATACGCTCTTGGCGAGGCTGAGGGCGCGCTGAACGACGTCCGCAGGATCAACCACTAGGACGATCTCGCCGGAGGTGAGCACAGCCGCACCTGTCAGGCAGGGAATCGGGGTGGGCAGGATGGAAGGGAATCGCTTCACGACGAGCTCGCGCTCGCCGCGGAGCATGTCCCCGGCGATTGCGACCCGGCCCATGGCCGACTCCATGATTACCGCGGGCAGCCGTGGAGGCGTCGCGGCCGCCTTGCCGTATAGGAGAGTCGCCAGATGGACGAATGGCGCCACTCGGTCCTCGAACCGGATGGCGGGCCTGCCCTGAACTACAACGATATCCTCTGCGCTGATGACGGCCGTTCGTTGGATCGCCTCCAGGGGAACCGCGTAGGTGTCGCTTCCGGCAACCAGCAACAGACAGCGGGTGGTCGCGAGCGTCAACGGCACAGCCGCTTCGAAAGTGGTACCGACGCCCACCGCGTGACTTTCGACCACCACTCTGCCATGAAGCGCCTCGAGCGCCTGCCGGACGATCGCCAGCCCAAGCCCGCGGCCGGAAATTTCGTCTGCCTGGCTTCGGGTCGAAAAGCCGCTCCTGAAGATCAGGTCCAGGATTTGCGAGTCTTTGGACGCTTCGGCTTCAGCTGGCGTCAGCAGCAGAGATCGAACCGCCTGGACCCGCAGCACCTTCGGGTCAATTCCGCGGCCGTCATCCTTCAGCGTAATGAGCACTTCACTGCCCCGGCGGCTTGCTGCCAGCCGGAGAGTGCCTGTCTCCGGCTTGCCCGCCGCCTGCCGCTCGGCAATCGTTTCGACTCCATGGTCGACCGCATTGCGAAGCAGGTGCACGATCGGGTCCCGCAGCGCATCCAGGACAGCCTTGTCGAGCTCGACCTCCTCTCCTACGATCTCGAACTCCACCCGTTTCCCGGTATCAAGCGCCAGGTCGTGAACCATGCGCTCGAAGGAGCGGAACAGGGTCTTGACCGGCGTCATTCGCAGCGTACGGAGGTCGTCACTGAGCGTCTGCAATTGGCGACGCCCCTCAACCCGCTGGCGGCGGAGCGTCTGAAGGAGGCCCTGGAGCTGTTGCCGCAAGGTGCGCAACCCAGCGATGTGGCCTTCCGGCTCGCGACCCCGCCCAGGACGGCGGAAACCGGCCTCCAGCGCCACCACCTCACGACATATGTCTGACAGCTGGGTCACCACCTCCAGCTGGGCTTGCTCCGAGACAAGCAGGCTGCCCGCGTCGGCCAGCAGACGATCGAGCCGCGGGATGGCGACCCTGATGCTTTCGTCGAGTGGTAGTGCGATCGGCGCGGCGGCGACGATGTCCGCTTCAGGCGGGGTTGCTCCAGGCGTCGCTTCGAAAGGGACATTGGCTGACTCGATCAGAGCGCCAAGGTGGTCGAGGTGGCCGTACCAGCCTTGAATCGCAACCTCATCGATGAATTCCTGTCCTCTGGCGAGCGCCAGGAGGTTCTCGAAGGCATGCGCCGACTCCTCCACCGCCGGTTCCGAGACCGAACGCGCGGCACCCTTGAGGCTGTGCACTTCGCGGAAGATCTGCTCGACGCAGGCGGCTACTGCAGGACCGGTCTCGGCCTTCTCAAGGTCAAGCAGGAGTCGCGTCACCGCTTCAAGTCGTTCCCGCGCCTCGGCGCGGTACGTGCTCATCAACTCGCGAGCAAGAGACGCCTCATCCATGCTCAGCCCTCAGCACAGGACCCACATCTGGCGGAGCCGCTCGCCATCACAGCACGTACGAGTCCGCGAGCTTCGTCATCCGGACACTCATCGCGTTGATGTGCTCGGCCGCCAGTTGAGTCTGGCGGGACCCCGCCAGGCCCTGGGCCGTCGCCTGGTTGATTTCGGCCATCGCCTGGGCGATCTGTTCCATCCCGACCGTCTGCTGCTTGACGGAGATCGCGATCTGCTCAGCCGCCTGGGCGGAACTCCGAATGATCTCCGAGAGGGCTTGGATCGCGACGCCTGCTCGGTCGACCATCAGGGTTCCGGCATCGACGCCCTTCATGCCTTCCTCGGTCACCATCACGGCGGCGTTGGTCCCTCTTTGGATTTCCCCGAGCAGGAGTCGAACCCCACCGGTGGCTGCCCTCGACTGCTCCGCCAGGCTGCGGACTTCCGAAGCGACGACACTGAAGCCCTTACCGTGCTCCCCGGCGCGCGCCGCCTCAATTGCCGCGTTCAGGGCCAGCAGGTTGGACTGCTCGGCCAACGCGTTCACCGTCACGATGATTTCGCCGATCTGCTGGCCCTGCTCGCTCAGCGCGAGGATGTTTTGGGCGATGGTCTCGACCCGGCTCCGTATCGCAGCCATGCTTTCGATGCTTGAGGTGACCCCCAGCTGTCCCTCATCGCTCTTCTGAACCGACTCGCGCGCCAGGCCGGCCACCTTTTCTGACCGTTGCGCCATTTGCTCAACCGTCGCGCGAATCTCGTTGATGGTGGCCGTCGTCTGGTGAATCGCAGCCGCCTGCTCCGCCGCTCCCGAGGCCTGCTGGCTCGCTGCAGCCATGATCTCCGCGACGCCTGCGCTCAGGCTGTTGGTGGCCTCGCGTGTCTGTCCCGCCAGCTCCCGCAGGTTCCCGGCCATCTTGTTGAGGTTCTTTCCGAGGTCGCCGAGGTCGCCGAGGTCGCCGTTGCTCGAGACTTCCAGCGAGCCGCTCAGATCTCGGTTCGCAACCCGTTCGACAAAAGCGATGTACTGGATGATGGTCTGCTGCAGCTTCTCCTTGGCTTCGCGCTCGCGGTCGCCAAAGTCACGCAGCTGCTGCACCATCCGCGAGAGGGCACCGGAAAGCGCGCCGATCTCGTCACGGCGATTGAGTCGCGGAGTGTCGACGACCTCTCCCGCAGCGATGCGCTCGGCTGCCCTTGTGATCATCGCCAGCGGCCCCGAGATGCTTCGCGCGATCCAGATGCCCCCGGCCAAGGTGAGGACGACGGCGAGAGCGAACATGGCGGAGATGACAAGCCGTGCCGTGTTCGCTGCATTGTGGGAGTCTGCCACCGCGACGTCGATGTTCCGAGTGAGTTCGGCACGTATATCGGCCACTGTCGCGCGGATGGCATCGGTCAGCTGCTTGCCATCTGCCAGCTTCGCCACCGCCGCCAGCTGCCCGTCGGAGCCTGTGCGCACGAGGGCGATCTCGGACGCCTGATAGGTTTCCCGGTCCTGGAGCTGTTGGGTCAGGGTTGCAAGGAGGGGCTGCAGGCGTGGGTCTGCGGCCGCGACATTGGTAAGGCTGGCGATGTCGGCGGGGATGGCCGCCTTACCGCTCAGATACGGATCGAGGAAGCTGTCGACTCCACCTCGAGTCGTCTGGCCGGAGAGGATGAAGCCGCGCACACCGGTCTCCTCGTTGAGCGCCTGGATCAGGATGTCGTTGCTCGCCGTCCGAGCGGCGGTCTGGGTGACTACGAGGTTGGCCGCCTGCTCCATCTGTCCTATCTGGACGAAGGTCACCCCCGCAATGGCCAGCATGATCAAGAGGATCAAGCCATAGCCGGCAAGGATGCGCGCAAAAATTTTCGGGGACATGACTCTAAGCCTCCTCGGCCGGTGGATTTGTGGATTCCGCTCGTCGCGCCGCCGTCACCAGCCCGCTCAGGTCGATGACAGTGGAGAGATCCGCCGTCCGGCCGCCGAAGGCGGGGCTGCTCAAGCCGTGGTCCACGGTCAGAAGCGCAGCGTCGACGGCGTTCAGTCCGTGCATCCGGTCGACCCAGACTCCGGCGAGCGCTCCGTCTGACTCGACGATGATGATCCTCTCCGGGCGCCCCGCGCGGTGTTCGGGCAGGCCCAAGAAACCTCGGACGTCGAGAACGGGGACGATGTCGCCCCGGACGGTCGTCAAGCCGGCGAACAAGAAGGGCAGGCCTGGGATGTGCGTGATCGACTCCAGCGAGACCACCTCGCGCACGGAGTGGAGCGGCGCCAGGAATCGCTCCTCCCCCAGTGTGAAGCCGAGCATCGGCTCCGTCCCGGAGTCCGCGGTCGCCGCAACGGGCATCGCCAGCCTCCGGGCTCGCTCGGCGAGGATGGCGTCGGAATCTGCGGTCATGCAGGTAGGCCCTCCACATCAGGTTCGAGCAGGTCCTGCATCTCCCGGGCCGTCATCCCGTGGCTGCCCCGAAGCGGGCCGTGCGCGGGAAGCAAGCACAGGAGGCGGCGTGCCGTCTCCACGGACCGCTCCGCGCCCGTCTCGTCACCGAGAATCCGGAGCTCGTTGCTCAGCCCGTAATGGGCGAGTGCGAAGTCCCGATCCAGGTAGATCGCCTTCCTGAACGCCTTGACGGCGAACTCCGTTTGGTGCTGTGCGGCACAGATCGTCCCCAACAGATGATGCGCATCGGCGTCGGTCGGGTCGAGGTCGAGCGCCCGGCAACACCAGTCCCGCCCCTCGTCGTAACGGCCAGCGTCTCCGGCGGTACGCGCGGCCCGAAGGCACTCTTCCGGCGTGGTCGGACTGAGGCTGCGGCTGGCCCCGGAGACGGGAACTCCGAAGCTTTCCTCGGCAGATAAGACAACCGGTCGTGTGCCGGCGGACGCTGGCTCAGTCGCCTCGATCTTGGCCGATTCGACGCGGTGTTGAGGACGCCGGTAGGCGGTGGTCTCATAGGCGTTGACCACATCGAAACCGGCAAAGACCTGGGCATCGGGCTCCGACGGGCCGACAAGAAGCCAGCCGCCGGGGGTGAGTGCGGACAGCAGTCGCTTGGCCACCACCTCGGCGGTCGGCTGTCCGAAGTACATCGTCACGTTGCGACACAGGATCAGGTCCATCGCCGAAGCGCCCGGGCCATAAGTGTCAGCGTCGACCAGGTTGAGCATCGAGAACGTCACCATCGTCCTGATCTCGTCGGTGACGACCATGCGATCTTCGTGCGGCGTGGTGTAGCGCGACATCAAGACCAGGTCTGTGTCGCGAAACGACCAGAGCCCGTAACTTCCACTCCGGGCTCGCCGCAGCGACTCGGAGTTGAGATCGGTTCCGAGGATGAGGATCGCCCATCGCTCCGGGTCCGGAATCAGCTCACGCACCAGGATCGCCAATGAATAGGCCTCCTCCCCGGTTGCGCATCCTGCGCTCCAGATCCTCAACCAGGGGTGCTCCTCGCGGTGTCGCTGCTCGATCAGAGCCGGCAGCACCCGCTCGCGGAGGAGGTCGAAATGCGGCTTGTTGCGGAAGAAATATGTCTCGCCAACTGTCATTGACCGGATCAATGCGGTCCAGGCATGGCCGGCCAGACTCTCCCCTCGGAGGCGCTCTGCAAAAGCCGGCCAATCGAGGCACCCAGCAGCGCCCCGGGCGCCCTCGAGGCGGATAAGGTTGGCCGCCCGGCCCGGCCCGGTGATCCGCAAGCCGGTGCGCGCCTGCGTGAGGCGACACACGTCAGACAGACCGGGTGAAAGGAGAGCGCTCATCAGCTTCCGTTCCTGACGGCCTCGACTCGTCCGACGCGGGTGAGCCACCGGAGCTTGCTCTCCCCCACTGGAGAGGCCTTCGTCAAATGCGCCGGGTCAAGGACCAGGATGACCCCGTCCTCCCCCTGGATCAGGCCCTGGATCAACGGGCCGCTCGCCCGTCCGGCGGCGACCGGCCGCACCCGTCCCCACAGCACGGTCTCGGCCCGGTCGCAGGGAATCGCCAGCAACTCGTCGCCGAGCCGCAGGACGACGAGGTGCTGCTCTGGCTGGATCGGGGCGCCGGGAAGGTTGAGAAGGTGCCGGACGTCGAGGACGCCGCAGGGCGTCCCGTGATAGTCGATCACGCCAAGCAGGTGCGGCCGGGCGCCTGGCAAAGGAGTGACCCGTACCATGGCCGTGATTTCCTGGACGTCTGCAAGGGGCAATGCGCAGTTGAGGCCACCGACCGTGAACTTCAACATCGCGCTGTCTGGCGCCAGGTCGGGTCGTGCGGTCGGGTTCACGCGGAGTCCAGCCCGAGCTTCGAGAGGTACTGCCCGCGCGCGCGTCCACGCCTGATCCCACTCATGAGATACGGGTCTACGCGCATGCGCCCTCAATGTCGCCATGCGAGACGACGGCTATTCAGCCCCTCAGGAGTAATGGGTTAACTCCAGCGGCGTCATGTTCGGCAGCATTGGGGGATGCTTCGGCGGGCACAAACCAGGTTCAGAGCGACGGCCTGCCTGACGGGCCTCGCTCCGCGGGAGGGTATGCCGGCACCGTGAACCAGAACGTACTCCCCAGCCCAAGGGTGGAATCGACGCCGATCTCGCCTCCATGCATGGTCACTAACCCTTTGGCGATGGACAGGCCGAGGCAGGTACCGCCGAATCGCCTCGTGGTGCTCGAATCCAGCTGCCGGAAGCGCTCGAAGACAAGTTCCCCGCTACCGGCCGGCAACCCGATGCCGGTGTCTACCACGTTCACGCGCCAGAAACCCGACCAGGGCAGGCAGTTGATGCTGACGCCACCCGCATCGGTGAATTTGATCGCGTTGCCGACCAGGTTGGTCAAGATCTGCTTCAACCTCACCTCGTCGCCGAGCGCGTCGGCGCCGTCCGGGATCTCGGCGCGCAGGTACAGCGCCTTCCGGCCCGCAAGCGTCCGAACCGTTGCCAAGGCCGATTCGATCAAGGCCTTGAGATGGACGCAACCTGTGTTCAAGGCCATCTTTCCAGCCACGATCTGGGATTCGTCGAGGAGGTCGTTGACCAAGGTCAGCAGCACCTGACCACCCTTCTGGACCTCCAGCAAGTCCGGGCGCTGCTCGTTGTCGAGGTCGCCATCCATCCCTTGCAGCAGGAGCTCGGCATAGCCGAGGATGCCGGCCAACGGAGTCCGCAGCTCATGGCTGACATTGGCGATGAAATCCGACTGCTGCCGGCTCAGCGCCTTGAGCTGCACGTTCTTGTCCGAGATTTCAGCCATCGCCGCTGACTGCTGGTCGTTCTTCCTCGATATGTCCACCACCGCGGTCTGCAGCTGTGTCTCGCGGTCGTGGAGTGCAACTATGACGGCGTCCTCACGGCGCCTGACGATGTGCATCTGATAGTCGAAGGCCCGAGCCATGCGCACGATGCCCGTGTCGGCACTCAACCTGATGACGGCCCGTGCCTCGTCAGCGATCGCGGGCGCGGTGCCTAGACGGCCGACCTCTTCATTCAGCACCAGCAGGTTGGTGTCGCGCCACAGGAGATAGGACCGGGTCAGAGTGGCGACCGAGAGGCCATACAGGGCCCCCAAGACCCCAAGCCGACCGATGAAGCTGCGTTCCTTCTCGGTGCTGGGTTGCCCCGTCATGAGGAACCTCGCGATGCCGCGGGTCGCCAGGTTGTGAATGTGGCGAATCGGTTTCGCATATCGGCGCGCGGCGAGCTCGGATAGACCGGCGTCCACCGCGGCCTCGGCGGTCATCCGCGTGGCCTCGGTCACCCGTGCGGCCAGCGCTTGACCCAATACGACCTTCTCATCCGGATCTGCGGACAAGGATGCTGGCGCGCTAGGCGCCCTGGCTATGCGGCTCGATGCGAAGGCCCCGGCCGGCGGGCCTCTTCGGATCTCCATCATCGTCGACCTTTGGGTGCGCCTACCAAGAGGGCACTCGATGCCCGATCGCCTCCGACACGCGAGCGACGAGATCGGCGGGCAAGAAGGGCTTCGTTAGGTAGAAATCGGCGCCCGCGAGGATGCCCGCATCGATGTCGGCCTGGTCGTCGCTCGAGGTGAGCATCATCACCTGCGTGCCTCTGAGCTCGGGGTCGGCGCGGATGGCTTTGAGGACCTCGATGCCCGAGCGGCGTGGCATCTTGATGTCGAGCAGCACGAGCGCGGGCTTTCGCTCCTTGATCAAAGTCCAAGCCTCTTCGCCGTCGCACGCCTCGATCACCTGGCATTCGGGCGATTCGATTGTGGTGTGGACGAGAACGCGAAGCTTGGGCTCGTCGTCGACTATCAAAACCGTCTGCCGCTTGCCCGTAACCGGCGTAGTGAGGCTCAACCCGCCACCCTCAATATGCGCTCCTGTTCTTCTCGGGAGGACCATCCGCAACTCATACGCCGGCCGGCTTGGAAAGTCTCCCTGCGAAATCAGGTCACCTGTCCCATGCAAATCGATGGGCGGTCGATCTTCCTCTCGTGAATTCGCGGAGATGGCTACGCCCGGCGCATCTTCTGTTGACGCGAGTCGATCGTCCGCGTGCGGAGAAGCCCATGCCTCACTCCGCCGGGGCCCTTCGAAATTCCGTGAGCAGCCAGCCGCGATTGAGACAGAGATCAGAGAGGCCAAGGAATCCTTGAGCGCGGCTCCCTGGCTTTCGAGGCCGGCACCATGCCAAAAAAGCAGTGCGCTCAGCGGCTCGAGGCTCTAGGCCAGGAACGTACAGAACTCCGCTACCGCCGGGGCGAGCTCCAGCAGCAGGTGAGCCATGACGCAGCCCTCGAGCTTGACCCGGTCGACCTGGTCGCCGTGCTCGGACAGATTCGCGAAGCGATTGCCGATTGCATTCCTCAGCAGCAGCTCAATCGCGCTCTCGGCCTTACTCGACCGAGAGATACGTCAGCCTGCCAGGACTTCCTGCTGCTGAGCTTAAGGGCATGCAGACCCTACGAATAGATGGCAAACCGCCAGTGTCCGCGCATGGCGACTCTGGGACCTTTTGTGCGTAGACCTAAGCAATGGGGATGACGGGCCTTGTCTTAGCCATTTTCACCGTTGGGTACATCCTCGGCGTCTGGACCGCCTGCCTGGTCTTCAGACAGCCGCAGCGCGTATATGAGGACGGGGTCCCCGCTGCGCTTTCGATCACGCGCGTGATCGTTCTGGGCGGCGTGTCACGCCTGGTTGAGAGGCGGCCGTGACCCGTACCAAACCATCCCCGGGACCGCTCAAAGTCATCGGTCTGACGGACCTCGGGCCCCGGGAGGTATCAGCACTCGAGACGGCGGGCGCGATGGCCGTTCTGCCCAAGGAGGCCGACGGCCCTAAGGCCGCGGTGGCCCTGATCGCCGAGGCGTTGGCTCTCGCCGCGGTGGCCAGATGAGAACTCGCATCCCGCCCGGGCTGCAGATCCTGCGGACCGTGCTCATCGCCGACGACGAGTCGAGCTTGCGCCTGCTGGTGCACGCCACGATCGGGTCCGACGACTACACGGTGGTCGAGGCCGCCGACGGCACGGAGACCTGGGCGATGATCCAGCAGCACAAGCCGTCACTGGTCCTGCTCGACGTGCAGATGCCTGGGCGAAGCGGCCTCGAGGTGCTGCGGTTGGTCAAGGAGGACCCGAGCCTCGTGGCGACCCGAGTGATCCTGCTGACGTCCAAAGCGCAGGAGAAGGATGTGGAGGCGGGCCTGATCGCCGGTGCCGATTTCTATCTGACCAAGCCTTTCTCGCCCCTGGACCTCCTGACACGGGTTGAAGAAGCGCTCCAACTCTGATGGTGCTGCACGGACGCGAACGCGAACTGAGGGACACGCCCGATCGTCGAGGCTGGACTCGAGTCGCTGGTTCTCTCTGTGAGGTCCTCGGTCGGCATTACGTTCAAGACGAAGACCTGGGCATCCCCAGCGACGCCATGTCTCAAACGCGAACATGATCGCCAAGTCCCTCGTGTCCGAGCTGGTGGTGAGTTGATCGCGCGCGAACCGAGAGTACGGCCATCGCGGGCCTACGCCGACGACCTCGCCAGGCTGATGCACCTGCGCCAGTCTTACGAAGACCGCGGCCCTGGCCTGCTGGCCCCGCCTGACGTCCCCGTGCCCGTGGTGTGGACGGCTTCCATCTTGTTCACGGACCTCCGCGGGTTCACCGGATTGACCGAGCGGTTCGCGCACGACCCGGCCGGCCTGCTCGAAATCCTCAATGCGCATCTCAAGAGGGTCCTCCGGTCGATCTCCATATGCGGAGGTGTGGTCGAAAAGTTCGTCGGTGATGGGGTGATGGCGACCTTCGGCGCCGGCGGCCACCAACCGGACCATGTCGACAGAGCCATGGCGGCCGCGATCGGCTTGGTCGGAGCCAACGAAGCCTTGAACCGCCGATGCGCGGCCGATTGGGGATTTCGACTCGAGGTCGGCGTCGGCATCGCGTCGGGAGCGGTCGTGATCGGCGCCGTCGGCTCGACCGACCGCTCCGAGCTCGGAGTCCTGGGCGATGCGGTCAATATCGCCGCCAGGCTGGTGACGCATGCCGGCCCCGGTGAGGTGCTCATGACAGGCACCGTCTACCGCGCGGTGGCCGACAAATTGCAGAGCGAGCTGACCAATCAGTCCGCCGTTCGCGGGCGCTCAGGCAGTCTCGAGATCTACCGGATGTCCTTGCTCGGCGGTCGCGGGGACCTGGCCTGATGCTCCGTGGAATTGATCGGTCAGATATGAGTCCTTCGATGATGAACGGCGGCGCCATGTACGAAAGCTTCTTTTCGCTCTCCATTGACATGCTTTGCGTGGCTGGGTTTGACGGCTTTTTCAAGCATCTCAATCCTGCTTGGGCCCAAACGCTCGGCTTCACGGATGCCGAGCTGATGGCGCGACCCTTCCTCGACTTCGTCCATCCCGACGACCGACCCGCGACAGTCGACGTGGTCGAGAACCTCGCCAAAGGGGCCAAGATTGTCAACTTCAGGAATCGCTACGAATGCCGCGATGGCACGTACCGCTGGCTGGCCTGGACGGCGATTCCGGCGCAACCGGCGGGACTGATCTACGCGGTGGGGCGCGACGTCACACAAGAAGTGCGAGCCCAAGCCGAACTCAAAGATGCGAACGACTCCGCTGCGACTCGCCTGGCCTTGCTCACGGCCCTGATCGACGCGATCGGCGTGGGAGTGATCCTCGTCGATCGTGAGCAGGTAGTGGCGCATTGGAACCAAGAGGCCAGCCGTTTGACCGGGATTCCGATTGAACAAGCCCTAGGGCAGCCAACGAGACTGCTGGGTGAGTTGTTCGCTCCCCGGGTGGAAGATAATTCGGGTCTTCAGTCCCACTTCGAGCGAGTCTCTCGCTTGCCAGCCGAGTCCTTCCGTTTCGCGATGACAGTCCTCGAACCCCGTCGCGAAGTCGAGGTCACCGTTTCCCCCGCGGCTTTGACATCTGGGCGCGGGCAGGTCGGCTTTGTGATGGTGCTCCAGGACATCACTGCGGCGAAAGAGCTGGACCGAGCGAAGGATGACCTGATTGCGACGGTAAGCCACGAGCTGCGCACCCCACTCGCGAGCCTGGTCGGCTTCACCGAGCTGCTCCTTACCCGCGAGTTCTCAGACGCGCAACGCAAGCAGTACCTCGAAACGATGCTCCACGAAGGCCGGCGCCTCACAGAGCTGATCAATGACTTCCTTGACCTCCAGCGGATGGAAGGGGGGTACAAGAGGCTGGATCTCGGCCCGGCTGACTTGCGGACGCTCATCGCGCGCGCAGTGACCACCGCGGGTGATGACCCTCGAACGCCAATCGAAGTCGATTTGCCCAAAGATCTTCCGCTTGTGATTGCCGACACCAATGCAATCCTTCAGGTCCTCATCAGCCTGCTGTCTAACGCACGCAAGTACTCGCCAGGCGGGGGCGCAATCCGCGTGAACGCTCAAGTCACCGGCGAGGCTGTTGAGGTTTCCATCCAAGACCACGGAATCGGCATCCCCCCCGAGGCGCTAACCAAGCTTTTCACCAAGTTCTACCGTGTCGCCAACGGCGACCGCCGGCTGGTCTCGGGTACAGGCGTGGGCCTGGCCATCAGCCGAAGAATCATCGACGCGCATGGCGGCCGTATCGGGGTCGAATCGGGAGGGCTGGGTCAAGGCTCTCGCTTTTACTTCACGTTGCGCACAGCCAGCCACGGTGCCAGGTCGGGAGACGTTCTCATCGTCGAGGACGACGCCGGCTTCGCCCGACTCCTGGAAGCCGAGCTCGCGATCAAGGGCCTGAGCTCAGTGTGGGCTCCTGATGCTGAGACGGCCGATCAACTCATCGGACAGATGGCAGCGCGCGCCGTAATACTTGATCTGCTTTTGCCGGGAGCCAGCGGCGAGGACTTGCTGGCCCGATTGCGCGCCTCTGTCGGGGGCGAGTTGCCAGTGGCGGTGGTGACGATCAAGGAACTCGATGCCACAGAAACTCTTACCTTGCGTCGCACAGCTGGTGTGGTAGCGGTGCTGAAGAAGCACTCAGGCGCAGCGAAGGAGGCGGTGGCTTTCATCGCGGAAGCCCTCACGCCTCGGGAAGCGCACCAGTGAGGAACAACTCGACAGGCCCGGCACGCATCCGCCGCACCGTGATCATCGCCGATGACGAACCCAGCCTTCGCATCTTGGTGCATGCAACTATCGGGACCGACGACTACAACGTCGTCGAAGCTTGCAATGGTGACGAGGCCTGGTCATTGATCCAGGAGCACCGTCCGCCATTGGTCATCCTTGACGTAGGCATGCCCGGGCGGACGGGTCTTGAGATTTTGCGTGCGATCAAATCAGACGCCAATCTCACGGGCACCCGAGTGATACTGCTGACGGCGTCTGCTCAGGAATCTGACATCAGAGCGGGGTTGGTCGCCGGCGCCGATGCCTACTTGACCAAGCCTTTTTCGCCGCGCGATCTCCTGTCGCGGCTGGACGAGGCGCTCGAGCTCTGATGCAGATCTCCCGGGAAGGACGCATCGTGCTCAACTCCTTTCTCAAGTCCATGACCGAGGTAGAGGCCCTGCGCCAGAGGTACGCGGACTGATCGTGGGAGTCAGCACCGCCGTCACGATCGCAACCGGCTCTCCAGGATCCCTTTCGGGCCGGTGGCGGATGTTCGCCTTCGCGGCCGCCGCATCCGTCGTCGCGGTCGCGGCATTCCTGGCCTGGAGCGGCTCCCACGTCGGCGGGAAAACGCTCACGAACACCGTCGAAGATGTCGGCCAGGCGGCGGCCGCGATGGTCGCGGCGCTCAGTTGCGCCTTCGCGGCACGCCGGTCCTCGGGACGGCTGCGCCTAGCCTGGTGGCTGCTGGCGGCCTCGGCCGCCACCTGGGGCCTGGGACAGGTCATCTTATCGTTCGACGAGGTCGGCCTGGGAACCGCGGTCCCGTTTCCGTCGGCCGCGGATGCCGGGTTCCTCGCGGCCATGCCGCTGGCCCTCGTCGGCGTCCTCGCTTTCCCAGTGACCCCGGTCCGCGACGCCTCCCGGACGCGCCAGGCCCTGGATGGAGCGATACTCGCCCTCTCGTTGCTCTTCGTCGGCGCGGCGCTCGGGCTCGGCGACATCGGCTCGACCTCTCCGGTCACGCCCCTGACTCAGCTCGTCGGCCTCTCCCATCCACTGGGCGGTCTGCTGATGATCGTGATCATCCTCGGGCGCGTCCGCCGGCTGGGGTTCCGGCTGGGAGGCCCGATGGGGCTCCTGCTAGTCGGCCTGGCGGCGAACTCCGTCGCCGACACTGCGTTTGCCCACTGGATCGCCAGCGGCCCCCATGGAGCGCTCGGCAGCCTGCTGGGAGCGGGTCGGGGGCTCGGCTACCTGCTGATCGCGCTCGCCGCCCTCTGGCCGCCGAGCAGCAGGCAAGCTCCCCCCGCGCGCCCGGTTGCGCTCTGGCAGGTGATGATCCCCTGGCTGGGGCTGCTGGGTGTCGCGATCACCGCCGGGGTTTTGGCGGTGACCGGGCACCCCTTCGCTCCCACGTTGGCCGCCCTAGGCGGACCGCTGGCCCTGCTGCTGGTGCTCAGCGAGCTGCAGAGCCGGCGCGCCGAGGCTCGGTTCAGGGACCGCACGGCCTTGCTGGACCAGATCATCGCCCGGGCTCCCCTGGGCGTCGCGCGCGTCCGCGTCGACATGACGCTCATCGATGCCCACCGGCGCATGGCCTCGTTTGTTGACGGGGAGACGCGGGCCGCTCCCGCCGCTGCGATGTCCGATTTCCTCCCACCGGAGGAGATACCTCGCGTCGTCGAGAAGTTCCAGCAGTTGCGGGAGGGTTCAGTCGAGAGCATCGAAGCGGAGAACGCAGGCCTGCGCGCGGATGGAACCAGGGGATGGTTGCACTGGACCGCGACCACGGTGAAGAAGAAGGACGGTTCGATCGACTACTTCCTGGTCATGTTCGCGGACACCACCGCCGAGCACGAAGCCAAGGAGGACGCGATGGCCAACCTGGCAGGCCTCGAGCGGCTCAGCGAGCTCAAGAGCGAGTTCGTCTCGATGGTCAGCCATGAGTTCCGGACGGCCTTGACCGGGATCCAAGGGTTCAGCGAGGTGATGCGCGACGAGGCAACCACCCCGGACGAAGTCAAGGAGTTCGCCGGCGACATCAACAGCGACGCGATGCGCCTGAACCGCATGATCACCGAGCTGCTGGACCTGGACCGCATGGAGTCCGGCCGGATGACGCTCCATCGCGGGCCGGTCGACCTCAACAGTGCCGTGCGCGAGGCGGTCGAACGGGCTCAGGTCTCCGGATCCAGGCACGTCATCAAGACCGACCTCGACCCGGCCCTGCCGGTGGTGATGGGCGACGCCGACCGGCTGTCCCAGGTCATCGCAAACCTGCTGAGCAACGCGGTCAAATACTCGCCCGAGGGGGCCGAAGTCCTCGTCACCAGCGGCGTCCAGGATGGCAACGTCCAGATCAGCGTGAGAGACCACGGGCAGGGCATCCCGCCCGAGTTCCTGGACCGCCTCTTCGGGCGCTACGAGAGGTTGGAGAGCAACCCCAAGAGTAAGGTGGTCGGGACCGGCCTGGGACTGGCGATCACTCGCCAGATCGTCGAGATGCACAAGGGCCGAATCTGGGTCGAGAGCACGGTCGGAGTCGGCTCTGTTTTCCACTTCATGGTTCCCGTCGACGCTCGGCAGGAGGCAAAGCACCTCGAGACCGGCGAGGTGCGCCAGGAAGTCGGCTTGGCCGACCAGGAACGCGTACCGGCCTAAATCCCTTGCGCGTGTCTCCGCCGAGCGCGGCTCGAGAGCTGTGAGGGTCGGTTGTTTGAAGAGTGGACCGGGGGTTTCGTAGCGGCAACCGAGATATGTTTCTCGAAAGACCTGTCCCGTTAACTCTTCTCCGTCAACTCGAACGGATGCATCTGACCGATGGTCGGTCCCGCAGGTGATAGGAGCGGATCTGGCAATGGCGGCTCGTTGCCGGAGTCGCTAATCGGACGTCTCTCTGTGTGGCGCCCGGACGGCCTCATACGAGCCGATTGAGTGGAGCTAACGGCACCGGGGTTGCCATTGGGCGATTCCTCCTAGTGGCGGTCCGGGCCGTTGATCACAAGCGTCGCGTTGTGCCCGCCAAAGCCGAACGAGTTCGAGATCGCCACCTTGACCTCAACCTTGCGCGCCTTGTTGGGGACGTAGTCGAGGTCGCACTGCGGGTCGGGTTGATCCAGGTTGATCGTGGGCGGGAGCATGCCACGGTTCAGGGCCAGCACGCAGGCCGCGGCCTCGATCGCGCCGGCCGCGCCGAGCAGGTGGCCGTGCACGGACTTGGTGGAGCTGACGGCGAGCTTCTGCGCGTGCTCACCGAACACTGACTTGATCGCCTTGGTCTCGGCGACATCGCCGAGCTGGGTCGACGTTCCGTGCGCGTTGATATAGCCCACGTCGGTCAGTTCGACCCCGCTCTTCTCGAGCGCCCGGCGCATGGCGCGGATCGCGCCCTTGCCCTCCGGGTGGGGCGCGGTGAAGTGGTACATGTCGGCGCTGGCGCCATATCCTGCGATCTCGGCCAGGATCTTCGCGCCGCGCTTCTTGGCGTGCTCCATGTCCTCAAGGACGAGCATCACCGAGCCTTCGCCCACCACGAAGCCGTCGCGGCCGAGGTCGAACGGGCGGCAGGCCATCTCCGGCTCGTCGTTGCGCTCGCTCTGTGCCTTGATCTGGCTGAAGGCGCCTATGGCCAACGGTGTGATGGCCGCCTCCGACCCGCCCGTGAGCATGGCGACGGCGTCGCCGCGCTTGATGATCTCCGACGCCTCGCCAATGGCGTGCGCGCCCGAGGCGCATGCGCTGAAGATCGCGTAGTTGGGGCCACCGGCGCCGGTTTGGATGGCGACGGTGCCAGCCGCCATTTCCGGCATCATCCTCGACACCGTGGAGGGACTGATCCGCTTCGGACCCCGCTCCATCAGCGCGGTGTGGCTTTTCTCGATCTCCTCCATACCGCCCATGGCGGAGCTCACGATCACGCCGACGTCGTCAGGGTCCATCTCGGCGGGGTTGAGATTCGCTTGTGCCAGCGCCTGCTGGGACGCGACGAGCGCGAACTGACAGTAGCGCCCGATGTGGCGGGCGGTCTTCTTGTCCATGTAATCCTCGGGGTTGAAACCCTTGACCTGGGCGGCGATCTTGGTGTCGAAGTTTGTGGTGTCGAAATAAGTGATCGGTCCGACGCCTGAAACCCCCTCGATCATGTTCGACCAGACGGTCTCAACGTCGTTCCCGATCGGCGTGATGAAACCCATTCCGGTCACAGCCACGCGACGACCGCTGGAGTTGGGACCCATCTCCCGCAGGATACGGACCTGAGGGCATAGCCACATCGGCGGGCAGGGCCACCGCGTCCGTCGCTGACGTCGAGTCTGGCGACGTGCGACTTGAACTTTGCCCACCAGCCGTGCGCCTCGCAAGCGTAGTGCTCGGCAAATGGGCGCAAATCATGCGCGTTGTCGAGCTGTGGAGCGGCCCGCATGGCCGCTTCAAGGTCACCCTCGACGGCGCGGAGCTGGCGTTCAGTAAGGCCGCCCCAAGCGCCCCCCAACGCCGACCGACGCGGTCCGCACCTGCGAGTAGAGGTTGGGTCCCCTCAAGCTTCAGCACCAAGGCGCCAAGCAAGTACTGAGTCGGATCGTCAGCCAGGGAAGTCACTTCAATGGCTCTAACCACCAATGGCGGATAGCAGTTAGCCGCCGGAGGGAGCCGACGACAAGAGCGCATCAATGACAGTCGCGAGTCACTGAATGGCAGCAACAGAGCAGGTGACCGGCTTCGAGACGTAGCAAACCTGCTGTCGAGCATCGAAAGCGGTGGTCCGTGCTCCCGGTTCGGTCTCGATCGACGACCCATACTGAGCTTGAGGGACAACGTCATGAAAATCACAATCCAATACATCGACGGCTGTCCCCATTGGAATTTCGCCCAGAAGCGGCTCAGGAAGGTGCTCCGAGACGTGGGTCGCGACGACGTGGAAGTGGATCTGGAGCTGATCGACTCGCCTGAGGCCGCGGAGCGCGCCCGCTTCCGCGGCTCGCCTACCTTCCTCTTCGACGGCCGCGATCCGTTCGCAAAGGACGACCAACCGTTCGGCCTGAGCTGCCGCGTTTATGACACAGAGGAGGGCCGGCAGGGCGCGCCCACTGAAACTCAGCTGCGAGCGTTGTTGGTGCCAAGGTCCTTGCCCTAGCGGTCGCTGGCTCAGCGGTAGGGCTTGCCGCCCGCCTTAGAGCGGACATAACGCGGCCCTCTGGAGAAGGATCGCTACGGCGGCATAATGGCGTGGAGTTAGTCCTGGCATGATCTGGTTCAAGCGCAAGGACTTGCCCGGCCAGGCTTTTGGTTGGGATCGTCCTCAAGGGCCTGGATGGAGTCCTGGGGGTCGTTGGTGGCCTGCCTCTCCTTGTCCTGACCCCAGCAACGATCGACCGCATGACCATCTCTCTGACTCAGTACGAGCTCTCGCAGGATCCCCACGACTTCATTGCCACCCACCTTCTTCTCCACGCCACCAGCGGTCTAACCGGATCTGCGGTGCAGTTCGGTGCTGCCTACCTGCTGTCGCACGGCGTCGTCAAGATCGTGCTGATCGCGGCGCTACTGAGGGAACAAAACCCACCACAATGCCAACGGCCGCGGCGAACGCGGCCACGGCCAGGTTTTGGACGCGTCGTGAGGGGTGGTCAGCCTTCCCACATCGACCCAAGACAGGCGATTTTGCGAGCCTCGGGGGCAGACTCGGACCAGGGTGAAGGTGGAAGGGGATGTCTTGAAGTGCCTCCGACTGGATATACAGCCACGGCGAACTCGAATTTGAACCCGGGGGCCTCACGGTCCCGAACCGTGTCGATGGCGTGTCCTCAGGTGTCCCTCTGGCTCCCACAAACGCCTCCTGAACTCAAATGGCGCTGCCTTCATGTCCTTTGGTGACCTGCTATGTCCGTCCGGTTCCGGGAATGTGTGACCCGGCGACAACGCCCACATATGCGGGCAAGCCTCATATATAAGGACGGGGCGAGCTTCGTGCCTGGGATCGGCAACCGGTGCTTCTCAGGCCCACAAGGAACCAGACGTGCTACGAGGAGAAGTCCGCTTAGGACCTGGTCTCGATCGGCAGGACGACACGTGAGTTACCGTGCTGGACGATGAGCATCGATTCAGAGCGGCTGACCGCGCCATGAGCGCGACGTGTTCCGGCGTGTTGATCAGGGGATGCGCGCGAGGTCGACATCGCCAAGCTTCACCGCGGACGATGGTATCAGCGATCTCCTTGCGTTTCGTTCAACGTCTCGAGGTGCAAGCGCATGTGGCGGCCGAAATTGCCGATGAACTGCCCACTGACACCTCGCGGCCGGCCACTCCGAGCATGGCCTTGCTGTCGAGCTCCTCATCAGTGAGCGAGCACAGGAAGTGCGCGGTTCGTTCCGTCGTGCGTTGGAGCGCGGATGCAACCTCTGCCTTGCTGAGATTCGCGCTGCGCAGCGCCTCGGCATCGTTGGCCGCGTTGTGCGTGCCGTCGCTTGACAAATCGTTCGGTACCTAGCATTATTCGTTAGGTGGCTGACGAACTACGGGACCCTAGACATTCGTCGCCGGGAGCGTGGGCAAAGAGGTTGTACTTCGCGAGCCGGGCCATGATGGAGTCGGTCTTGCGGCCATATGACATCGGATCGACGCAGTGGTACGTGCTCTACCAGCTGGCTAACGATGGACCAACGATGCAGCGCGATCTCGGTCGGATGCTCCGGATCGAGAGGGCAACGCTGAGCGGGATCGTGAGCACGCTTGTGCGTAAGGGCCTCGTCGAACAAACGCCCGACTCCGCTGATCAGCGGCAGCGGATGCTTCGAATCACGACCTCGGGGCTGAAGCTCTGGCATGAACTACCCGATCTCGCCATTGTAGAGGCGGTTGCATTCGACGGTGTCGACGCCGCAGAGCTCGCGACGGTCGTCAAGGTGCTCCAGGCCGCGACGCAACGCCTCAACAACCACGTATCGAAGGAAATCGAATCATGACGATCTTGGTCACCGGCGGTACCGGTCGCGTGGGGTCGCGGCTCCTCCGGGGGGCGCACCGGCAATCGGGTAGTGGGCCGATGACGGCCGAAGTTTTTTGTTGTCCCGAAGGTGCGCTCCCTCGACCTAGTACGGCACACATGGACGGCGCCCCACTCCAACCATGACTCCAGGAGGTCATCACATGCAGTACCGCACCCTCGGCCGGACCGGCATCAAGGTCAGCCCTTACGCGCTCGGCGCACTGATGCTCGGCGCATCCATCGGCAACCCCGACCACGACGACTCGATCCTTCTCATCCACAAAGCACTGGACGCGGGAATCAACTTGATTGATACTGCCGACGCGTACTCCCAGGGCGCTTCCGAAGAGGTTGTGGGCAAAGCCCTCAAAGGGCGCCGTGACAGCGTCGTCCTCGCGACCAAGTTCGGTCTCCCGATGGGTGACGATCTCAATCGGCGGGGCACCTCGCGGCGCTGGATCATGACCGAGGTCGAGAACTCGCTGCGCCGCCTGCAGACCGACTACATCGACGTTTACCAGATCCAGCGCCTGGACCCCGCCACCGACATCGAGGAAACGCTCTCCGCACTCTCAGACCTGATCCACAGCGGAAAGGTCCGCGCGATCGGGTCGTCCATGACGCCCGCTTCTGACATCATCGAGGCCCAGTGGGTTGCCGAGCGCCGCGGACTCGAGCGGTTCCGCACCGAGCAACCGTGCTATTCGATCCTCAACCGCAGCATCGAGTCCGAGGTGCTGCCGATTGCGCAACGCTACGGGATGGGCGTGCTGGTGTGGGGTCCGCTCGGGCAGGGAATGCTCACCGGACGTGTCCGCAAAGGCCAGCAGACGGACCTCGTCCGCGCAAAGTTGGGTATGAAGGCCATCAGTGACGCGCATCGACTCGACGCCGTCGAACAGCTCATTCCGCTCGCCCAAGAAGCAGGTATGCCGATGACGCACCTTGCCATGGGGTTCGCGACCACGCATCCTGGGGTGACCAGCGCACTCCTCGGGGCGCACACGATGGAGCAACTCGACGACCTGCTCGCCGGCATGGACGTCACGCTCACAGACGAGATCCTCGACCGGATCGATGAAATCGTCCCGCCCGGCACCGACATCGGCACGCTCGACCAGGCCTACCTGCCCCCAGCCCTCCAGCGCTCGGACCTTCGCCGCCGACCCGTCAATGAGCGAGCCGCCGCCTGACCGTACCCTTTCCGTTCCCGCATGGTCGCGCGCATCCGCAGCGCCCGTGCTCCTGGCTCGTACTGCCTCCGATCGCCGGCTATGCCCGCACTTTCTGGCCTACGTAGCATCGTGGTGCCAGTTGTCACCCTCGGCCTGGACCGTTAATCGCGACTGGCGCGAAGGAGTCCCTCCTCCGGGTTGGTAGTGCTACCCGGGTTGTCGATGCTTTACCTGATGGTTCCCGACTCGACTGTGCCTGGATCGCTGGCCGCGAATCTCGACTTCTACGAGCCACGCACCGCCCATGGCAGTTCGCTTTCCCCTGGGGTGCATGCGGCACTCCTGGCCCGCGCAGGTCGCATCAATGACGCATTGGAGACGCTCCGGATGACAGCCCGCCTCGATCTCGACGATCTCACGGGTACCACCGCCGGGGGCCTCCACCTCGCGACCATGGGCGGGCTATGGCAACCACTCGTCTACGGATTCGCCGGAGTGAGGCCGACGCGAGAGGGTCTGTTCGTGGATCCGCATCTGCCGGCCTCATGGCAGGCGCTCGAGATCCCTCTCAGCTTCCACGGGGCCCGCCTTCGCCTTCGAATCGAGCCGGAGGCCCTCAAACTGTGGGCAGAGCGGCCCCTGACAGTCAGATTCTCTGATGCGACCCCGAGGCGGGTTCCGGCTGGAACCTCCCTTTACCAGCGCGACAAGTCTGGCTGGACCGAGATCAGACCATGAGACGGGTGATCGCCGCCGTCGACAACACCGCGGCAGCGATGCCCGTTCTTTCCACGGCCGCGGCGGCAGCTCGGCTTTTCCATGCAAAACTCCAGGCCATCCACGTGGAGGAGGCAACCACTCCAACTGCAGCTCGCGCCGCTGCAAGCGCTATCGGAACCAGACTCCTGCTGGTCAAGGGGCCGACCGTAGCCGCAGCTGTGACGAGGATCGCCCTCCAAGAAGACGTGATGGCCATTGTGCTCGGAGTGCGGAGCACACCAAGTGGGCGACGGCCTGCTGGCCATGTGGCCATCAAGGTTGCGACGGCGGTGCCAAAGCCAGTCATCGTCGTGCCTCCGGACTGCGTGATGCCTGTCCATTTCAGGCGCGTGTTGATCCCGCTCGATCGCGATATGGTCACCGCCTCCGCGCTCCGGGAGACCATCGAGGCGCTCCAGGGAGCCCGCGCCGAGATCGTCCTACTCCACATATTTGAAGAGCGTGACTTGCCCCTTGTCACAGATCAGCCCCAGCACGAAACCGATGCCTGGATCAGCGAGTTCCTGCGCCGCTATTGTCCATATGTCGACGTAAGGCGGGTTGAACTGCGAGCCGGCATGCCGGCTGAGCATCTCCTAACAGTTGCCGGCGAGATCGGCGCCGACGCCCTGGTCTTGGCCTGGGGCCAGCGACTCTTGCCTGGACGAGCCGTACTCGTCCGGACCGCACTCGAGCACAGTCGAGTCCCTGTCATCCTGGTACCGGTTCAGCGTCGATCTGCTGGCTCACCGGCTGACGATCGCATTGGCCAAAGCTACAGCCTGCTTGGTCCTCGAGGTCGGGATCGTAATCCCCATCGATCTCGAGCTCTACCACGCTGATGCCTCGTGACAGTCATCGAATCTCGAGTGGGATGGTGGTGAAGTTCACGTGGTCTCGGCGACTGCGATTCGCAAGCCCTGTGAGGCTGCGCGTCCACGACCCCGAAGCCGAACTGCTCCTGCTCCGGCACCAGCTTCGCGCAGCCGAAGCCAAGTAGATGAGAGCGATGAGCATCGGCGGTCGAAATCCTAGCGCTCAGGCGAACCTACTCCGAGTAGCTTGCCCGCAGACGAATATGTGATCCCGACAGGCTGCTGTGCCGGCGTATGCCCCGGAAACACCGGGTGGGAACTCCACCCGACGTAAGGTTGGGGCCGGCTTGGACCGAGTAAAATCCCCAGTCCGTCTTCTCGTTCTCGGTATGTGATTTCACAGATGGCCACGACCAGCGCCGGCCTACTGCTCTACCGGTACCGCGAAGGGATGATCGAAGTGCTACTCGTCACCGGGCGGCCCGTTCTTATGCTGCCGAGATGAGGGCGCCTGGTCGATTCCAAAAGGCGAGTGCTCTGCCGACGAGACCGGTCTCCCCGCGGCGCGAGGAGATTTCGATACCGGCCGCTTGAGCAGCAACACGTTCGAACTCGAGTGGCCGCCCCCGCTCCGGAAGGATGCAGCGGTTTTCGGAGGTCGATCGAGCGGTGGAGTTGACCCGGTTCGGTGGACACCCTGACACTTGGGACCACGAGTCCCGCACAGGAGGTTCGCCATGCCCCGGAAGTTCACCCCCGTGTACCCGCCGGAGTTTCGGCCCGAGGCGGTTCGGCTGGTCCGCGATGGCGGCCGTCAGATCAGCGCTGCGGCCAAGGATCTGGGCGTTTCCGCTGAATCGCTGCGTCACTGGGTCAAGCAGGATGGGCTCGACAGTGGTCTTCGCAAAGATGGCTTGACCAGCGAGGAGCGCAAAGAACTGGTCCGCCTGCGCCGTGAGAACCGTGACCTGCGTGAGGATCGCGAGATCCTAAAAAAGTCGCGGCCTTCTTCGCCAAGGAGAACCGCTCGACCCGGTAGCGGTCTTCGGTTTCATCGAGCGAGAGAAGGCTAATCATGAAGTGAATCGGATGTGTCGCCTGCTCAAGGTGACGCGCCAAGGCTTCTACAGCTGGCGGCGCCGGCCGACCTGTCGGCGGAAGCTGCAGGACGCCTACCTGCGCGAGCTCATCCAATCCATCCATCAACGCTCGCGCTGCAACTACGGCTGGCCCCGAATCTGGGACGAGCTCCGCTACGACCACGGCGTGCGCTGCTCGGGCAAGCGAGTCTTCCGCCTGATGCGTCAGCTCGGAATCCACGGCAGCCACCGCCGCCGTTACCGCAAGACCACTCAGCGTGGGCTCGAGGCAGCCCTGGCCCCCGACCTCATGAACCGCAACTTCACCGCCAGTCGGCCGGACGAGAAGTACGTCGCCGACATCACCTACATAAGGACCTGGGAAGGCTGGCTCTACCTGGCCGTCATCCTCGATGTCTTCTCCCGCTATGTCGTTGGCTGGGCGATGTCGACCGCCCTGCACACCCAGGTCGTGGTCGACGCTCTCGACATGGCGATCCGGCGCCGTCGTCCGCCCAAGGGGACGATTGCTCACTCAGACCAGGGCTCGCAGTTCAGCAGCCTGACCTACGGCCGACGTCTACGTGAGGCCGGCCTGCTGGCTTCGATGGGCAGCCGCGGCGACGCCTACGACAACGCCATGGCCGAGGCCTTCTTCGCCACCCTCGAGTGCGAGCTCTTGGACCAACATCGCTTTCAGACTCACGACCAGGCGCGAATGGCGGTCTTCGACTTCATTGAAGGTTGGTACAACACGCAGCGTCGTCATTCATCGCTGGGCATGCTTTCGCCGGCCAAGTTCGAGCGCCGCTGGCATGCTTCTCATGAACTAGAGGAGGTGATGTCCTGAGCTACGATCGCGTTCTGTTGACCTGTCCACGAAACCGGGTCAACTCCACAACGACGCAAAGCGCCCGGACGGCCTGTGGATGGGCGGCTGGTGCGGTACCGCCACGGCGACTGCGTCCACAGTGCGGCGCTTGCCGCGTTGGTCGTCGAGCCGCTGCCAGCGCCGGTACAGACGGCGTTGGACTCGCCAGGCGGCGTCGATCACGCGCGGGTCATGACCTCGCTCGCGGCGAGCGAGCTGGGAGGACACCCGCGGCGGCTAGCGGTATTGCCAAGCCGCCTCTACCAACAGCTGGCGGGCGTACTTGGAGCCAGCTCTGGTGATCCCTCCCTGCGGCCGGCGCTGGTCGCTTGAGGATTGCTCGCTCAGGACCAGGCCGAGGTAGCTGGGCGAGCATCCGATCTCCGGCGACGGGGTTTGCAGCTGGGCCTGTACGCCCGGCGCGCTTCGGAAAGCGACCGCCCCGTGCGGGCGCTGGGCGCTATAGCTCGATGAGGCCCAAACGGGCGGCCGCGATCACCGCCTGGAGCTTGGAGTGCACCTGAAGCTTTTCGATCACGTGGCGGACGTGCCACTCCACCGTGTGAGCGGCGATCCCCAAGCGCCCGGCCAGCATCGCCGTGTCGTGCCCCTCGGCCAGCAGCCGCAGCACCTCGAGCTCGCGCGGTGTGAACTCGGCAAACAGCTTCTCTCGAGCCTTCTTGTCGGTGACCACCTTCCGCTGCCGTGCGATCGCCTTGGCGAAGAGCGCGACGGGGATCAGCACCTCACCGGCAGACGCCTTGCGGACCGCTTCGATGATCTGATCCGCGGTCGCCGACTTGGTCAGGAAAGCAGTCGCGCCGGCATCAATGGAGTCCAGCAGCGCGGTTTCGGACTCCTCAGCGCTGTGGAATACGATCGCGGCGTTCGGAACCCCGGCCCGTATATTGGCTGCCGCGACCGGCCCGCTCATATCGGGAAGCAGGAAGTCCATGAGCACCACCGCGGGTTGCTCCTTAGCCGCGAGGGTAGCGGCCTCATGGCCACTGCGCGCGATGCCGCACACGCTCAGCTCGTCGTGGCTGTCCAGGACTTTGGCGATCGCCGAGGCCAGGAGCGGATGGTCCTGGACGACGAGCACCCGCACCGGGGTGATCGAGGATGGACTCGATATGAGCGCCGCAGATTCGCACACTTCTAGTTCAGGAAACCTCGGAGTGTGGCTCCAAATTGTGCGAAAGTAAGGGGCAGGCCAGCGTGAGGCCTGCGATCTGGAGCCCTAGGATCCTAAGAGCTTAGGATTACAGGTGCTGAATGTCAATCTGTTATCGCGCTTTGAAACCGGTCAACATTGATCGCGGGAGGCTGGACATAGAGACACTCATCGCCGAGTCGGAACCTTTCGGAGTTCGGTCAACCTCATCTGAAAGCCGGCGCATCGTTCGCGATAGCCCCATCCCCTACCACTACCAGCTCTTCGAGATCCTCCGCGACGGGATCTGCAACGGTGCCTGGAAGCCAGGCGAGATGATTCCCTCCGAGACCAAGTTGGAAGCCACGTACCACGTCAGCCGGACGGTGATACGGAATGCCGTCCAGCGGCTGGCCGCCGAGCGGTTTGTGGAGAAGACCAGAGGCAAAAGGGCCGCCGTCCTCCCGGTGCCTTCGGGCCACGACGCCGACAATGCGCCGCGCTTTGCCTATGACACCGCCATCGGAGAATCGGCTTGGTTTCAAGGTATTGTCGGATCCGCCTACCCAGGCCGGGTCATCGACTCCGGCCTCGCGGCATGCGGTGCCGAGGTCGGCGACTGCCTGGCCATACCGGCGGAGCACGATGTGTTCCAGCTCACCTGCGTGCACAGGGGCGAAGGATTGCCCAACTCGCTCACCCGACTCTTCATTCGTGCTGACGCGACCCCATCCCTGCGCGACTTGGCGGACTCCCACCGCTTGCCCGAGTTGACCGAGGCTGGGCCTTCGGTCCCCATCCAGCTCGAAATGCGGTATGGCTTGCGTCTGAGCCGGTCGGAGGCGACCATCGAAGCCAAGGCATGCGATGAGTTCGAGGCTGGCGCACTCGACATCCGGCCTGGGCTGCCGGTTTTCGCCGTCTCGACGATCTCCTACGCGCCGGACGGCCGGCGGGTGGCGTGCGGGCGCATCGTCTTCTGCACGAAGCGAGCCGCCTTCACGCTCACGATTCGGCACGATCAGCCGGCACCTGGGGTCTAGCTCGCTAACTACTCGGGTGGCTCACAGGATCCCAGGATCCTAAGCAGGCAGAAAGCCCCTTATCGTGCAAAATAGGTTGCATTGCGAACTCGCAAAGGGGAATCCAAAGCCCGCCTCGGTGAACCAGACGTTCACCGCACTCACCAATCGAGCACAACCGCCAGCCACGTCGCGGCCATCCCCAGGATCGCTCGCAGCAGCCCAATCCCGTACTACCTCCAGCTCTTCGAGATCCTGAGCGACGCCATCGACCGCAACGCGTGGCCGCTTGGGGGGTTGATCCCCTCCGAGGCGGAGCTGGCCAAGACGTACGGCATCAGCCGGACGGTGATTCGCAAAGCCCTCGACCGGCTGGTTGGCGCCGGGAGGGTGAAGCGCCTGAAGGGCAAAGGGACGGTCGTCGTCGACCCGCCTCGGTTTAGCCATGAGATCACCGCGACAGCGATGCGGTGGGCTGAACATCTCGCATTGGCCAGGCTCGACCGGGTCCTTGACTCCCGAAGGGTCGCCGCCGGCCCCGTGGGTAGTCTGCTCCGCCTCGAGGCCGCCAACGAAGTCTTCCAGGTTACCTGCCTCAAGACCGAGGCAAACAGGCCGATAGCGATCACACACCTGTTCTTTCGCGAAGATGCAACTCCTGCCATCAAGCGAGTGGCCGAGTCCGGTGGGGTGATCGAGCTGGACGTCGGCGGCTCCCAGATCAGGCGCCAATTGGAGTCTCGGTACGGCGTCCGGACAAGCCGTTCCGAGGCATCCATCGAACCCGCGATCTGCGGCGAAGTCGAGGCTCGAGAGCTTGGGATTCAGCCCCACCAGGCTGTCCTGACCCTCTCTTTGGTCTCCTACGACATGGACGGGAGGCCCATCTCGTTCAGCCGCACAGTCTTCTCCACCGAGCGGTCCCGCATGTCTTCGTCATGAAGACGACCAGCCACTGCCAGGATTGAACGAGTCGATCACATCAGTGTCGGGTCGGCCCCTCAGCGCGGACCTGATCCACTCCTTTTCTTGGTCACGCCCCCGACCCAGCTTCTGCGCGATCGCCTCGCCCGCGCGCGCGGCCGCCATGACCGGCGCGACCAGGACCGCCTGCTCGGTACCGACCGCCTTCGCCACCCTCTCGATCGCGACAAACGGCTCCGCGGCGTCTTCCACGGCCCGCGAGCTCGAAAGCGCTAAGAGCATCCGGTAGGACCAGGATCGTAGGTCGACCAAGGCCCCGGTGGAGGCGGGCTACCTTCCCGCCGGCAGCGCTCAAGTGGTCCTAAGAAATCGAATGCACTTCTAGGCTGTTCGGAGTACTGGTGGGCGGTCCCGTGAGCCATTCCCTGGCCTCCTCGACCGTCGCGAAGTACTCGACAGTCAGCTGGGCATCCGGAATTCTGGCCGCTACATCCTCGACGTTCATCATGGCCAGACCGCTCTTCGGAATGACTATGGCCACGCGCCGCAGACCTGCTGCCAGAGCGCGCGGAAAGAACCTTTGATCAATCCAGTCTTGATCGGACTGCTTGATTACTTTCATATTGCGACTGTCGTTCAGCCATCGCGAACCATGGTGCTCGATCAGGACACGAAGGCCCGCCTCATTCAGCGCTGCGAACTCGGTCGAGTCCGCCCAGCCCTGCCATTCAACGTAAACGGCCTTGGACGTCGGGTCCCATGTCACGACTGCCACCCCGGGGCGGTTGAAGTAGACGCCGTCACCGCGAGACACATCACCCTTAAGGATCCCTTTGACCATCAGCAGCTCACCGAAGCCTCCGAGACCCACTCCCTCGCCGCTGCCATGGAGTCGAAGACGCGCGATCGCAGCCCATGGCCATCGACCATTGGGACCAGGTCCTCGACCGTCAGCTTTCCCAACCCGGTGGCCGCTGTCACAAACGCGAGCCGCTTGAGGCCCGCGCCAACGGCCAGAGGCAACCAGTTCTCCTTGATCCACTTCTGATCATCGTGAACGATCACCTTGACCTTCCTGGCGTCGCTCACATAGGCGACTGCCTTGTGGTCCCTGATCGCCTGGATACCTCTCAACAGGCCGGCGCGGAGTTCTGCACTGGTTGCGAAGGCCTTCCATTCCGTGTGGACGTGCTGATGGACGCTGTCCCAGCGCATCAACAGCCAGGGCTCGTCGACATACACGTCGATGGATGTTGTGACGGTCAAGGTGTACGCGCAGTGGCTGTCTGCGCCCACCGCAAAACGCCCGGCCTGACCCCATCGGAATCACCCGCGCTCAACTCCAACGCACATCTCCTCGAACCTTCCAGCTATGGAGAGCAGACGCAGCGCATCATTCGGCTGCGGGCAGCACGAGAGTGAAAACACTTCCCCGCCCGCTCTGACTCGTGACCTCGATGGTACCGCCCATTTGGATCGCCAGTTCGCGGCTGAGGGTCAGGCCGAGACCCGTGCCCGGCCTGTCTGCGGCGACCGTGGACTTGAGCTGTACGAACTCTTCGAAGATGTGCGTCTGCTGGTCCTTTGGGATGCCGATGCCAGTGTCACGAACCGAGATCTTGACAGTCTCACCCTTCTGCCGCGCCGTTACTGTCACAGTGCCGCGAACGGTGAACTTGATCGCGTTAGACAGCAGGTTCAGCATGATCTGATTCAGTCGCCGGCGGTCTGCTCGGACCACCATGACCTCGGACGCCGTGATGCGCAGCGCCAGGCTCTTTGACCGGGCCAGCGGCCGGACGGTTTCAACCGCATCAATCAGCACCGGTCGCAGGGGCACGGGCTCGCTCGCAACATCCAGGTGTCCCGTCCTCGCTTTGGCGAGGTCGAGCTGGTCGTTGATAAGAGCCAGCAGCTGGTCGCCGCTGCGCCGCATCGTGGCCAAGTAGTGCTGCTGGACTTCGTTCAACGGCCCAGTTTTGGGCAAACCGAGCAGATCCGTGAACCCGAGGATCGCGCTGAGCGGATTCCTCAGCTCGTGGGTGACCATAGACAGGAATCGAGATTTCGCCTCGAGTTCGCGGCCCGCGATATCGATCTCCCGGCGTTCGGTGATGTCGACCATGACCACGATCACCTCGGCAATGGCACCGTCACAGCCGCGGATGGGATTGGCGCTGATCTGGAAGAAGCGGTCGAACCTCTTCACGTGCGCCTCGGCCGAGAAGGCCTGACCGTCCAGGCTGCGCCGGAGCGCTTCCACGATGTCCAGCTCGTCCCCGTATAGCTCCAGAAGCGGACGGCCAACCAGATCTGCATCTTTGATCCCAAGGGCGTCGAGCAACTTACCCTGCGCGAACTTGATGACACCTGCGCCATCCACCGCCATAAGGACGACGGGCGCGTCATTGACCACTGCCGCCATACGGTCTGCACTGCGGCGAGCGCTCTCCTCAGCGATCTTGCGATTGGTCACGTCGAGGGCGGTGGCCTCGTAGTGAAGAACACTGCCGTCCGCATGCGAAACCGGCCGTGCCGACGCGGCGACCCAAACCAGTTTTCCGGATGCATGACGAAACTGGATTTCAAAGCCCTGTGCCGTGCCGCGATCGGCCCGGCTCAGGAAGTCGGCGCAGATTGGCGGTTCCGCAAACATCTGGGTCGAGATATCGGTGATCCGGTCGAGCGCCGCGGCCGGTGACGAGTATCCCAACATCTGCGCCAGAGCCGGGTTGGCGGCCAGGAGTCGCCCACCGGGCGCCACCCGGAAGATGGCCTCGACGCAGTTCTCGAAGATGCTTCGCTACTTGGCCTCCGCCGCCAGGGTGAGCTCGTGCAGGCGCGCATTCTGCAGAACAGGTCCCGCCAGGCCGGTAAAGAGGCTGAGCGCCTTGATCTGTCCGATCGTGAACGGCCTGCGCCGGCGCGTGCTGACATTCAGCACACCCACCAGCTGGCCGCCCGACAGGATCGGAATCGACACCGCGGCCACGATGTCGGGCCGGTGCAGTATGGGAGCGAAGCGGGGATCGTCGATCGTACCTTCGAGTAGCACGGGTTCCCGGGACCGGCCCACCCATCCGGCCACCCCCTGGCCGATCGCCACCCTCTGGCCGAGGACGTAGTCGCGGTTGTCGCCCCGGACCGCCGCCACGATCAGCTCCAGGCCATCCTCGGTGGGGAGCATCAGGGAGGCCTCGTCTGCCTCGCACTGCTGCAACGCCGCATCGGTGACGGTGTTGACGATCGTCTCGACGTCAAGGGTGAAGGCGATCGCCTGGACCAAGTCGTGGATGGCCACGGTCTCAAGGAGCTCCAGGTTCTCCAGCTTGAGCCAGCGCGTCTGCATGGCCCGACTGAGATTGGGCAGGATACCGGCCAGCTTGAAGGGTTTGGTGACGTAATCAAAGGCACCCGCTTTTAGGGCACCGACTGCGGTGTCGATGGTGGCCTGCCCGGTCATCAGGACCACGACCAGGCGGGGATCGATCTCGAGCGCCGCCTTGAGCAGGGAGATACCGTCGACATCGGGCATCATGAGATCCGTCAAGAGGACGTCGAACTCGCTCTCCGCGAGCGCCGCCAAAGCTTCTCGCGCCGACCCAAACCCGACCGTCTCGTAGCCGTGGGAGGGCAGCGTGTCGCAGAGCGCGGCGAGCAGCTCCTTCTCGTCGTCGACCACGAGCAGGCGGCTGAGCGAGCGTTGGCGGGAGAACTCGCTCAGGCCCGACAGGATGTCGGTCGAGGCGGCGCTCACTTTTGGCCGTCCCCTCCGGCATCTTCCAGCGCCGTGCTCCGAATTGACTTCCCGTTGGCACCGTTGCCGAGCGGCAGGACGACTCGAGCCGTCGTCCCTTTGCCCAGCTCGCTGCGCAACTCCAGCCGGCCACCATGGCCCTGCACCACCCGCGAGCAGATGAGCAGGCCCAGACCGGTGCCCTTGCCCTCCGGCTTGGTGGTGAAGAAGGGCTCCATGACCTGCGGCAGGTTCTCCGGTGCAATCCCCGTCCCGGTGTCCTCGATCTCGATGCAGATCGCCTTCACCGGGCCCGCCGCCGCCGCCGCTTCGCCGCTGAGGCGGATGGTCAGGGTCCCGCCCGTGAGCATGGCATCGCCGGCGTTGGTGAGGAGGTTGAGGAACAGCTGTCGCAGCTGCTGGCGGTCGGCGTGGATGGCGGGCAGGTCTGCCGCCAGCTCCCTCACCACCCGGACGCCCTGGCCGCGCAGGCGATATTCGATCAGCTCCAGCGACTTCTCGATCTCCGCTCCCACGTCCACGGTCGAGATCTGGGCTGTGCTGCGCCGGCTGAACTGGAGCAGGTTGGCAACCAGCCGGCTCATCCGCTCCAGCTCGCTCTCCACCACCTGCAGCGGCTGCCGGTGCGGATCATCAGGCGCCAACCCCGCCAGCACCGACTCGATCCTCAGGCTGATGGTCGCCATAGGGTTGTTCAGCTCGTGGGCGACGCTCGCCGCCAGCTCTCCCATGGTGGCCAGCTTGCTGTGCTGCCAGAGCTGCTCGCTCATCGCGCTGATCGCTTCGTTGCGGGCGCGCAGCTCCGCCAGAGCCTCTTCCAGCGCCGCCTGCGCTCGCCGCCGCTCAGCGGCTATGGCCCGCTCGGCCTCTATGCGCTGGGTGATGTCGCACACCATCGCCACGATCAACTGGCCGTCCTCGGTCTGAAATGGGCTGAGGCTGATGTCAACTGGGAACTCCGACCCGTCCTTGCGTCGCCCCGCCAGCTGGAGCCCCGTGCCCATCGGCCGGGTCGCCGGATGGTCCTTGAACTCAGTGCGGTGGACGCTGTGGACCGCCCGAGATCGCTCGGGGATCAAGACCTCCAAGCTCTGGCCGACAAGCTCGCTGCGCGCGTAGCCGAACAGGCGCTCCGTCTGCCCATTGACCAGGTCGATCTCACCCCTAGGATTGATGACCACTAGCGCGTCGACAGTCGCCTCGAGCACGTTGCGGAGCCGCTTCTCGTTGGCACGCAGCACGCGCTCGCTCCCGCGATGGGCTTCCAACTTACTCAGCAGGTCTCTTAGGCATGCTGCCGCCAGGCTGGCCGCCAGGGTGAGCTGGCCTCGCGCGGCTCGATGCACGGCCTCCAGGATTTCGACCTCGGTGGCGTCCCTGACCAAATACCCCACCGCTCCCGCTTCGAGGATTTCGAGGGCGGTCACTTCGTCTTCGGGCGCTGAAAGATATACGACCCTCGCTCCTGGGACCTTGGCCAACACCTGGCGCGTGGCAACCACGCCCGCTCCGTCATGCGTACCGACGTAGATGAGGATTACGTCCGGCCGATGCTCATGAGCCGCGGCGAGCGCAGCATCCACATCGCCGGCAACCCCTAGCAGTTCCAGGTCGGGAGCCGACCTGATGCTCTCCAGCAGTGCGCCATGCACTCCCCGACCGTCTGCCGCGACCAGGACCCGAATCTTCGACATTGCCGCGCTCAAGACGCCGCTCCTGCGGCGGCTGGCGACTGCTCGCCGGCGGTCGCGACATCGAGCTGAATCAGCGGGCGTTCGCGGGAGAACCCGCTCAGGCCCGACAGGATGTCGGTGGAGCCGGCGCTCACTTTTGGCCGTCCCCTCCGCCATCTTCCAGCGCCGTGCTCCGAATTGACTTTCCGTTGGCACCGTTGCTGAGCAGTAGGAGGACTCGAGCCGTCGTCCCCTTGCCCAGCTCGCTGCGCAACTCCAACCGGCCACCATGGCCCTGCACCACCCGCGAGCAGATGAGCAGGCCCAGACCGGTGCCCTTGCCCTCCGGCTTGCTGGTGAAGAAGGGCTCCATGGCCTGCGGCAGGTTCTCCGGCGCAATCCGCGCGGCGCCAGGGTGTTGTGAACGGTAGCTGCCTAGAGAGAAGAGCGCTGCCCCCATAAGGGTGAAGGCGAGCAAAAACGTTGGCCCTTACCTGAAGCTCGTCCGGCAGCAGGCCGGGGGGCAGGCCCAGATCGACCATCCAACTAGGCAAGGAGAGCAAGAGCCGCCACCACCAGCCCGAGAATTGAGGGCCAGGACGGCAGGTGCGGTGAGAGCCACAACGGCCTTAACACCGATTGACCCCGCGAGTTAACAGTCTTGCGCTGTTGACGCTCACGTAGCCCGTCGTTTTAGATTGGCCGATCCGCGGATTCTGCGATTTGGCTTTGTCCTTGATTCCCGATGCCCGATCATCCCGCGTCGGCAACCAAAGATCGCCATCCGCACAGACGGGAAGGGTGCCCTAAATGCAGATGGGTCGATACCCTACGGACTGCAGTGCCGCGAGCTCGTCCATGGCTACGGTTTTGAACTCGGCTCGGGGCATCGACGCCGCCAATTGAACCGTTTCAAAGGCCCAGAGGCTGTGCCGTTAACCGTGGCCCGTCGACTTGCGTCACGATGCCAGAACGTACTCGTGAAGAAGACCACAAAGGCGATCGATCCGGATGACTTGAGAGCTGTCAGATCCGCTCGGCACCTGTGCGACTTGAATTGGCGTCTGCTGGCCAAGCCCTTGGTGTGGGCGGGCCGGTTGATAGTGGTCGATGAACTCCTGCACATGCGAGGGAGCTGCCGGGGTCCCAAGATCAATAGATGGTCGAGCACCTGCCTGCGAACAGTCCCTATCCACCGCTTGAAGTGCCCCCGACTGGATATACAACACGGCGAACTCGAAATTCCACCCGGGGCTCTTCTATCGCATTCGAACCATCTGAATCAACTCGAGAAGCGTGCCCGCGGCGGTAGCGGGCCGCCCATTGTCGGATGAATCGGCGTGAACCTCAGGGCAAGCGTCGCGAATCAACGGCGGAAGGACGCGAACCGTGGGTTATCCTTGCTGGCCCGTGGTTCCCCCACCAGCCGGGCGCACACTCCAACCGGCAACCTGGCTGATAGTGGCCGCTCTTCTCAGCCTCACTGTAGGTTGTGGGACGCGCGCCGCGGTAGGGGCAAGTTCAGCTTCCTGCACCCCACCTTCGAAACCGCCGGCAACCGGCCCAGGCTGGATTCCAGCCTCCTTCGCGACCCAGGTCGTGGCCCGCGGCGGTCTGGCGTGCATTGTTGGGAACGGTTTTGGCGGCAAGCCTGGGCAGATCACCTTCTTTGCAGGCACGTCCAACCAACCCTCAGTGGCCGTTATCCGCTCCTGGTCGAACACTCTCATTGAGGTGACCGTGCCGAGCACGGCGGCGACAGGACCGGTTGAGGGACAGGCTTCCAGTGGAGAGCCGTTCTATGCTGGCCCGGCCTACGTGCTTGATGCCCCAAACGGGGTTGCCAAGCTGACCGCCTCGCCGGTTAAGGCCACCCTTGCTGGTCAGCCGGTCTCGGTGCGACTACTGGCTCGGGATAGCGCAGGTCGTGCCGTGAAGGGAGCCCACGTGATCCTGACCGACGGATTGGGCAGCTTGTCGTGCACGACCGACGCGTCGGGGAGCTGTGAGTTGACCCTTAAGCCGTTCCAGAACGCGACTCTGATCGCAATTTCAGGCACCGCCTGGACCCAGGTGAACGTGCCCGTGACGCAGCCACCTGACGAAAGGATGACGCTGACCACGAGCTCTCCTGCCGTGCTCGTTGGCGAGACGGTCACGCTAAGGGCGACGGTCACGGACGTCGCTGGCCATCCCATTCCCAACCAAGAGGTCGACTTCTCGACTGGAAGCCAAGCTCTAGCGGTAATCAGTCCAACACGCTCACTCACCGACAGCACGGGCGTTGCGACAACGACCATCACTAGTAAGTCTCCCGACTGGGTGGTTGTAGAGGCCGAGACGAACGACGACGCCACGGGTGCGGCCACGGACGTGGAGTGGTCCACATCGATAGTTAGTTCGATCGCACCCGAAAGCGGCCCGCTCGGAGGAGGCACGACGGTTACGATCGCCGGACGGGGCTTCGTTGCCGGCGCGCAGGTGTACTTCGGGAATCAGCAAGCCGCATCGGTAGCGTTTGTATCTTCGACCACGTTGCGAGCAATCTCCCCTGCGGGTGAGGGCGGCGTCGATGTTCGCGTTACACAGGCTGGCTCGACGAGCTCAGCCCAGCCTGTAGATGTCTTCACCTATGGACCGCCGGTCGTTATGGGGCTCTCGCCTTCGACGGGACCATCAGCCGGCGGGATCCGTGTGACGATTGACGGCGTCGGCTTTGCGATCGGCGCCCAGGTGTTCTTCGGATCAATCGCGTGCACTCAGCTACGCGTGACCTCCTCAAGGAGTATCGAGGTGGTCGTGCCTCCTGGAACGCCGGGTACTGTTGACGTCACAGTAGCCACGCCAGCGGGTAGATCGACCCGCAGCCCGTCCGATCGATTCACGTACTCGAGCTAGCGATTTCACCCGAGGTAGCACCTCGAATTACGCCGTCTGGTCCTGCTCGTTACCGCGTATCGCCAAGCGCTCGCGAGGTGGGTACCCAGCGGCATCAAGTCAGGTGATGCGAGGCAACGGTTCAACGGGTGCTGGTCGGGGGCCCGGGATTTGAACTCGAGGCTTCACGGTCCCGAACCGTGGTCGCAGCGTGTCAGTTCGTAGGGCACGGCGGGAAGCTTGCCCCTCGATAGGGGCAGAGACGGCGACCCCGACCGGGCGATTGCACGCTGCAAAGGCCAGACCCCGGAGGTGGAAGGCGATGTCTTGACGTGCCTCCGACTGGATATACAGCCACAGCGAACTCGAATTTGAACCCCGGGGCCTCACGGTCCCGAACCGTCTTGGTTGCTTGTCCTCGAGTGTTCTGCCGGCTCCGCACGGGGCCTCTTGAAACCCCACGCCTCATCGATTGGGAGTGTCCGCATCGGCACGTTCGCCAGCCACGCGACCCTGTTTTTCTACAGAGGCCGCGAGCTCGACGAGGGGGAGCGGTCTCCTTCAGGGCGGAGGGAAAGACTCGCGGTTCATCGAGCTGCGCGCTCCGGCCGACGCTGAGCGGCCGGACGTCAAACGATTGGTGCGAAAGGCATTCAAACTCGGCGGCGCGGTCGAGTGAACTAGTCGGTCCGCCTGGATCTTCTGTCTAAGCCGCCTCGCACTCGGCTTCCCGTCCGCTTACACCCTCCGCCACCAAACCGAGCGTTGTGCGAAGCGTTCGAAGAACCGGTCAGACCGGGTGTTTGGAACCACAAGGTCCGGGCGGAACTGCACGATCATGGCGATCAGGTCGCGGTATCCCTGGTTGGCGACGATGAACGGAGAACGATCACCCTCTACGGCGATTCTCTTGGATCCGTAGCCGAACGGCGGAAAAGGGGTACTTATACCCCTGACATGGGTCAGCGGTATTTCGTGGCGCGAGGTAATGAAACGCCACCGAAGGATCGAACCATCGACCACGCCCACCTCGAATGCGATGCGAAACAGAAACCAATATGCGCCCCACAGGTAGGCCGCCACCCACATAACCACAAACACGGGCCCCGGCCCCACCCCGCCCGAAAGTTGGTTCACGACCATGGCCACGGCTCCCAAACCAAGCCCGACGAAGATGATGAACGTAAGTGCCCGGTAACCCACAAAGCGATAGGTAATCGACTCAGGAACTGGACCTTCCGCCCCACGGGTGCCCACGATTGGGACCTCAGTCACCAGCTCAGCCTAGCGGCCTCCCTCGCAAAGGGCTCCTCGCGTGCCCCCTGTTTGCTAGAAGTGCATCAACTTGAACTCAACGGCGTAATCACTCCGGAGGCTCCTGGGCCCCTGCGACGGTCGCGCGGGTCGCCGTCGCTCCTAGGCATTGTCCATTGCCCGACAGCTCCCCGTAGAACGTGGCCCCATACATTGGATTGGTTGCATCCAACGCCGACAGAATCAGATAGCAGCGATGGGTACGCCATGAAAACGCGGCGGCACCCCATGTATAGGGATCGATCGCATTCACCGAGACCATGTCGGGCCGCACGGAAGGGACGTCGGATGAGACGTAACTGATCGGACCCCACTGGGCGCCCTGGTGGATTCGAGTCAGTTCATCAGCCGTGAAGTGGTCCATGCCGATGAATTGGCCGGATGCCCAAGGGGCAGGAACCGAAACTTGGAGTGCCGACTCGGCGTACGGAGGGCCAGGGAAGTACAGCCTCTGCACGACTAAAGCTGTTCCAAAGACCCCGGAGACCACGAGTGCGCCGACAATCGTCGAAATCGCTACCAGACCTCGCGAAGCGTGCGGCAGCTTCATCAAAAGCCCATGACAATCGCGGGTAGCAGAACGATATAGCCGGCAAGGTTAATAACAAGGCCGGCCGCCGCCACCAAGAGGACGGAGGTCAGGTTCCGGCGCTGGGTCCGATACCTCAGGACGAAGGTGGCGATCAACGCGCCGATCTCGACCCAGAGCACAACCACTGCTATCCAAGCGATCATCGGCGTCGATGCCGACAACAGCACATCAGTGTCCGTCCCCCACAAGATTCCCGACACCAGCAGCATTAGAACCAGACCTGTCGACTTCACGATGCGGCCCATCCTTCGCCGATTATCAGGCTAGAGTCCCTCGCTCCCGAATCGAAGCAGGAGGTGGAAGGCGATGTCTTGACGTGCCTCCGACTGGATATACAGCGCGCTTGAACTCGGACGGCTTCACAGGCCAGCCCTTGTCGGCCGGCGGGTAGTCCACGGGGCGAGATACGTCACCCCATGGAGCTGGACGAAGTCGACCCAGTCGATGCTGATTCCAGATCCTTCCCATGACGCCTGAAGACGCGCACGCGGTGTAGCAACTCTGGTAGATGCCAAGGGCCTATTCGCCACGAAGGCCTGCGGCCGGGTCGGTGGCGTAGGCGTGACTAAGCGGGGCGATCACAGCAATAGCAATCGTGACTAGCGTCATGAGCAGCGCTGTGGCCGCTGAACCGAGGATCACAACAGGCGATGCCGACAATGCCCGGCCGATGGCTACCGTTGCGACGACAGCAACGGCGGCGGCTATGAAGCCGAGACCCATTGCTTGGCCAAGGAGCATCTTCAGCACGTCAGTTCGCCGCCAGCCCAACGCTCGAAGGGTTGCGATGTGCGCGCGGCGCTCGAGATAGGTCAACGTGATGACCTGGGCTGCCGCGATGGCCCCGATCGCCAGCGTCAAACCTGCAACGACGAAGTGGAACGGCCTCACTTCACCGGACAAATACGTCCCGAGCAGCGTTGCATCGAGCTGGCCGCGAAAGCCCGCCGCAATCAGTTCGATGACGCCGAGAAGCGTGGCTCCCAGCGCAAGCGCAGCCACACCAGCGGCCACATCCCAGTGCCAAGCCATTACCTGACGAACACCCAGCGCAAGTGGCGACGAGGGCAATGTGCGCTGTCGGACTGGTTCCTGATTGGAGATCACGGTAAGAACCGCGCCCCGCATCGCAGTCAGCGCTGGAAGGAGTCCCGCTGCCAGCGCGATCAGCACCGCCAACGGAACGACGCCAGCCACCGTCCACCAGTTCGGGCCTATGCGAATCGTCAAGATAACGAGCAGCCCGACTGCGAGTGCTGCGGCACCGACGGTGAGTCCAAGGATCAACATCTCCAACTCGATCAAGAGCGCGATCCGCCACGGCGGCCAGCCGAGCGCTCGAAGTACCGCCAATTCGCTGCGCCGACGTCGCACCGACACGTAGGCCGTCTGAGCCACCAAGATGAGCGCGCCCACGAGCACGATGGCGAAAATCGCTAGGTTCTGGAAGCTGACGGCGTCGAAGAATCTGAAGGCAACACCTTTGGATGCCCAGCCTTGGGTGACCGTAAGGGCGGGGCGGCCAAATTTGCCTTCCGGCAGGGCGATCTGAAGTGGACGTGGCGAAGAACCCTTGACGATGTCCACCTGCAGGCCGGTTGCCTGCTGGATCTGGGCGGCCACCCGGCTGAGCCTCTCTTGAGAAGGTTTGCCTAGTTCTTCGGTCCCAGCCACCTTGACCCGAATGGCACTAATGAACTTTGGGCCCGGGGCACCCTCGAACCTCGTCGGATCGGCGAAGTATTCAGCACCCTGCAGCGTGGTTAGGATTAGCGGCGGGCTGTCCAGGAAACCGGCAAGGGAGCGATTGGGGCCGATGGACCTGCCATCAGCAGTTTTGACGACCGGCTGCGCGAACGTTGCCATCTGGCCGGCGCCATTGCCGCTAAAGCTTGGCAGGCAGCTCGGGTTGAATCGGCCGACTACGTCCCATTGGTTACCGGGACCTCCCATTCCCGTCTGGTAACGATCCTGCAGGTTCCGGAACCAAACATCCCCGGCCTCAACCGGCATGTAGAAATCTGGCGCAGCGTTCAGGACGAAGGGATTCGAGTAGGCCG
>Ga0307374_10000754_pt1 | contig 60730 bp, 48 predicted proteins | sample OX3MG_FD_202532 | JGI IMG/M metagenome (GOLD analysis project Ga0307374, IMG submission 202532) | Soil microbial communities from Risofladan, Vaasa, Finland - OX-3 | ecosystem: Environmental > Terrestrial > Soil > Coastal area > Acid sulfate soil | place: Finland: Risofladan, Vaasa | collected... | reverse complement strand
CGGTGGCCGGGGCGAGAGGGCTGATGCGGGCCTCCACCTACCCCCTGCTGGAGGCCTCGGAGGCCCTCCGCACGGTGCTCGAAGCAACCCCGGTGGGGGGCGTGGAGCGGGTCGCCGTCGGCGCTCTACGGGGCCGGGTCCTGGGCCGGGACGTGATCGCCAGCCATCAACTCCCCAGCTTCCCGGCCAGCGCCGTCGACGGCTACGCCCACCACTCCTCGGACCATCCCCAACGCTTGTCGGTGGTGGGCGAGTCGGCCGCCGGCCGGCCCTGGGATCGCAGCCTGGGGGTGGGCGAGGCCATCCGAATCCTGACCGGAGCGGTCGTCCCCGAGGGCGCGGACGCGGTCACCATGTTGGAGGACGCCGAAGAGCTCGAGGGATGGGTGCGCCTGCCCCTTGCGCGCTCGGGTCAGAACCTCCACGCCCCGGGGGCGGACGTGGAGGCGGGCCAGGTGGTGTTGGGCCAGGGCTCGATCGTGGGCCCCGCCGAGCTGGGGCTGCTGGGAGCGCTGGGGCTGGCCTCGGCCGACGTCCATCGGCGGCCGCGGGTGGCGCTGATGTCGACCGGGGATGAATTGGTGGAGGTTGGTACCGAGCCCGGGCCGGGCCAGATCGTGGACTCCAATCGCTGGGCGCTGAACGCTGCGCTGGAGGAGGCCGGGGCGGTCGTGACCATGCTCGGGATCGCTCCCGACGAGCCGGGCTCGCTCCGCCGGCTGGTCCAAGAGGCGCTCTTGGAGCACGACGTCCTGGTCACCTCGGGTGGCGTCTCGGTGGGCACCCACGACCTGGTCAAGCCACTGCTGGCGGAAATCGGCCAGGTCCTGGTGGGACGGGTCAAGGTGCGCCCCGGCAAGCCCTTCACGTTCGCGACCCTGCCCGGCGGCAAGATCGCGTTCGGGCTACCCGGCTTCCCGGTCAGCTCCCTGGTGACGCTGGAGGTCTTTGTCCGTCCTGCCCTGCGCCGCATGCAGGGGATGGCGCGCCTGGAGCGGCCCCTGCTGACGGTGAAGATGGGCTTCGACGCCCGCTCGCCGGGTGATCGGACCGACTACCACCGGGTCCGATTGGAGGCCGAGGGCGACCAGTTGGTGGCCCATTCCACCGGCCGCCAGTCGTCCTCGCGGCTCCTCTCCATGGCCGGCGCCCAGGCGCTGGTGCGGGTCCCGCCCGGGGAAACCGGACTGGCCGCGGGTTCGCTGGTGCCGGCCATGATCCTGGATCTCAACTGAGCCGCCCAACGAACAGGCGTTCGGCCTAGAATCGAATTCGTATGCCCAGCCAGTTCCGCATCGATGCGCCATTCGAGCCGGCCGCCGACCAGCCGCAGGCGATTGAGGGTTTGGTATCCGGTTTTCAGAGGGGCCTTCGCCACCAGTTGCTGTCCGGTGTGACGGGGAGCGGGAAGACGAACGTGATGGCCTGGGCGATCGAGCGCCTGGGTCGACCGGCGCTGGTGCTCAGTCCCAACAAGACCCTAGCCGCGCAACTGTGCGCCGAGTTCCGGCGCCTGTTTCCGGACAACGCCGTCGAGTATTTCGTCAGCTACTACGACTACTACCAGCCCGAGGCCTACATCGCCCGCAGCGACACCTACATCGAGAAGGACTCCAGTCGCAACGAGGAGATCGACCGCTTGCGCCATAGCGCCACCACCGCCCTGATGACGCGGCGCGACGTGATCGTGGTGGCCAGCGTGAGCTGCATCTATGGCATCGGCTCGGTCGAGGACTATCTGGGCGAGGCTCTGGAAATTCACCGCGGCATGCCGATTCGGCGCCAGATCCTCCTTCGCAAGCTGACCGAGATGCTCTACGAGCGCAACGACTACGATCTCGGTCGGTTGCGCTTTCGGGTCCGGGGCGAGATCGTGGACGTGGTGCCGGCCAGCGAGGAGCGGGTCTTCCGGATCGAGTTCATGGGGGATGAGATAGAGCGCATCCAGGAGCTGGATGGGGTGACGGGGGAGATTCGCGGCGTGCGCGAGGAGCTGAAGATCTTTCCTGCCAGCCACTACGTGACCCCCAAGGACAAGCTGGCGCTGGCGATTCGGGATGCGGCCGCAGAGATGGAGGAGCGCTGTGCCTGGTTTGACCAACAGGGCCGGCTGCTGGAGTCGCAGCGCCTGCGCCAGCGAACCAATTTCGAGCTGGAGATGCTGCGCGAGACGGGAACCTGCGCCGGAGTCGAGAACTATTCGCGACACCTGACCCGCCGCCAGCCTGGCGATGCCCCCTACACCCTCCTCGATTACCTACCCGAGGACGCCCTCATCCTGGTCGACGAGTCGCACGTCGCCATCCCCCAGGTGGGGGCCATGCTGGGTGGCGACCGAGCGCGCAAAGCGGCCCTGGTGGAGTTCGGATTCCGCCTTCCCAGCGCCTTCGATAACCGACCCCTGGGTTTTGACGAGTGGGAGGAACGCGTTCGCCAGGCGGCCTACGTGACCGCCACGCCGGGCCCCTACGAGCTCGCCCACTCCGAACAGACGGTGGAGATGGTGGTGCGTCCGACCGGCCTGGTCGACCCCACGGTGGAGGTGAGGGCGACCACCGGCCAGGTCGACGACCTGCTGGTGGAACTGCGCAAGCGCTCCGAGCTCGGGCAGCGCTCGCTGGTCACCACGCTGACCAAGCGGTTTGCCGAGGACCTCACCGACTACCTGCGCGAGTACGGCGTCCGGGTCCGCTACATACATTCGGATCTCGACGCCATGCAGCGCATCGAGGTGCTGCGCGACCTCCGGCTGGGGGAGTTCGACGTGCTCGTCGGCATCAACCTCTTGCGCGAGGGCTTGGACCTGCCGGAGGTCGCCTTCATCGCCATCCTGGATGCCGACAAGGAGGGCTACCTGCGCTCCTATCGCACCTTCATCCAGGTCATCGGCCGGGCGGCGCGCAACGTGGACGGACACGTGATCATGTACGCCGACCGGGTCACGGACTCCATGCGCCAGGCCATCGACGAGACGGATCGGCGCCGGGCCCGGCAGGTCGCCCACAACCTGGAGCACGGCATCACCCCGGAGAGCATTCGCAAGGCGGTCTACCAGATCCAGGTCGAAGAGCAGGAGGTCAAGGCCGACGCCATCGAATTGATGGGTGGTGCGGGCCTGCCCCGAGCCGACCTCATGGCCATGGTCAGAGACCTGGAGCGGGAGATGCTGCGCCTCTCCCGGGATCTCCGCTTCGAGGATGCGGCCAAGGTGCGAGATCGGATCAAGGCCGTTCGGGCCCGGCTCCTGGGCGACGATGGGGGAGACGACGACCAAGAGATTGCGCTCGCGGTGGCGGCGACGCCCGTTCCCAAAGCCACCCGGCGCGGCGCCGGCCGCCCGCGGCAGGGAAACTGAAGCCGGAGTGAGCATCGACCAAATCACGATCCGCGGGGCTCGGGAACACAACCTCAAGAACGTCGACCTGACCATCCCCCGCGACAAGCTGGTGGTGTTCACCGGGCTGTCGGGGTCGGGCAAGTCCTCGCTCGCCTTCGACACCATCTACGCCGAGGGGCAGCGCCGCTACGTGGAATCGCTGTCGGCCTACGCGCGCCAGTTCCTGGGCCAGATGGACAAGCCCGACGTGGACATCATCGAAGGGCTCTCGCCGGCGATCTCGATCGACCAGAAGGGCACCTCCAAGAACCCGCGCTCGACGGTTGGGACGGTGACCGAGATCTACGACTACCTGCGCCTGCTCTTCGCCCGGGTCGGCCATCCCCACTGTCCAAAGTGCGGGCGTGAGATCCAAAAGCAGACCATCGATCAGATGGCGGCGAGCGTGGAGCGCCTGCCCGAAGGCACCCGGCTCATGATCCTGGGTCCGATCGTGCGGGGACGGAAGGGGGAATACCACGCGCTCCTGGAGGACATCCGAAAGCAGGGTTTTTCGCGCGTCCGGGTCGACGGCGTGCTCCACGAGCTGGGCACCGCCATTCCCATGGAGCGCTACAAGAAGCACGACCTGGAGGTGATGGTCGACCGGGTCGTGGTGGGACCCGAACAGCGCACCCGGCTGGTCGATTCGCTTGAGATGGCGGCCAAATTGGGCCAGGGCGCGGTGCTCCTGGTGCCCATGGATGGCGGCGATGAGATGTCCCTCTCCCAGGATTACGCGTGCCCCTACGACGGCCTCAGCGTGGCCGAGCCGGAGCCGCGCAACTTCTCCTTCAACACCCCCCACGGTGCCTGCCCCGTCTGCACCGGTCTCGGCTCCCAGATGGTGGTCGACGCCGACCTCGTCATTCCCGACCCCGGGCTCAGTCTCAACCAGGGCGCCGTCGCCCCCTGGAGCCGCTCCCAGTTCTTCTACCCGGAGTTGTTGCGCTCACTCTGTGAGTCGCACGGGATCGACATGAACCAGCCCTGGTCGGAGCTCGATGAAGGCTTCCGGCTGCTGCTCATGGAGGGAACCGGCAAGCAGAAGGTGCGCTTCAACTACCGCAACTATCACCGCGTGCGGCGCACCTACGAGGCCCCCTTCGAAGGGGTGCTGGCGAACATCCAGCGGCGCTACGGGGAGACCGACTCCGACTTCCTCAAGAGCGATCTGGAAAAGTACATGAGCGAGCGCCCCTGTTCCGGCTGCGGAGGCAAGCGCCTGCGGGCCGATTCGCTGGCCGTCACCCTGGGCTCCCTCAACATCGCCCAGGTCTGCGCACTTTCGGTGACCGAATGTGATCGCTGGTTCGAGGACCTGGACCTATCCGAACGCGAGCAGCAGATCGGACGTGGCATCCTCAAGGAAGTCCGCGAGCGGCTTCGCTTCATGCTCGACGTGGGACTGGACTACCTGACCCTGGAGCGCACGGCGGCTTCGCTTTCGGGCGGGGAATCGCAGCGGATCCGGCTCGCCACCCAGATCGGTTCCAAATTGATGGGGGTGCTCTACATCCTCGACGAACCGTCGATCGGACTCCACCAGCGCGACAACCACCGCCTCATCCAGACCCTGCTGCGACTACGCGATCTGGGCAACACGCTGATCGTGGTCGAGCACGATGAGGACACCATCCGGTCCGCCGATTGGCTGGTGGACGTGGGGCCGGGAGCGGGCGAGCACGGCGGTCGAGTCGTGGCCAGCGGCCCCCTGGAGGCAATCCTGGCCAGTCCCGAGTCGATCACCGCCGCCTTCCTGCGCGGGGATCGTCGGATCGAGGTTCCGGCCACGCGGAGGCCCCGAGAGCACGGCCAGCTGGTGATTGAGGGGGCGCGTGCCAACAACCTCAAGGGCATGGATGTGGCCATGCCCCTGGGATGTTTTGTGGCCATCTCCGGGGTCAGCGGGTCGGGCAAGTCGTCGCTGATCACGGACGTCCTTTCCCGCCGTCTGGCTCAGCACTTCTACGGCGCCAAGGCCAAGCCGGGGCGGCACGGGGCCATTCGAGGGCTGGACCTGCTGGACAAGGCGATCAACGTTGATCAGTCGCCGATCGGGCGCACGCCGCGCTCCAACCCGGCCACCTACACGGGCATGTTCACGCACATCCGGGAGCTCTTCGCCTCCATGCCCGACGCCAAGATTCGGGGCTACGCGCCGGGACGCTTCTCCTTCAACGTTCAGGGTGGGCGTTGCGAGGCCTGCCGCGGAGACGGCATCATTCAGATCGAAATGCAGTTCCTGCCCGACGTCTACATTCCCTGCGAGGTGTGCCACGGCTCTCGCTACACGCTGGAGGTGCAGGAGGTGAAATTCCGCGGCCACTCCATCTCCGAGGTGCTCGAGATGACGGTGGATGAGGCGATCGAGGTCTTTGAGAACGTGCCCCGGATCGTGAGCAAGCTGCGCACGCTGCGGGACGTGGGACTGGGCTACATCCGCCTGGGGCAGCCTGCAACCCAGCTTTCGGGCGGGGAGGCGCAGCGGGTGAAACTCTCAACCGAACTCTCCCGCCGCGACACCGGGCGCACCATGTACGTGCTTGACGAACCGACCACCGGCCTCCACTACGCCGACGTCGAACGGCTCCTTCACGTCCTTCACCGTCTGGTCGACAATGGCAACACGGTGGTGGTGATCGAACACAACCTCGACGTCCTCAAAACCGCCGACTGGATGATCGACCTCGGACCCGAGGGCGGGGAGGGCGGGGGTGAGGTGGTTGCCTGCGGCACCCCCGAGCAGGTCGCAGACACGCCCAGTTCGTACACCGGTCGCTATCTGGCCCCGATCCTGGCGCGCGATTCTGCCCCCCAGCGAGTGACCGCGTGAGCGCTCTCGACGAGCTCCGGGCGGATCTCGCCACGGTCGCCGATCTGGAGCGGGCGGGCGCCGTTCTGGACTGGGACCAGGAGACCCAGATGCCGCCGGGAGGGGTGGAGGACCGTGCCAACCAGCTCGCCACGGTGGGCCGCTTGAGCCACGAGTTGTTCACGTCGGACCGCATCGGAGAGCTGTTGGAGCGCGCTGGCGAGGAGGTTGCGGGCCAGCCCTACGAATCGTTTGAAGCGAGCCTGGTGCGCGTGACGAAGCGGGAATGGGAGCAGGCAACCAGGCTCCCGGCCGAACTGGTGGAGAACATCGCCCGGGCCGGCGCGGAGGCACGCCCCGACTGGCTGCGGGCGCGGCAGGAGTCCGACTGGAGCATTTTTGCGCCCCGCATGGAGCGGACGGTGGAGTTCTCGCTGGCACTGGCCGAGGCCCACGGCTGGACGGCCAGTCCCTACGACGCCCTCATCGAGCGATCCGAGCCCGGCCTCAGCACGCGATTCCTGGAGGGCCTTTTCGGCGAGCTCAAGGAGGCCATCGTGCCCATGGTGCGCGCCATCGCCGCCCGCCCCGAGGCGGCCCCCGATGAGGTGCTGGACCGCGATTTCGATCCCGAGTTGCAGCTCGGGATCTCTCTGGCTGTGGTCCAAGAGCTGGGTTACGACCTGGAGCGAGGACGGTTGGACAAGTCGGCCCACCCCTTCTGCGTCTCGCTGGGAGCGGGCGACGTGCGCATCACCACGCGGGTCAAGCGCAACATCCGTGACTCCTGTCTGTTCAGCACCATCCACGAGAGCGGCCACGGCATGTACGACCAGGGCATCCCCAAAATCCTCGATCGCAGTCCGCTCTGGGGTGGAGCATCCAGCGGGGTGCACGAATCGCAGTCACGGTTCTGGGAGAACCTGGTCTGCCGCAGCCGCGCCTTCTGGATTTACTTCTTCCCCCGGCTGGCCAAGGTCTTCCCCGCCCAGTTGGCCGACCAGACCGCCGAGTCCTTCTTTCGGGCCAACAATCGGGTCCGGCCTTCCTACATCCGGGTCGACGCCGATGAGGTCACCTACAACCTGCACGTGCTGATGCGCTTTGAGATCGAGAAGCAACTCATCGAGGGCAGCCTCGCCGTTGGCGACGTGCCGGAGGCCTGGAACCAGGCTCTGGACCAGTATCTGGGTCTGGCCCCGACCGGCGCCCTCACCGGTCCCTTGCAGGACATCCACTGGGTGCAGGCGCCGCTGGGCGGATTTGTCGGTTACGCGCTCGGCAACCTGATCGGGGCCCAACTCTTGGAGAGAGTGAGGGTCGATGTGCCCGAGTTTGACTCGCTGCTCGCCGTGGGTAGTTTTGGCCCCCTCCTGGAGTGGCTCCACCGGGAGGTTCACGCACACGGGCGAAAGTTCACGCCCGACGAGCTGACCGAGCGTGCGAGCGGCGGTCCGATCCGGAGCGATGCCTGGATCCGATACGCGCGAGCCAAGTTTGGGGAGATCTACGGGCTCGACTGGTAGGGTGCATCGAGCGCGCCCGAAGTAGCGCTGAGCCCGCCCATTGACACATGCAGCAGGGAGTCATGCCGGCCCTCCTGGCGGTCCTGACCCTGCTCTTCGCCGAAGAGCTGGGTGTGCCCATCCCCTTCGCCCCGGGGGAGGTGATCCTGATCGGGGCCGGACTGCTGGTCGCCTCGGGCCGGATCGGGCTCACCTACATGCTCCCCCTCTGCTGGCTGGCGGTGGCTGCCGGAGGGCTGGGCGGATATGGCTGGTCGCACCTGGTCGGCGAGGTGAGGCTGCGGGGCCTGGCGCGGAAGCTGCGAGCCGAGGAGACCTTCAATCAGCTGGCCTTGCGCCTCCAGGGGGCCAGTGTGCCCCTGATCGTGCTGACCCGCCTGGTGCCCGGGCTGCGGGTCTACACCAGCCTCGTCGCGGGCGGCTCTGGGGTTCGTTTCCGCCGCTTCGCGCTGGCGCTGCTGATCGCGGAGATCCCCTGGGTCGCCCTCTTTCTGCTGGTGGGGATTTTCGTCGGCGTCCCGGCCGAACGCCTGATCGGACGCGTCGAGGGGACGGCGCTTCGGGTGGGGGCGGTGCTGGTGATCCTGCTGGCCGTCTACCTGCTGGCCCGCCGTCTGCCCGCGGCCCGGCCGAGGGGCGGGCTGCGCCCCCCGTCGCCGCTCTTGATTCTGGCCGCCCTCTCGATTGATCTGGCCGCCATCATCGTCATCCTCGTCGTCTTTGCCCTCCTCTTCGGCCTTGAGGAGGGCGCGACCAGCGCCGCTTCGGCCACGGCGGTGGTGGGGGCGACCGCGCTGGGCTACCTGATCGTGGCCCGGCGCAGCACCGGTAGCACGCTGGGCGAGTCACTGCTGCGCGTCCGCTATCCCTGAAGCGGCTCTTGGCGCGGAGCGCGCCGTCATCCCCGCGACCGGCCCTGCCTAGAATCGGGTTCAGTGACGATCGCCCCTGAAAACATCAGGCGCCGGCTGCGGGCGGTACCCGACTCCCCCGGCGTCTACCTGCTACGCAACGAATCCAACCAGGTCATCTACGTGGGCAAGGCCCTGCGCCTGCGCGATCGCCTTCGGTCCTATTTCACCCTAACTCCGGGAGCGCCCGCCCGGACCCAGGAGTTGATCCGCCGGATCTCCGATTTCGAGTTCGTCAAGGCGGCCAACGAGGTCGAGGCGCTGGTGCTGGAGTGCAACCTGATCAAGCACTATCGGCCCCGCTACAACGTTCGGCTCAAGGACGACAAGAACTACCTCTATCTGAAGCTGCCGACGCGGGAGGATTTCCCGCGCGTGCACTACACGCGGCGGCTGGCCGACGACGGGGCCCAGTATTTCGGTCCCTACACCAGCGCTCAATCGCTCCGCAGCACGGTCAAGACCCTGCGCCAGGCGCTGCCCTTCCGAACCTGTTCGGACGACGTGTTCAAACAGGGCAAGGTCTGCCTGGACTTCCACATCCGGCGCTGCCCCGGGCCCTGTGAGGGTCGCATCAGCGCCGAGGACTACAGGACCCGAATCAAGGAGGTGGCCCTCTTCATGGACGGCCGCTCCGACGAGCTGACCCGGCAGCTCAAGCGGCGCATGCGGGAGGCGGCCGATGGCCTGGACTTCGAGCGCGCGGCCGGCCAGCGCGACCAGCTGGCGGCTATAGAGCGCATCGCCGACCGGCAGAAGGTCCTGGTGCACAGCCACAGTGACGAGGATCTGATCGCCTGGTCCCGGTTGGGCCGCGACGCCTACGTCGAGGTCGCCTACGTTCGCCAGGGCAAGATGGTGGGCCACGACGGCTACGCGCTCGAGGGCGCTGGCGAGGTGGCGGAATCGGAGGTGCTGCGTGGCTTCCTGCTCCAGTACTACGCCGGCGCCACCCACATCCCCCGCTCGGTGGTCATACCTGCCCTCTTGCCGGCTGCGGCCGAGGTCGAGGCCCTGCTCGCCCACCGGCGCGGATCGGCGGTTCGATTGGAGGTCCCCCGCCGAGGGCGCAAGAAGGCCCTTCTGGAGCAGCTTGGGGCCACCGCGGCGGAGGTCCTGACGCAGCTGCGAATCCAGGCCGACTACGACCGCAGCCGGACCGAGCCCATGCTGAGCGTGCTGGCCGAGGCCCTGGAGTTGGAATCGCCGCCCCGGCGCATCGAGTGCTTCGACATCTCCAACCTGCAGGGTGACTCCGCGGTCGGGTCGATGGTGGTGTTCGAGGACGGCCGGCCGCGCACCGATCACTACCGCAGCTTCAAGATCAAGTTCACGCCCGGGCCGAACGATTTCGCGATGCTGCAGGAGGTGCTGCGGCGCCGCTTCGACCGTTTGGAGGTGGCGCTGCGTCGGGACCAGGGCCCCGAGGCGGTCGATGCGAGCTTTGCCGCTCGCCCCGATCTGGTCATCATCGACGGCGGCAAGGGCCAGCTTGGTGCTGGCCTCAGCGTGATGGAAGAATTCGGCTTCGCCGACATACCGGTCTTCGGGCTGGCCAAGCAGCGGGAGGAGCTGTTTGCCCCGGGCCGAGCCGAGCCCATCGTCCAGGAGCACGATTCGCCGGGCATGTTCCTGGTTCAACGCATCCGCGATGAGGCCCACCGATTCGCCATCACCCACCACCGCAAGGTGCGGACCAGGCGGGCCCTGTCCTCGCCGCTGGACTCGGTGGAGGGGATCGGGCCGGCTCGCAAGCGGGCTCTGCTGCGCCGCTTCGGCGGCCTGGCCGGGATCAAGGAGGCATCCGACGACGACCTGGCGGCGAGCGGCATTCCGGCACGGGTGGCGCTGCGTCTGAAAGAACTGCTCTGATGAACGGGGAGGGCGGCGGCCGCCTGGTGTTCCTGAACGGACCCGAGGCTGCCGCGCTGGCCTTCGCCCGGGCTGGCTTTGAGGTTCGCTCCGAGGTCGTCGCCGGGGAAGTGGTGGGCGACCTGGTGGTCCGCCTGCCGGCCCCGGCCGCCCGCTATTTGCGGGCGGCGGACGAACGTGGCCTCAAATACACCCTGGTCCACGTCGGACCGGACAATGGGGAGGCCGAGGGCTCCTACCAGCGCGCCCATCACCGCCTTGACGAAGCGGCGGTGGAGGCTTTGGCTCGCACCCTCGCCACCCTTCCCGGCCGCCGCCTCCGCTGTCTGGCCTTCGGCTACAAGCAGGGCCTGCCCACGGATGCGAACTGGGTCATCGACGTCCGCTTCTTGGACAACCCCTACTGGGTCGAGGAGCTTCGCCCGCTGGACGGCTTCGAGCCTCGGGTGGTGCGCATGGTGCTCTCCCAGGGCGCCGCCACGGACCTGCTGGACGGCGTCGAATCGGTGCTCCGAAAGGCGCTCCCGCTCTATCAGAAAGGCCAGATAACCGTCGCCTTCGGTTGCACCGGAGGGCGCCACCGTTCGGTGGTTATGGCCCGGGCGCTGGCGGATCGGCTGGCGGATCTGGACGGATTTGAGGTGGAGTTCGCGGCCCGCGATCTGGGAGCGCTCAGAGACCGCGAACGGGAGCCGGGGTAGGTCAGGCTTACCCGGGCGCCGCGGCCACCGCCGAGAGCGGCCGGGCGATGTCCTCCAGCGACCTCCGCTCGGCGTTGACGCCCAGGAACCAGGCCACCAGTCCGCCCAGAATCATGACTCCGGCACCAAAGTAATAGCCCGCCGCGAGGGGTCCCCGGCTGGTGCCGTTTCCGATCAGGCTGGCGAAGAGGTAGGGAGCCGCCACGCCGCCCGCCAACTGCGAGATGGCGAAGAAGAAGGAGATGGCCTGGCCCCGCAACTCAAGGGGAAAGATCTCGCTGACCGTCAGGTAGGCGGACGATGCCCCGGCCGAGGCCAGAAAGAAGATCAGACACCACATCCCGGTCTGGGTCACCGCGCTCAGATCCCCCTGCCCGAACATCCAGCCCGAGACCGCCAGCAGGAGTCCGGACAGGACGTAGGTGCCGAAGATCATCTTTCGCCTCCCCACGGTGTCGAAGAGTGGCCCGAGCAGGAGCGGGCCGAGCAGATTCCCGACCGCGAAGGGGAAGAAGTAGAAGCCGATTTGGGAGGACGAAATCTTGTAGAAGTGGGCCAGAACCAGGGCGTAGGTGAAGAAGATGGCGTTGTAGAGGAAGGCCTGGGTCACCATCATGGAGAAGCCCAGCACCGATCTGGAGGGGTAGTCGCGCAGCATCGTCCGAGCGATTTCCGGATAGGAGATCGCCCCCCTCGCCTTGACCTCCAGCGCCCTGTCCTCGGGGACCGGCTCCAGGTGCACGCCCTCGCGCTCCACACGTGCCTCGATCTCGCTCACGATCCGCTCCGCCTCCTCTTCGCGGCCGTGGGTCATGAGCCAGCGCGGACTCTCCGGTATCGCCCGACGGATGTAGATGATGATGAGCCCGGCCACGGGCCCGATGAAAAAGCCCAACCGCCAGCCCAGGTTGATCGGCAGCAGGTGCGGGTTGAGCAGAAAGATGGAGGAGAGGGCCCCGATCATCGCCCCCGCCCAGTAGGTGCCGTTGACGGCGATGTCGACCCGGCCCCGGTAGTGCGATGGGATCAGCTCGTCAATGGCGGCGTTGATCGAGGTGTATTCCCCCCCGATGCCAGCGCCGGCCAGGAACCGAAATATGAGCAGGAACCAGAGGCTGGGTGAAAAGCCTCCGATGCCGCTCGAGAACAGGTACAGGGCGAGGCAGACGACGAACATTTTCTTGCGCCCGACGAGGTCTGTGATACGGCCGAAGATCAGAGCTCCAACCACTTCGCCGAGAAGGTAGACCGAGCCCAAGAGCCCCACCTCGCTGCTGGCCAGGTGCAGCGTCCCCCGGTCCTGCAAAACCGTGCCCACCGCGGCGACGATCTGGATCTCGAGGCCGTCCAGGATCCAGGAGACACCGAGGCCTACGATGACCAGCCAGTGGAAGCGGGTCCATGGCAAGCGGTCCAGGCGGGCGGGGACCAGGCTCTTGATTGGCCGCGTCGATTCGCCGCTCGCCGAGCTCACGCTGGACGCCTCGTTTGTGGGGTTGGGGCCGTTCTGCGCGGTTGCGGCCGCCGGCCCCAACCCATCAGCGCACCACCAAGACCGAGCAGTCGGCCTGATGGACGATGCGGTGGGCCACTCCGCCCAGCAGGAGGTCCGTCACATGGGAGCCACGATCCCCGACCAGAATCAGGTCGGCGTTGAACTCCCGCGCCATCTGCAGCAATTCCTTGGCCGTCGATCCGACCGCCGCGCCGATTGCACCCTCGGCGTGCAGACCCTGGTCGCGAAACGATTGCACGGCTTCGCTCACCAGCCGGGCCGCGTCCTCCTCGCTTTCCAGGTGGAGGGAGGGTGGAATTGCACCGGCCCGGGCCAGCTGTCCCCCGGGCCGCTCGACCTCGCGCACATGCGCCACCAGAACGTCCCCGCCGTGCCGATTGGCGATCTCCAGGGCGGCTTGGATGACGCGCTCGGCCCGGTTCCGGTCACCATCCACCGTCGCCACCAATCGTTCAAACATGCACCACTCCCATCGACAGAGCTGGCTCGCTTCCACGCTACCCTACAGCACGAGGCTCACGTTGGATCAGGGGAGGAAGCCGCTCCGTTCGAGTCCGGCCCTCTAGCTGGCCCTCCGGTGGATGGCGTCCGACGCGAGCCGCAGTTGCATGGATGGGCCGGCGGCGGCGGCGCGGGACTGGAGGCTGACCGGTCGGCTGGCGCGGATCTGGTCAGGCCGACGGCGGCGGATTGGACGTGGGCGGAGGGTATGCCGCCATGACCAGGCCGGTTACAAACCGTCCACCCAGGAGGTGGTCTCGCGGCAGCACCGCCTCCACCTCAAAGCCCGCCCGGCGATAGCAGCTGATGGCGTGCTGGTTGGCCTCCAAGACCTGGAGGTAGACCTTGGCCATGCCCAGCTCGCCGAAAGCCCAAGCCGTCGCCAGACGGGTGGCCTCGGACCCGTAACCGTGCCCCCATCGCTCAGGCGGCCCCAGGTAGATGGCAAACCAGGCGTGGCGATTGCGAAAGTCCTGGTCGAAGATGCTGGCCGACCCCAGTGCCACGCCGTCCTCGCGCGAGTCGATCACCCAGCGCGTCCGGCCGGGCTCGGTCGTGGTCAAATCCCGCTTGATCCGGTCTTCGGTCACCGGTAGCCGCGATTCGATGCCGCCCCAGACGGCCACCCTGGGGTCGGACACGATGGGCGCCAGCCGGGCCGCATCGCCCGGCTCGGCGGCGCGCAGGCGGACCGACGCTCCCACCAGGTCCATCAGGGCTGGGTCCGGTAGTTGGGGTGGTCACGATACGCGGCCATTCGGAAGGTGGTCCTGAGCCGCCCCCCGATCAGCATGTCCTGGGGAAACGTTCCCTCCAGCTGATAGCCCGATTTTTCATAGGCGCGGCGGGCCCGATCATTGCCTTCGAACACTTCCAGGTAGACCTTCTCCATCCCCAATTCTTGGAGCGCAAAGCGAGTCACCAGGACGCAGGCCTCACTCCCCAAACCCTGGTCCCAGACCGACGGGGGGCCGAGCGTGATGCCCCAATGGCAGTTCCGGTTCTGCCGGTCCAGGGCACGCAGTCCGGTGGTTCCGACCATGGCGCCGTCGGATCGGCGCTCCACCGCCCAGGAAATTGAGCCTTCGCGATCTTCGGTCGCATACTCGACCGCCTGGTGAATCGCGTAGGGTTGGGCGGCCCAGCCGCCCACGAAGCGGATCACCTCCGGGTCTGCGATGTTGGCGGCGATGACTTGAGCGTCCTCGCGGCGCAGAGCGCGAAGTGTGACCCGCTCGCCGGTCAGGTCCACGGCTGGGGTGTCAATTCAGTACGCGGCCAGCGTCCGCATGGCCTCGGCGATGCGTTCCGGCGTGGGCATGAAGGCGGCTTCCTGAGCCTGGTTGTAGGGCATCGCAGGCACGTCTGGACCGGCCAGCCGGGTGACGGGCGCGTCCAGGTGGGAAAAGGCACCCTCTCCAATCACCGCCGCCACCTCGGCTCCAAATCCGCCCGTCAGGTTGTCCTCGTGCACGATCAGGGCGCGACCGGTCCGCGCCACCGATTCGAGCAGTAGGGGCGCCGGCAGCGGGCGCAGCGTGCGCAGGTCGATCACCTCGGCCTCCACGCCCTCGGCCGCCAGGGCCTCGGCCGCCGCCAGCGCGAAGTGAACCATCAATCCCCAGGTGATGCAGGTGAGGTGGGTACCCGGGCGCCGGATGACGGCCTCGCCGATGGGGGTCAGGTAGTCACCGTCAGGGACCTCCCCCTTGATCAGCCGATAGGCCTTCTTGTGTTCGAAGAACATGACCGGATCGGGATCGCGGATGGCCGATTTGAGGAGACCCTTGGCGTCGGCGGGAGTGCTCGGAACGACCACCTTGAGGCCCGGGATGTGGGCGTAGAGGGCCTCCACCGACTGGGAGTGGTAGAGGCCGCCGTGGACCCCGCCACCGAAGGGTACGCGGATGGTGATGGGGCATGAATATCCCCCGTGGGAGCGGTAGCGCATCCTCGAGGCCTCACTCACGATCTGATCAAAGGCGGGATGGATGAAGTCGGCGAACTGGATCTCGGCCACCGGGATGAGTCCGTTGAGGGAGGCGCCGATGGCGATCCCGACGATGGCCGCCTCCGCCAGCGGGGTGTCGAGGACGCGGTCTGGGCCAAAGCGATCGTAGAGGCCCTCGGTGGCCAGGAAGACACCGCCCTTGCGTCCCACATCCTCGCCCAGAACCCAGACCCTCTGGTCGCGCTCCATTTCTTCACCCAGCGCCTGCCGGATGCTATCGATCATGTTCTTGACGCTCACCGGCTCCCCTCCTCGAAGAAGAGGTGGCGGTGGATCTGGGCGGGATCGGGCGAGGGGGCCGTCTCGGCCGCGGCGACGGCCTCGTCGACCGCCGCCGCACACTCCTGGTGCAGGCTCTTATCGTCCTCGGGGGACATCAGTTGGTGCTCCAGCAGGTACTTGGCGAATCGCTCCAGGGGGTCATTCTGGAGCATCGCCTCCAACTCCTCCGACGGGCGGTAGCGACGTTGGTCGTCGTCCGACGAATGGGAGGTGAACCGGTCCACCTTGGCGGCGATCAGGGTCGGCCCCTCGCCGCTGCGGGCGCGCGTCATGGCCTGAGTCATGGCCGCATAGACCTCGAGAATGTCCCCGCCGTCGACGCTGATGCCGGGCATCCCGTATCCCGCCGCACGCGCCGCCACGCTCTCCACCCCCATCTGCAGTTGGTGGGGCACGCTGATCGCGTAGCCGTTGTCCTGGACCAGGCAGATGAAGGGGAGACGGTGGATGGCGGCGAAATTCATGGCCTCGTGCCAGTCGCCCTGGGAAGTGCCGCCCTCACCGATACAGCTGACCGCGACCTCGTCCAGGCCCCGCAGCCGGGCGGCGTAGGCGAGGCCGCAGGCGTGGAGCTGCTTGGGCCCGACCACGCTCGAGGTGCTGACGATGTGGGCCACCGGGTTGCTGAAATGGGAGGGCATCTGGCGGCCGCCCGAGGAGGGGTCGGTGGCGCGTGCGAAGACCGAGAGCATGAAATCCAGCGGCGTCACCCCGAGCGCGATGCAGAAGGCCAGGTCTCGGTAGTAGGGGACCAGCCAATCGACGCCTGGCCGCATGGCCGCTGCCGCTCCCACCTGGGCCGCCTCGTGGCCCTGCGCGGAGACCACAAAGGAGGCCTTGCCCTGGCGGTTGAGCGCCCACATGCGGCGGTCGATGGCCCGGGCCAGAAGCATCTTTCGGTACATCCATCGCACTCGATCGGTCCCCAGCCCAAGTGCCTCGTGACGCGCCTCAGGCCTCGAGCGGGCAGAGGCTGGGGGCGGTGGGGAAGGGATGGTCATGGGGCCAGATTATCGCGTACGTGAGCATCCAGCCTGAGCTGGTGGCCGGGCCGGCGGAAGCCGCTTCTACACTGGATCGGTCGGGAGCGCGAGATCCTGAATTTGGAGGTCGGCAAGTCTCATATTCAACCGACGTCAAGGCAGAGCTGTGCGAGCTCACCGCCGCTCGCTGGCACTGTCAGGAGCACGAGGTCGCCGCCATCCTCCGTGCCACCGGAGGTCTGGTGACCGAGACGGGGGGCGTCCCCCGGGCCAATTTCTCGAGGTTGCCGAACGCAGTGGCCCGCAAGATCGTGCGCCTGGCGCACGCGCGTCCCGGGCTGGAGGTCAAAGTCCAGCGTGCCGGAGCTGGTCGGAAGACCTTGTTTGACGTCGAGCTTCTCCTCAACCCCAGCCTTCAATCCCTACTCGCCGCGGGTCCGGCCGAGTTGCCCAAGCGGGCCTGCGATCGCAAGGCGATGCTGCGCGGCTTCTTCTTGGGTTGCGGATCGGTCAACGCCCCGGTTGCCCACTACCACCTGGAGCTGGTGCCAGCGGATCGAGCCGGGGCGGTGGCCGCCGCCGAGATTCTGCACCTTCATGGCGTTCGAGCGGGTCTGGGGGAGCGCGGAGGTCGAGCCCTGGTCTACGTCAAGGACGGGGACGGGATCGCGCGCACGCTGTCATTGATCGGCGCCAACCGCGCCGTGTTGGAATTCGAGAAGGCGCGCGTGCTGCGCGAGCTGACGGGCGAGGTCAATCGCCGCCTCAACTTCGAAACCGCCAACATCGCCAAGACGATCGGAGCCGCCAGCCGCCAGCTCGACGCCATCGAGCGGCTGACCGCGGCCGGACGTCTGCGCCAGCTCTCACCCGCCCTGCGCTCGGCGGCCCGCGTCCGGCGGGCCCATCCCGACCTCAATCTCGATGACATGGCGCTCCGCATGGACCTCTCCAAATCCGCCCTCAACCACCGCCTGCGCCGGCTGGTAGAACTGAGCAAGGGGGGCGCGGGGAAGGGGTACAAGGGGCCGTTCCCGGCCGCTGATCCGCTTGGCGGCCCTGTCGCGGGGGCTGCGGATCCTAAGATATGGAGCCGTTTACACCGGACCTAACCGGGGCGGAATCCGCGGGAGGTGTCAGCTGACTATGGCGATACGAGTCGGAATCAATGGTTTCGGACGAATCGGCCGGAACATATTCCGGGCGGCCAGCGAGCGGAATCCAGAGGTCGAGATCGTGGCCGTGAACGATCTCGGGGATACCGCGACCTTCGCCCACCTTTTGAAGCACGACACCGCCCTGGGCACCTTCTGGCCCCTGGTGACGGCCTCCGCAGACGAGATCCGAGTTGGGGATCGCGGCGTCCGGTTTCTTTCCGAGAAGGATCCCAGCCGGTTGCGCTGGGCGGACCTGGGCGTCGACATCGTGGTCGAGTCGACCGGACTCTTCACCGATGCCAACAAAGCCCGGGTGCACATCGATTCGGGCGGGGCCAAGAAGGTGATCATCTCGGCGCCGGCCACCAATCAGGACTACACCGTGGTCATGGGCGTGAACCACCTCGGATATGACCCCCAGCGTCACCACGTGATTTCCAACGGCAGCTGCACGACCAACTGCCTGGTACCCCTGGTGAAGGTGCTGAACGACAATTTCGGGGTGGCTCACGGGATGATGACCACCATCCACGCCTACACCGCGGATCAGCGCCTGCAGGACCTGCCCCACCGTGATCTGCGGCGCGCCCGGGCGGCCGCAGACAACGTGATTCCGACCTCCACCGGGGCCAATCGGGCGGTGGCCGAAGTGCTGCCGGACCTGGCCGGCCGCTTTGTGGGTATGGCCTTCAGGGTCCCGGTACTGGATGTGTCGGTGCTTGACCTCACCGTTGAACTCGAGAAGTCGACCGACCGCGACGAGGTCAACGACGTCTTCAAGCTGGCCGCTGAAGGCGCCCTGAAGGGCGTTCTGTCGGTTGCGGAGGAGGAGTTGGTTTCCTCCGACTTCAAGGGCGACCCGCACTCCGCCATCGTCGATCTCGGGCTCACCCTGGTGCTCGGCGAGAGGTCCGCCAAGGTGGTTGCGTGGTACGACAACGAATGGGGGTTCAGCTGCCGAATGGTCGATCTGATCGGTCACCTCGCGGCCCCGCTCTAGCCCTCTTCTGCAGAACTGATGAAGGAATCGATCCGCTCAATCGACGTGCGGGGCCGGCGGGTGATGGTCCGCGAGGACTTCAACGTGCCCATCATGCACGGCCGCATCGAGAGCCAGACGCGCCTTCTGGCGTGCCTGCCCACCCTGGAGGATCTCAGCGCCCGGGGAGCCCGGGTCATCATCACCTCGCACCTCGGCCGGCCCGGTGGACACCCGAACCCCGAGCTCTCACTGCGACCGGTGGCCGCCCGACTGGGCGAACTGCTGCATGCTCCGGTCGCCTTCGCTTCCGATTGCATCGGGGCTGCGGCCCGGGTGGCGATCGATAAGCTGGCCCCGGGGGGCTTCGTGCTCTTGGAGAATGTTCGCTTCCACCCCGAGGAGGAGGCCAACGACCCGGTCTTCGCCCGAGAGCTCGCCTCGCTGGCGGAACTCTTCGTCAACGATGCCTTCGGGTCCTCACACCGCTCCCACGCCTCGGTGGTCGGAGTTGCCCAGTACCTGCCCGCCTACGCCGGTTCGCTGATGCTGGCGGAGTTGAGCGCGCTGCACCGGGCTCTGGATAATCCCGCCCGGCCCCTGGTGGCCGTGGTCGGGGGGGCCAAGGTGTCGACCAAGGTGGGTGTCCTCCGCCACCTGCTGATCAAGGTGGACAGGCTGATTGTGGCCGGCGCCATGGCCAACAACTTCCTTCGCGCCCAGGGCATCCCGGTGGGGGCCAGCCTGATCGAGGAGGACGCGTTGGCCGAGGCGGCCGAGGTGGCCCGCCTGGCCGGGGACCGGCTCTTCCTGCCCGTCGACGCGGTCTGCGCCCCCAGCCTGGAGCGGCCCGAACCCACCTCCGAGGTGGACATCGACCAGGTTCCGAGGGATCTCATGATCCTGGACATCGGGCGCAAGAGCGCGGCGTCCTTTGATCGAGCCCTGGCTGGAGCCAAGACGGTGGTCTGGAACGGCCCTCCGGGAGCCTTCGAGTATCCCCAATTCCGAGCCGGAACCAGGTTGCTGGCGGAGTCCATCATCAACTGCGGCGCCTACTCACTGGTGGGCGGTGGGGACACCGCCGCGGCCGTCGCCATGCTCAAACTCGGTGACCGGTTTTCGTACGTCAGCACGGGCGGAGGTGCGACGCTGGAGTACATGGAAGGAAAGGGGTTGCCCGGCGTCGCCGTCCTCTCCGACGTGGGAGCCAGGCTCCAGCCTTTGATTTCGCCTCCACATGCGTAGAGCCCTGTTGGCCGGGAACTGGAAGCTCAATCCAGCCAGCGCGGGCGAGGCGAGCGAACTGGCCCGAGCGATTAAGGCCAGCGCCTCTGCGCATGCCGAGTTCGTTCAGGTGGCCATATTCCCACCCTTTCCCTGGCTGCTGGGAGTGGCGGAGACGGTCTTGGATAGCCCCGTTGAACTGGGCGCCCAGGACTGCTACTGGGAGCCGCGGGGAGCGTTCACGGGGGAGGTCTCAGCGGCCATGCTGCAGGGCTGGTGCCGCTGGGTCATCGTCGGCCATTCGGAGCGCCGGCGGCTCTTCGCGGAAACCGATCAGGTGGTGGCCAAGAAGGCGGCGGCGGCCATCGCAGCCGGCTTGTCGACGATCATCTGCGTGGGGGAGTCGGAGCAGGCCTTCGAATCGGGGCGATGCGAGGAGGTGGTTCAAGCCCAGGTCCGAAGCGCGCTCCAAGAGCTGGCCGCAGATGATTCCTCGCGACTGCTCCTCGCCTACGAGCCGCTGTGGGCAATCGGGACCGGGCGCAGCGCCGATCCCGAGCACGCTTACCGGGTCATGCGTTTGATCAGGCGCACCGTGGGCGAATGCATCGGGGAGGGCGCCGCCCGGCGGACCCGAGTGCTGTACGGGGGTAGCGCCAACGCGGATTCGGTGCCGTCCTTCGTGGAGCTGCCCTGGTGCGACGGCTGCCTGGTCGGGGGCGCCAGCCTCGATGGGGCCGAGTTTTCGAAGATGATCGCCGCCGCCGCGACCGTATACCGAGGTCGGCCGGTCGCCTAAGCTGAAGGTGAGCGCGGGCATCGCGGTCGCGCCAGCGTGCGTTCGGACACGTGCAATCGTTCGCGGTCTGAAAGGAGAAATGACATGCCATTTGAGGTCCCCAAACTGTCCTATGAATTCGGTGCCCTGGAGCCGCACATCGACGCCCTGACCATGGAGATTCACCACGACCGGCACCACGGGGCGTACGTCAACAACCTCAACGCGGCCATCGAAAAGCATCCTGAACTGGCCGGAAAGAGCGTGGAAGAGCTGCTCTCCGACCTGGCGAGTGTCCCCGAGGACATCCGGTCGGCGGTGCGCAACAACGGCGGCGGCCATCTGAACCACTCCATCTTCTGGACCGTGATGGGCCCCCACGGCGGCGGCGAGCCGACCGGGCAGGCGCTGGACTCGATCCGGTCCGCCTTTGGCGACTACGCCACCTTCAAGGCCCAGCTCAAGGCGGCGGCGGTGGGCCAGTTCGGAAGCGGTTGGGGCTGGGCCTACCTTGCCGGCGGCAAGCTCACCGTCAAGGGCTTTCCGAATCAGGACAACCCCGTCTCGGAAGGGGGCGTTCCGATTCTCGGGGTTGACGTTTGGGAGCACGCCTACTACCTCAAATACCAGAACAAGCGCCCCGACTACGTCGAGGCCTGGTTCAACACCATCGATTGGGAAGGAGTCAATCGCCGCCTCCGCGGCTAGAGGTTGGGCAAGGGCCCGGGAGGGGCCGCGTGGGTCCCTCCCGGTAGACTCTTGGAAGTTATGAATGCGACCATAAATCACATCCTGGTCATCCTCGAGGTGGTGACCGCAATCCTGCTCATGATTGGGGTCCTGACCCAAACGCCCAAGGCCTCGGGTCTGGGCGGGACCATCGGTGGGGGAGACGGAGGCTTGGGTGGGGGCTACCGGACACGTCGAGGGTTGGAGCGCCAGATTTACTTCACCACGTGGGTGCTGACTGCTGCCTTCCTGGCCGTATCGGTGGCCAACATCTGGGCTAACAATCACCTCAAGTAGAGCCAGGGCACCGGCGCGCGGAGATCTGAGGTGGTGGGGCGCAGCCGTCCTCCTACTGCTGCTCGTCAGCGCCTGCGGATTGAGAGCGCCGGCGCTGCCGGGACTGCCCGGCTCCGCCTCGAAGCCGGGGCAGGGGGGAGGGGTGACCGAGGCCATGGTGGGTTCGGTCGGCCACCTCAATCCACTCTTCGAAACCGAGGCCAACGACCGCGACCTCGACGCCCTCATCTATCAGGGTCTGGTGACCATCGATGCCGGCCAGCATCCGGTGCCGCTGCTGGCCAGCGGCTGGACCGAATCGGCCGACCATCTGCAGTACATATTCACGATCAGGAAGGGAGTGAAGTGGGCGGACGGGGTGCCCTTCACCGTCAAGGACGTGATGTTCACCTTCGGGGTGCTTCAAAACCCCGCCTACACGCAGGCGTCCGGACAGGATTGGAAACAGGTGACGATCAGCCAGCCGAGTCCAGCAGCGGTGGAGTTCACCCTCAAGGCTCCCCTGGCCTCCTTCCCCTTGGCGCTGCGCCAGGGAATCATTCCCGAGCACATCTTCTCGTCCGTCTCCATCGCCGCCATCGCCACGGACGTCCACAGCAACGGCGCCGCCTTTGGGACGGGCCCCTTCAAGGTCGAGTCCATCGCCGCCCACGGTCAGGTCGTTCGTCTGGTGCGCAACCGCAACGCCCAGAAGCCACCACACCTGGGTAGCTTCACCTTCCACGGCTACCCGAGCTGGGCGGACGCGGTCTCGGCGGTCTCTCGGGGCGACGCTGACGCGGTCGGAGCGCTGGCGCCGCCCCAGCTTTCGAGCCTGGTCGGACGCCCTGACCTGAGCACCTACAACCGGGGCAGCTTCAGCTTCGCCGTCGTCCTCTTCAACCTGGCGCCAGGCCACGCCGGGGTGCTCGGCGATGTGGCGGTGCGGAGCGCGATTAACAAGTCGATTGATCGCGACGCCATCATCAAGGAGGTGCTGGCCGGGCGCGCCCTGGCGGCTCCCGGCCCCATCCCGCCCAGCGATTGGGCCTACAGCGTCGCCTCGGCCAAGGTCAATTCCTACAATCCGACCGGGGCCAAGCAAGATCTTGTGGCGGCGGGTTGGACTCCTGACCCCACCACCTCCTGGCTGACCAAATCCGGCCAGATCCTCTCTCTTAACCTGGTCACCGCCGACGGCTATCCCTATCTTCAGGTGGCCAATGCGCTGGCCGGGCAGCTCAAGAAGGTTGGAGTGAAGGTCGACGTCCAGACGGTGGCCGCCTCAGACCTGGTCAGCCGTTACCTGGAAACCAATCAATACCAGATGGCCTTGGCCGCGTTCGACAACGGCCCCGACCCTGACCAATACGGGCTCTGGCATTCCGGGGCCCCTCCCGGCAGCCTCAATTTCGCAAGCTCACTCATCGCCAAGCAGGACCTGATCGACAAGGATCTGGAGGATGGTCGTGCGGCGAGCTGGAACGACCGCTCCCGTCGGGCTGCGATTTACGCCGACTTCCAGACCTTGATCGGTCAGGCGGTCCCGGCCATTTTTCTCTACGAGCCGCGCTACACCTACGTGGTTTCGAGGCGCGTCAAGGGCGTCCGCATCGACCCTGCCATCGATCCACCGGAACGCTTTGCCCACATCAGCGACTGGTACGTCAACTCCGCCTGAGCCCTGACCGGGTGGGGATGGGTACTCTATCGCAATGGGCCGAACCTGTCTCTCGCGAACGGGGGGCGGGGTTGGACCTTGGGCTTAAGGGCCTTGGCAACCGGGTGAACAAGTCCAGTCGGGGACTCGGCCGAGCCTGGATTGGGTGGCTTGGGGCCGACCGCAAGGGCGGTCGGGCGGCCCGGGCACCGCAGGCGGCCGAAGGCCCAAGTCTGGGCGCCGATGGGCGTGGGGGCGCTCGCTAGGGTGGCCATCCGGCTGGCGCGGCGGATGCAGCGTCTTGGAACCGAGGGGGCATTCGAGGTGCTGGCCCGGGCTCGAGGGCTGGAGGCGGAGGGGCGGAAGATCCTCCATCTGGAGATCGGCGAGCCCGATTTTCCGACCCCTGACAACATCAGCGAGGTGGCCATCGAGGCGATTCGCTCCGGCGCCACCCACTACACGCCGGCGGCCGGACTGCTGGCCGCACGGGAGGCGGTGGCGCGCTCGGTCGGCCAGCGGCAGGGCCGGGAGGTGGCAACCGATGAGGTGGTCTTGACTCCGGGCTCCAAGTTTGTGGTCCTCTATGCCCTCATGGCGGTGCTCGAGCCGGGCGACGAGGTGATCGTTCCCGACCCCGGCTATCCGGCCTACGCGAGCCAGGTGAGCTTCCTCGGCGGGCGGCCGGTGCCGGTGCGGTTGCGGGAGGAAGATGGCTTTCGCCTCGACCTCGAGCAGTTGGCCGCTTTGATCGGACCGCGTACCCGCGCGCTGGTGCTGAACAGCCCCCACAACCCCACCGGGGGCGTGCTCACGGGCCCCGACCTGGAGACGATTGCGGCACTGGCCATGGAGCACGATCTGATCGTGATCACGGACGAGATCTACTCCCATCTGCTCTACGAGGGACGGCATCGGTCGATCATGTCGGTGCCGGGTATGGCGGAGCGGACGGTCTTGATGGACGGGCTCTCGAAGACCTACGCCATGTGCGGCTGGCGGCTGGGCTACGCGGTCGCCCCGACCGTGCTCGCCGAGCAGATTGAGCGCCTCATGATCAACACCGCCTCCTGCGCCGCCACCTTCACCCAGATCGCGGCCATCGAAGCGCTCGGCACCGAGAGCTCAGCCCTGGCGGTGGAGCGCATGGTGGCCGCCTTCCGCGCCCGGCGGGCGCTGATGGTGGAGGGCCTCAACGCCATGCCCGGAGTGCGCTGCGCCAATCCCGCCGGCGCCTTCTACGTTTTTCCCAACATCGAAGCCACCGGTCGAGACGAGCGGGATCTGGCCGAGGAACTGCTCGTCGAGGCGGGCGTTGCGGTCCTGCCCGGAACCGCCTTCGGCGGAGCCGGCAAGGGCTTCCTGCGGCTGGCCTACACGCAGAGGGAGGAGGATCTGAAGCTGGCCCTGGAACGCATGGGTAACCACCTGGCGAGCCGGCGCTGAGGCTGCTCCGGGCCCGGGTTGACCACCCAAGCGACCAGCCCTGAACGCGGTAGACTAGTCGGCGGTCGGCGGAGCAGCCGACAGACCAGCCCAGAGTAGAAGAGCGGAGATGAGATGAGCGAGAGCTTTCCCTCCCCAGCACGAACGCGCGCGCTGGCCGAGGAATATCGGCTGATTCCGGTGTACCGGGATCTGCCTGCCGATCTGCAGACGCCGGTGCGCGCTTTTTCGCTCCTCTGTCCGGCCGATCAGCCCGGATTCCTCCTCGAGAGTGTCGTCGGCGGCGATCGCCTGGGCCGCCACTCATTCATCAGCCACCGCGCCCAGGTCCTGGAGTTGGGAGACGGGGACCCACTCATCGAATTGCGCAAACTGGCGGCTGAAGGTCCGGCGCCGATGCCCGACCTACCACCCTTTCTGGGTGGTGCGGTGGGCTATCTGGGCTACGAGACGGCATCCTTCTTCGAGCGCATCCCGCGTTCGCCCGGGGCTGGCCCGGCGCTGCCCGGGGCGTCCTTTCTGCGTGTCGAGAGCCTGGTCGTCTTCGACCACGTGACCCAGCGCCTGCGTCTGATCACCATCCACCGTCCGGAGCGGGAGGATTACGCGGCGGCGCTCGGCCGTCTGGACGAGATGGAAGAGCGCCTGGGGGGTGAGCTGCCGCCGTCTCCGCCGCGGCCCGCCGGAGACGGATCGGAATGGACGAGCAATGTCGGCCAGGACCGATACGAGGCGATGGTAGGTCTGGCCAAGGAGCACATTCAGGCCGGCGATGCGTTCCAGGTTGTGCTCTCGCAGCGCTTCAGTAAGCGCCTGGCGGCGCGCCCCTTCGACGTTTACCGGGCCCTGCGCGGGATCAACCCCTCGCCTTACATGTATCACCTCCACCTGGGGCAGGGCAGATACGTGGTGGGCAGCTCGCCGGAACTCCTGGTCCAGGTCGAAGGGGGACGGGTCCAGGTCCGGCCGCTGGCCGGAACTCGAGCCCGGGGCCGCAGTCCCGAGGAGGACCTGGCCCAGGAGCGGGAGTTGCTTCAGGACCAGAAGGAGCGCGCCGAGCACGTGATGCTGGTCGACCTCGGTCGCAACGACGTGGGGCGCGTCAGCGCGGCCGGATCGGTCCGCGTCGACCGGCTCATGGAGGTCGAGCGCTATTCGCACGTGATGCACATTTCCTCCTCGGTCAGCGGCCAGCTGGCCCCCGGCAAGGATTCGCTCGACGCCCTCCGCGCCGCCTTTCCCGCGGGTACGGTTTCGGGCGCGCCCAAGATTCGAGCCATGGAGTTGATCGCCGAACTGGAGCCGCAAGAGCGGGGGCCCTACGCGGGGACGCTGGGCTATATCGGCTTTGGGGGCAACCTGGACATGGCCATAACGCTCCGAACGGTGGTCATCGCGGACGGCGTGGCCTACGTTCAGGCGGGTGCCGGAGTGGTGGCCGATTCGGTCGCCCGGCGGGAGTTCGAAGAGACCCTGGCCAAGGCGGGGGCGATGTTTGCGGCCATCGAGCGCGCTGAGGCCAGGCCATGAGGCGGAGGGTGGCGGTGATCGACAATTACGACTCCTTCACCTACAACCTGGTGCAGTACCTGATGGAATTGGGGGCGGACCCGCGCGTCTACCGCAACGATGAGGTGGAGATCTCCACCTTGAGCCGATTCGAAGCCCTCGTAATCTCGCCCGGCCCCGGCACCCCCAGCTGCGCCGGTATATCCATCCGGGCAATTCAGGAACTGACCGGGCGCCTGCCGGTGCTGGGTGTGTGCCTGGGACACCAGGCCATCGGAGAAGCATTTGGCGGGCGGGTGGTTCGGCATCCACCGGTGCACGGCAAGACGGCTTCGATCGAGCACGATGGGGGGCCGCCCTACCAGGGCCTGCCGAGTCCGTTTGAGGCCACTCGCTACCATTCACTGGTGGTAGAGCGGAAGAGCCTGCCCGCCCCGCTCGAGATTTCCGCCTGGAGCGCCGACGGACTCGTGATGGGATTGCGACATCGCTCGGCACCGACCTTCGGGGTGCAGTTTCATCCCGAATCGATCCTCACCCCCGAGGGACGCCGCCTGCTCGCCAATTTTCTCGAGACCGAGACGTGATCGAATACCTGCAGAAACTGAGCCGGCGGCAGGACCTCGACGAGGAGGAGGCGGCCGCCGCCATGGCCCTGATCATGCGCGACGAGGCGACCCCGATCCAGGTAGCCGGCTTCCTCGCCGCCCTGCGCGTCAAGGGCGAAACCGCGGCCGAGGTTGCGGGGATGGCCCGTACCGGCCGCGCGGCGGCGACGCCCATCGTCATCTCCCACCCCGAGGATGCGCTCGATACCTGCGGCACCGGTGGCGACGGGTCCCACTCCTTCAACATCTCCACCCTGGCGGCCATCGTCGCCGCGGGCTGTGGGCTTCGGGTCGCCAAGCACGGCAATCGGGCCGCGTCCTCATCTTCGGGCAGTGCCGACGTTCTGGAAGCTCTGGGAGTCGCGATCGACCCGACGCCAGAACGCACCGCCTGCCTAGTCGACGAGGTCGGGATCGGTTTCCTCTTCGCCCCCCTCTACCACCCGTCCTTCCGATTCGCCGGAGTGCCGCGCCGGGAACTGGGCATCCGCACCGTTTTCAACCTCCTCGGTCCGCTCTGCAATCCGGCCCACGTGGGCCGGCAGTCACTGGGGGTGGCCGACCCCACCCTGGCGCCGCTCATGGCGGAGGTGCTGGAGCGGCTGGGATTGGTGCGCGCACTGGTCTTTTGTTCGGAGGGCCTGGACGAGCTCGGGCTGGATGGCGAGTCGCTGGTCATCGAGCTGGGATCGGGCGGGCGCCATGAGTACAGCATTCGCGCCTCGGAGTTGGGTCTCAGCCGGGCCGGTGCGACCGCGCTCCGCGGAGGTACGCCGGCCGATAACGCCGCCATCGCCCTCGAGGTGCTGGGCGGAGCGCTGGGGCCGCGCCGCGATGTGGTCTGCCTCAACGCCGCCGCCGCGCTCATCGCAGGCGGTCTGGCCCACGATTTCCCGGAAGGAGTGGGGCTCGCCCGGGAGGCCCTCGACAGCGGGTCCGCGGCCGCCCGGCTGGCCCGCTGGATCGAGGCGTCGAATGGGGAGGGAGCGGCTTGAAGATCATGCCCGGACTGCTGCGGCGCCTCTACGAGGAGTCGGAGGCGGAATCGCAGTTGCGTCAGATCGAGACTCCGATGCACTCGCTTGAGGCCCAACTGGAGGGACTGCCGGCGGTCCACAAATTGAGCTCGGCGCTGCGCCGGGACCGACTTCAGGTGATCGCGGAGATGAAGCGCAAGACCCCGAGCATGGGCGTCCTCAGCGCTGCCTACGCGCCCGCCGAGCTGGCGACGACCTACCAGGCGGCGGGTGCCGCGGCCATCTCCGTTCTCTGCCAGGGGGCAAGTTTTGGGGGCTCCCCCGACCACCTGGTGCGGGCGCGCCAGGCGGCGCCCCGGCTCCCCATCATGCGCAAGGACTTCATCAGCCAGGAGTTCCAGATCGTCGAGGCCCGGGTGCTGGGAGCCGACGCCGTCCTCCTCATCTGTGCCGGGCTCACCGCAGCCAGATTGCGCCAGCTCTGGCAGCTGGCGACCGACCTGGGTTTGGAGGCGCTGGTCGAGGTTCACGAAGCGGGCGAGGTCCAGGTCGCGCTGGAATGCGGCGCCCGCATGATCGGAGTCAACCACCGCGACCTGGACACCTTCGCCATCGACACCGGGCTGACCGAGCGCCTCCGTCCACTGATTCCAGCGGAGGTCATCCTGGTCGCCGAGAGCGCCATCCACAATCAGGCCGACGCGCTCCGGATGCGGGCGTCGGGCGCCGACGCGGTCCTGGTCGGCGAGGCTCTGATGCGGGCCGCCGACGCCGGCCGGGTGGTGGAGGAGCTCAGCGTATGACCAGGGTCAAGATCTGTGGCGTGACCTCCGCCGCCGATGCCCAGGCTGCGGCAGAGGCCGGTGCCGACCTGATCGGGATTCACTTCTGCTCCAGTCGGCGCCGGATCAGCCTGGACGAAGCCGAGCGCGTGGTTCAGGCCCTGGGCGATGAGCCCCGGCCTCAGCTGGTGGGGGTCTTCCTCGACGCCAGCGAAGAGGAGGTGGCTGCAGTTTGCGAGCGCGTCTCGCTGGACGCCGTCCAGCTGCACGGATCCGAAGCCCCCGGCTTTCGCGCCCCGGTGCCGGTCCTCAAGGCGCTCAAAGTGCGGGCGGGGATGGTCCCCGATGGGGCGGGCTGGCCCGACCCGATCCTGCTCGATGCCTGGTCTGCGGATGGGCGGGGGGGGAGCGGGCAGGCCTGGGATTGGACCCTGGCGGCCGAGTTGTCGCGGTCGCGCAGGATCTTCCTTGCCGGCGGTTTGACGGCCGCGAACGTGGGCCGGTTGGTGGCCCAGGTGGCTCCCTGGGGAGTCGACGTCTCGAGCGGCGTGGAGAGCGAGGAGGGGCGCAAGGATTCAGAGCTCATGCGGGACTTCGTGGGCGCGGTGAGGAGGGGTGAGGGTGGGCGCTGATTTCGCACCCGGGCGTTTTGGGCCATACGGTGGCCGCTACGTACCGGAGACGCTGGTCTCGGCCCTGGACGAACTCGAAGAGGCCTGGAGCCAGGCCTCTTCCGACCCCGCCTTCGCCGCCGAGCTGGCCCTCCAGCAGCGTGATTTCGTGGGCCGGCCGACCCCCCTCTATCGGGCCTCGCGGCTGACCGAACACCACCGAGGCGCGACCATCTTCCTCAAGCGCGAGGACCTCTGTCACACCGGGGCGCACAAGCTCAACAACGCCCTCGGCCAGGCTCTGCTGGCGCTTCGAATGGGCAAGCGCCGAATCATCGCCGAGACCGGGGCCGGCCAGCACGGTGTGGCTGCCGCCACCGTCTGCGCTCGCTTCGGACTCGAGTGCATCGTCTACATGGGCCAGGAGGACATGCGCCGCCAGGCCCTCAACGTGCGTCGCATGAAGCTGCTGGGGGCCGAGGTGCGGGCGGTCACGAGTGGCACGGCGACGCTGAAGGATGCCACCTCAGAGGCGATTCGGGATTGGGTCACGAACGTGCGCGAGACCCACTACATCATCGGCTCCGCGGTCGGACCGCATCCGTATCCCGGGCTGGTCAAGGAATTGCAGAGGGTGATCGGCGTCGAAGCGCGAGCGCAGATGCTCTCGACGACCGGGCGGCTGCCCGAGGTGGTGGTCGCCTGCGTGGGCGGGGGATCGAACGCGATCGGCATCTTCAGCGCCTTCGTGGCCGACGCCGAGGTCCGCCTGGTCGGGGTCGAAGCGGCCGGGCGAGGCCTCTCCAGCGGCCTGCACGCGGCCTCCCTGAGCGCGGGCCGGCCGGGCGTTCTGCACGGTTCGTTCTCCTACCTTCTCCAGGACGGCGACGGCCAGGTCCTGTCCACCCACTCGGTTTCGGCAGGACTCGACTATCCAGGGGTTGGCCCGGAACACTCCTACCTGCGCGACTCCGAGCGAGCCGAGTACGTGAACGCGGATGACGCCGAGGCGGTGGCGGCGTTCAAGCTCTGCACTCAGTTGGAGGGCATCATGCCGGCCCTGGAATCCTCACACGCCCTCCACCAGGCGGGCGTCGAGGCCGCCCGAATGGAGGCCGACGCGGCGGTGCTGGTCTGCCTCTCGGGGCGCGGGGACAAGGACATGGATTCGGTGGAGGCCTTCGATGCCGGGGCCTGAATCGAGGTTGGAGAGCGCCCTCCAAGGCGGCGAGGGGGTCAGGCTGATCCCCTACCTGATGGCCGGATATCCGAGCCCGGCGGCGTCGGTGGAGCTGGGATTGGACTTTGCCGCGGCGGGGGCGGCGGCGATCGAGGTGGGGGTTCCATTTTCAGATCCGCTCGCCGACGGGCCGGTCATCCAAGAGGTTGGTCAGGCGGCCCTGAATGGCGGCATGACCTTGGAGGGCGCCCTGGAAATCGCGCACGAGATCGCCGCCAGCGGGGTGCCGGTGGTGGTGATGACCTACGTCAATCCGGTCCTGGCTCTGGGGGCGGGGCGCTTTGCCCGGCAGGCGGCGCGCGCCGGCGTGGCCGGAGTGATCGTGCCCGACCTACCCATCGATGAGGCGGGGCCGATCGCACGATGCTGCCGCGAGCAGCTGCTCGACACCGTGTTCCTGGTCGCGCCCACCACCGGGGAGGCGCGCACCGCGCAGATCGTGGCGCAGTCGCGGGGATTTGTCTATTGTGTGACCCTGACCGGGGTCACCGGCGGTCGGGCCGAGCTCGCTCCAGACCTGGAGGCCCTCCTGGAGCGGGTGCGCCGCCACAGCTCGATCCCGATCGCGGCCGGATTCGGTATCAGCCGCCCCGAACACGTGCGGCGGCTGCGCGGCCAAGCCGATGCCGCCGTGATCGGTTCCGCGCTGATGGAGCGCGTGATCCGCGGGGAGGATGCGGTGGGGGCGTTCCGGGATCTGGTGGAGGCGGGGCGTTGAATTGCGGCCCAGAGTTGAAGAGGGAGTTGAAACGAGTTGATCATCGTCATGTCGCACACCGCCACCGATTCGCAGTTGAGCGCGGTGGTTCAGAGGATTCAGGAGATCGGACTCCGGGCGGAGATCACGCACGGTGAGGACCGCGCGGTGGTAGCAGTGATCGGCGGCAACGCCTACGCCTATCGTGAGGCCTTCTCCCACCTGCCGGCGATCGACGAGATCGTCCAGATCTCCAAACCGTACAAGCTGGCCTCGCGCGAGTTTCAAGCTCAGGACACCGTTTTTCAATTAGCCGGGGCCGTCCTCGGCGGCCCTGAGACGGTGGTCATGGCCGGTCCCTGCTCTGTCGAGAGCGAGGAGATGGTGGTGGCCATCGCGCGGCACGTGCGCGACCAGGGGGCCCAGATGCTGCGCGGCGGCGCCTTCAAACCTCGAACCTCGCCCTACAGCTTCCAGGGCCTGGGCGAGGACGGTCTCAAGATGCTGGCCGTCGCCCGCGAGGAGACCGGACTCGGGGTGGTGACCGAGGTCGTCACGCCGGGAGACGTAGATCTGGTGGCCAGATATGCCGATATGCTGCAACTGGGCACCCGAAACATGCAGAACTATGCCCTCCTACTGGAGGCGGGGCGCTCGGGCAAGCCCATCCTCCTCAAGCGAGGGATGTCCTCGACGGTGGAGGAATGGCTCCTGGCGGCCGAGTATGTGATGAGCACCGGCAACCGCCAGGTGGCCCTCTGTGAGCGCGGCATCAGGACCTTTGAAGCCTCCACCCGGTTCACCCTCGACCTGAACTCGGTTGCCCTGGCGCGCGAACTCTCTCATCTGCCCGTGGTGGTCGATCCCTCTCAGGGTACGGGTCGCTGGTCGCTGGTTCGACCGATGGCCCTGGCGGCGGTGGTGGCGGGCGCCCAGGGACTCATCGTCGAGGTCCATCCAACGCCCGAGGAAGCCCTCTCGGACGGATCCCAGTCGCTTGACTTCGACGGCTTTGATCGCCTCATGGAGGGCCTTCGCAGTGTTCGCGAGGCCATGGTTGAGGCGGCGAAGCCCGACGTCGCTCCGACCAGCGCCTGACCGGCTGAGGCCCCGGGGGGGGAGAACGGCGGGGCGGGGAGGCTGGTGGGTACGGGGGAAAACGGTCAGCTGCGCCCGTGCACGGGGAGCGCGAGCTCCTCGCCGCTCGCCCCACCCAGCCCGATTCGCGAGTGGAGGCGGGCCAATCCGACGGGGGCCCACCAGGCCCGGTCGCCGAGCAGGCGCATCACCGCCGGAACCAAGATCAGGCGAACGATGGTGGCGTCGAGGGTGACCGCCAGGGCCAGGCCGATGCCGATCGACTTGATGATGACCACCTCGGCCAGCCCGAAGGCGAGAAATACGGTCACCATGATCGCGGCCGCCCCCGATATGAGTCGGCCCGATCGCTCCAGCCCCACCGCCACCGCGCGCCGGGCGTCGCCCTTGAGCCGGTATTCCTCCTGGATGCGGCTCACCAGCAGGACCTCATAGTCCATCGACATCCCGAACACGATGCTGAAGAGCAGGACCGGGACGGTGGGGTCGATGGACTGAGGCGAAAAGCCGAGCAGGCTCGAGAGGTGCCCATCCTGAAATATCCAGACCAGGGCTCCGAAGGAGGCGGCGATGGAGACCAGATTAAGGAGCACCGCCTTGAGCGGGAGCACCACCGACCCGGTCAGCAGGAACAGGACCAGGTAGGTCACGGCGACCACGAAGAGGACCGCCGCCGGCGTCCGCTGAATGATGAAGTTGATGACGTCGATGTCGCTGGCGGTGGGGCCGGTGACCAGAATTTGCGCGCCATTCAGGGGCGGGGCGGAGCGAATCTGGCGCAACAAGCGGCGGGCCTGATCGGAACTGGCCGGGTATGGGCTCTGGACTCTGAAGAGCATCAGGTGGGGACCGGTCCCGTCCGCCAGCGCGGAGCGCATCGGGGCTGGCAGCGCGGCCGGGTCGCCAGCGTAGAGGCGCTGGTAGGTGGAGAGCGGGATGGTGGGCGAGATCGAGACCGGGCTCATCACCGCTGTCACCCCGGACAAGCCCTTGAGCCGGCGGCCGAAATCGAATTCCGCGGCCACCGCCGCCGGCGCCAGCGGGCTGCCGTGGGGATGGTAGACGGCGACTTGAAAGGTGTTCTGATTCTGACTGGGAAAATCGGGCAGCTGATCGAAGGCGATCCGGACCGGAAGGTTGGGCGGGAGCTCGTCGGCGCTGCCGTTGGCCATGCGCAGGTGCAAGAAGGGCAGACCGGCGATGAGGAGCACGACCAGCGCGGGTCCGGCAAACAAGATGGGCCGGTTCATGATCCAGTTGGCCCAGCGGTGCCAGACGCCGTCTCCCGACCGCCGGCGCCGGGTGAGGCGCAAGGGGAGCCGGTTCACGTTGGGTCCCAGGATGCAGAGCATCGCGGGTAGGAAGGTGAGGCCGTAGAAGACGGCGATCGCGACCACGAATGCTCCCGCCACCCCCATCGCGGCCAGGAAGGTGCCCTGGTAGAAGAGCATCGCAGATAGCCCGATGGCGACGGTCAGCCCGCTGAAGGTGATGGCGCGCCCGGCCGTGGCCATGGTCGTGGCCGCCGCCGCCTCGACGCTGCTTCCCTCCCGCAACTCGTTGCGGAAGCGATCGACGATGAAGAGCGAATAGTCGATGGCCACCGCCAGGCCGATCAGCGTGACGATGTTGAGTGCGTACTGGGAAACGTCGGTGAATCGCGACAGCAGGAGGGTGGCGGCCGCCCCGCCCGCGATCGCCAGCGCACCCACGCCCAGCGGCAGGCTGGCCGCCACCACGCTGCCGAAAATGAGCACCAGCAAGACCAGCGCCGCCGGCAGGGTGATGGTCTCGGCCCGGCGCAGGTCGGACTCCAGGGTGACGTTGAAGGCCAGTTCAATCGGAACCTCCCCAGTTGCCTGGACCTGGAGTGTGTTGGAACGGACCAGTCGGCGGAGCTGCGGATAGTAGTGCTGAGAGGTCGCGCTGGGATCGCGCAGCGTGACCAGGGCCAGCGCGGAGTGGCCGTCCTTGGACACGAATTGAGCCTGCTCATCAGCCGGAACGCTGTAGGGGTCGGAGATTTTGGTGACGCGAGCATCCCTCTGCAAGGGGGCGAGGGCGGATTCCACCTCCTGCTGGAAGGCGGGGCTGACGGCGTCCAGCCGGTGGCTGCTAAAGAGCAGGATGAAGCTGCTGCCGGCTGGACCGGAGGTCGATTTGATTTCTCCGGCAATCAGATCTGCGGCTCGGGCGGCCTCCAGGTTGGAGCGGATAGGACTGCCGCTGGTCAGCACTCCCCCCTTCAGTAGACCCAGCCCGGAGAGGCCCAAAAGGACAATTGAGAGTCCCAGCACGGGCCAGCGGAAGCGATAGACAAGGCGTCCCCAGCCGCTCAGTCCCCGGCCACCGTTCATCGCGACACAACCTCACCGCAGGTCGGCTGGCTCGCGGGCAGATGCGAAATCCAGGGCGAGGGGACCACGATTGGTCCCATCGTCACCGGCTGGGCAGAGATCTCATGGGCTTTCGGTTGGCTTGGATGAGAAAGTGTACAAACCACCGTCGCTGGGCTGCGCCATCGACGCGCCCAGGATCAGCGAACATTAGGCACGTGATCGTGGGCATCGCCGGGCTGGGTCTGATGGGTGGTTCGCTGGCGCGCGCGTTGCGCCGGTCGAGGCCGGACCTGGATCTGATGGGGGTGGATTCGGATCCAGTCGTGCAGCGCTCGGCGGAAGCCCAGGGAGTGGTGCGCGGGGGCGATCTCAGGGATGCCGACCTGGTGGTGCTGGCCGTCCCCATCGCGGCGCTACCCGGTCTCCTGGCCACGTTGACCGACTTCCGGGGAGTGGTCACGGACCTGGCCTCGACCAAGGTCGAGGTCATGGACTGGGCCGCCGCAGCGGGCGTCGACCTGGTCGGTGGCCACCCCATGTGCGGCTCTGAACGGTCGGGTTTTGCCGCCTCCGACCCAGACCTGTTCCGCGGCTCACCCTGGTTGCTGACCAGGCCCGATCCGCTGGTGCTGGAGGTGATCGAGGCGGTGGGCGCCCACCCCGTGTTGATGAACCCGATCCGGCACGACCGCCTCGCCGCCGGCGCCAGCCACCTCGCCTACCTACTCTCGGTGAGTTATGTGCTCTCGCTGGCCGAGGGCGATGACTGGGAAGGGGTGACCCAGGTCGCCGGCAGCGGATTTCGGGACCTGAGTCGACTGGCGGCGGGGGATCCGCAACTCTACGCCGGGATCCTGCGCAGCAACCGAGTCGCCGTCCTGGACGCGCTCTCACGGATGGAGGCCACACTCGCCCGGCTGGGGGCGGATCTGGCCTCCGACGATCCCGGCCTGGTGGCCAGGCTGGCGGCGGCCAAGCGGGCCCGGGATGGATGGGCGGGGCATGCTGGCCAGGGTTAGCCCGCCCCGTCGACTGCGCGGCTCCCCGCGCCTGCCTGGGGACAAGTCGATTTCGCACCGAGCGCTGATCCTGAACGCCATCGCCGAAGGCCGAGCCACCCTCAGCGGCCTGTCCCGGGGCGCCGACGTGCTCTCCACCGCCAGCTGCCTCGGGGCGCTGGGCGTGGTGATCGAGGAGGGAGCGATCACGGGGGTCGGCCTTGATGGCCTGCAGCCTCCGACCCAGGCCCTCGATTGCGGCAATTCGGGCACCACCATGCGCCTTTTGGCGGGCCTCTTAGCGGGCCAGCGGTTTTCCTCGGAATTGATCGGGGACGAATCCCTCAGCCGCCGGCCCATGGACCGGGTCCTCGAGCCGCTTCGGCTGATGGGGGCCCGCCTCTCCCGTGATCCGCTTCGAGTCGGCGGGGGGGAGGGTTTGCAGGGGATCGAATTTCGGATGCCGGTGGCCTCCGCCCAGGTCAAGTCGGCGCTCTTGTTGGCCGGCCTCTACGCCCGCGGCGAGACCGCGGTGCGGGGGGGGGAGGGGACCCGCAACCACACCGAGCTGATGCTTCAGAAAATGGGCGCCACGGTCACCACCACCCCCTCGCGGGTGGCGGTGCTGGGGGGGCAGCAGCTGCGGGCCCTCGATGTCGACGTCCCCGGAGATTTGTCGGCGGCCGCCTTCTGGCTGGTGGCGGCCGCCATCCACCCCGACGCAGTGATCGAATTGCGGGCCGTCGGCACCAACCCGACGCGCTCGGGACTGCTGCCAATGCTGAGCCAGCTCGGGGCTCGCATCCAGATCATGCCGAGACCGGGGGCGGGCGTCGAACCGGTGGCGGACCTGGTTGCCGACTCCGGCCTCGGCTCCGAGCCGCTGAGGGTGGGTCCCCAACAGGCCGCGGGGCTGATCGATGAGCTGCCCGCGCTGGCCGTGCTGGCGGCGTGCCTGCCCGGGGTATCGCTGGTGACCGGCGCCTCCGAATTGAAAGTGAAGGAATCGGATCGGCTGGCGGCCATGGCCAGGGGCCTGGCGGCCATGGGGGCGGCGGTGGAAGAGCTCCCCGATGGCTGGAGGATCCAGGGCGGCCGTCCCCTGCACGGGGCCCGCGTCGACTCCCTGGGCGACCACCGAATCGCCATGGCCCTGGCCATCGCCGCCCTGGTGGCGGAAGGCAACACGGAGATCGAGCAGGCCGAGTGCGTGGAGATTTCCTATCCGGGATTCTGGAGTGACCTGGAGGGGGTGTGCTGCTAGCCGCCTGCTCGGTCGATCTGCCCGCCACCGTGCTCGAACTGCACGAACTGGAGGTATCGCCGCCCCGCGCCGACTTCGACCACGAGGTCCGGGCCGCGGAGCACCGGGTCCTGGATCACGCGATCCACTCCAACCCGGCCTGCGCGCGGCTCTGTCGAGAGTTCGCGGATGCTTCCGGTCCGCTGTCCTGCCGCAACCAGGATCTCCTGGCCAGGGTCGCTGCTGGCGATTCCATCCCGCGCCTCAATTCTCTCACCGACGTGTTCACCATCCTCTCGCTCGAATCCCAAATCCCGATTGGGCTCTACGACCTCGACAAACTCGTGGGCGGACTCGAGATACGCGTCGCCCAGCCCGACGAGTGGTTTGCGGGACAGGATCAAAACCCGATCCGACTACTGGGCGGACTGTGTGTCGCCGACGCCGTCGGACCCTGCGGGAACCTGGCCGACGACGCCCTCCGAACCGCCGTCACGGCGGACAGCGAGCGGGCGGCGTGTGTCTTCTTTCTGCCCTGCGCGCCGTCGCTGCTGAGCCGTAGTGCGGAATGGGTCGCGCGCTACGGACGCGGTTTGACGAGAGTGGTCCCATCCAACCCCTGAAGGGGGGTGGCGTTCCCCGCCGGGGGCGCGGACCGAGCCTTCCCCCTCGGTCGTCGGGCGGGAAGCGTTGAGCCGCCCGGGCCAGGAGCAGGTGCTCTGTGTCAGGCGCCAGGATCTCTTCCCTGACGGCGTCTGGCACGGATTCGTGGATCAGGGTCTGGAGCCCTACCAGCAGGCGATACGCGAGCGAAGCCTCTTTCGGCCTCGCGACGAGGTGGAGGAGGATGAGTCCTACCAGCAGATCATCCCCTTCCTGGTGTTTCGCTGCCGCGGCCGCTACTTCCTCACCCGTCGCCTCCGCGCCTCGACCGAGAGGCGCTTGCGCCAGCAGTATTCGATCGGGCTGGGCGGTCACATCAACGCCTCCGACGCCAGCGCCGGTGACCCGGTCGAGGAGGGTATCCGCCGCGAATGGGACGAGGAGGTCGACTACCGGGGGCAGTTCACGCGGCGCCTGGTGGGCCTCATCAACGATGATTCGTCCCCCGTCTCACGGGTGCATCTGGCCCTGGTCTACATCGTGGAGGGGGACAGTCCCGAAATTCTGATTCGGGAAACTCACAAGCTCTCGGGGGAATTGCTGACCCCGCACGAACTGCGCCTCCACTACCTGGCCATGGAGTCGTGGTCACAGATCGCCTACGACCACCTCATCGGCGGGCGCTTCTAGCACCGCCGCGCCGGGTGCCCGGTGGGAGCCGATCAGGTCCTGGGTGGCGCGGTGAACCCCATTGCCGCGTACATCGAGGCCAGCGTCGGAGCGGAGATCCCGCGCGCCTTCACTGCCCCCAGGGCGAGCAATCTCTCCAGTTCGGCGGGATCCTCCCGCACCCGTCGGAAGCGGTCCTGCAGGGGTGCCAACAGCGCCACCAGAGCCTCTGCCAGCGCTCCCTTGAAGGCCCCGTAACCGGCGTTGTGGTACTGCTCCTCGATTGCCTCCGGAGGCGAACCGGTGGCAACCGCCATCATCTCGATCAGGTTCGAGATCCCCGGCTTGTCGGCCTGGCGCTTCACTTCTCGACCGGGGTCGGTGACCGCACTTTTGATCTTGCGTCGGATCGCGTCCGGGGTATCGGCCAGAAGGATCTTTCCAGCCTCGCTCGAAGTTGAGGTGGACATCTTCTTCAGCGGTTCCTGCAGATCCATGATCCGGGCGCCGTGGCTGGGAAAGGTCGCCTGGGGCAGGGTGAAGGTGTCGCCGAAGCGTTGATTGAAACGTGCCGCGATGTCGCGTGCAAGCTCCACGTGCTGACGCTGATCGTCGCCCACCGGCACCTGGTCGGTCTGATAGAGAAGGATGTCGGCGGCCATCAGTACGGGGTAGGTGAACAGCCCTGCCGACACGAATTCGTGGCTCTTCGACTTGTCTTTGAACTGGGTCATGCGTCGCATCTCGCCCATGCTGGCGATGGAGGAGAGGAGCCACGCGGCCTGGGGGTGGTCGGGGTTGTGACTCTGCAGAAAAATGGTCGATCGAACCGGATCGAGACCGGATGCGAAGAGCAGCGCGGCCAGATCCAGGCTGGACTCGCGCAGTTCTTCGGGTCGATAGGGGACCGTGATGGAGTGCATGTCAACCACGCAAAAGCAGCAGTCGCCCAGCTCTTGGAATTGGAGGTACTGGCGAAACCCCCCGGCGTAGTTGCCAAACGTCTTCTGACCGGTGGGTTGGATGCCGCTGAAAATGCGCATGGCCTCCGATTATCCACGGGCGCTGGGGCCGGGGCCGCGCAGGGCCGGCCTCAGGAGTGATTCAGCGGCACTCCCTGGGTATTGGTCGTGATCTCGGTCAGCTGGGTGGCCACCGGCGCGCCGTCGCCCGGGTAGACATCGACCGGGGTGCCGACATTGGCCCAGTGGAAAATCCACCCGGCCACCGAAAGGGGCACGTGCACGCAGCCGTGGCTCTCGGTGCTCCGGTTGTACTGGGAGCCGGGACCAAGCAGGTAGTTCGGCTCCCAGGAAGCGTCGTGGAAGGATTCGCCGGTGTTGGTGAAGAACGAAGAGAACTGGACGCGCGTGTTGGGATACCAAAGGGGCGACCCCTTCGGCCAGGGTGACACGAAGGTCCAGGGGCTGGATTTGACCAGGATCTTCATGGCGCCGAAGTCGGTGCCCACATCCGTCACCCCGCGCACGCCCGTGGTCACCGCCGAATCCATCACCACGGCTCCGTTCTGGTAGGCCCAGACGTGCTGGGCGGCGAATGACACGACCAGATGCTGGGGGCCCAGATTCTGCAGCAGCAACTGCTGGATGAGCGCGCTGTAGTAGCCCATGGCGGCGGCGCCCTTGGCCGCCGTGTTGAGGTCGCTGGAAGCCAGGTCGCTGTCGTAGGACTCCATCTCATCGTATATCTGCATCATCTGCGCGATCTTCGGAAAGCGGCCCGGCTCCGCCTCATAGGCGGCGATGGTGGCGGAGTTCCGACCTCCGGCTCGGGCCTGCTGACCGGCGCTGGTGATCGCACTGAGGTTGCCCGCGGCCTGGGCCAGGAGGGTGCTCGCGGCCTGCTGGATGGCCGTGTTGGCGGCGGTTTGGGCGGCCATTACCGAGCTGTACTGGGTTTTCAGGGTCGCGGCCTTGGCCACCACCATCTGAATCGCGTCCGGGGTTGAGGCGGCGGCTCGTTCTGCTCGGAGGGCGGTCAACTGGGTCTGGAGGGGAGTCAGTAGTTCGGCCGGAACACCCGCTTGCTGGGCCGCCGACTGCTGTAAGGTCAACCCGCTGAGGGCGCTGTCGGCGGTCGCGAGGGCGGCCTGCAACTGGGCCGCATCGGCCGCCTGAAGATTGCGTTCAACCGCCGCCGCCTGGGCCGCCAGGTTGCTGCTGGGCAGCAGTTGGCGCCAGAGCGGAGTGGTCGACAGCTGGTCGATCTGGCGTCGGGCGGTGGTCAGCTGTGCACTTGAGTAACCAGACTGGGAGGATCGGTCGAGCTCGGCTTGGATCTGACTTACCGTGGCCTGATAAGCCTGGGTCCGGCTTCTCCAGGCCGCATAGTCATAGGCTGCGGCGGCCACCAGAAGGACGATCAGTAGCAGGGAACCCAGGGCAAGAAGGCGCCGCCTCATCCTGTGGAAAGGGTAACTCGCCGGGAGTGGGGCCGACCCGGTTGGGGGCGCGCTGTCGCTCAAGACACCCTCCCGTGATTTTTCATTGGCTTCCCATCGGAGTTAACGGAAGCAGGTCGCCGAAGGGAACGGATTGGGCCGAAAGTCCCGGAGCGGCCACCCCCAACTCAGTGGACACGGTCGCGAGCAGTGAATAGTGGGTGTAGTAGCGAGCGCTCAAATGGGCCAGCAGGTGGGGGGCGACGACCAGGCATGGGACCCGGTTGTCGGTGGCCGAATCGGACTCGTCCCAGGTTATGAAGAGGACCCCATCCCGCTGCCACGCGGAGGAGGCCAGGATCTCGGGCACCAAACGGGAGAGGAAAGCATCGGCCGTGGCGGTGGAGCAGTCGTGCCCGTCATGGCACAGATTGGGCGAGATCCAGACGAAGCGGTGCGGACTGGCGCCTCCCAGATCGGAGGCCAGGTCGTCAAGGGGCCGCACGTTGGCGCTGCAGCCGCCCTGGTAGTAGGCGAAGGGGTTGTGCTTCAGGGCGTAGGGAGGAGGGCTGTCGTGGCAGCCCCTGGTCATGCTCTCCATGTACGCTGCCCAGCTGACGTGGGCTTGGGTCAGCTCGCCCCCCAAACCTGCCGTCGCCAGTTGGTGGAAGCCGTCATCTCGGATTCCAGCCGTTGTCCCGCCGGTCAGCGCCAGGTAGTTGGGCAGGCTGGGATGGGCGACGGCGTGGTAGTTGGTGGCGAGGGCGAATCGACGCGCCAACGCGGCGGTGTAGGCGCCCCCCAACGCCTCCTGGTAGGAGCGGTTCTCCATCACGATCACGAACACCGATCCGATTCCGTTGGAAGGTGATGCAGACGTCGCCGGCTTGGGACTGGGGGCGGGGGAGGCGGGCTGGGTTGGGGCCCGGGTGGCGGCGCTGCGGGGCGGCGTGACCGGCAGGCAGGCGCACAGGGCGAGCAGCGAAATGGCGAATGAGATGGCCAGGCGGAGGCGCGGGCGGCGGCGCGGCATGCCCAATGCTAGCCGCGGGTACACTTTTGGATCATGCCCCGCCCCCTGGGCCTGCGCTGCAGGGAATGCGGCGCCGAGTACGAGCTACGAGCGACGCACGTCTGCGAAATCTGCTTCGGTCCTCTCGACGTCGCCTACGACTATGACGCCATTCGGCGCGTGATAACACGCGCTCGGGTGGAGGCGGGGCCCCCATCCATGTGGCGGTGGCGCGATCTGCTGCCGATCGAGGAGGACGCTCAGGTGGTGACCTTGGGCGAGGGTATGACACCCCTGATCAAGGCCGAGCGGCTGGGGGCCGAGCTCGGACTGTCCAACCTCTGGATCAAGAACGACACCATGAATCCCACCAACTCCTTCAAGGACCGGGTCGTCTCGGTGGCGGTGAGCTGGGCCCGAGCCCACGGCTACGAGACGATGGCCTGCGCCTCGACCGGCAACCTGGCCAACTCGGTGGCCGCCTACGCCGCCCACGCCGGCCTGGACAGCTACGTCTTCATGCCCGACGACATCGAAACCAGCAAGGTGGTGGCGACCTCGGTGTTCGAGCCCCACGTGGTCGCCGTGCACGGCAACTACGACGAGGTGAACCGGCTCTGCAGCCAGCTCGCGGACGACCTCCCCTGGGCCTTCTGCAACATCAATGTCCGACCCTTCTACGCCGAGGGATCGAAGACGCTCACGTTTGAGACGGCCGAGCAGCTGGGCTGGCGACTGCCGGACGAGATCGTCATACCGGTTGGATCGGGCTGCCAGTTCGTGCGCCATCGGCGGGCGGCGGGGGAGTTGTTGGACCTGGGCTTGGTGGAAGGCCGACTGCCCCGCTTCACCGGCGCCCAGGCTTTGGGTTGCGCCCCCGTATACCAGGCCTGGCGGCGCGGCGACGATCGCGTGCCGCCGGTGCGCCCGGATACCATCGCCCGTTCGATAGCCATCGGCAACCCGTCGGACGGAATCTACGTGATGCGGATCGCGCAGGAAACCGGCGGCGTCCTGGAGGCGGTGACGGAGGAGGAGATCGTCGATGCGATCCGGCTCTTGGCGCGAACCGAGGGCATCTTCGCGGAAACCGCGGCCGGGGTCACCATCGGCGTGCTGGTCAAGCTGGCCCGGGCCGGACGCTGGCGCGGCGATGAGACAATAGTCGCCTACGTGACCGGGCACGGACTGAAGACGGCCGAGGTGGTGGGGAGACCAGTCCGCGCGCGGGCCGAAATAGATCCGACCCTGCGCTCGTTTCGAGAGGGGGTCCTGTCCCAGCCGTGAGCCGGAATCCCCGTCATGTTTAGAGTCGATCAGTAGTTAGGAGTTCGAAGAATTGTCTCAATTTCGTATTCCCGGTCCCCTTCGTTCCCTCAGCGGCGGCGCCTCGACGGTTGACGTCGATGCCCCCGACCTGCTCTCCGCGATCGACCAGCTGGACAGCAAGCACCCCGGCTTCCGCGGCCGACTGCTCGATGATTCCAACTCGCTCCGGCAGTTCGTGAACATCTTTCTCAATGACGAGGACGTGCGCTTGGGTGAGGGTCTCAATTCCAAGCTCGGGGCAGAGGACGAGATCGCCATCGTGCCCGCCGTCGCCGGAGGGCGCTAACCGCCGGGTGGTGGATGATGGCACGTAGGCGGCTGCGGCTCGTGTTTGGGCCCGGACTGGTTACCGAACCCGTCATCTGGAGGCTGGGCCGCGAATTCGAGATCACCACCAACGTGCGTCGGGCCGAGGTGAGCCGGGACTCGGGCTGGGTCCTGCTCGAACTGACCGGTGAGCCCGAGGTGCTGGACGATGGGATTTCGTTCCTAACCTCCCTGGGCGTGGCGGTCGAGCCGGCGGAGGGAGACATGGTAGACAAGTGATAGGGCCCCATAGAGCCGGGTGGCGCTCGGATTGAGGGTCGCCGTCGCACTTTCCGGTGGGGTCGACTCGTCGGTCGCTGCCGCCCTGCTCCAAGACCAAGGCCACGAGGTGGTGGGGATCACACTTCAGCAGTGGCCGCGGGGCGATTCCGAGTCGGCCCTCCGCCACGGTGGCTGCTGCTCCCTCTCGGCGGTCGAGGACGCGCGCCGGGTGGCGGGCGTCCTCGGTATCCCCTATTTCGTATGGAATCTGGAGCGTGAGTTCGGAGAGCGGGTCATCGAACCGTTTCACCGCGGCTACCGGGAGGGCCGCACGCCCAACCCCTGCCTTCGCTGCAACGCCTTCGTGCGCTTCGATCTGATGCTGAATCGGGTGCTCGATCTGGGATTTGAAGCGCTGGCCACGGGCCATTACGCACGAATCTTGGGTGCCGGTGACGCAATCGAACTGCACTCCGGCCTCGATCCCCAAAAAGACCAGTCCTACATGCTCTACCACCTCGACCAGGCTCGCCTGGCACACATCGTCTTCCCCCTCGGGGCGTTGACCAAGCCGCGCGTGCGTGAGATCGCGGCCGAACACCGCCTGCCCGTGGCGACCAAGGCTGAGAGCATGGAAATCTGCTTTGTGCCATTGGGCCAGACCTCGCAATACCTGGCCCGCCAGGTCGGTTCTGGGGTCGGCGCGGTGGTCGATGGCGACGGAAACCTGCTCGGACAACATCGTGGCACCTCGCTCTACACGGTCGGTCAGCGAGGCGGCTTTGGCAGCCTCATCGTGCCCGGTCCCTGGTATGTGCTCAGCATCGACGCCCCGGCCAATCGGCTGGTGGTGGGGAGGCGCGAGGAACTGGACCGAACCACCGTCAGGCTTGACGACATGAGCTGGATCGCAGGCCGCGAGCCGACCTCGGCGCTCGCCTGCGAAGCCCGGCTGCGCTACCACGCCACGCCCATCGTCGCCCGCTACTGGCGCGGAGAACTGGAGCTGAGCCAGCCTTTCGCCGGACCCGCCCCGGGGCAGGCGGCGGTCCTCTACCAGGACACCAGGGTGCTGGGCGGGGGCATCATCACCGCCTCCCCGCCGGCCTAGGCTCACAGGCCTCGCAGCTATGAGTGCTCGACCGCCGGCGACTCGGACAACCTCCCCATTTTCAAGGAGGTTCTGCTCCTATTAGGAGGCGGGCCGGGGGCGGGGTTCCGAACGCCCCGCCATCTTGTTGGCAGCCTGTATCCTTCTTCTCGCCAAGTCCTGCGGCCGGTCCTTAGTTCCGGCCGGGTCATACTGACGGAGCCAGATTGGACTCTTCTACCCCGTTTCCCCTCCCCTTCTGGGCGCCGGAGCCAGGATCCTGAGCGCGATCCTCTTGGCGGCCTCCACCGCGTCGGTGGCCTCAGCCGCCCGCGCCGGTGGCTTCAATCCGGTCGCCGCCCTGCCTTGGGCGGTCCCGTCGCTATTGATGATCCCGATCGTCGGCTTCGTCCTCCTGCTGGCCGGCGTGCGCACCCGACGGTCGGCATCGACATTGGTCTTGGTGACCATTCTCCTAACCCTGGCCGTGACAGTTTTCGTGGCCGTGGTTCGACATCAGAAGTCGGCTCCCTACCTCTCTGGATACCCCTGGATAGTCAGCCCGGTCGCTCTTTCCGGCGCCACCCAGTTTCAAAACTTCACCGTGACCATGGCCATCGGCGTTGATCACGCCGTCTTGGCCTTCATCGCCGCCGGCCTGCTGGTGCTGGCGTTCGCGCTCTGGTGGCACCGCGGTCAGGGCCGCTCCGAACAGGGTCCAATCCGCTTCCAGGTTGCCGCCGCACTGCTTTTGGCCGCGGCCGTGGGCGTCTTCGTCTCCACCGATCTGGTCGAGATTTTCGCCTTCTGGAGCCTGGCCGGAGTCGCCACCTATCTGCTCCTGGCTCATCGTTGGGGAACCGATGCGGCCGCCGCCAGCTCGCGGGTGGCCCTCTCCCTGCCCCTGCTGGGCGACCTGAGCCTGCTCGCGGGAATCGCCGTCATCTACTCCCGCTACGGGACTCTCTCCCTCGGCCAGCTGGACGGGGTCCTGCATTCGACGGCTGGGGCGGGCCTCAAGTCCCTCACCACGGCCGCCATCCTGATCGGGCTGGCGGTGGTGGTGCGAGCGGCGGTCTGGCCGTTTCACGCCTGGCAGACGGGGACCCTGGGCGCGCCTCCGGCGGCGATCGTGATGGTGGTGGGCATGTGGCCGCTGCTGGCGGGTTCGGTGCTCATCCGCGCCTTGCCCATCATCAACGGAGCCGGTCCCCAAGCTCGCACCGCCATCGCCGTTGCGCTCGGCGTGGGGGTGCTGGGCTCGACCCTCTACGCCCTGGTCAGCGAGGGCGCCAGGATGGCCTTGGTGCTGGCGGCGGCGGGGGCGGTGGGCCTCACCCTGCTCGCCATCCTGGGCGGCAAAGGCGTCTCGGCATCGATGGCGGCGCTCCTCGCGGTGGGCATCGGGCGGGGCGCGGCTCAGCTCGCCCTGAGCAGCATCACGAGTGGCCTTCGCAGCGACCGATTGCAGGAGTTGGGCGGGGCCTGGACGCGACTACCGCGGGCCAGCGCGGCCCTGTTGCTTTCGGTGGCGGCGATGATGGCGGCCACCGCAGCCGCTCTGGCGAGCCGTCCGCTGCCTTGGCCGAACTGGCTCGCCGCCATCGGGCTGGGCCTGACCGCGATCAGCCTGGGTTCGCTCTACGCGCTGGTCGGCCACGGCCTCCTGCGCCGCCGCCGGACCTTCGATCCGGCTCGCGTCCGGGAGCCTGCCGGCCTCGTGTGGGTGGCCACGCTGATTCCGGCCGCCCTGGCGCTGCTGGCCGCGGCGCTGGTCCACTGGACTGGCTGGACCCGCTTTGTGACCCAGGACCAGAGCCCTCCAAATATCCCTCGCGAACTGGCCTGGGTGGCGCTGGCGGCGGTCATCGCCGTCATCGGCGGATTCATCCTGTCGCGCCCGCCCCGGCGCCTTTGCATCGAGCTCTGGCGCCTGGGGGCCCTCGTGGCACGGGCCTGGGCGGGGGCGGTGGGGCTGCTGCGCCGGTTTGGCGCCGAGCCGGTCATGGCCCTCTCCCGGGCCTTTGAAACCCAGGCGCTGGGGCGTGCGGGTTCCGAGATCGGATCCGCCCTGCGGGCGGCCGGGGAGCTTGGCTTGCCCCTCCCCGAGCCCCCCCTGAAGCAGGATCCACGCTCGCGTTCGGGACCCAAGCCCCGATCGTGAGCGCCCTCACGCTGTTCTTGGCGGCGACGCCAACGCCGTCGGCGTCGGCCAGTCCGACCCCCACCAATTTCGGCGCAGGGGTATTCAATTTCTCCTTTCTTCTCAGCCTTCTCATCTGGACGCCGGTGTTGGTGGCGGCGGTGATGGCGGTGCTCCCCAATCCTCGCGGGCGGTGGGACCGGCAGTTCAGACTGACCGCCTTTTGGACCAGCCTCTCGCTTCTGCTCCTGAGCATGGTCGCCTACTCCCAATTTCAGCCCTACGCCAGCGCGCTTTCATTCGAAGAGAGTCAGCCCTGGCTGCCCGCCCTCGGTGTCACCTATCACCTCGGGCTGGACGGCATCAACACCGCCGCCCTGGTCTTGAACGGAGTCATCGGACTGGTGGCGGTGGTCGCCTCTTCCGGCGTCAGGGTTCGCGCCCGTTCCTACTGGGTGCTGCTCCTGTTGACCGAAGCGGCCGTAAACGGGGCCGTCGAGGCCCAGGACTTCTTCCTGTTCGCGCTCTTCTGGAGCGCCATGATCGTCCCCCTCGGCCTCCTCATTCGAGGTTGGGGAGGACCCGGTGCGCGCCAGGCCGCTTCTCGGCTGGTCGTCCACTGGGGCGTGGGGTCGGCCTGCCTGCTCGGAGCGGGCATCGGCCTCTGGGCCAGCACGGGTGCGGTCAGCTTCAATTTCAACACCATGTTGGCCGCCACCGCCGGGGATCGCGCCCAGGTAGTGATCGGGCTGCTGGTGTTGGTCGCCGCCGCCTCGCGCCTCGCACTCTTTCCGTTCCACCGCTGGGCTTCGCCCGCCCTGGCCGAGGCGCCGCCGGGAGTGGCCGTTCTGATCGCGGGTTCCGGCATGCGTCTGGGGGGCTATCTGTTGCTTCGGCTTTTGGCCCAGACCAACCAGCACGGGGCCGAATTGCTGGCTCCGCTGCTCGCGGCAATGGCCGCGGCAACCGTGATCTGGGCGGCTGTCATGGCCTTCGGCACGGGCGACATTCGCCGCCTCAGCGCCTGGCTGGCGATCATTCCCGGGGGTTTCACCGCCCTCGGCGTGGCCGGCCTGTCGCCCCTCTCGCTGGAGGGCGCGGTGCTCTCGCTGTTCGCGGGTGGACTCGCCGCCGCGCTGGTGGTGGGCGCCGCGGCCACGCTGTCAGGACGGGCCCAGTCGCGCCAGCTGGGGGTCGTGGCCGGGTTGGCGGGCCGGATGCCGCGGACGTCGTGGTTATTGGTCCTCGCCACGCTGGCGATTTTGGGTATGCCCTTCGCGGCCACCTTTCCCGCCGACGTCATGATCGTGCTGGGCTCGGCCCGCAATCAGCCGGTGGGGGTGTTCGGGGCTCTGCTGGGGCTCTTGCTGGCCGCCGCCGCCATCGCCTGGCTCATCCATCGCGTCCTTTTTGGGGCCCCCCGCCCCGAAGCCCCAACCCCGTCCGACTCGTCCCTCGCCGAGTCCTGGTACCTGGGCATTTTGGTCGGGGCTCTGCTCTGGGTCGGTGTTTTCCCGCTCGGGCCCCGCCTGGCCGGGATTCCGCTCTTCGATCCGGGCATGCTCAACGTCATCAACGCCACCATCCCCACCATGGCCGGCGCCTACGCGGTGCCGACTCCGCCTCCGGCCTCGCCCTCCCCCGCGGCCAGCCCCAGCGGCGCTCCCAGTCCGAGTCCATCGCCGTGAGCGCGGTCACTCTGCTGCCAGAAGTCTTGATCCTGGTCGGCCTCGCGCTGAGTTTGGTTGGGAGTGCCCTCTCCGTCCAGCAGCGACGCTGGGCCGGCTCCGGGCTGGTCCTCATCGCCCTCGCCGCACTCATCACCGAGCTCTGGTTTGGCGATTCGGTGGGCTGGCTGCTGCCGGGCGGATTCCGGCAGGATCGCTTCGCGCTCGCCGCCAAGGCGGCACTGCTGGTGGCGCTAACGGTCACCACCCTGATTGGCCACGCCGACCTGCGCCGGACCCGTGGGCTGGCACCGGTCGTATTCCTGGCCGCCCTCGCGGGCCTGGTCATGGCCTCTGCCAGCGCGGTGCCGGGCATGTTCGCGGCGGCGGTGCTGATGACGGCGGCGCTGCTGCTGGCGAACGGTGGGCGGGGGCGGGCCTGGGTGCTTCCCGGGGTGGGGTTGGTGGGCTACGGGGCGAGCCTTCTGCTGCTCGCCCGGCTGGCCGGCGGCTGGGGGTTGGGAGAGCAGACTCCCGCCGTCGGCGCCAATGCCGGGTCCCTCGCCGCCGGCTCCGTGCTGATGCTGGGATTGGTCGGGCTGGGGTTAGTGGGGGCGGCGGTCTGGACCTCGGCCACACCGCACCGGCCGCTCCTGATCGGCGTGCTGCTGATCGCCGCCATGCGCCTGGCGGCGGCCCTGGCGGCGCCCAACTCGGCCTGGTCGGGGGCTCTGGCGGCCCTGGCCGCGCTGACGCTGGTTGGCTGCGGCCTGCGCGCCCTGGCGGCGCCCTCGGCGCGATCACTGGTGGGGTGGCTGGGAGCCTTTCAATGCGCCTGGCTGGCGGCGGCCCTCGCGACCCACGATCGCTTCGGATTCGCCGCCGCCCTGCTGCTGACGGGCGTGCTGCTCACGGCTTGGGTGGCCGCCGACCTGGTGGCACCGCGAACGGCGGCGGAGATGAGCAACCTCTGGCTGCACTCACCCTCGCTGGCCGTCCTCCTCTGCCTGTCCGTGCTCAGCCTGGCCGGACTGCCCCCGCTGGCCGGATTCTTTGGCGACTTCGCGGTACTGGCCGAGCTCTTCCGCTCCGGACTGGTCTGGGTGGGCGGCGCAGCGCTGCTGGGATGGGTTCTCGCGCTCATGGCCACGGTGCGATTTATCGCCGTCACCTACTTCGTCGCCGACCCCGAGGAGGTGCGAAGCCAGACCGCTTCCTGGCGACCGGTTCCGGTCTTGGCGATGCTCGTGATCTTGGGCCTCAGCGCCTTCGCCAATCCCATCCATTCCCTCGCCGTGCAAGGCGCCGCCGCCCTGGGACTGCGCTAGCGGGTGTAACCGTGCTTCCCGCTGCGCCGTTTCCAGAGCAGTGCGAAGACGCTCCAGCCGGATACGGGTTCACGCCCCCAGACGGACTCGTTCGGGGCCGGCCGGACGCTCCGGCTGGCTGCGGAGAGCGGCCCTGGTGGCGGTGGTGGCGGTCCTCGCGGTGGGGGCGTTGGGCACCGTCGGCATCATCGGGGCCCTGTCCTTGTTCGCCGGCAACCTGCCTTCGATCAGCCAGCTCAGCTCCACCAACCTGGCCCAGGCGACCCGCATCTACGACCGCAACGGGAGCCTGATCGAACAGCTCTACCTCCAGAACCGCACCGTCGTCCCCCTCTCCCAAATCAGCCCTCAACTGCAACGGGCGACCATCGCCACCGAGGACCGCAGCTTCTACCACAACCAGGGCGTCGACTACCGCCGGGTGGCATCCGCCTTTCTCTACGACCTCATCCACCGCAGCACCGCTCAGGGCGGCTCCACCATCACCCAGCAGGTGGTGAAGCTGGATGTCCTCCAGAACTCCAGTCAGACCATCTCGCGCAAGGTCAAAGAGCTGCTGCTGGCTGAGGAGCTCGAGCGCCGCTACTCCAAGGCCCAGATTCTCACCCTGTACCTGAACAGCATCCCCTACGGCAATCACGCCTACGGCGCCGAGGCCGCCGCCGAAACCTACTTCGGCAAGCCGGCCAAGGACCTCGATTTGGCCGAGGCCTCGTTCCTGGCCGGCTTGCCGCAGTCGCCCTATGCCTACGACCCCTTCGGTACCTCCGCTCAGCGCCAAGCCGCTCTGGGGCGTTGGAAGGAGGTCTTGGATTCGATGCGGGCGGCGGGCGCCATCTCCGCCAGCCAGGCTGCCCAGGCGTCCGCGACCGACATTCTGAAGGAGGTCGATGCCCAGCAGACGAAGTCGGGACGCGATCCCCGGACCGCCCACTTCGTCGACTACGTGGTCTCCTACCTGACTCACAAGTACGGGGTCAACGCCGTCTATTCGGGTGGACTCAAGGTCGTGACCAGCCTCGATCTTCCCACCCAGTACGCGGCCTATCAGGCGCTCGAGCACGGCGTGTCGACCTACAAGTCCAAGGGGGCCAACACCGGCGCCATGCTGGCCATGAACCCACGCGACGGCGAGGTCCTGGCCATGATCGGTAGCGCCAATTACAACGACCCCTCGATCCTGGGCCAGGTCAACCTGACCGGCGTCGATCCGAGCGGATACCGGCCGGTGGGGAGCTCCTTCAAGGTCTACACCTACGGCGCGGCCCTCGAATCGGGCCAATTCAACGCCGCCACCCGGGTTGACGACGCCAACCCGGTCATCGATGGACACCGCTACTCCGACTGGGATGGTCGCACCGAGGGCATGATCTCGCTCCGCCAAGCCCTGACCGAATCCCGCAACCTGCCCGCCCTCTGGACCTATCGCCAAGTTGGCGGCGCGAGCGTGGTCAAGTTCGCGCAGCAGCTGGGCATCACGACCCCCTTTGCCGACCCCGCCAGCCTGCCGACCACGCTGGGTACGGATTCGCTCAGCATGCTCCAGCACCTGTCCGCCTACTCCGCCTTCGACAACGGCGGCTTCAAGGTCACGCCCCATTCGGTTCTGAAGGTGACCACCGCCCAGGGCAAGGTGCTGGAATCGTTCGCCGGCCTGCCCTCCACCGACCGCGTCATCAGCGCCGATGAGGCCTACCTGATGACCAGCCTCCTGCAGGGTCCGCCACGCCAGTACCTGTCCGTGGGCAACCGACCGGTGGCCGCGAAATCGGGCACCACCGAGGCCTGGACGGGAGCCTATTGGATCGGCTACACCCCCGACCTGGCCGTGGCCACCTACATGGCGCACATCAATGCCGGCGCCACCTGCACCTCCGGCTTCGCCCGACTGGCGCAAGATTTCAAGCCCTCCGGCTGGATCTGCCCGACCAATGTCTTGTGGGGCGAGGGGGTCGCCCAGACGGTGTGGTGGCCGTTTGTGGCCAGCTACTACTCGCACCACCCCTGGCCCGCCACCTGGACCCGCCCGGCCGGGATCGTCCAGCTGAGCGTTTGCAAGAGCAACGGCGAGCTGGCTGATTCCACCATTCCCGCCAATCAGACCTACAGCGAGATCTTCATCGCCGCCAACGGCCAGCCCAGCGGCCAGTGTGCGCCGCCTGCCCCCAGTCCCAGCCCCTCGCCCTCGCCAAGCCCCAGCCAGCCCGTTACCATCACTCCCGTGACCCCCCAACCGACACCGATCACGACTCCCTCCACCGGCGGCTGATGCGGCCGCCCCGGTCCGCGCTGGCCGGGAGCATCACGTACGCATTCCTGGGCCTGCTCTGGCTTGGGCTGTCTCGTCCCACCTACGGGCCGGGGCTGGCGACGTGGGTGCTCGGGCTCGCCCTGGCGGGGCTGTTCCTGGCCGGCTGGGCCAACCAGGTCACTCTGGCCCGAGCCTACCTGGCGGCTCCCGCCTTCGTCTACTCAACCACTGGCGGCAACACCAGCCTGGGCTATTTGGCGGTGACGGTGGCCGTGGCCGGACTGAGCGATTTGCTGGATGGCTTCGTGGCCCGGCGCGTGGATGACCAAACCAAGGTGGGCGGAGCCTTGGACCCGGTCGTGGATGGGCTCTTCTTCGGGGCGGTGGCCACGGGTCTGGCGGTGGCGGGCGCCTACCCCTCCTGGTTGGCGGGTCTGGTGGTGGTTCGCTACCTGCTGCCGGCGGCCATCGGTGCCGCGCTCCTGATCAGCGGGCGGGATCCCCACATCCAGCACACCCCCTTCGGGCAGCTCGCCACCACCGTCATCGCCGTCATGCTGGGCGGGGTGGCCCTGCTGCGCGGGCTGGGGCTCGATTCCGGGGCCATGATCGTGGCCGGAGAGGTGATCATTCCCCTCGCCACGCTGGCCGCCTTCGTGAACCTCTTCCGCGCCAACCGGACCTCGATCATGCGCTCCGAGGGTGAAGCCAACGGCTAGACTTGCCATTGGCCGCGCTAGATGGGGAGCTGGCGGTTCCCTGCACCGGCAATCCGCCATAGCCGGGTCGAATTCCCCTTCCGAGGTCTGGTCAGTCGGGTCTGACCGAGGTGAAAAGTGTTGAAGGCCGGGACCTGCGCAGCTCGGGTCTCCGAACCCCGTCAGGTCCGGAAGGAAGCAGCGGTAAGGAGGGTTCTCGGGGGTGCCGTAGCCATCCGGGCCGGAGCTGGAAGCCGCGGTACCGCCGGGTGACGCAGATCGACGAGGGGGTGCGCGGTCACCTCAGTGCGGTCATGGGAAGCCAAGAATTGATCTATCAGACGCTCTACCGCAAGTACCGCTCGCAGACCTTCGCCGACCTCGTCGGCCAGGATGCGACGGCGCGTGCGCTGAAGGGCGCGGTCGCCTCCGACCGGGTTGCCCACGCCTACCTGTTTTCGGGCACCCGGGGAACCGGCAAGACCAGCACCGCCCGGCTGCTGGCCAAATCCGTCAACTGTCTGCGCCGGCCGCCGGGATCCTCGGAACCCTGCAACCAATGCCAGTGGTGCACCGAGATGGCCCACGGTTCGGCCCTGGATCTGATCGAGATCGATGCCGCCTCCAATCGGGGCATCGATGAAATTCGCGACCTGCGCGAAAAGGTCAACCTGGCCCCCGCCCTGGGGGGCAAGAAGATCTACATCATCGACGAGGCCCACATGCTCACCCCCGAGGCCTTCAACGCGCTCCTGAAGACGCTGGAAGAGCCTCCCGGCCACGTCATCTTCGTGCTCTGCACGACCGAGGCCAACAAGATCCCGGCCACCGTCCTTGGCCGCTGCCAGCACTTCGTCTTCCGCCGCCTCAGCGATGAGCAGATCGCTGCCCGCCTCGCCCACATTTCCCAGGCCGAGGGTTTCGAGGTCGAGCCGGAGGCGCTGGCGGTGATCTCCCGGGCCGCCCAGGGTTCGATGCGGGACGGCATCGGGCTGATGGATCAGATGGTCCCCATGGCGGAGGGAAAAATCACCCTGGCCACGGCGCGCGAGGTTCTGGGCCTGGCCGATCCGGCCCGCCTCGAAGCCCTCCTTGAACTGATCTTGGCGGGAGACGCCGGGGCCGCACTGCGCGGGGTGGGCCGGATCTACGAGGAGGGGGGCGAACTACGGCAACTGCTCCGTTCCCTGATGGAACTCACCCGTGACCGATTGCTGGCGGCCATCGAGCGCCGCGATCAGGCGATGCGGGCGCGCCTGGCCCTGATTCTGGACGGCCTCCTCGCCCTCGATGGTGAGATGAGACGCCACGCCGAGCCCCGATTTCTGGTCGAGGCCACGCTGGTCCGGCTCGCGGTCGAGACGGGCCAACCCGAGCCCGGACCCGCGCCAGCTCTCGCGCCAGCTCTCGCGCCAGCTCTCGCGCCAGCTCTCGCGCCAGCTCTCGCGCCAGCTCTCGCGCCCCCGACTCTACCCACGCCCGCCGCCCCGAGCCCGGCCGCTGCCACCGGCCCGGCTCGGCCCCCGACCGTCGGCCCCGACCAAGCTCCGGCGGGGGCGACGCCAAGTTCCGCCGCCCCGGAGCTCCTCGGTGCGGCCCCACCGCGGGTGGCTAGGGAGGACCAGGCGGGAGGCGCCGATGATGTGCTCGTGGCCTGGCGCTCGATTCTGGAAACCTTGGGGCCCAAGGTCCGCGCCTACTTCGTCGATGCGACCCCCTCTTTGGTGGGCGGAGACTTGGTTCTATCCTTCCGTTTCGCCTTCCATCACAAGATGGCGCTCGAAAACCAAGCCCCTGTCGAGGAGCCGGTGAGAGCCTGGCTGGGACCCCATGCGAAGCTTGACCTTCGTCTCCAGGAGACGGCCGCGGCGGGCATGGCGGGCGCCCCCGCTCGGCCCCTGGCCCCCGAAGAGGATCCCCTGGTGGTTGAAGCCGTCCGCAAGTTCGAGGGTCACGTGACCCGGGTCAGGGAGATCAAGAAGTGAAGCAGAACCCGATACAGATGCTAAAGCAGGTCCAGCAGATGCAGGGCCGGATGGCCAAGGTCCAGGCTGAGCTGGAGAACGAAACCGTCGAGGTGAGCGCCGGCGGGGGCGGCGTGCGAGCGGTCATGACGGGCCAGCAGCGCCTGGTCTCGGTGGTCATTGAGGGCGAACTGGCCACCGACCTGGAGATGCTTCAGGATCTGGTGGTGGCGGCCGTGAACGAAGCGCTGGACCGCTCCCGAGCGCTGGCCGCGGAGCGGATGCAGGCGCTGACCGCCGGCCTCGGCCTTCCACCGGGACTGATCTGAGCCGGTCGTGGCGCGGCTTCCCCGAGCGTTGGAGGAACTGATCGAGGAGCTCTCGAGGCTGCCCAGCGTGGGTCCCAAGACGGCTCAGCGGCTGGCCTTCCACATGCTCCGCTCCGAAGCTGGGCGGGCCGAGGCCCTGGCCCGTGCCATCCTCGCGGTCAAGACCCGGATCAGCCAGTGCGAGGTCTGCTTCAACTACGCCGACGGTCGGCTCTGCGCGGTCTGCGAGTCGGGGCGCCGTGATGGCCTCGTCATCTGCGTGGTGGAATCGGCAGTCGACCTCCTGGCGATCGAGAGAACCGGGGAATTCAACGGCCTCTACCACGTTCTGCACGGCGTCATCTCGCCCATCGACGGGGTCGGTCCCGGTCAGCTGCACGTCCCCGAATTGCTGGCTCGAGTATCCGCCGGTCAGGTGCAGGAGGTCATCGTGGCCACCGACGCCGATCTCGAGGGCGAGGCGACGGCGGTCTACTTGAGCCGAGCCCTGGCGCCCCTGGGGGTGAGGGTGAGCCGGCCCGCCCACGGCCTTCCGGTGGGCGGCGACCTGGAATATGCGGACGAGCTCACCCTGGCCCGGGCCATGAGTGGGCGACAGACGTTTTAGCCCCCTCCCAATCCTGTACACTGTCGTTCCCGTGCCAAACCAGCCGCGTTGCGGCGGGGGCGGTCGGGAAGGTACAATCGCGGACGCGCCTCCGACAGGAAGGCTTCGTGCGCCCATCCGGAAGGCTCGGGACCAGGTCCCACCAGCCACAAGGCGGAAGGGATGCGGGGGAGCGCAGCACCTTGACAACTGAAGAGTGGGAAAGGCTTAAATAGAGTCTTAGATGACTCAGGGCGAAGGCCTTGGGTCCTCGTCTTTTGGACGGAGAGTTTGATCCTGGCTCAGGGTTAACGCTGGCGGCGTGCGTAATACATGCAAGTCGAGCGAGGGCTCTTCTCCCGTAAGGGAGGGGAGTTCCTAGCGGCGAACGGGTGAGTAACACGTGAGCAACCTGTCCCGACGTGGGGGATAACACCGAGAAATCGGTGCTAATACCGCATGTGATCTCCGAGGACATCCTCGGCGAAGAAAGCAGCAATGCGCATCGGGGTGGGCTCGCGGCCTATCAGCTAGTAGGTGGGGTAATGGCCTACCTAGGCATTGACGGGTAGCTGGTCTGAGAGGACGACCAGCCACACGGGGACTGAGACACGGCCCCGACTCCTACGGGAGGCAGCAGTAAGGAATCTTCCGCAATGGGCGAAAGCCTGACGGAGCAACGCCGCGTGTGGGATGAAGTCTCTCGGGATGTAAACCACTGTCGGAGGGGAAGATAATGACGGTACCCTCCAAGAAAGCCCCGGCTAACTACGTGCCAGCAGCCGCGGTAATACGTAGGGGGCAAGCGTTACTCGGATTTACTGGGCGTAAAGAGCGTGTAGGCGGCTGGCCAAGCGTGATGTGAAATCTCTGGGCTTAACCCGGAAACTGCATCGCGAACTGGCCTGGCTAGAGTGCAGGAGAGGGCAGCGGAATTCCCGGTGTAGCGGTGAAATGCGTAGATATCGGGAGGAACACCAGTGGCGAAGGCGGCTGCCTGGCCTGTAACTGACGCTGAGACGCGAAAGCGTGGGGAGCGAACCGGATTAGATACCCGGGTAGTCCACGCCCTAAACGTTGCAGACTAGGTGTTGGCGAGATTGACCTCGTCAGTGCCGAAGCTAACGCATTAAGTCTGCCGCCTGGGAAGTACGGTCGCAAGATTAAAACTCAAAGGAATAGGCGGGGGCCCGCACAAGCAGCGGAGCGTGTGGTTTAATTCGATGATACGCGAAGAACCTTACCCAGGCTTGACATGGTTCAGTAAACCCGGTGAAAGCCGGGTCCCCTCGCAAGAGGCTGTTTCACAGGTGGTGCATGGCTGTCGTCAGCTCGTGCCGTGAGGTGTTGGGTTAAGTCCCGCAACGAGCGCAACCCCTGTCCTTAGTTGAATTGTTCTAGGGAGACTGCCGGGCGAAACCCGGAGGAAGGTGGGGATGACGTCAAGTCAGCATGCCCCTTATGTCTGGGGCTACACACACGCTACAATGGCCGGTACAACGGGTTCCAACACGGCGACGTGAAGGCAATCCCTAAAAGCCGGTCTCAGTTCGGATTGCAGGCTGAAACTCGCCTGCATGAAGCCGGAGTTGCTAGTAACCGCAGGTCAGCACACTGCGGTGAATACGTTCCCGGGCCTTGCACTCACCGCCCGTCACACCACCCGAGTCTGGTGCTCCCGAAGTCGCTGGCCGAACCCGCAAGGGACGGAGGTGCCGAAGGAGTGCCCGGTGAGGGGGGTGAAGTCGTAACAAGGTAGCCGTACCGGAAGGTGTGGCTGGATCACCTCCTTTAAGGAGTCCATCCTTTACTTCCTTGATATGGAAGGATTTGGGTTCGATCAACGGATCGGCCCGGATCATATGGAGGCTTCGTCAAGTCAGAGTTCGCAGTAATGACCATCAGTAGGTGCCGAAGACTAGCCGCGCTCGTGCGGGGCGAAGAGTAGGTTCCCCAAAGTGGACCAATCGGCTCCCTCTTGGAGCCGGAAGGCGGCTCAGTGCGCGGTGGAAATCCGCTCGAACTGCGGGATCGTTGGCCCGCAAGAGTGCTTTTGCAAACTTAAAAGGTCCCAAGAGACCACGCCTTGCCTTTCCTACTCTTCAGGCCGTTCAAGGTCTGATTGACCTCCCGCGGAGACGGTTCTCCGCGCGCGGAGGGAGGCGCCCGGAATGGGTGCCGCTAGCCGGCTGGCGATCGCGTTCGAATCGTCCAGCGGGGATGTAGCTCAGTTGGGAGAGCACCTGCTTTGCAAGCAGGGGGTCGCCGGTTCGAGTCCGGTCATCTCCACCAGTACTTTGACAACCGAATAGGTAGATTCGAGATTCTTTCCGTAAAAATGCCAATAGGCAAAAAGTCTGGATCCTCAAGTTGATATCTGCATCTCTCTTCAGCGGTTGAAGAGTGGGTGTGGGTGGACAAGCTACTAAGGGTCCGCGGTGGATGCCTAGGCACCAAGTGCCGAAGAAGGACGCGGCTACCTGCGAAAAGCGTCGGGGAGTTGGAAGCGAACGATGATCCGGCGATATCCGAATGGGGCAACCCGCCTGGAGTAATGTCCAGGCACTCCCGGCTGAACACATAGGCCGGGTAGAGGGCACCCGGGGAACTGAAACATCTTAGTACCCGGAGGAAAAGATATTCCGTTAGTAGAGGCGATCGAAAGCGGAGCAGCCTAAACCGTGCGCGTGCCAAGACGGCAGTCGTTGCGCGCGCGGTGTCGTGGGACCGTTCACCCCGCTCTGCCGAGCTGGGACGGAGTTACAAAACCGGCAGTTAGCCGAAGTTGGTGGAAACCAACGCCACAGAGGGTGACAGCCCTGTAGGCGAAAGCTGACCGGACTCCGGAGCGGCACCCGAGTACCCCGGGACACGCGGAATCTTGGGGGAATCTGCGCAGACCACTGCGTAAGGCTAAACACACTTGGTGACCGATAGTGAAGAGTACCGTGAGGGAAAGGTGAAAAGAACCCCGGGAGGGGAGTGAAATAGAACCTGAAACCGTGGACCTACAATCTGTCAAAGGCCTAGGTGCTTCGGCACAGGCTGATGGCGTGCCTTTTGTAGAATGAGCCGGCGAGTTACTGTTTGTGGCGAGGCTAAGGGGGTGACACCCGGAGCCGTAGCGAAAGCGAGTCTGAATAGGGCGTGGCCCCGCAAGGGGTTGTAGTCGCAGGCAGTAAACCCGAAACCTGGTGACCTACCCATGGTCAGGGTGAAGCGAAGGTAAAACTTCGTGGAGGCCCGAACCGACTTAGGTTGCAAACTGAGCGGATGAACTGTGGGTAGAGGTGAAATGCCAATCGAACCAGGAGATAGCTGGTTCTCGTCGAAATGCCTTTAGGGGCAGCGTCGTTGTGGGCTGGCGCAGGTAGAGCACTGAATGGGCTAGGGGCGGTTCCCCCGTTACCAAACCCAATCAAACTCCGAATGGCGTCAGGTTATACAGCGGCAGTGAGACCGCGGGGGCTAAGCTCCGCGGTCGAGAGGGAAACAGCCCAGACCATCGGCTAAGGTCCCTAAATCGTGACTAAGTGGCAAAGGAGGTCACTTCGCGCAGACAACCAGGAGGTTGGCTTAGAAGCAGCCACCCTTGAAAGAGTGCGTAATAGCTCACTGGTCGAGTGGAGTGGCGCCGAAAATGATCGGGGCTCAAGTCACGTACCGAAGCCATGGAGCGTCACGCAAGTGACGTTGGTAGACGAGCGTCGTGCGTGCAGTGAAGCATGAACGTGAGTCCGTGTGGAGCGCGCACGAGTGAGAATGCCGGCACAAGTAGCGTAAAGGTCGGTGAGAAACCGACCCGCCGTAAATCTAAGGTTTCCTGGGCAACGTTAATCGTCCCAGGGTCAGTCGGGCCTAAGCCGAGGCCGAAGGGCGTAGGCGATGGACAACTGGTTCACATTCCAGTACCACCTCGTTCTCGTTATCACCGATGGGGGGACGAAGGAGGGTAGGTCAACCGGACGATCGGATGTGTCCGGCCAAGGTCGTAGGGAGCTCCGATAGGCAAATCCGTTGGAGCATTAATCCTGAGAGCTGATGGGGAGCCTCCTGCAAGGGAGGCGAAGTGGCTGATCCCATGCTTCCGAGAAAAGCCTCTAGGGAGAGGACAGGTGCCCGTACCGCAAACCGACGCTGGTAGATGGGATGAGGATTCCAAGGCGATCGAGAGAAATCTGGCTAAGGAACTCGGCAAAATAGCCCCGTAACTTCGGGAGAAGGGGTGCCCCCTCTTGTGTAGGATCTTGCATCCGAAGCAGGGGAGGGTTGCAACAAAGAGGTCCAACCGACTGTTTACTAAAAACACAGGTCTCTGCGAACCCGGAAGGGGACGTATAGGGGCTGACGCCTGCCCGGTGCCGGAAGGTTAAGAGGAGGGCTGCAAGGCTCAAATTGAAGCCCCGGTAAACGGCGGCCGTAACTATAACGGTCCTAAGGTAGGAAGCGCTGCCCCCCGCGCCGGTAACGGTGCGGTGCGCATTCGGCTATATGCTGGAAAGTCTGGGGTATCCGGCGGTACGGGCCTCCCACGGGAGGCGCGTGACAATCCGTCCGGTGCAGAAAATCAGCAGGAAAGACTGATCCTCGGGATCAGAATCCTCAGAGGCCATACGCCGAACATCCAGGTGGTCTGGATGAAGAGATGGTCCCATCTGCATGGCGACATGCAGGAGTGACATGCGCGCCCGTCACTCAACTCAGCAATGGCTGAGGAAGATAGAGCGAAATTCCTTGTCGGGTAAGTTCCGACCCGCACGAATGGCGCAACGAGTTGGACGCTGTCTCGGCCAGATACTCGGCGAAACTGCAATACCTGTGAAGATACAGGTTACGCGCGGCAGGACGGAAAGACCCCGTGGAGCTTTACTGCAGCTTGGCATTGGATTGGGGTTTAACGTGTAGAGGATAGCTGGGAGACTTTGAAATCGGGTCGTTAGGCCTGGTGGAGTCAACCTTGGAATACCAGCCTCGTTAGGTCTTAGTTCTAACGGTGTCCCTGATCGGGATACCGGACAGTGCCTGGTAGGCAGTTTGACTGGGGCGGTCGCCTCCCAAAATGTAACGGAGGCGCCCAAAGGTTCCCTCAGCCTGGATGGAAATCAGGCGCAGAGTGCAATGGCATAAGGGGGCTTGACTGTGAGACCTACTAGTCGAACAGGGACGAAAGTCGGGCATAGTGATCCGACGGCTCGGTGTGGAATGGCCGTCGCTCAACGGATAAAAGTTACCCCGGGGATAACAGGCTTATCGGGCCCAAGAGTTCACATCGACGGCCCGGTTT
>Ga0307374_10000753_pt1 | contig 60748 bp, 64 predicted proteins | sample OX3MG_FD_202532 | JGI IMG/M metagenome (GOLD analysis project Ga0307374, IMG submission 202532) | Soil microbial communities from Risofladan, Vaasa, Finland - OX-3 | ecosystem: Environmental > Terrestrial > Soil > Coastal area > Acid sulfate soil | place: Finland: Risofladan, Vaasa | collected... | reverse complement strand
GCCATGAGAGCGTAGACCCCACCGGTGAGGATCCCGAGCACGATAGCTTCCAGAACGAGGGTCATTGGATGTTCAGGAGAGGGGACGGTGCGCGGCGCTCACCGTCCCCGGCTCACGCTACTGCCAGTTGTTCTTCGGGTACTCGGGCTTGGCTGCGGCGACGCTGGGCGGGTACACGAAGATCGCCTGCCCGGACTGCCACTGCTCGATGTACACGCCGACGCCCCCCTGGGGCTTGCCCGTTGAGTCGAACGACATCGGGCCCTGGATCGTCTGGAAAGTGCCGGAGTGCATTGCGGCTATGAGCTTGGCGTTGTCGATGCTGCCGGCGTTCGCCGCGGCCTGCGCGGTGACCTGGCCGACGCTGTAAGCCTCAGCCGAGTCGCCGCTGATGTCGGCCGCGGTGCCTCCGTACTTGGCGATGAACTCGCTCACGAACGTGCCGTTGCCGTAGGCCGTGGCGTTGGCCGTCCAGCCGGCGGGCACCATGATCCCCTCGGTGTTCGCGGCCAGAGGGCCCGAGAACTGCGAGCCCTGGTCGGGGCCGGTCGTCTCGATGACGCTCTTGGGGTTGTAGTGCTGCTGGATGAAGGTCTGGACGAAGGCGAGAGCGTCCGGCAGCTGCGTGCCCAGGATGACCGCATCGGCATTGGAGCTCGCCACCTGGAGCGCGATCGGCGTGAAGTCAGTGGTCTCGGCCGGGTACACCTTGTAGTACGCCGTCTTCACCCCGGCCGCCTCGAGCAGGCTCTTCGCCTTGTCGACCTGGGGCTGGGTGAACGGGTCGTCCTGGGTCGCATATGCGACGCTCGCCGGCCGCTGGTCAGCGGGCAGGCCAATCAGGAACTTGGTGTAGCTGACCAGGTTGTCCTCGACCGCGGCCGGTTGGACGAAGAAGAGGTTGGTCAGGCCGCGGTTGAAAACGCTCGGTCCGCCGCCCGCCGGCTCCGGGAACGCGTAACCATAGCGCGCGACCACCGTCGATGCCGGGATGGTCAACAGGCTCGAGAAGGGGCCGAAAACCAGCTGCACCTTGTCGACGGTGATCAGGTTCTGGTAGTTCGTGACGACCTGCTGCGTGCTGCTGGCGTCGTCGACGTATTTCATCGTGACCTGGTGCCCGAGCAGGCCTCCGTTCTTGTTGATGTCCTGGGCCCACAGGTCGTAGCCCTGCTCCAGCGCCTTGCCGTCACCCGAGAAGTCGCCTGAAAGAGAGACCGAAACTCCGATCGTGATCGGTGCCCCTGGCGAGGAGGTGGCCGTTCCGCCGCTGCCTCCGCAAGCCACCAACGCCAGGCCCAGACCCGCCATAGCTGCTGTGATTGGCCTTCGCATCCTCGCTCCCTTTCTAAATCGGTGCTGCGCGCGCGCACGCGGATGGCACTCAGGTTGCCATGAACAAACGATTGCCCTATGTTAGGCATGGCCGATTCGAATGTCAATCAGGGGATTTACGGCATGCCGGCGATGGCGAAAGTCCACCCGTCGACCGTGTCGCGGGTGGTCAACCACGACCCGAGCCTGCGCATCGCAGCTCCCACACGCGCCCGCATCGAGGCCCTCCTACGCCAGACCGAGTACCGTCCCAACGGGGTGGCGCGCGGCCTGAAGCTGCGCCAGACCCTGGTCCTCGCGGTGGTCATCCCGGACATCACCAACCCGTTCTTCGGCGCCCTGTTCCGCGGCATCGAGGACGCGGCCGCACCGCGCGGCTACCAGGTCCTGCTCTGCAACACCGACGGCAGCCCTGACCGCCAGCGCGCCCACCTGCAATCCCTAGCTGCCCGCCGGGTCGATGGAGTGATCCTGGCCAGCAGCTTCTTGAAGGACCCGGCCGTGCGCTCGCTCCGCCATCAGCGCACCCCGTACGTGCTCGTCAACCGCTACAGCGAGGAGGGGATGGACCCGTTCGTCGGCTCCGACGACGTGGCCGGCGCACGGCTCGCCACCAAGCACCTGGTCGAGCTGGGCCATACTCGGATCGGGCATCTTTCGGGGCAGGCGACCGTGAGCACCGGGGTGCTGAGAAAGCGCGGCTACCAGGCCGCCCTCGCGGAAGCCGGGCTGGGCGCCGACCCCGAGCTCACGGCCGAAGCCGGCTTCACGGAAGATGGAGGGGCAAGGGCGGCCGAGCGCTTGCTGGCCCTGCCCGAGCCACCGACGGCGATCTTCGCAGTCACCGACATGGCCGCGGTCGGAGCCCTCGGTCAAGCACGCAAGGCCGGGCTGCGGGTGCCCCAGGACCTGGCCATCGCCGGCTACAACGACATCCCGCTCGCGAGCCGGTTGATCCCGGGCCTGACCACCGTCCATGTCCCCATCCACGAGTTCGGCAGCGCAGCCTCGCGCATGCTGCTGGACCAGATCGACGGCGGCCACGTGCTGCCCCGCAGCGTCGTGTTCACCCCGCAGCTGGTGGTGCGAGGTTCGACGGCGCGCGGCGCGGATGAGGCCGGCGCGCTCCATGCATCCGGCCGCGCGGGGAGCGAGTAGGCTATGAGGACAAACGTTTGCGCGTTTTCCGCTTGAAGGGGTTTCGAAAGCATGAGCGTGGCTGACCACAAGCTGGGCTGGATCGGCACCGGCAGGATGGGTTATGCGCTGGCCAAGCGGCTGCTCGACGGCGGCTGCGACGTGACGGTCTACAACCGCACACGAGCCAAGGCGGAGCCCCTGATGGCCGCCGGCGCCCGCCTCGTCGACCGGCCCGCAGAGCTGGCCGACCGCGAGATCGTCGTGGTCTCCGTCGCCGACTCACCGGACTTTGTAGCGGTGATGACCGGCCCGGACGGCCTGCTGTCGAACGGCGGCCCGGTCCCTCGCGTCGTGGTCGACACTTCGACCGTTTCGATGGACGTCTCGCAGCAGGTCCGCTCTCACGCCGACCGCCTCGGCGCCTCGCTGCTGGCGGCGCCGGTCAGCGGGAACGCCAAGGTCGCGAAGGCAGGCAGGCTGACCATGGCCGTGTCCGGGCCGCGCGAAGCTTATGACCTCGCTCTTCCATACCTCAGCATGCTGGGCCAGAGCGTCGTGTACGTCGGCGGAGGAGAGAGCGCTCGGCTCGTGAAGATATGCCACAACCTGGTGCTGGGGGTCGTCACCCAGATCATGGCCGAGACGACCGTCCTCGCAGAGCGCGGCGGAATCGCGCGCGCGGACTACCTCGAGTTTCTCAACGGCAGCGTGTTGGGCTCCACCTTCAGCAGGTACAAGACACCCGCGTTCGTCAACCTGGATTTCACACCCACGTTCACCGGGCATTTGCTGCGCAAGGACTTCGAGCTCGGCCTGGACGCCGCCCGCAAGCTGAACGTTCCGATGCCCGTCTCTGCGGTGGTGCACCAGCTCGTCATGAACCTGGTCGGATACGGGCTGGCCGACTTGGATTTCGCCGCGCTGCTGGAGGTCGAGGCTCGCTCGGCGAACCTGAAGCTGGAGCCGGACCCCCGACACGTGCCGGACGGCCTGTCACCGGCCTCGTGACCGCGCCCAACGGCCAGGCTTGGCTCGACATGTACGCGAGCATGCTGCGAATCCGCCTGTTCGAGGAGCAGGTCAACGACCTCTATACCTCGGCCAGGATGCCCGGGCTCGCGCATCTCTACATCGGCGAGGAGGCGGTCGCGGTGGGCGTGTGCGCCGCGCTACGCGACGACGACTACATCACCAGCACGCATCGCGGCCACGGTCACTGCCTCGCCAAGGGCGCGAGCGTGGACCGCATGTTTGCCGAGCTCCTGGGGAAGGAGGCGGGCTATTGCAAGGGCAAGGGCGGCTCCATGCACATCGCCGACCAGCAGAAGGGAAATCTCGGCGCGAACGCGATCGTCGCAGGCAGCGTCGGCATCGCGACGGGCGCGGCTCTCTCCGCGAAGAAGCGCGGGACCGACCAGGTGGCGGTGTGCTTCTTCGGCGAGGGAGCGCTCGGACAGGGCCTCATGTACGAATGCATGAACATGGCCTCGCTGTGGAAGCTGCCGGTGGTCTACGTCTGCGAGAACAACCTGTACAACGAGTACACGCACTATCTCGAAACGACGGCGGGAGACATCTCGCAGCGTGCGGCCTCGTTCGGCATCCCGACGCACGAGTCCGACGGCCAGGACGTCCGGGGCGTGCATGCGGCGGCCGCCGAAGCGGTCCGGCGCGCCCGCGCCGGCGAAGGCCCGTCGTTCCTCCTGTTCCGCACCTATCGCCAGAAGGGTCACCACGTCGGAGACATCGATCGCGCGTACTACCGCTCCAAAGAAGAGGAGCGGAAGTGGGCGGAGGAGCGCGATCCGCTCAAGGTGTTCGGTGAGGCGCTGGTGGCGGAGGGCGTTTTCGATGCTGTGGCGTTCGAGCGTGTCGAGGAGGAGGTCCGCACCCAGATCGCCGAGGGAGTGAAGTTCGCGCTCGAAGCGCCGTACCCCCAGCCGGAAGAGGTGGCGATGGACGTCTATGCCTGAGCAGGCGGTGGCAGGCAGGCAGCTGACCATGGCAGAGGCCGTGCGCGAGGCGATCGCGGAGGAGATGCGCCGCGACCCGACGGTGTTCCTGATGGGCGAGGACGTGGCGGAGGCGGGCACGCCGTTCAAGGTGCTCAAGGGCCTGCTCGAGGAGTTCGGCCCGGAGCGGATCATGGACACCCCGATCTCCGAGCCAGGGTTCACCGGGATCGGACTCGGCGCCGCCATGACAGGCATGCGGCCGGTCGTCGACATCATGTTCGGCGATTTCCTGTTCCTTGCTCTGGACCAGATCGCGAACCAGGCGGCCAAAGTGCACTACATGTCGGGCGGCACGCTCAAGGCGCCGATCGTCATCCGCACGACACTCGGCGCGACGCGCAGGTCCGCCGCCCAGCACAGCCAGAGCCTGCATGCGATCGTCAGCCACATTCCGGGGCTCAAGGTCGCGTTGCCTTCGACGCCGTACGACGCGAAGGGCCTGATGAAGACGGCGATCCGCGATGACAACCCGGTCGTGATCTTCGAGGACAAGATGATGTACACGGTCAAGGGCAGCGTGCCGGACGGCGACTACACCATCCCGTTCGGCCAGGCCGATGTGAAGCGGTCCGGAGACGACATCACGCTGGTGGCGACGAGCAGCATGGTGTTCGTGGCGCTGGCCGCGGCCGAGATGCTGGCGAAAGAGGGGATTTCGGCCGAGGTGATCGACCCGCGGACCACGGTCCCGCTCGACGTTCGCACCCTGGTCGATTCGGCGATCAAGACCGGCCGCGCCATCGTGATCGACGAGGGATACCAGAGCTACGGCGTGACCGCGGAGATCGCGTCGGTGATCACCGAGGGTGCGTTCTACAACCTCGACGCGCCGGTCAGGCGGATGGGCGCGATGGACGTGCCGATCCCGTTCTCACCCGCGCTCGAGGACCTCACCGTCCCCACCGCGGATCGGGTGGCCGGACTTGCGCGCGAATTGTGCCGAAAGGGGAATTGACCATGGGACTCAAGACACACGGGCGGATGGGCGTCGACTGGGAGGAGCGCGTCAACTTCGAGCGGCTCCGCACCGAACGACTCGAGCGCGCGACGGCCGAGCTGGGCCGGTCGGACCTCGGCGCCGTTCTGTGCTTTGACATGAACAACATCCGGTATCTCACGGCGACGCAGATCGGCACTTGGGCCTACGACAAGCTGATCCGTTTCGCGCTGCTGCCGCGAGGCGACCGGCCGATCCTGTGGGACTTCGGCTCTGCCGCGCGCCACCACCAGCTTTACTGTCCGTGGCTCGGAGACCGGTCCCGCGCGGGGTTGTCGACGTTCCGTGGCTCGATCGCGCCCGAGGCGGGGCGGCCGCAAGACGTCGCACGCAAGATCAAAGTCGAGCTGGAGGAGCGCGGCCTGCTCGGCGAACCCGTCGGGGTCGACATCGTCGAGCCGCCGGTCCTTTTTGCCCTGCAGGACGCCGGGATCAAGGTAGTCGACGGTCAGCAGGTCATGCAGCGCGCGCGGATGATCAAGACCGAGGACGAGATCACGCTGCTCAACCAGTCGTGCGCCATGGTCGATGCGGCGTACGACGAGCTCTACGGCGCGATGCGGCCCGGCTTCCGCGAGAACGACTGTGTCGCGGTGGTGGCGAACAGCCTCTACCGCCAGGGCTCGGAGTTCGTGGAGGGCGTGAACGCCATCTCGGGCGAGCGCTGCAGCCCGCACCCTCACAACTTCTCCGACCGCGCGCTGCGCCCCGGCGACCCTGCTTATTTCGACGTGCTGCATTCGTTCAACGGCTATCGCACCTGCTACTACAGGACGTTCGCCGTGGGCAGCGCCTCACAGGCGATGGTCGACGCGTACAAGCGATGTCGCGATTACCTCGACCAGGCCATCGCCCTGGTCAAGCCGGGGGCCACGACAGCCGAGGTCACCAGCGTATTTCCGAAAGCCCAGGAGTTTGGCTTCGCCGACGAGGAGGCGGCCTTCGCGCTGCAGCTCGGGCACGGTGTCGGCCTGTCGATCTGGGAGAAGCCGGTGTTCTCGCGCCTGGTGTCGCTCGAGCACCCTGAGGTTATCCAGGAGAACATGGTCTTCGCGCTGGAGACGTTCTGGCCGGCCACCGACGGCTGGTCCGCCGCGCGGATCGAAGAGCAGATGGTCGTGACCAAGGACGGCGCCGAGATCATCACTCGGTTCCCAGCCGAGCAGCTCCTGGTCGCGGGCAAGCGCTACTACACCGCCGGTGGGTCGCTGCCGACGACACGCGAGGCGCAGTCGAACCTGAACCGCGACGGACATGGCCCGGTCATCGAGGCGGCGCGCCGCGAGGGCGCGCGGGTGAAAGCCGATCGCGACTGAGGTGGTCATGCCGGCTCTCGGCATGGCCCAGGAGACCGGCAAGCTGGTCCGGTGGCTGAAGCGGGAGGGTGAGCAGGTCGCCAAGGGCGAACCGCTGATGGAGGTCGAGACCGACAAGGCGGCGGTCGAGATCGAATCGCCCGCGTCCGGCACCCTGGCGGCCGTCACCGCCGCAGAAGGCGACGACGTAGCGGTCGGCCAGGCGATCGCGGTGATCCTCGCGGCCGGCGAGACGGCCGCGGACGTCAAGCCGAGACCCGTCGCCGGGCCGGGGCCGGAGGGCGCCGCCACCACGCAGCATGCTCCGGACCCTGCCCAAGTCAGAGCGGAGACACGCGCGGCCTCGACAGGCCGCGCGGCCGCGTCGCCCAAGGCGCGGCGGCTGGCGGCCGAGCGGGGCGTCGACCTGTCGAAGCTTCGGGGGTCGGGGCCGGACGGGGCGATCGTGGAGGAGGACGTGCTGCAGGCGGGCGAGGGAGCCGCCGCGGACGAGCCGCCACTGTGGCGGGCGATGGCACAGAACGTGACGCGCAGCTGGAAGGATGCCCCGCATTTCTTCGTCATGCGCGACGTCGACGCCTCGGCGCTCGTGGAGGCGCGCGGCCGGCACGGCGAGGAGGTCACCTTCACCGACCTGCTGGTGAAGGCGGTGGCGGTTGCGCTGAGTCACCACCCGCGTATGAACGGCTCGCAGGCCGAGGTCAACATCGGGCTGGCCGTGGCGTTGCCGGACGGGCTCATCGTGCCGGTCATCCACGGCGCCGACCGCATGTCGGTGAGCGAGCTTGCGGCCAGGCGCCGAGACCTGCTCGACCGCGTCCGGTCCGGCCACGTGAGGTCTGCGGACATCTCGGGCGGGACCTTCACCGTGAGCAATCTCGGGATGTACGGCGTCGACCTCTTCACCGCGATCCTCACCGAGGGCCAGGCTGGAATCCTGGCGGTCGGGCGCATCAAGGAGGCTGTCGTGGTCCACGAAGGCGCCGCTGCGGTCAGGCCGGTGATGAAGATGAGCCTCAGCTGCGACCACCGGAAGGTCGACGGCGCCCGAGCGGCCGAGTTCGTCCAGGAGCTGGCCGGCCTGCTGGAGACGGCGCCCCAGGCCTGACCCAGGCGGTCGAGCTCGCGAGCTCTTCCTGGCGGGTCCGCCTACGGCTGGGTGCGCAGCGTCTGGCGGACGGTCATGAGCCGCGCCAGGTCGATCGGGGCGACGATCCCGACAAGCTTCTCCTGGTCGAACACGAGGATCCGCTGCTCCATCGCCCCACCCAGCCGTTCCACGAGGGCGCCGAGATCGTCGGAGGGCCGGGCCGTGGGGACTTCCGAGACGGGACGCGCGCAATCCGACAGCCGCTTCACATCTCTATCGCCAGGGGAGACTCGGACCAGCTCGGACAGCCGGACCACGCCTGTCAGCTTGCCGGACGGCTCGTGGACCGGGTAGGTGGTGAAGCTGTGCAGTGGAGCGATCGACTCCAGGAACTGGCCGACGGTGAGCCAATCCGGCACCACGACCACCGGCGACGACATGGCGGCCGAGACCGGCACCGAGCGGAGCATGGCCCGGACCGTGGCTCCGGCCTCCTCGGACGCGCCGGCCGAGAGGAGGAACCAGCCGATGAACGCGATCCAGATTCCACTTGCCACTTGGCCGGTGAACAGCTCGAGCACACCGCCGGCGATCATGAGGAAGGCGAAGACCCTGCCGACCCGCACCGCGTTGTGGACGCCGCGCTGGCGGCTGCCTGACCGCCACCAGAAAAGCGAGCTCAGCAGCCTGCCCCCGTCGAGAGGAAACGCGGGCACGAGGTTGAACAACCCCAGCGCGAGGTTCACGAACGCGAGCCAGCTGAGGAGGTCGGGGATCAGGCCGCTTCCCGGGATGACGTATGCCAGGCCGAGAGCGACCAGCGCGATCGCAAAGCTGGTCAGGGGCCCGACGACCGCGATGAGCGCCTCCGAGCCCGCGCTCCCGGGCTCGCCTTCGAGCTGCGAGACGCCACCGAACAGCCACAGGGTGATCCCGGCGACCTTGACCCCGCTCCGGCGCGCGACCAGCGCGTGGGACATCTCGTGCGCGAGCAGGCAGGCGTAGAAGATGACGGCGCCCGCCGCGGCCGCAAGCCAGTAGGCGGCCACGCTCCGCCCCGGGACATCCACCGACAGGACGCTGGTCGCGAGCGTCCAGGTGATCAGGGCGAAGATGAAGATGAGGCTCCAGTTGGCGCCGATCTCGATCCCGAACAATCGGCCGAGGCGGATGCTCGGAGTCATTCGGGTGTCGCGACCTCGAATTTCCAGGCATCCTCGCCGCCCGTGCAACCGGGCGCTGCCGGCTCAGATGCGGCGATCGGCTTCGGACCTCGGAGTCTCAACACTCTGTCGAGTCTAGATGGGGCGCGCCTTACGTCTGCGGCCGGTAACGGCCGCCGTCTCGCTCAGCGCGAGGTGGCCTTTCCCGTTCGGCCCGACGCCGAAAGTCGCCTGGAGCTCAGCGTAGCTCTGCAGCCTCTGCGCGACCAGGTGGTGGATCGTGCCTGCCGCGTATTCGCCGTCGGCCGAGCGGTGTCCGGCTGGAGTGCCCGTGAGGATCTCGATACCCTCGTCGACGTCGGCTACAGCCCAGATGCTGAATTTGCCATCGCGGACTGCACCGACAACATCGTCGGAGAGCATGAGGTGGCGCACGTTGGACGCCGGGATCATCACCCCCTGGTCGCCAGACAGGCCTCTTGACCGGCACACTTTGAAGAAGCCCTCGATCTTGTCGGTCACCCCGCCGACGGCTTGCACGCTTCCATGCTGGTCCACCGAGCCGGTGACCGCGATGTTCTGCTTCAACGGCACCCCGGCGAGGGCCGAGAGCAGGGCGTACAGCTCCGTCGACGATGCCGAATCGCCTTCCACCTCGTCGTATGACTGCTCGAACGTGAGGGTTGCCCGCATGGCGAGCGGCCATTTCTGCGCGTACTTGCCGGCGAGGTAGCCCGACACGATCAGAAACCCTTTGTTGTGGATCGGTCCGCCCATCTCGGTCTCCCGGTCGATGCTTTCGAGCGTTCCGCGACCGAGCGCGACCGACGCGGAGACGCGGCTTGGCATTCCGAAACGGTGGTCCCCGAGCTCGACCACCGAGAGTCCGTTGAGCTGACCGATACGCGTCCCCTCGGTCTCGACACGGATCGTCCCGTCGTCGATCATCTCTCGCAAGCGCTCCTCTGTGAGGCTCGATCGCCGTGCCTTCTCGTTGATCGCGCGCTTGACGTCGTCGGACTGTACGAGCTGGTGAGACTGGCGGCCGGCCCAGTAGCTGGCCTCCGTCGCGAGGTCGGCCACGTCGCGCAGCCGTGTTGACAGCTTGCGCTGGTCGTCCTGCCACCGAGCTGCCTCCTCGACCAGGCTCGCGACTCCTCCGCGGTCGAAGTGCTTGAGGTTGTTGATGGCGACCCAGCGGCTGATGAAAGCGCCGAGCGCCTCGACGCTCTCGGCCGTCCACTCCACCTCTGGCGCGAAGTCGACGCGCACCTTGAACAGCTCTCTGAACTCGTCGTCGAGGCGGTGAAGGAGCTGATAGAGGATCGGTGGTCCGACCAGCACGACCTTGGTGCTCAGCGGTATGGGCGCGGGCGAAAGGCTGCCGGTGGGGCTTGCCGAGTACTGCTCACCGAGATTCTCAATGCGCACCTCGCGGGTGCTCAACGCCCGGACCAGGGCCTGCCAGGCGAACGGGTTGCCCAGCACGTCGGCGGCCTCCAGGATGAGGAAGCCCCCGTTGGCGCGCTGCAGGGCGCCTCCTTTGACCTGGCGGAAATCCGTGAACATGGTCCCGAAGGTGGCGCGGTATTCGATTCGGCCGACGAGGTTGTAATACGTGGGGTTTGTCTCCACCATCACCGGCGCCCCGGTCAGGCCTCCGTTGTCGACGATCACGTTGACCCGGTAGCGATTGGTGTGATCCGTCGCCATCGCGGCCTCGAACGGCGAGGATGATTCCGCGGCACCACCCTGGCCGTCGCGCTGACGGAAGTCGGGCAGGTGGTCGGGCACGTCCTGTCCGATCCGGTCCAGGTGGGTGATCACGTCGGGATGCCTGGAGTACTTCTCGCGGAGCCCGTGCAGCAGCGGCTCGATCGCGAAGCTCGCGATCTCGCGGTCGAGCTTGCCGAGCAGTTCCGCGCCTTCCCTCTCCAGCTGGCCGACCCGCCGGAAGGTGCTCGCCACCTGCGTCTGGACCTCGATGGCGTGCTGCTCGACGGCCTGTCGCTCGGCGTCGGTCAGCTTCTGGAGCTCCTCGGGCTTCATCGGTCGCTCGCCCTTGATGGGCACCGTGACCATGCCGCCCGGTGTGGCCTCGATGACGAAGCCGCGCGCTCGCGCGAACTTCCCGAGCTCCTCGAGCAGCGGATCACGGCGCTGCTCGAGCTCTGCGACGAGCTGCCGCCGTCGCTCGGCATAGCGTTCTGTCTCGAACGAATGCGCTATCTGCTGGCGCGCCTCGCGGATGAAAGTCTCCATGTCTGCCGCGAGCTCGCGCCCACCTCCTGCCGGCAGGCTCAAGACTTTCGGCCGGTCGGCGTGGTCGAAGTCGTGGACATGGACCCAGTCGTCGGGAGTCGGCCGGCTCCCCGCCACCTGCTCGAGGTACGAATGCACGATGCTCGTCCGGCCTGAGCCGGTAACCCCGCTGACGAATATGTTGTAGCCAGGGCTGTCGATTCCCACGCCGAACTGGAGCGCTTCCATAGCGCGTTCCTGCCCGAAAGGCGCCTGGAGCGGTGCGATCTCCAGGGTCGAGTCGAAAGGCAGCGTCGCGGGATCCAGCCGGCGGCGAAGCTGGTCTGGCCTGAGCCGGTGCTCGTCCACGGGCCCAGCGTATGCGGGGCCCGGTCAATACTCCCGGGCCGAACGCCACGGGATGGAGGTGGCCAACGGCTCTATATCTCGATCGTGCGGCGCCTGGCGGGGCGTCCTTGACGTCGCGTGACCATCGGCCCTAGGCATGCGGGGAGGCGGGATCTAAGTTGAGGTCAACGCAGAAAGTCACACCAAGGAGGTGAGCGAGATGATAACTCGCATCGTTCCAGAAGAGCTCGTAGAGCTCGACAGCCCAATCGCGGAGTTCTTCCGCACGCTGAGCGGTCCATGGCCGTTCAGGCCCCTGCTGGCGTTGACGTCCGGCAGGCATCTCATCCCGACCGCTGACGTCTTCGTACGCGGCGACGACCTGGTGGTCAAGCTGGACCTTCCCGGCATCGAGCCCAAGGACATCCAGGTCAAGTTCGCCGACGGCGAGCTGATCGTGATGGGCGAGAGGAAGGCCGACAAGGAGGTCAAGGAAGCGGGCTACTACCGAAAGGAAGCGAGCTATGGCTTCTTCGAGCGCCACATGTCGATCCCCAAGGGCATCAAGGAGACCGAGATCAAGGCCGAGTACGACAACGGCGTGCTGGAGCTAACCCTGCCGCGCGCTGCCAAGCTCGAGGGTGTCCCGCAAACGAAGGTGATCCCGGTCAAGCACGCGACCAAGGCCATCAAGGCTTGAGCGTCCGGGCAACCTGAAAGTGCAAAAGGGGCCGGCGGTCCGGCCCCTTTTTTTGCTTTCAGCTCTTACGGAAGCGACGTCCGGAGATCTCCGCGGGGTAGATCGCCAGCAGGAGATCACGCTCGCCTGGCGCCAGTGGCTTGACAGGACGAGAGCGCAGCGCCGCGGTGAACGGATCGGATCCGTGCTTGACCTCCTCGGCGACCCCTTTCAGCATCACGCTCCACCCCACGCCCGTGTGAGGGTCCCAGTCATCGACCTCGAACGCGATCCGGCATTCGGTCGCCTGGTCGAGCCTGGTGCCACGGGCGGTTCGGAACACGACTATCTCGCCGTCGGTCGCATAGCTGACGGGAAAGACCTCCGGCTGATCGCCCACCTGGAGTGCGACCCGGCCGAGATCGTGCAGCTCGAGCAGCTGCACACACTGTTCTTCGGTCAGGACCTCCATTGCTCCGTCCGCAACGACTTTCTCAGTCATGTGCGCTCACCCTTTTGTGCGCGGCAAACATCGCGTCTATCTGCTTCTGGAAATGCAGCGCGATGACCCGCCTCTTCTTCTTCAGCGACGGGGTCAGCTCGTCGTTCGCTTCGGTGAAGTCTCGCTCCAGGAGCGTGAAGTACTTGATCGTCTCGAAGCTCGCCAGGTTCTGATTGACCGCGTCCACGACCTTCTGGAAGCGTGCGCGAACGGCCTCGTCATCGACGAGCGTGGCCGGCGCGCCGCTGAACCCGGCATCCGCGGCGAGGGCTTCCCAGTCGGGCACGATGAGCCCGACCACGTACTGCCGGCTGTCACCCACCACGAGCGCCGCCTTGACGTATCGGTCGTTCTCGAGCTGCGCCTCGATCGGCAGGGGCGCCACGTACTTGCCACCCGAGGTCTTGATCAGGTCCTTCTTCCTGTCGGTGATCGTGAGGAAGCCGTCCTGGTCGATGAAGCCCATGTCGCCGGTCTTGAGCCATTCACCCTTGATGCAATCGTCCGTCGCTTCGGGCCGGTTCTTGTAGCCGATCATCACGCCTGGGCCTTTGACCAGGATCTCTCCGTCGTCGGCGATGCGGAGCTCGGTGCCCGGCATGGGGATGCCCACGGATCGGTAACGGTGCACCTCCTCGGTGTTCGAGGTGACCCCCGAGGTGGCCTCGGTCAGGCCCCAGCCCTGCAGGATCTTGACCCCGATCGCCCAGAAGAACTCTTCGACCTTCTCGTTGAGTGGAGCCCCGCCGCTGATGAAGAAGCGCAGGCGACCTCCGGTCAGCTTCTCGCGCAGGGGCGCGAGGACCAACCGCTCCGCGATGCGGACTCGCAAACGGAGCCACGGTCCTTGGCTGCCGTGGAGCCGAGCGACGCCGATGCCAAGCGCCCAGCGAAAGATCGCGCGCCGGTACACGGGTTGCTTGCGGACCTGGTCGTACACCGACTCGTACAGCTTCTCGAAGACACGCGGGACGCCAAGCATGATGGTCGGGCGCGCGACGTGGATGTCCTCGACGAAGATCGTGTCGAGGCTTCGCGCGAGCCAGAAGGAGCAGCCCGCCGTCGTCTCGATGAAGATGCCGTCCACCCGCTCCAGGACGTGCGAGTAAGGCAGGTAGGAAAGCAGCACGTCCTCCGGCCCGATGTGGAACATTTGCAGGCCTGCCCTGGCCGCCTCGATGAAGTGCGTGTGGGCGAAGATCACGCCCTTGGGCTCACCTGTCGTGCCGGAGGTGTAGATCACAGTCGCGACGTCGTCGGGCTTGATCGCGGCAAGGCGCTCGGAGACCTGGGCGCGGAGATCGGCCGCCGGCTCCATCTCCGTCCATCGCTTGACGTCCTCGTCCATCGTGAAGACGTGCTTGGGGAGCTCATGACCGGCGAGCTTGGCCGCCATGGTGGCGTCCGCCGCGATCGCGAACCGCGTCTTGCTGTCCGCGGCGATATACCCGGCGACCTTGGGCAGCAGGGAGGGGTAGAGCGGGACGGTCACGGCCCCGGCGGCCATGATGCCGAAGTCGCAATAAAGCCATTCCGGTCGGTTGGGCGACATGAGGGCCACGTGCTCACCGGGACGCACCCCCGCATCGACGAGCGCGCAGGCGACGCGCATCGCCCGCTCGGCGGTCTCCGTCCAGGTCAACACCTGCCACGCGCCGTCGCGGAAGAAGTGCAGGTACGGCGCCTGATCGTGAAGTTTCGCCTGAGCGAAGAATACGGCCGGGATCGTCTCGGGCGAGCGCTGGGTGGGTTTAGGCGTGGGTCCAGCAACCGACGGGCTAGCAATTGCCATGGTTCTTCACCTCCACGTTCAGCTTGGGCGGAGGCCGGTGGGGTGAGAACTGACTAAAGACCCTGCTTGTTGGTCCGGTCGGCCACCGGCGGCGGGAGTAGAGACGTCCCGCGGCGGTCGTCGACTACAGGGGCGAGACCGCCACCTGCACGGTTCGGGTCCGCGGGCCGTCCCACTCGCACAGAAAGATCGCCTGCCACCTACCCAGGGCGAGCTTTCCCTGTCGCACCGGGGCGGCGCAGGCGGGCCCGACGAGGGCTGTTTGCACGTGGGAGTCGGAGTTGCCCTCGGCGTGGCGGAAGCCCGCGTCCTTGGGCACCATTCGGCCCAGCTGGGCCTCGATGTCGCGGGCGACGTCGGGATCGGCGCCCTCGTTGATGGTGACGCTCGCGGTGGTGTGGGGCACGAACACGTGGCACACGCCATCGCCCGCGCCTGACCGAGCCACGACGGCCGCGACCTGTTCGGTGATGTCGACCAGGTGAGATCGCGTCGTCGTCCGCACCTCGAAGCTCACCCAGCCCATCGCCGTCAGCCTAGCGTCAAGGAACTACGGCTCTCGAGCGCGAGGCGCTTCGCCTGGCGCCGAGACCGGGTCGCGGGCCATCAACAGGAAAGCGACCGCGAGCACTGCAGCCAAGGCGGCGGGCCCGTAATCAGACGCGGGGCCGCTCGGGCTGGCGAGCCGGATGATCAGCGATCCGAACACGTACGCGCCGCCCAGGACGATGGCGATCCGAAAACGGCGAGCGGCGAAGCGAAGCTGACGCCGGAGGCCGCCCGGTCGCAAAGAAAGGATCGTCGCCGACACGCCGACGATCAGGATCAGGCCGATGAAGAACCCGCGCACGGCGCCAGTGTCTCAGAAGCTCTGCGCCAAGCCGAGTTGGCTTACCTTGATCGGGTGCCGCAGTCGACGAGCTCGGGGGAGGCAGTGACCCGCCTGCTCCAGGCCTGGCGTGGCGAGGTTCAGGCCAGGGCGCTTTACAACCTGCTGGCCGATCGAGTCGACCCGCGCCGGGCGGAGGTGATTCGGGCGATCGCAGACGCGGAAGCGTCGCACCGAGAACGCATCGAGCAGCGGTTGCGCGAGCTGGGCGAGCCGATCCCTGATCCGGCCGGGGTGAAGCTGTCGCTCATGCAGCGCCTGCAGGCGAGGCTGGCGCCGGTGCCGGCCGTCATGGCGCGCATGGAGGCGGCCGAGGAGGTCGAGATCCAGGACCGCTACAAGCGATCGACCGGCGACCCCCAGACCGACGCGGTGCTGCAGTCGATCCGCGCGGAAGAGCAGGGCCATTCGCGATCGCTGGAATCCATGCAGGCCGCTCACCGCGGCGCCGAACGCCCCGCGAGCGGCCCGCAGGGCAAGCTGAACCGAATCCTTGGCCGGGAGACCTGGCACCGCACCGGGTCGGGCTGGATCTCGGGCGCCATCTACGGCGCCAACGACGGGCTCGCCGCCGTGTTCGGCATCGTCGCTGGCGTCTCGGGCGCGACCGGTGGCTCGGGATTCGTCCTCACCGCCGGCCTGTTCGGGGCCATCGCCTCCGCGCTTTCGATGGCGACGGGCGCCTACCTGGCGGAGCGGTCAGAGGGAGAGGTCGCGGCGGCCAACGTCGCGCGGGAGCGGCAGGAGGTCATCGAGAACCCCGACGAGGAGAAGGAAGAGGTGTCGCTCTTCTACCAGCTCAAAGGCATCGACAAGGACACTGCAGACAAGCTGGCCGAACAGCTGGCCAAGGACCCGGACGCGCTGCTCAAGGTCCACGCGGCGGACGAGCTCGGTGGCGCGGTCGAAGGCTCGAGTCAACCGGTCCAGTCGGCGGTGGCGGCCGGGGTCAGCACCTTCATCGGTGCGATGGTCCCAGTGATCCCGTTCTTCTTCTTGCGAGGAGGCGTGGCGGTGATCACGGCCGCGTTCGTGTCCCTGGTCGCGCACTTCCTGGTCGGCGCCGCCAAGTCGTTCTTCACCCTGCGAACGTGGTGGTCGGCCGGGCTCGAGATGACGCTCGCCGGGGTGATCGTCGGCGGGATCACATACGGGATCGGGCTGGTGCTGAAGGTCAGCGGGTGAGCCGGCGCTGCGCGGGTTGAATCCAGAGTCCCGCTGCCAGGTCTGCATCACCTGCGGCGTCCAGTTCGCCCCCGCCGCCGCACCGCCCGAAGTCTGCCCGGTATGCGAGGACGAACGGCAGTACGTCCGATGGTCGGGCCAGGAGTGGACCACGCTGGATGATCTTCGGCGCGATCACCACAATGGGATCCGCGAGGACCTCGGATTGACCGGGATCGGCACGCAGCCTTCGTTCGCGATCGGCCAGCGCGCGCTACTGGTGCGGTCGCCAGGGGGCAACGTGCTTTGGGACTGCATCACGCTGATCGACGAGGCGACGGTGACCGCAGTGCAAGCGCTGGGCGGGATTCGCGCGATCGCGATCTCGCACCCCCACTACTACTCATCGATGGTCGAATGGAGCCATGCGTTTGATGCACCCATCTACCTGCACGCTGCGGATCGCCGATGGGTGATGCGGCCCGATGAGCGGATCGAGCTATGGGACGGCGAGTCGAAATCGCTGTGGGACGGGGTGACCTTGATCCGTGCGGGCGGCCACTTCGAGGGCGGGACCGTGATGCACTGGCCGTCCGGCGCCCAGGGCCGAGGCGCTCTGTTGTGCGGGGACATCGTGCAGGTCGCGCAGGATCGCCGGTGGGTGAGCTTCATGTATAGCTACCCCAACTACGTCCCGCTTTCCGCGGTGGAGGTGGACAGAATCGTCGCGGCCCTCGAGCCTTTTGATTTCGACCGGATCTATGGAGCTTGGTGGGACCGGGACGTGGAGTCAGACGCCAAGGCGGCGTTGCGGCGCTCCGCGGAGAGATACAAGAAGCACCTAGCGGTCGGGTAGCTTTTCCACGACGACTTTGCGCGCGAGCAGGGCAGACATCACGCGCTGCGATTCGACCGGGTCGCCACTGGTCCAGAAGTGCTCTTCGTAACGCGATCCCGCGGGCGCCATGAGCGCATGGTCGGCGAGCACTCGGGCCAGCTGGCGCGCGACGGCGGTGCCTGTCTCGATGAGAGTCACGTTCGGCCCCGCGACCTCGGCGACGATTGCTTTGAGAAACACGTAGTGGGTCGACCCGAGAACGATCGTGTCGGCGCCCGCATCGATCAAGGGCCGCACGTAGCCTTCGACCATGCGGCGCAGCTCGGAGCTGTCGAGGTCTGCCGCCTCGACGTGCTCGACCAGCCCCGGCACGGGTTGCGTGATGACCTTCACGTCGGATCCGAAGCGGTCAAGAAGCGAGGCCATGCGATCCGAGCTCCCCATCGCCGCCGGGACGAGTGCCCCGACCACCCCCGATTTCGTCGCAGCGACCGCCGGCTTGACGCCCGGTTCGATGCCGATGACCGGGATGGCGAGGTTGCTGCGAAGAGCTTCGGCGGACCCCGCGGTGCCGGTGTTCGAACCGATGACAATGGCCTTCACACCCTGGCCCACGAGGAACCGAGCGATCTTCAAACCGCGTTCTCGCACGAATTCGAGCGTCTTGTCGCCCCACGGGGCGTTGCCGGAGTCGGCCACGTAATAGATCGACTCGCTCGGAAGGGCGTGGCGGACCTCTCGGAACACGGAAAGGCCCCCGACTCCCGAGTCGAAGATCCCGACCGGCGCTCCGTTCATTCCGCTCATTCTCGTTACCAGGTCCCTGCGCACGGCGAAAGTACCCGCTGCGAAGCCGGGCTCAGCCGCCCCAGCTTCCGAAATGGACCATCGAGTCAAGCGCCCTGCGCCGGGTCGTGAACTTCGTCCGATCGAACTCCACGCCGCCGAGCGGATAACCGAGCCCGATCACCCCGACCGTCCGGCATCCGTCGGGCACCCTGAGCTCCCGGAGCACCTCTTGCTCGCCCGAGAAGATCCCCCAGAGCCACCCGCCAAGTCCCTCATCGATGGCCGCAAGCAAGATCAGCATGATCGCCATGCCGGTGTCGACATCCCACCAGGGCACCGGCCACGCCTCCGCCTGCTGCAGGCCGAAACGCTCCTTGTCGGGGCGCGAGTAGCGCTCGAGGTAGGCCGGCTTGTTCGAGATCGGAAGGACGATGCACGCCGGCGGATGCTCGAACTCCCCGGGCTCGTTGGGAAACTTCGGGTGATCGGTCGTGTTGATGAACCATTCGACCTGTGACGGCTGATCAAGAACGATGAAGTCGAATCCCTGGCTGAAGCCCGCCGACGGCGCGTGGCGCGCGACCTCCAGCACATGCATCAGCACATCTCGTGAGATGGGCCGCGGATCGAACTTGCGAACCATCCGGCGCTTCAGAACCAGCTCTCGAAACTCCACGTCTTCTCCTCCTGATACCCGCCGGCTGTGCGTTGACGACTCGTGCCGGTGACGCGCCTGGCGGCCCGCCCTAGCCGGAGCATCCCGATCATGCGCTGATGCGGCACACTGCCGCCGTGGATCGGTACACGGCGGCTGATCGAATGGCGGAGCAGTACTCGGATTCGGCCCGACTGCGAATTCGGCAGGAAACTCATCGCCGATACGGCTCAAACCCGAATACTTTCGTTGAGTGGCTGGTCGGCCTCCTCGAGCTCCGGCCGGGCATGTCGATCGCGGACGTCGGCTGCGGTCACGGCCTCTTCCATCCGATGCTTCGGTCTCGCGGGGCAACGGTCGTCGGGCTCGACCGCTCGATGGGCATGGCGCGCGAGGCCGCGGCGGGCAGCATGGCGGTCGTTGCAGATGCCCAGGCGCTGCCACTCTCCGATCACGGGTTCGATCGTGTCATGTGCAACCACGTCCTCTATCACGTGCCTGACCAGGGGCTCGCGATGCGTGAGTTGCGCCGGGTCGCGCGTTCGGGGGGGCGGGTCGTGATCGCGACCAACGGATCTCAGACCAATGAGCGCATGTACGAGGTGGCGCGTCTTGCCGCGCGGGACATAGGCCGCAACGACAGTTTCAGTCGTGAGAACCCGTTTCGCCTTGAAGACGTCGACCGGGTGCGCGAGGTCTTTCCGGCGGCGCACGTCGAAGTGTTTCGCAACGAGTTCGTCTTCCCCGAACCTGAGCCCGCGCTGCGGTACTGGCGGTCGATGCGTGACGATGCAGAGCTTGAGGCCGCGATGCGAAACCGTATTGAGGCGATTATCCAAGTGGAAGGCGAGTTCCGCGTGCCGCTCGTGTCCGGTTGCTTCGTCGCCGACGTGTAGGGGATCGGGGTAGGCTGGTGCGATGGCGCCGGCGCTCATCTCACAGGACGGCAGGTGGTGGTGGGACGGCACCCGCTGGCAAAGCCGCGTGGTCGAGGGACCGCTCGACACCTTGTGGTTCACGACCACCCCGGACTGGTTCGGCCGGGTCGCGATCACCGGTTTGATCGGACTCATCCCTATCGTCGGCACGATCAACCTCCTGGGCTGGACGCTGGTGGCAACCGACATGGTGCGGCGGGGTTGGCGTGAGCTGCCGCCGGCCGGCTTCCAGCACCTCGAGCGTGGCGTCGCGCCTTTCCTGGTCACGTTCGCTTACGGCCTCGTGTTCCTCTTCGTGATGGCGTCCCTGGTGGGCAGCGCGATCGCGATCGTCATCGCGAACCCGCACCAGGTCGCGATCGCGGTCCTCCTGGCGTTCGTGGCGCTGGTGCTCCTGATCGCCTGGTGGCTGGCGATGCTGTATCTCACCGCCGCCATCCTCATCGGTTCCGACAAGCTGGGCGCAGCCCGCGCCATCGACCCGGCTCGCCTGTTCGCTCTCGCCCGCGCCAACCACGACGTGTCGTTGAGGGTCGCCTTGACATACGGCCTGGCGAGTCTTGTCTTTGCGTTCGTTTCGATCGCTGTCGGCTTCATCGTGCCCTTCAGCGGCCTGCTGATCTCGATCGCCCTGCCCGCCGTTTATGCCGTGGTGGCGCCTCATCTCGCGGCCTTCCGGGTCGACGAGCCGGCCCCGCCTCACCTGGCCGGCGAAGGTCCCGCCGCCTAAGGCAGACCGTGCGCGTCGCGGCGCTGTCGGACATCCCGGAGAAGGTACCCAGAGTGACCAGAACCGAGAAGGCGATGTCGCTCGTGGGCGAGGTGCGGAGAAGCAGAGCCAGCAGCTGAAGGCCTATCGGCCCGGCCCGCCCGGGCCAAAACACACTCGCGCCGGCGCTGAAGACAGTTTTACGGTCAGGGCATGATGGAAAACAACTTGTACCGCCGCTCCCGGAGCAGCTCCGGCGCTGTCCTGGGTGTAATCCTGGTGATCGCCGGAATCATCTTCCTCGCGTCGCAGTACCTGCCGTTCGACCTGGCCCAGCTCGGTTGGCCGATGTTCGTCATCGTGGCCGGGGTCGCCTTGCTCGCGGTCGGAGTTTCGAGCCGGTCGCTGGCCGGTCTGGCGGTTCCTGGATCGATCGTGACCGTCACCGGTCTGATCCTGGCCGTGCAGAACACATACGGCCTGTGGGCGACGTGGAGCTACGCGTGGGCGCTGGTGTTTCCCGGCGCAGTCGGGCTCGGAATCACTCTGATGGGCCTCACCCAGGGCAACCGAGTCGCGGTCCACCGCGGCTCGCGGATGGCGCTCGTGGGTGTTGCCCTGTGCGCCATCTTCGGGATCTTCTTCGAAGGCGTACTGAAGGTCGGCAAACTCGACCTTGGCCCGATCACGACAGTCGTGCTCCCGCTCTTGGTCATCGCGGTCGGGGTCGCTTTCCTGGTCCGGGCTGCGTTCTCCAGGCCGAACGCCTGAAGCCGGCAGCTCCCCGAGCTGGTCAGACGGTCGAGGCGATGGCGATCTTGGGTTGGGCCGGTGGCAGCATCTGGTTCAACGCCTCGCCTTCGACCGTCTCCTCGGCGATCAGCCGCTCCGCCAGCTGGCTCAGAGCGGTGCGCCGCTCGGTGAGGATCCCGAGCGCCACGGAGCCCGCTTCCTCGATCATCGTGCGAACCTCCTCGTCGATTAGGGCGGCCATCTCCTCCGAGTAGTTCCGGCGCTCGCCGAGGTCCCGGCCCAGGAACACCAGCTCGTTGTTCTCGCCCATCGTGACGGGGCCGACGCGATCGCTCATGCCCCACTGCGTCACCATCCGCCTGGCGACCTGCGTCGCCTTCTTGATGTCGTTCTCGGCGCCCGAGGTCACGTTGCCGAAGACGAGCTGCTCGGCCATGCGTCCGCCCATCAGCCCGGCAAGCTGCTCGTGCAGGGCCGCGACGCTGACCAGGTGCTGGTCCTCGCCAGGGAGGCTGAGCGTCCATCCAAGCGCGGCACCGCGCGACATGATCGAGATGCGGTGGACCCGATCGCAGCGCGGCAGGTCGTGCATGACGATCGCGTGGCCGGCCTCGTGGAACGCGACGATTCGCTTCTCCTCGTCAGAGATGCGAACGCTCTTGCGCTCCGGTCCGGCGATCACCCTGTAGATGGACTCCTCCAGGTCCTGCATCGCGATGGCCTTGCGGTCGCCCCGAGCCGCCAGGATCGCGGCTTCGTTGACGAGGTTGGCCAGGTCCGCGCCGCAGAAGCCCGGCGTCTGCCGCGCGATGATATCGAGGTCGACCTCCGAAGCGAGTGGCTTGTCGCGCACATGCACGTCTAGGATCGCCCGGCGGCCGCGGACGTCCGGGCGGTCGAGCACGACGTGGCGGTCGAACCGGCCGGGGCGGAGCAGCGCCGGGTCGAGCACGTCAGGTCGGTTGGTCGCGGCGATCACGATCACGTGCGTGTCGGTGTCGAAACCATCCATCTCGACCAGGAGCTGGTTCAGGGTTTGCTCGCGCTCATCGTTGCCGCCACCAAGGCCCGCGCCTCGCTGCCGGCCGACGGCGTCGATCTCATCCACGAAGACGATGCACGGGCTCGCCTTCTTGGCCTGGTCGAAGAGGTCGCGCACCCGCGAAGCACCGACCCCGACGAACATCTCGACGAACTCCGAGCCGGAGATGCTGAAGAAGGGGACTCCGGCCTCGCCCGCGATCGCGCGCGCCAGCAGGGTCTTCCCGCTGCCGGGAGGGCCCACCATCAACACTCCGCGTGGGATGCGCGCACCGAGCGCGCGGAATTTCTCGGGGGTTTTCAGGAACTCGACGATCTCCTTGAGCTCGGACTGGGCTTCCTCGACGCCGGCGACATCGCGGAAGGTGACGGCCGACCGCTGCGGCGACATGAGGCGCGGATTCGAGCGTCCGAAGGACATGGCCTGACCCTGGCTCCGCCGCATCGACCTGTACGACCAGTAGATGAGGCCTCCGATCAGAAGCAGGAAAAGCAGGTTGGGGAGGAAGCTGATCAGCAGCGTCCCGAGGTCGGTTGTGGACTGGAACTGGACGTCCTTGACCCCGTCGGCCTTCAGCTCGTCGGCGAGCGTGACCGATTGGTCCTGGGGCAGCGAGACGTTAAATTTGTGGCCAGAGGTGTCCGTGGCGACGCCGGTGCCGGTGCCGATGGTGATGCTCGCGACCTGGCCGGACTGCGCGTGGTTGACCAGCTCGGAGTACGACCACTGGCCGGGCGACGTAGTCGTGGTCAGGAAGTATTGGACCGCGAGTACACCGAAGACCACGCACAAGATCAGTGGCAGGACCCAGCGTCTCATTTAGAGCCGAGTATCCGCCCGCCGGTTCGGACCTAGGAGGGCCGAACGGCCTGGGGCGAGGGGGGAGAAAGACTCAGGTCTTGGTGGTGTCGTCCCACTCGGGATGCTTACGGAACAAGCCGCCCCACCCGATGTGGTACCAGCGCTCCTCGCGGTACGCGGGGAGCGACCCGACATCTCCGGCCGCGATGTCGGTCACCACGTGCTTTTCCGTGATCTTTTTGATCCTTGCTGCGGCCACCTCGAGGAGGTGGCCATCGCCATGGCGCTTGACCACGATCCCGTGGAAGATGTCTTCTTTCTCGTCGCCGAGCAAGGATTCGGCCGAGCCGACGGTCGAACCGTCCGCTGCGACCACCGGCGCCCGGTACGGCATAGCGCGCCACGCCACCACGGTCTCGTCGTCAAACATCAGCGTAAGAACAGTTCACCCGAGGCTCCTTTTGGGTTTCAATCAGGTTGTACCCTCTTCAGCTTCCCGGCTCAATGGCCTTGGACCCTTCACCTGGTCAACGTCTGGGTTTCCCTGGTCTACCTTACTCAGAACCTCGGGGGCAACGATCACGGTAAATCCCCGTTGCGGTCCTGGACAGGGCCTTTGGACCCTCCTCGATCAGGACTCCGAATCCACGTCGGGAGGCGCCTCTTCCGGCCAGGTGGAAGGCCGTTCTGCGTCTTCACCCTGGTTCAGGAAAGGCATGGCGCCGGAGATCCGCGCGCGGGCTCTTCCAGCCAGGTGCTCGGTGCGTTCTGCGATGCGACTGCGCCGGGCTTGCCCTCGGACCGGGTCGAGCAGGTAGGCACCCACGAAGGCGCCGGCCGCCACGAACATCGCGCCCACCCACCAGCGCGCTCGGGAGCGCGGGTGAGCCGGTGCGATCCGAGTGTGCAGTCTCCAACTCATCAGACCAACACTCCTCTGGCGCCGGCCCTGGCGGCCTCGAGCAGGAGGTCACGGGCGGAGACCATCCCGACGAGCCGGCCCGAATTGACGACAGGAAGGTGGCGGCAGCCGATGGCGAACATCTTGGTGGCCGCGACCGAGATGTCGTCGTCCAGAGATACGGTGACGGAGCCGTCGCTCATGTAATCGTTCACGAGGGCTTCGTTCGGCTTGGCGCCATGCGCCGCCGCCTCGACCAGGTCCCGCTCGGTGATGATCGCAGCCACGGAGTCGCCGACCATGACCGGGAGGCAGCTCCAGCCCCCGCTGCGCATTCGCGAGGCTGCCTCGCGCAGGCTGTCAGTCGGTTCCACGGTGGTGAAATGCGGGCGATAGAACCTATCGACCTTCATGGAGGCAGTTTCCGGCCGGCTCCGTTTGCATGGCAGGGGCGAAAGCCCCGCCGCGGACGGGCCGACCGGAAAGCGTCCCGCCGTCCCCTCGGCGCCGGGCCTACAGCCTCTAGTCACAAGTGGCTTGCGGGCACACGCTGCAGTCACCCAAGCCGTAATTGAGGAGACAGGAAATGAGCAGCGAAAGTGCATTCAACCGCTTTACGAGCACGGTCGACGCTGCATCGGCAGCTGCCGGCATCATCGACCAGGCGGTCATCGAGCGCATCAAAACGCCCGAGCGGATCCATGAGGTCTCGATTCCGGTCGTCCGCGATGACGGTCGCAAGCAGCTCTTCACCGGCTTTCGCGTCCAGCACAGCTCGGCGCGGGGCCCCTACAAGGGCGGCATCCGCTATCACCCGAACGTCTGCCTCGACGAGGTCAAGGCGCTCGCGGGTTGGATGAGCGTCAAGACCGCGGTGGTCGACATTCCGCTTGGAGGAGGGAAGGGAGGGATCATCGTCGACCCACGGACTCTGTCGACCACTGAGCTCGAGGCCCTCACCCGCTCCTACACAGAGAGGATCTGGCGGGTCATCGGCCCGCAGGTCGACATTCCCGCCCCAGATGTGAACACCGACTCACAGGTCATGGACTGGCTGGCCAGCGAATACGGCCGCCTGGCTCACGCATCCACCCCAGCCGTCGTCACGGGGAAGAGCGTCAAGCTCGGTGGCTCGCTGGGACGTGACACGGCCACCGCCCAGGGCGGCTTTGACGTGCTGGACGCCGCGTTCAACGAGACCGGCGAGACGATACGTGGTAAGACCGTGGCGATCCAGGGCTTCGGGAACGCCGGGGGCAACGCGGCCTTGCTCCTGGAACAGGCCGGCGCAGTGGTCGTCGCCGCGTCGGACTCCACGGCTTGCGTCGTCGCGCCAGAGGGTCTGCCCGTGAAGGCGCTGGTCGATCTCAAATCGAAGGGCGGCAGCTTCGCCGACGTGCCGGGATATGACAAGAAGCCTTCCAACGCCCCGCTGTTCGAGCCTGTCGACATTCTCATCCCCGCCGCGCTCGAGGGGCAGATCACCGGGGCCAACGCCGGCAGAGTCCAGGCGCGCTGGGTGCTCGAGCTTGCGAACGGCCCGACCACACCTGAGGGAGACGCGGTGCTGGAGCACCTTGGAATTCGGGTGCTGCCGGACATCCTCGCCAACGCGGGCGGCGTGGTCGTCAGCTACTTCGAATGGGTGCAGAACCTCCACTCGGAGACGTGGATCCGCGAAGAGGTCGAGGCCAGGCTCGCCGTCACGATGCGGCGGGCGTACCAGTCCGTGACCGAGCTCATGGATCGCAAGAGGGTCTCGATGCGCCTGGCGGCATACGCGATCGCGATCGCGCGCATCGCAGCGGCAATCGAAACCGGCCGGCCGGCGGCTCAGATTTTGCTTTCCACCGACTGACAGAGCAACGCCGATGACGCAACGCGCGTCATCGGCGTCCCTTTTTTGCCTGCCTAGATCTTCGCCGGCGTGAGCTCGCGCTTCTCGGCCGCCTCGGCGTCCGCCTTGGTGCGGTGGACGGTGCCCGGCGCGTGCTGAGGCGGCGCATAGATGGTGACGAGCTTCATCGGCTCGTCGTCGGTGTTGATCACGTTGTGCCTGACGCCGGCGGGCACGACCACGATCATGCCTTTCCCGAACTCCTGGCCGGCACCATCGAGCACGACCTTTCCCTGGCCCTCGACCACGTACAGGGTCTGGTCGACCTCGTGCACCTCGGCGCCGATCTCCTCGTGCGCCCGCAGCGCCATCAGGACCAGCTGGCTTTTCTGGGCCGTGAAGAGCACCTGGCGGAAGAAGTCGTTGCTCTTGGCGGCCTTCTTGATGTTGACAACGTAGCCTTCGGACATGGTGTCACCTCCGTTTTGACACCAGGATGCGTCCTGCCCTTCGCGGGGCAAAGTGGCGATCGGCCCTGACGATTCGGGCCGCCGTCCCGTCGCGGGTTGCGGGCGCAGCGGCGACGCTGGAAGCTATGGCAAGAACACCGCGCACGGGGTTGGTCCTCGCTGGAGGCGGCCTGGTGGGCGGGGCGTGGATGGTCGGGGCCCTGCACGCCATCGCCAACGAAACCGGTTGGGATCCCGGCAGCTCGGACTACGTGCTCGGGACGTCGGCCGGCGCCATGGTCGGCGCGCTGTTGGCATCGGCGGTCCCGCCCTGGCTGCTCATGGCATACGCGGCAGGGGAAGACACTGCGGGGCTGCCCCAGTTCGGCAAGCCGGGAGCGGCAAGGTTTGGAACCACGTTCCAGCTCCATTGGAGCTTTCCCCGCCCGGTCCTCGGCTCACCCTCCCTCGCCCTGCGCAGCATCCGCGAGCCGTGGAAGTACGGCCCTGCCGGGATCATCGCGTGGCTGCCACACGGGGTCATCTCCACCGAGCCGCTGAAGACCGTCGTGCGCAACGTGGTGCCCCATGGATGGGGTCCCCACGAAAGGCTGTGGATCCCGGCGATCGACTACCAGACAGGCGAGCGCATCGTCTTCGGCCGCCAGGGCGCTCCGCCCGCCAGCCTGCCCGACGCGGTCGCTGCCTCATGCGCGATCCCGGGTTTCTACTACCCGGTCGAGATCGGCGGCCGCAACTACGTCGATGGAGGCATGTACTCGCCGGCGAACCTGGATCTCATGAAGGACGCGGAGGTCGACATGGTCATCTGCCTCAACCCGATGTCGTCCCGATATCGCGGCGGCCTCTTCGAGCCGACGGGCGCCATCGCTTCGCTCATGAGGGGCGACAACCGGCGCCTGCTCGACCGGGAGGCCCTGGCGCTCAAGCGCTCGGGCAAGCGCGTGGTGCTGATCGAACCTCGCGCTGACGATATCCGTGTCATGGGTTTCAACTACATGAGCCGACGCAACCTCGGCCGGGTCGTGGACACGGCGGTCAAGACGACGACCGCTTCGCTCCGTGGCACGGAGCTGGGGCGCCTGCTCTCGTCTCTCCCGCCGGGAGGACCCGACCGCCTTCGAAGGCCGCCGCGCAGCCCGTCGACGTGGCCTCGCGATCTCTTCCCGCCGGTGCGCCGTACCGCTTAGCTCTGGCCCGCCCCTGCCGGCTGCCGGAACACGTCGTAGCTCCCGAGCACGCACGCGCGATACCCGGACGGAACGTGCCACTCCGTGGTGCCGCCCATCGGCCGCGGCAGGGAAAGCACCAGCCCCGCGCACGGCACCGGACCGCCGGCCGGGGTGCGCGGGCATCGCCCGGAGTGATCCAGCCCACTGCAGCTGGCGACCTCGACGCGCCGCAAGCGCGAGTACATGGTGATGGCTGCCGGGCGGCGCGGAAGGCTGAGATCCGCCGGGCGTGGTCTCTCGAAACGGGATCGAGCCGCGTTATCGCTCGGATCGAGCTCGGCGCGCGCCGTCGCCGGGAAACGCGTCATCCGTCCGCCGTCGCCCAGCGACCCGGCCGCCCACCAGGCCACACATACGAACGGCGCCATCAACGTCGCGATCAATATGAACGTGAACGCGATGCCTGTACCCATCTTCTTTCCTTCATTCTCGACAGGGTGCGCCCGCGAGCTCCATGAAGACGTCGTTGAGCTTGACGCCCTCTGCGTGTGCGAGCGTCTTCACCCGGACCAGCGACAGGCTCATGGTTTTGATCCGCCGCGTCGGGCCGATCGGCACGTTGAGCGACGTGCGGGGCGCGCCGCGACCCTCCTGGATGGTCGCCCAGATCGCGCGAGCGGCGTCGCCTGTGGATCTCGCGAGGACCACGGGGTGGGCGAGCCGCTGCCCGGCGCGCGCCAGCAAACGGCCCTTGCGGGCGAGGTTGTCGAGGGCCAGCGCCCGCGGTGACGGGGGCGGCGCAGCCGTCCACACGGGGCGGCTGGTTTCGACGACACCAGGCTCGAGGTCGAATAAGAGGCCCACGATCTTGAGGATTCCCTGGCCGTCGGCGAACACGTGGTGCAGCTTCAGGAACAGCCCGACCCTGCCGTCGCCATAACCCTCGAGGAACCACATCTGCCACATGGGCATCGAGAGGTCCATCAGGGAGCCCATCATCCGTTCGACGAACCGCAGGGCACGAGCTTCGCCGCTCGGCGCGGGCAGCTTGGCCAAAAGAACGTGGTTCTCGATCCTGAAGTCCGGATCGTCCACCCAGAGCTGCCGGCCTTGCAGCGGTCCGGTCTGAAACAGGATGCGGCGCAGCTCCGGAACCCGGTCCAGCCTTGCTGCGACGTGCATCCGGATCGCCTCGATTCGCACTCGACCCTCCCCGTCCAGGAGGTTCGAGCCGTCGAGAATGCCGACGGCACCCTGGTGCATCGGCGTGTCCGACGCCTCGGCCGCGAGGTTGGCGAGGTCGGCCAGGGTCAGCCGCTGGAAGAGGTTCACGTGAGGCACACGCTGTCAGAGGTCGCGAGGCGCCAGTTAGGGTCGATGGCCTCTTTCCGGGTGGGCCGATGGCCATTCCGCCGGCGCGATCGCCCTCCCTATGCTCGATCCGATGGCACGGCCGAGCGTGACACCGCCTGGTTCGCCGGCCGACACGTACGACCGGCGGGCGACCGCGCTCGGGTTGAGCGCGGCGGAAGCGCGCGAGCGAACAGGGCGGGGGCTGTCCAACCGGGTCTCTGCCCCAAGCAGCAGAAGCCTGAAGGAGATCCTCAAAGCGAACCTGCTGACTCGCTTCAACGCGCTGCTGGGATCACTGCTGATCGTGGTGCTGGTCATCGGCCCGCTCCAGGACGCCGTGTTCGGCATCATCCTTGTCGCGAACGCGCTGATTGGAATCGCGCAGGAGCTGCGTTCCAAGCTCACCCTGGACCGGCTTGCGATCGTGGCCGCGCCTCGCGCCACAGTGGTTCGAGATGGCGCTCCGCTGACCATCCCGGTGCCTGACGTCGTGCAGGGCGACCTGCTTCAGCTGTCGGCCGGCGACCAGGTCGTCGTCGACGGCCCGCTCGACTCAGACGAGCCCATCGAGGTCGACGAGTCCTTGCTCACCGGCGAAGCCACCCCGATCGGCAAGCGACGGGGTGATCTGCTGCTCGCCGGGAGCTTCGTCAGCGCAGGCCACGGCCTGTACGTCGCGACCAGGGTGGGCGAGGCGAGTTACGCGCGCAGCCTTACGTTCGAGGCGCGCCGCTTTCAGATGGTCCGCTCGGAGCTGATGCGAGGGATCAACTCCATCTTGCGCGTGGTGACCTGGGTCATCGTGCCGACTGCGGCCCTCCTGGTTGTTTCTCAGCTGCGCGCCGGCCCTTCGCTCACCGATGCCGTGCGCGGTTCGGTCGCAGGACTCATCACGCTCGTGCCGGAGGGCCTGGTCCTGCTGACGAGCGCAAGCCTGGCCCTCGCCGTCGTGCGCCTCGGCCGCAAGAACGTCCTCGTGCAGCAGCTGTCAGCGGTGGAGATGCTCGCCAGGACGGACGTGCTCTGTCTCGACAAGACCGGCACCCTCACCGATCCTGCGCCTGCCCTGTCAGGGGTCGAGCCGCTCTCGGCTGGAGCCGATTGGAGCGCTGCGTTGGGCGCCCTCGCCCGCGTCGATCCTCAGCCCAACCCGTCGATGCGCACGATCGCGGCCACCCACCCAGCCGCCGCGGGATGGACCGTTGTTTCGTCCGTGCCGTTCTCTTCCAGCCGGAAGTGGAGCGCCGCCCGGTTCCAGGATCAGGGCTGGTGGGTCATCGGCGCGCCGGACGTGCTGATGGCCGTCGCGCCCGGTGCGGAGCTGGCCGGCCGGGTCGAGCGCCTGACGGCCGAGGGCCACCGTGTGATCGTCCTGGCACGAGCGGAAGATGTCGCGCCAAGCGGACTGATACGCGGCCTCGAGGCGGTCGCGCTGGTGTCGCTGAGCGAACGGGTCAAGCCAAGCGCCGTAGCGACGATCAAGCACCTGCGCGACCAGGGTGTCGCGATCAAGCTGATCTCCGGCGACCATCCGTCCACCGTCGCGGCGGTGGCAGCGCAGGTCGGTCTCGCATCGACTGTGGCCGTCGACGGGCGAGCGTTGCCCACCTCGGAGCGAGAGCTGGTCGATCTCGTGGAACGCACGGCGGTCTTCGGGCGGGTCAGCCCGGAGCAGAAACGCGCATTGATCCGTGCCCTGAGGGTGGCCGGTCACACGGTGGCGATGGTCGGCGATGGAGTCAACGACGTGCTGGCGCTGAAAGAAGCCGACCTCGGAATCGCGATGGCAGGTGGCAGCAGCGCGGCCCGCGCCGTCGCGGCGTGCGTGCTGCTCGACGGGTCGTTCGAAGGCCTGCCGTCGGTGCTCCAGGAGGGGAGAAGGGTGATCGGCAACGTCGAGCGTCTCGCCAGCCTTTTCTTCACAAAGACCGTCTATGCGTTTCTACTTGCCATCGCCGTCGGTGTCGCGATGTTGCCGTTCCCGTTCCTGCCCCGCCAGCTGACCCTGATCAGCGCCTTCACGATCGGCATCCCGTCCGTCTTCCTCGCCCTTGGGCCGAGCTTTCAACCTTCACGCGCGGGCTTCCTACGCAGGGTCATGCGCTTTGCGGTGCCCGCCGGCGTGGTGGCGGGCGCCGGCACGTTCGCCGCGTACGCGTTGGCGGTCAACGAGCACGACATCTCGACCAGCGAGGAGCGCACCGTCGCCACGATCGTCATCGCCGCCATCGGCCTGTGGGTGCTGGCGCGCCTGGCGCGGCCACTCAGGGGCGCTCGCGTGGGCCTGGTGGTGGCGATGACGATCGGTCTGGCCGCCGTCTTGCTCGTCCCGGCGGCGCGCCTGTTCTTCGACCTGGACTTCCCGCGACTGATCGTCATCTTCGCGGCGGCGGGCATCGTGTCCCTGGCCGTGCTCAGCCTGGAGCTGGGCGATCGCATGATGACACGGGTGGCCGGAGGTCACGTGGATGATGAGCACATCGGCCCTCACCCGGGCGTTGCCCGGGTTGAACACTGAAGCACACAAGGAGTGGAAATGTCACCTAAGAACGGCATCAAGAGGATCGTGGTCGGAGTCGATGGGTCGGACCATTCGAAGGTTGCGCTCGATTGGGTGATTCGCATGGCGAAAGGGATGGGGTCGGAGGTCACGGCGGTGTATGGAATCGATGTGCCCACCTACTTCCCCCAGCCGTACGGCATCCCGGTCCAGTTCGACGAGCAGTGGCGCAAGGAGATCAAGGCCGAGTTCGAGGACAAGTGGTGCCTTCCGCTCAAAGAGGCGGGGCTCTCCTACCGCACGGTGATGCGCGATGGCAGGCCGGCGACGGTGATCTCCGCCGTAGCCGACGAGGAGCTGGCGGACCTGATCGTGGTCGGCCGGCGCGGCCGGGGCGGGGCCGCCGAGCTGCTGCTGGGCAGCGTCAGCCATGAGCTCGCACTTCATTCCAGGAGGCCGGTGCTCTTGATCGAGCCTGAGCCCGCCGCGAAGCGGTGAACGCCGAGTCCCACTCCTCCAGCCCGCTGCTCGTGCAGCTGCTGGTCGGGCCGGTTCGAAAGGGCACGGTGCTGGACCGCCACGACTTTCGCGTTGGCGACTACGTCGTGACGCTGACGGCGCCGCACAAGCCACGCATGCCGAACGGAATCGAATGCTCTGTGTGGGTCGCCAAGGATTCTCGTGTCTCGATCGGCCACGGCAAGATCGTCGTCGGCCATGTCGAGCTGGCCCCGGGGCCGGGTTGGGACCCCGTGCCTTCGGTCGGCCACTTCGAGATCCTGCCGCCCGGGCCTCAGCCCCTGACCAGCTCGCTGGCCAGCTGGGTCGCCGACCCCTCGCTCTCGGCAGACGCAATGCTGTCCGGCTACCTCGCCGGGCTTGTCCTGCTGCACGGCATGCGCAAGCGCGCCGAGGCCATTGCGCAGCGCGCGGCCGCGATGACCGGTCCTCTCAGTGGCACGCTGCTGCGTCACGCGGCGAGGGGGGAGGTGCCCGAGCCGGTCCACGAGCTGCTCGCCGCAGGCGACCCTGCGCCGTTGCTGGCGTTTGCCGGTTCGGGGATCCTTTGGCTGCGCGGGCTGATCTCCGCGGGCTTCCCGCTGGATCTCTCTACGACGCTGCTTTCGAGAGGTCGGCGAACGCTCGCATCACAGCTTCAGTGATCTGACCAGGCTCTGAGACCAGGTTGCGGTCCGAAACCACTCCCACCGTGATCTCGCCCGCGTAGCTGTACATGCTGATGCCGATGCCGAGGCCACCCGACTCCGGCTCCCAGAATGTCATCTGCCTCACCGGTGTGCCGGCCATGTAGATCGGGCGCTTGGGTCCGATGACGTTGGTCAGGACCAGGCTCGCCTTGCCCGCATAGAAAGAAGACGCGAGGCGCTCGAGCCCTGCGGGCAGCAGCCCTAGACCCTGGACCAGCAGCCAGCCCACGAGCGGTTCCTGGGAGCCCTTGACGCGGTCCATCTCGATCTTCACGCGCATCAATCTCTCCCAGGAGCCGGCGACGCCGACCGGCAGCTCCACGTAGACCAGGCTGAATCGGTTGCCGGTCATGCCGGTATCGCTCGGCGGACGCATGTTGACGGGGACCATCGCGCGGATCCGCAGGCCGACCGTTTCCACGCCGGCGGCGCGCAGGTACTCGCCAAGGCCGCCGGCGATCGCGCTCACGATGACGTCGTTGACCGTCGCGCCTGCGGCCCGCGCGATCCTGGTCACGAGCGGGAGCGGGACCGGCTTCGTCCAGGCCACCGCCTTCAACATCGTGAGGTCGCCGCGTAGAGGGGTTGGCCGGTCCGGGTCGAGGAGCGTCATCCGCGCAAGGGCGCCCGCTCCGGCCACGGCCTGGCGTGCGAGCTGAGACGCCTGCGGCATCTCGTCGATGAAGCGCGTCAGTCCGCTGCGGCCGTCGCGGATCACATGCCGGGTCCTCGCGGTCAGGTGCTTTGCGTTGCGTTTCCAGCCGTCAGCCGTATCGTCGGTGAGGCTTAGCAGCATGCGGACCATGGCGTGGCCGTCGCCGAGCGAGTGGTGCAATCGGCCGACCAGCGCGCTGCCCTGCCCAGGCCCTTCGACGGCAAAGAGCTCCCATAAAGGCCGGCTGAAATCGAGCGGCTGCCCCACCAGGTCGCCGACGAACGCCGCCAGCTGCGCGTCCCCGCTCGGAGCAGGGAGGGCGACGCGGTGGACGTGGGCATCGAGGTCGAAGTTGGAAGCGGGGATCCACCGCTGGGGGGTGAAGGGGATGGGCGTCTCCGCCACGACCTGCCGCAGCCGGGGGTGAAGCTCGATCCGCGACGACAGCATGGTCTTGAAGCGTTCGAGGTCCAGTGGCTCGTCTAGGAGCGAGAGCGAGGTCACGACGAAGTGGTTGGTCGCCGCTTCGGCATGAAGCCACGCGACATCAGCCTTCGTGAGCGCCTCGCCACTGAAAACAGACATCGTCCATTTGAGCGTGGCCCTAGGCGGGCGCGACGGAAAGGGACTTAAGGCTCTAGTCGGGGGGGACTGTCGTGTCTGGGCGGCTCGAGTGACGGGGGCTAACGTCAGGGCGTGGGATACCAGCACCGTCTGAAGGCGATGGAGGCTTCGTTCCTCGCGATCGAGCGACCCGGGCTGCCGATGCACGTCGCCGGGGTGGTCCTGGTCGAAGGCAAGCAGCCGATCACACTCCCCGATCTGCGGCATCTGGTCGCCTCGAGGTTGCGCCGCCTGCCCAAGTTCCGCGAGGTCGCGAGGTCCGGCCGGCTTGACGCGACCCGGGCGTCCTGGGTACCGGTCGCGCGGATCGACCTCGATGAGCACCTGTTCCATCACCGTCTTCCCAGGCCCGGCCGTCGCGCGCAGCTGAACGAGCTCTGTGGCCGAATCCACGAGAGGCTACTGCCGCGAGACCGGCCTCTTTGGGAGATGCACCTGATCGACGGCCTCGAAGGTGGGGGCCAGGCCGTCGTGATCAAGACGCACCACTCCATCACCGATGGCATCGCCGGCATGGAGGTCGCGAGGGTCCTCTTCGACGGTGCGCCCGGCACCAAGCAGACTGCCTGGCTGCAGCCCACCAAGTTCGCCGACGGCGGCGGGGCCTGGCTGCTCAAAGGACTGCAGAGCCTGATGGGAATTGCCTTCACCGCCGCAGGCGGTCCACTCGCGCTTCAGGGCCCCTTCAACGGCCACGTCGGGGCGAGCCGCGCGTTTGCCACGGCGATGATCCAGATGGACGCCATCCGCCAGGCCAAGAGGCGTTACGGAGGCAGCGTGGACGACGTCGTACTGGCAACGGTCGCCTCGGGCCTGCGCAGCTACCTGGACGCGGTCCGCTACCCGGACGTCCCGGTCGCGCTCCGTGCGATGGTGCCGGTGTCCACCGGGCCCACCGCCGCTTCGGCCCTGGGCAACCACGTCACGACCGTTTTCGTCGACCTGCCGCTGGCCGCCATCGAGCTGCCTGAGCTCGTCCGCATCATCGCCACCGAGAAGCTCCAGCTCAGAGGCGCGCACGAGGCCGCCGGGATGTCCCTGCTGATCGAGGCTGCCGGCTGGCTGCCGAACCCGCTCCACGAGACCGTCGTCCGGCTGGTCGCGGGCATGCAGTACGCCAACCTCGTGCTCTCGGACGTGCCCGGCCCGGATGAAGCGATGTACCTGCTCGGGAACAGGATCACCGCCTGCTACCCGATGATCCCATTGCCACCCGACATTGGACTTTCCATCGCGACCATCAGCATGGGCGGTGTGATGGGTGTCGGCATCGTGGCCGACCCAGGCCTCGTTCCCGACGTCTCACGCCTCGCCCGGGCGATCGAGCAGGTCATCCCCGATCACTCACGGGCGATTCAACCGCGCCGGCCCGCCCCCGTTACACCGCATGCCAAGCGTGCGGCCTGAGGTGAATTCATGAACGAATACAGCCCGCTCCTGTCACTTTTCGCCCTGGCGCCGAACCTGCGCCGTGCTTCCCACGAGACGCTCAGCCTCTACATCCCCGCGCGTCCCGAAGGCTATTACGCGCGCCATTACGACATCGAGCTCCGGGAGCTGGTGAAGAGGTACGAGGACCGCCTGGGCGAGAAGGAGCGCAAGGTCATGGAGCGGGAGCTGCCGCGATTTCGCGCACGGCTTGCGGAGATGAAGCCGTCCGCATGTCCCGCCCTCGCCGGCTTTGCCGATGAAGCGGCCGGGATCCTGGACATCATCCCGCTCCGCGCTGTCACGGACGCGCGGCTCGAGGTCGGCGATCCCTTGCTCGCACCCATCCTGCGCCAGCTCGAGGAATTTCCACCGGCGCTGGTCGCGGTGGTGGACAAGGAGCAGGGCCGGATCTTTGCCGCAATCCTCGGCGATGTGTGGCCACTCGAGCATCTCACCGGCGAGGATGTCAAATACACCCGAAGCGGCGGAACGTCTGCGGCAAGCAACCAGCGCAAGGCGGACAACCAAACGCGGGCCAACCTGGAGCATGTCGTGACGACCGTGGAACACGAGATGGCCACGGGCGCTTACAGCGGCCTGTACGTCGCCGGGACCACCGAGGCTCGCGCCTGGTTCGAGAAGCTGCTGCCGGCGTCCTTGAAGTCGAAGATCACGGGCCGCCTGCCCGCCCTGCTCGACTCGCCGACTTTGCAGCACGAGCTGCGCCAAAAGCTGATCGGAGCGAGCCCCGTTAAGGCGTAAAGCTCTTGGCCAGGAAGTCGAGGACCGTCCGCTCGTACAGCGCGTTGTCCGTGTAATAAGCCTGCACGTGCCCGGCGCCGGGAACCTCGAGCAGCTGCTTAGGACCAGCGGCGGCCTTGTAGAGGGCCAGCCCTTCCGCCGGCGGCACGATCGTGTCGGCCGCCCCGACGATCGCCAGCAGCGGTTTGTGGAGCCGAGCCGCCATCGCGACCGGCTGCACGTTCCACAGCGACGTGCCGATGTCCAGCTGGGCGAATCCGACGAGGGGGGCCGCCCACGGCGCGTCCGGAAGGTGGGTCACCTCGCTGAAGCGGGCCATGAACACGTCGCCCGCGGAGCTGAAGCCGCTGTCCTCGACGACCGCCGTGACGCCAGGGTTGATCGCCGCCTCTTCGACCGACACCGCCGCGCCCAACGAGTAGCCGATGAGCGCGATGGGACCCGGGCTGAGCGAGCGAGCCTCGGTCACCGCCGCGCTGACGTCCGCCGGCTCACGGTAGCCCATCGTGCTCCCGCTCCCGTCTGACTGGCCCGACCCGCGCAGGTCGAAGACGAGCATGTTGTAACCCGCCTGGTGCAGGTACCCGGCCTTGTCGAAACCCTCGCTTCGGTTGTTGGACAGGCCGTGGACCATGACCACCGTCTGGTCTCGAGTGCCGGGTATCCACCACCCGCGGAGCGTGAGACCGTCCGAAGTCTTGAAGCTCACGTCGTCATAGCTCATGCCACGCGCGGCGGGGGTCGGGCCGAGAGCGCGCCGCGGGGGATGCAGGGTCGTGCGTTCGGCGATGAAGCTGGCCGCCAGCCAAACCACCAAGAGAATGGCGAGCGCGCGCAGCGCGAAGAGAGCTGAGAGGCGGGGAAGGGGATTGAGTCGCGCGCGGGCGACCGGAAGGGCTTGAGTGGCGATTGGGGGCATGTTACCAGCACCGCCGAGCCCGTTCTGCGCGTGGCCGAACGTCCCCAACGGGGTGCGGCTGACGGCCCTGTCACGGTGCCCTGTCGTGTTGAAGACTTGGAGCATGAGAGTGGCCGCGCTCGTTGCCCTGACCGTCCTGCTTGTCGCGTGTGGCTCGGTGCCGCCTGGCGGCAACCCGGCTTCGTCGCCCAACCCGAGCGCGTCTCCTTCGGCCGAAAGCACGCCGACCCCGTCTCAACCGTCCCCGTCTCCGGTGCCCTCGCCTTCGTCTCTGCCGACACCTTCACCCAGCCCGTCGGTGTCGCCGAGTCCAATCGCCTGCGCGCCCGTACAGGGGGGGACCTCGGCCATGGCGACCATCACCGATGTCCGGGTAGGGTCTCACCCTGGTTACGACCGCCTCGTCGTCGAGTTCAGCGGAGGCATGCCCGAGTACAAGCTGGTGGCGCAGGACCCGTCGACGTTCGTGGGGCCCTTCAGCGGGCTTCCGATCAGCGTCGCAGGCAGCGCGGGGATGCACCTGTTCCTGTACCACCAGGACATCCCGCCGTCCTATCAGCACGGGACCAACTTGAAACCCGGGTACAGCGTGCTGAAGCAGGTTGTCGTGATGGCCGACTTCGAAGGCCAGGCCGACATCGCGATCGGCCTTGGCCGGGTCGCGTGTCCTGCTGTCTCCACGCTGAGCAGCCCACCCCGCCTGGTGATCGACTTCCCCACGCAGTAGGTGCGCTACGAGGCGATCGGCCCGCTCCTCGCCACCGGCGACCCGGCGTTGCCGGGGCTGTTGGGCCGAGGCCTCGATGGATCGCAGTGCACGCCCAACCACGCGGGCGAAATGCTCGGGCTCATGGTCGCCGCGGGCGAGGAGAGCCTTCGCAGTCTCTTCACGGGCGCCCAGGAATCGCTGGTCAAGCTCTTCCGCCACTAGAGACTCGCGGCGGCGGCGTCAGCGGTTGGCGACCAGCAGCTCCAGCGAATCGATCAGCCGCGGTCCCGGCCGGTTGAAGTAAGCGGAACCGTCGAGGACCAGTACGCGGCTGGCGCCGACCTCGTCGATCTCGCGCTGCACCAGCTGCGCCTCGCGCTCGGCGCGCCCCTGGTCGAAGCCGCACGGCGCCAGGATGAGAAGGTCGGGACGCGCCGAGCGCACGTCGGCCCAGGAAAGCCCGACGGATGGCACGCCGGCCCGCGCGAGTGGGTCGTCGATCCCCGCCAGCGACAAAAGGTCGGGGGTCCAGTGCCCGGCGCGGTAGGGAGGATCCAGCCATTCCAGGAACACGCCTCTGACGCGGGACGACTCGGCCGCTTTGCGGCAGGCCGCCTCGAGGCGGCGGTCGAGACTGCGCATCAGGGGCGCCGGGTCGGCATCGCATGCGTCGGCCAGCTCTTCGATGCCGGCGATGACTTCGGCGAGCGTGTGCGGGTGCTGCCGGATCATCGGGATTCCCGCAAGCTCGCTCGCAACCTGGTCGGCCGGGATCGCGCAGACGTCACAGATGTCCTGCGCGACCACGAGGTCTGGGCGCAGCCGCAGGATCGCCTGCGTGTCGACCTCGTAGAGAGACCGGCCCTCCAGGGCTGCGAGCGAGACCGCCTGCTCGATTCCCGAGCTCTGCTTGCCCTCGAGCCCGAGCGTCGAGCGCGTCACGCAGGGCAAGGTGCGCGCCTCGGTTGGAAAGTCGCACTCGTGCGTGACTGCGACCAGGCGGTCGCCGAGGCCAAGCGCGAACAGCGACTCGGTCGCGCTCGGTAGGAGCGAGACGATCCTCATCAACCGCTTTCTACGAGCCTGTCGACGACCTGCCGGAAAGACTCGTACGGGTGGGCGCCGACCACCAGGTAGCGGCGTCCGAAGATGTGGGCGGGAATGGCGTCGATGCCGGCGGAGGTGGCGACTCTGCGGTTCTCGTCGATCACGCTTTCGTATCGATCGGTTTCGATGGCGGCCCTGAGCTCGGCCTCGTCGAGCCCTACGCCGGCCCCGATGCGAACCAGGTCGTCGACGTCTTCCAGCCGGCCGGTCTGCTCCCAGTGCGCCTTGAAAAGCGCGTGGTGCATCTCGTCGAACTTCTCGTGCTCCCGTGCGAACTCGGCCGCACCGAGGGCCCGACGCGAGTTGATGATCACGTCGCGAGGCTCCATGGAGAGCCCGACCTCATGAGCGATCGACTGAAGGTGCGCGCGCATCTGCTCGGAGCGCGCGCGGCCGAAGTACTGGTCCCGCGGGACGCCCTCTACAGAAGCTTCGGGGTGGAGCTCAAACGGAAGCCAGGTCACGCGCACGAGCCCCTCCCTTTCCAGCTGCTCGACTCTGACCGAGTCGATGTAGCACCAGGGTCAAACGTAGTCGGAGAACACGACCAGGTCGACGGGCGGGGTCTGGGCCATCTGGAGTAACAACGCGTGGGGGGCTCCGGGGATTCCCCAAGTCTTCCTGATCGGTTAATGGGAAGGTGGAGGTGGACCATATGTCGGGAGGTCCCGTCCTACTGGATGGTCCAGTTCGCCGTCGCAGACGTGGACAAAGCCTTCGAGAAGGCGCTGTCGAGCGGTGGGCACGAGATGCTGTCGCCGCTGGATTCTCCGGTGGACGCTTTGCGATCGTGTCAGACCCGCAGGGCGCGGCCTCCGGGCCCATGAAGATGCAGCAGTAGCGGAATCAGCTTCCGACCGGCGGGATCGTGCTCGACCCGCCGATTTCTTCATCCGCCCAGTCCGGCGAAAACGCGCGCGACCTGGGCGGCGATGCGGCCGTTGTTGACGACCAGCTCGACGTTCACCTCGACCGACCTTCCACCTGAAAGCTCGGCCATGCGCGCCAGCAGGCGGGGCGTGACATCGGCGCCGGACACGCCGGCGACCTCGCGGACGGCCCTGTCCGCAATGTCCTGCGCCTCCTCCAGCTCGGAGGGAGGCGGAATCGCCACCACGATCCCGTGCGAGCCGGTCTGCCACGCCGCGCGCAGCACCCGGGCCGTCTCCTCTGCTCCGTCGACCCGGCTGACGCGGCCGGGACTGTGTCGCGTGTAGAAGGCGGGGAACTCGTCGCAGCCGTACCCGAGCACGGGCACGGCCAGGCTGTCCAGCTTTTCGAGCGTGGTCGACAGGTCCAGGATGATCTTGGCTCCGGCGCAGAACACCGCGACCGGCGTCCGGCCCAGCTCTTCGAGGTCGGCAGACTGGTCCTCGGGATGGCCGCGGTGGGCGCCGCCGATTCCACCGGTCGCGAAGAAACGGATTCCGGCCATCGACGCGATGCGCATCGTGGCGGCGACCGTGGTCGCACCGGCGGCGCCTTTGGCCAGGGCCGGGCCGAGGTCGCGTGAGCTCACCTTGATCGCGCCGGAGGCGATTCGCTCGAGGTCGCGGTCGTCGAGGCCCACGCGCAGGCGGCCGTCGAGCACCGCCACCGTCGCCGGCACCGCCCCTTCCATTCTTATCGCAGCCTCTGACTCGCGCGCCGCGCGAAGGTTGTGCGGGGAGGGAAGGCCCTGGCCGACGATCGAGGTCTCCAGCGCGACCACCGGGCGTCCTTCCCGCAGGGCCGCCGCCACCTCCGCGGAGATCGCGAGCAGGTCGCTCAACGCGGCCTCGCTCCTGCCCGCGTCGTCGAATCGGCGGCCACGACGACGGCCCGTTCGGCGGACTCGTACGGCGGCGCGCCGCCGAGCCATGCGCTGCAGAAGGCGGCGGCGAAAGCGTCACCCGCGCCGGTCGGATCGACCACGTGCACCTGGGGCGCGGGGACGGTGCGCCCGAAGACGATGCACCCCGACGGCCCGAGCTTGACGACGGGAACCTGCGCCAGGTGTCCTAGCGGCACACCGAGAGTGTCAGATTCCGCCTGGGTTGCGAACAGCACCTCAGGCTTGAGTCGCGCCAGCACATACGCCATCCGGGACGGCCCGAACTCGCGCAGTCCCGCGGCCGACGACAGGTCGACCGCCAGCATCCCCCCGGCCCCGCGAACGCGCCCGATCGCGACCCGGGTGGCCGAGGCCAGCGGCTCGACGAAGAGCGAGTACGCCGGGACGTGGATGAGCTTGACGTCACCCAGCCAGGCCTCGGACAGGTCCTCGACGGTCAGCCCAACGCTCGCGCCCCGCTGGGTCGCCATCGTCCGCCTGCCCCCGGGTTCGACGAGCACGGCGATCGCGCCGGTCGGCTCCGCCGACCAGACCGCGCAGACCTCGACGCCCGTGGATTCGAGGTCGGCCACGAGCCGCCGCCCGCGTTCGTCATCGCCGACCCGCGTGATCAGGCGGGTCGGCTCCGAGAGGGCGGCCGTCCAGGCGCAGAAGTTGGCGGCCTGGCCACCGCCGCCGATGGTGATCACGGCCGGCGAATCGTCGTCGGGGCGCAGCTCGCCGTCGGGGACGATCGAGATGTCGAGCAGGAGGTCGCCGATCGATGCGATCACGTCCGTCGAGGATAACGGCGACTCTGACCCACGCGCGGCTGAGTCCGCGGGTGCGATCTCTAAGAAAGGACGGGGTCGGGCGCCGAGGCCGTGAGCAGGTTCCAACCGGCGAGCTGCTCCCGCAGACGCGCCTTCAATCGCTCATCGAGCTCCTGGACAGGGGGAGCCAGCCATGGCTCGCAAACGCCCTGGAGTTGCAGGGCGGCCTTGATGGCGCCTGGGAAAACGCCGGCTCGGACGGCCACGACGAGCTGGTAGAGAGCGTCCTGGCTCTTGCGCGCCGCCGCGAGGTCTCCGCGCCGGTACTCGTCGTAGATGCGAGCCACCCAGTGAGGCGCCACGTTGGCCGCACCGCAGATCGTCCCGGCGCCACCCATCGCCAACGACGGCAGCAGCATCGTGTCGCTACCGGTGAAGATGCGAAACCCGGGAAGGTCGCGGGTCGCGATGCACACGCCCTCGAAGTACTCGAAGTCGCGGCTCGAATCCTTGATGCCCGCGATGGTTCCCTCGCGCGCCAGCACAGCCACGCTGGCCGGCTCGGTGACGACTTTTGTGAACTGGGGGATGTGATAAAGGAAGATCGGTAGCGGGCTTTGCGCCGCAAGCTCTCGAAAGAACGCGAGCACGCCGAGCTGGTCCATCGGGTAGTAGAAAGGCGGGGCGACCAGGGCTGCGTCGGCGCCCAGGCGCGCAGCGGCTTCGAGCTCGGCTCGCGCGGCCGCCAGGTGGCTTTGCGCCACGCCGCACAGGACGGGCACGCGGCCGCCAGCCGCCTTGACCACCGCGTCGAGGACCTTGCGCCTCGATGCCTCGTCGAGGGAAGCGGTCTCGCCGGTCGAGCCAAGCGCGAGCAGGCCGTGGACCCCACCGTCGAGCATGTGTTGAACGAGGCGCGGGATGGCCGCCTCGTCCACTGTGCCGTCCCTTTTCAAAGGCGACACCAGCGCCGGCAGAACGCCGGCCAGCTCGTCGATGTTGAACACCCCTTTAAGGCTACTCGCGCGCACCAAGCGACTAGGCTTGCCCCGACTTGGCCTCCTCGCGGTCGACCAGCAGATTGACGCCCTCGATCGACTGGCTGTTGGTCTTCATTCCGGTTTCGATCGCGGCCGACTTCCTGGGCCTGACAGTGGCCTTGTTCGTCAGCTCCGCCCTGGCGATCATCCCGCTGGCCGGCTTGATCGGGCGCTCTACTGAACAGGTGGCGACCCGGGTGGGCGCGCGCCTCGGCGGCCTGCTGAACGCCACGCTGGGCAACATCACCGAGCTGATCGTGTCCGTGTTTCTCATCAGCGCCGGTGACTTCGCGATTGTCAAGGCATCCCTCGTCGGCTCGATCCTGGGCAACCTCGCTTGTCTTGGGCATCTCTCTTGCTGCGGGCGGCATCGGCCACAAGGAGCAGAGCTTCGACTCGCGCGCCGCCGGCGTGCACTCGGCTTCGCTGCTGCTGGCGGTCGCCGGGCTGGTGATGCCCGCGCTGCTGATCATCACAACGCCGCAGTCGGGCTTCGTGGAACGCGAAGTCCTCAGCAGCGTCGTGGCGATTGTCCTGATCGCTCTGTATTTCGCGGCCCTCGTGTTCACCCAGATCACGCACGCGCACCTGTTCCACGTCCCCGGATACGTCTCCCAGTCGACCTGGACGATGCGCAGGTCGGTCGTTGCGCTCTCGCTCGCGGCGATCCTGGTCGCCGTCGAGTCCGAGCTCCTGGTGGGTTCACTCAGGCCGGCGATCCAGATCCTCGACCTGCCGGCGCTTTTCGTGGGCCTGATCCTTATCCCGATCATCGGCAACGCCGCCGAGCACGCGTCAGCCGTGTTCTTCGCGCTCACGGACCGAGTCGACCTGACGCTCGAGATTGCCGTCGGTTCGTCCACCCAGATCGCCATGTTCGTGGCGCCGCTGCTCGTGTTCATCAGCCTCGTGATCGGCCACCCCATGGATTTCGTGTTCACGGCCTTCGAGATCGCTGTGGTTTCGCTCGCGACCTCATCGTGGGCTTCATCTCGCTGGACGGGCGCAGCAACTGGCTGGCCGGCGTCCAGCTGGCCGGAGCCTACGTGGCGATCGCCGCTACGGCATATTTCGTCAAGTAGCCCGCGTCGCGCGTTCGGCGATTCGGACCACGAGCTCGCGCTGGTCGCTGTCGAAGAAAGGAGGTGTACCGCCGCGGGCGTTCTCGATGACGCGCTCTACGTGCTGGGTCGCGGTCAGCACGGTCGTCACGCGAGGGTCGCTGGCGATCCATTTCAAAACGGCCTGGGCCCAGGTCTCGACACCCAGCTCGTTCATCTCCCGGGCTGACGGTCGCCGCTCCAGGATGCCGTGCTGGAGTGGGCTCATCACGAGGACTCCGAGCCCGAGCGACTCAGCCAGCGGCAGGAGCTTGCTTTCCGCAGCGCGGCGCAGCGGGTTGTACGGCACCTGGAGCATGTCGATCCGGCCGCTCGACATGAGCGCCATCAGCTCGTCGAAGGCGGGCTCCTGGTAGTGGGTGGCGCCGACGGCTCTCACCTTGCCCTGCTCCTTCAAGCGTTCGAGCATCGCGAGCTGTGCCGGCACGTTGACCAGGTTGTGGACCTGATAGATGTCGACGTGGCCGAACAGCCCGAGCGCGCGCTCGGCCTGGCGGCTGCCGTCCGCCTCATCCGGGGTCCAGACCTTGGTGGCGATGATCAGGTTCTCCCGCCGGCCCTCGACCGCGCGGGCCAGAACGTCCTCGGCGCGCCCGTACATCGGCGACGAGTCGAAGAGGTCGACGCCTGCCTCCAGCGCGGCGCTGACGAGCGCGCGGCGGTCGTCGGAGGTGTCGAACGTTCGCCAGGTGCCCATCCCGATCACGGGCGCCTCGATGTCGGTGCGCCCCAGCTTCCGCCGCTCCACGGACCCGACCTTAACGGAGGTCCCTAACCGTGGGCGGCGAGGCGCTCTCCCACAATGGTGAGCTCGGTGCCGATGAGCTCGTCGATCCCCGGTATCACGGGGGCACTGCGGAGGGCTTCTGCGATTTTGCACAACGTCGCGCTGCTGATCGGCCGTCCGCGGCGCGCGCCCGAGATCGTGGCCGCGCTGCATCCCGATGCCCGCGCCAGGTCGGTCGCATTCCACCCGCGGCGCGCGAGCTCCCGGTCCAGCTGATCCGCGTTCATTCGCACTGTCATCGACTCCATACCTGTACCTGCTCTGGTTACTATCGACCTGACGGCGGTATTCTTTCCGGCGGATCACGATGGCTCGCCTCCACCTGACGCAACGCCAATGGAGGGTCTACCTGGTGGTCTGGCTGGTGGCCCTTGCGGCGATCGCCGGCACGCTGGCCGGAATCCTGCTGCCTCGCGTGTTGGCTTCACCTCCCCGCCCGGTGCTGGGCGGCGGGCTGGTGATGGGCGCGCGCCAGATCGCGGCCCCCGACTTCACGCTGCGAGACCAGACGGGCGCGACGGTGTCGCTGCGGCAGCTGCGCGGCACCGTGCTCGCGCTGACGTTCCTGGACACCCAGTGCCAGAACCTCTGCCCCCTGCAGGCGAGCTTTCTCGGCAGCGCCCAGTCCGACCTGGCCCCCCGGACGCCGCTCGACGTCGTCATCGTCAGCGTGCGCCCCGACGCCGACACCCCTGCCAACATCGCCACCTTCGCCAGCGCACATGGCCTCGGACACCATTACCTGTGGCTGACCGGCACCCCTCAAGGCCTCCAGAGCGTCTGGAACAGCTACGGCGTGGCCGTGCAGGTGGCCCAGGGCGATCTGGCGCACAGCTCGGTCATCTATCTGATCGACCGCAGCGGCTACGAGAGGGTCGGTTTCGAGGACGTTCCAGGTACTGCGGCCTTCGAGACCGATGTCCAGATTCTCAACGCAAGCTGAAGCGGCGCCCAAGGGCGTTCGCGATTCTTCAGCCAAATTTGGGGATTTACAAAGATTATGCGGGCTGTTACTCTCCCACGGAACGTGACCGATTCAAGCACCCCGAGATACGGCAACCGAGCCGCAGTCCTCGTCCTCGTCGTCGCGACCCTCGTGGTCTTCTTGGCTGTTTTCATCACGCGCTTCGTCGAGACTTTTCCCTACACGCTTACTTCGGAGGTGGCCTCTCAGCCGAGGGTGGTCCTCGCGGGGACGGGCGGAACGGAGACGGTGATCCACCTCGAGACCGTGGGCGCCATATCGGATGCGATCGATTTTCCGAAGCCGAGTGATCCGCATCAGGACTGGGTGAGCTACCTGCCCACCACCACGTTCAAGGTGCCGGCCAACTCGGTTGTCACGATGGTGATCGACCAGGAGGACTCCGCTTCAGGGCTGCGCAACCCGTTCTGGGCCAAGGCGCAGGGCATCATCGGCCCCTTCCACATGAAGTACTACGACCAGAACGGCAACCCGCAAGAGGGTGACTTCACACAGCTCGACGACGCCTCGACGCCGGCCCACACATTTGCCATCCCGGATCTCGGCGTTTTCGTGCCGCTGCTCGGCATCTCTGATGCCGCCCCGGCCGGCAGCATCAACACCATCACCTTCTCGTTCCGTGTGGGCAAAGCCGGTACGTACCACTGGCAGTGCTTCGTCCCCTGTGGTTCGGGCACCATCTATGGCAACGGCGGCCCCATGCAGACGCTCGGCTACATGGGCGGCTTCCTGGTAGTCCAGTAACGAATTGAATACGTCAGAGCGCACACACACACTGCGACTCGCGGTGGCCTGGGCAGTCCTGAGCGTGATCGGCGTCGTAGTGGCGCTGCAGGTCAACATGCCGCCTGGTAACCAGACGCAGCAGGCGTCGGACGAGAGCTCCCTGCTCCATCTGATGCTGATCCTGTCCACGCCGGTGTGCATCGGCGTGGTGCTCTTCATCCTCTACTCGGTTTTCGCCTTCCGAGCGGCCCCGGGGAAGCTCGACGATGGGCCGTCTCGGCGAGGCAACCTTCGGATGCAGTGGGCCTGGGTGGTCGCCACGGCTGTGATCGTGTTTGCGCTCGCCGGCATCGGGATCAACGGCCTGGCGAACTCTTCTGCGGCGACGACGTTCGCCTCCTCGGGCGCTTCGCTCGGCTCGCAGACGGTCGGCACATCCGCCAGCGACCGCCTGCAGGTGCAGGTGATCGCGCAGCAGTGGTACTTCACCTATCGGTACCCGAGCTACGGTGGCGCCGAGTCGACGCACCTGGTGCTGCCGGTGAACGCCAACATCGAGTTCCACGTGACCTCGACCGACGTCATCCACTCGTTCTGGGCGTACGAGCTTGGCGTGAAAGCCGACGCCAACCCCGGCGTCGACAACATCACCTATGTCACGACGACGAGCACGGGCTCGTTCACGGTGCGCTGCGCGGAGCTGTGCGGCATCTGGCACGGGAACATGTTCGACACCGAGGGCAAGGTGGTGAGTCAGGGCGATTTCGCAACCTGGGTGGCGAATCTCCAGTCGTCCGAATCGAGCATCACGCTCCCGCCGTACGCGCCGCAATATTTCCCAAGCCCGCGAGTAAAGGGGACCTAGATGAGTGAAGTGACGACGGGGGGAACGATGCTTCAGCCGAGCGTGAGGCGCATGGCTCTGCCGACCAACGCCCTCACCGGACTCGTGCTCGGAGTCTTGGGCTACTGGGCCGGGGTCCAGATCGGCAACGGTCTGGGGTTCAACGACTCGGGGAACACAGGTGTTCTGGCAGGTTACGCGCTGGGCTCGATCATGTTCCTGGTCGGGATCGGTTTCGCCTCGTACCCGCTCGGCCGGCTGTTCGGGTGGGTCACGCCGTCGCAGCCGGCTTACGACGAGCAGAAAGGGGTGTGGCGGTACCTGAGCCTGAGCTTCGACCACAAGGTCATCGGAATCCAGTACCTGATCGTGATGCTGATGGCGATGCTGTTCGGAGGCATCGGCGCGATGTTCGTACGCACGAACCTGCTCTCGCCTGACACGCCCATCTTCCCACCGGACAAGTACTTGACCCTGGTCAGCATGCACAGCGTCTTGATGATCTTTGTCGCCAGCGCGGCCATCGTCGGGCCGTTCGGCAACTTCTTCGTCCCACTGATGATCGGCACCAACCGCATGGCGTTCCCGCGGCTGGAAGCGCTCTCCCTATGGTTGGTACCCCCGGCGCTCGTAGTCATGCTTCTCACGCCGGTGTTCGGCGGATTCCAGACCGGATGGACCGGCTACACGCCACTATCAGAACAGGGAGGCCAGGGATTCGACAGCTACATCGTCGGGTTCACCCTGATCGGCATTGCGCTGGTGGTGTCCGGGGTCAACATGCTGACTACGGTCATCACCCTGCGCGCGCCGGGTATGACCTGGACGCGGATGCCTATCTTCGTTTGGGGCGTGTTCTCGGCTTCCATCCTCGGCACCTTTGCCGCGCCGGTGCTGGCGGCGGCCCTGTCGATGCAGGCGCTTGACCGCACCATGAACACGAGCTTTTACGTCTCCTCGAACGGAGGCAGCCCCTACCTGTGGCAGAACCTCTTCTGGATCTTCGGCCACCCGGAGGTCTACATCTTCATCCTGCCGGCCTTCGGCATCGTGATGGAGCTGATCCCGCACTTCGCCCGTAAACCCCTGTGGGGCTACCGGACCGCCGTCGTCGGCCTGCTCGGCGTGACCCTGCTGAGCTGGTTCGTATGGCAGCACCACCTGTTCGTGAGCGGCATCGCGCCCGCCCTGCGGCCGTTCTACATGCTCTCGACCGAGATGATCTCGATCCCGACCGGCATCGTGTTCCTGGTCGCGTTTGGAACGCTGTGGCGCTCGCGGATCTCGATGACGGTGCCGATGCTCTTCTGTCTCGGCTTTCTCTACAACTTCCTCATCGGGGGAATCTCCGGCGTCTTCCTTTCCGACGTGCCGAGTGACATCACGCTGCACGGCAGCTACTTCTCCATGGCCCACTTCCACTTCACGATCGTCGGTGGCGAGATCTTTGCCATCGTGGCGGCCATCTACTACTGGTTCCCGAAGATGACCGGAAGGATGCTGAACGCAACGGCGGGCAAGATCCACTTTTGGTGGATGTTCATCAGCTTCAACCTTGCATTCACGCCCCTGTTCGCGGCTGGCATCCTGGACATGCCGCGGCGCGTTTCGACCTACGCGCCCAGCCTGCAGGGCCTCAACGACTGGGTCACGATCTGGGCCTACGTGCTCTTCGCTTCAATGTTGTTCTTCGCCGGGATCGTGATCTGGGGCTGGTTCTTCAATTCCAAGCTCGCCGTGGCCGATCCCTGGCACGCGCGCTCGATCGAGTGGGAGCTTCCGACCCCGCTTCCGCGCCGCAACTTCACGCGCATTCCAACCTTCACCCGGCCCCCATATGACTACGGAGAAGGCGATGCGCGACCGCTGATCGAGCCGAACGCCGAGCCGGCGCCCGCATGAGCGAGCGCGCCATGTCAGAGAAGACATCGGGAATCGTGGAGTCGACCACCACGCCCGCCGAGTGGGCGCCCGAGGTGGATGCGCGAGTCACCCAGCTGGGCATGAGGCTCTTTGTGGGTGCTGACGCCTTCTTCTTCTTCGCCTTCTTCTTCGCCTTCTTCTACCTGCGCTCGATGAACAACGACTACTCGTGGCTGCCTGCCGGCACCACGCACCCAACTCGCGGCGTTGGCGCTTTGATCGAGGTGCTCGCGATACTGATCGCGCTCTTCTTCATGGGCGCCATGCGCAGCGCCTCGGTGAGCCGCACGATGTTGTGGCTCGCGCTCGTCGCCGGTGTCCTGTTCCTGGGGGCCCAGGTCTACGAGTTCCAAAACCTGGGGTTCGACCCGCAACAGGGCGGCGGCTATCCCAGCGTTTTCGTGGGCTTCAAAGGCGTGATCATGGTTCAGACCGCAGGCGCGCTTCTGTGGCTGGGTACTCTCATCGCCCAAGCGAGACCCGGCGGTGACATGGTGCTCAGGCGGGCGACCGCGGCGAGCTTCTCGATGTTCCTGTGGTTCCTGGCCGGCGTCGGCCTCCTCGCGTACATCGTCCTGTACTTCGTCTGAGGCCCTTCGTGCCTCTCATCTGGTCGTGGCCCTTCGAGCCCGTCGTCCTGATCGGCGTGGAGATAGCTGCGGTCCTCTACATCGTCGGAGGCATGGGGCGCCGAACTGAGCCCTGGCGCGACGTCGCCTTCTGGTCCGCACTCGTGACGATCCTGGTCGCGCTCCAGAGCCCGCTGGAGATGCTCGCGCGCCAGCTCTTCTGGATCCACATGGTCCAGCACCTGCTGCTGATGGTCGTCGCGGCCCCGCTGCTCGCGCTGGCGTCCCCGTGGACCAGGCTGTGGCGCGCGCTCCCCCGGGGCCTGCGTCGGGGGATCGCCCGCCCGCTTTTCAAAAGCCCAAGCCTCGCGCCGGTCAGGGCGGCGTACCGGGTGGTGTCACGTCCGACGGTCATCTGGTTTCTCGCGGCCGGCAACCTGTGGCTATGGCACATCCCGGCCATGTACAACCTGACCCTTCGCTACCACCTCGTGCACCACCTGGAGCACACGCTTTTCCTCGGCCTGGCCATCGCGTTCTGGGCCCAGCTGATCGACCAGTATCCGTTTCGCTCTCCGCTCAGCACTCTGGGTCGGGCTACGTACGTCTTCACCGCCATGATCCAGTCCTGGGGACTGGCTGCCGTCTTGTCGTTCGCCACCGCGCCGCTCTATGCCTACGCGCTGCTGCCCAGCCGCCCAGGCGGGATCTCGGCCTTGACGGACCAGCAGCTCGGCGGCGGCATGATGTGGGTGCCCGGGGCGATCACTTATTCGCTTGCGTTTGTCTGGCTGCTCTTCCGCTGGCTGGCGGAAGAGGACGCGCGCACGCCGGCCGGGGCGGCTGTCGAGAGGAGCCACACGATTGGCGGTTGAGTCCCGCGTCCATCCCGCACCGGACCTTTCGGGCCGGCTGCTTCGCGTCGCCGCAGACTATGCCGCGCTGCTCAAGCCGAAGATCATTCTGCTGCTCGTCGTCACCGAGCTGGGCGCGATGATCGCGGCCGCCCGTGGGTGGCCTGCCCCGGGACCGCTGCTCGGCGGGCTGGCCGGCGGTGCGATGGCGGCCGGGGGCGCAGGCGCCATCAACTGCTGGTTCGACCGTGACATCGACGCGGTCATGCCAAGGACAAAAAGGCGGCCGATCCCGGCGGGCAGGATTGCCCCCGTGCACGGCCTGGGGTTCGGCATCGCCGTCGCGCTGGCCGGCGTCGCGTTGATCGCCGTTTCGAGCCACGTCCTCGCGGCCGCCCTCGCCGCCGCCGGCGGGGTGTTCTATGTGTTCGTGTACACGATGTGGCTGAAGCGCACGACGACCCAGAACATCGTCATCGGCGGCGCGGCCGGCGCGTTCCCGCCGCTGGTCGGCTGGGCGGTGGTCACCGGGTCCCTGAGCCCGCTGGCCTGGGCGCTTTTCGCGATCATCTTCTTCTGGACCCCGCCGCATTTCTGGGCGCTCGCGCTGCTGCTGCGGCGTCAGTACTCCGCGGTCAACGTGCCGATGCTGCCGGTGGTGGCAGGACCGGCTCGAACGCGGCGCGCCATCCTCGCCTACACCGCCATCATGGTGGCGGTCAGCTTGGTCCCGGTCGTATGGCTGGGCTTTGCGTACGGGTCCGCAAGCCTGATCCTCGGGAGCGCATTCCTCTATCTGGCTTGGCGCGCGGTTCGCGCCGAGGACGGGCCGTCTGCGATGGCTTTGTTCCATTACTCGCTCGCGTACCTGGCACTGATCTTCGTCGCCGTCGCAATCTCCGCGGTGGTGCCTGTTTGATCTTGTCCGGCCTGGGTCTCTCCGGACCCCATCGCTCGAGAACCCACCCGGTCCCGATGTGGTCGCTGGCGCTGCCTATTTTGGTGGTCGTCGCCGCGGTGGCCGTAGCGTCGTTTCTCGTTCTCTCGAATTCCGGGACGAAAACCGCCTCGGTTGACCCCGGCCTTGCCCAGGTGGGGAAGAAGGCGCCGGGTTTCACATCGTGGGACCTGGGCGGGAGAAAGGTCAGCCTTGACGAGTTCAAGGGAAAGCCCGTGCTTCTCACCTTCTGGGCGACCTGGTGCACGGCCTGCCAGGAGGAGCTCCCCGCGCTGCAGCAGATCGGCGAGCAGTACAGGTCGAGCGGGCTCACGGTCCTAGCGGTCGATTACCGGGAGACAGACACTGCGAGGATGAGCCAGTTCCTCACCGGCCTCCACGTCAACATGGAGGCGGTCGTCGATCCTCAGGGGGCGATTGCCGGCGCGTTCGGCGTGGACCTGGGCCTGCCCGTCAACGTGTGGCTCGACCGCAGCCACGTCGTCGCGCGCGTCATGGTGGGCGCGCAGCCGGCGAGCACCCTCGACGACGCCGCCGCGCAGCTCGCCGCGTCGACCTAGCGCGGGCGCCCCACGCCCTCGCACACCGACCATTAACTCGAGATGGCCTTACGCGCACGGCGAGCGCGAGCCCGATGGCGACGGGGGCCAGCGAGCCAATGGGGCCCGACAGCGCGATGACCGTCACTCCTTCTACGGGCTCGCCATCGGCTTCACCGTCGCGGCCGGCACATTCGCCGTAGGTCCGATCCGGGGCTGCCTTCAACCGCGCCGTCGGGCCTGACGCCACGGCCGTCGCGGAACATGGCACGTGGTCGCACCTGTGGCTTTACATCGTCGGTCCGTTGGCGGGCGCCGCGATCGGCGCTGCCGTCCACGGACTCCAGGGACCGGCGATCCCGCTGCCGCCGGAACAGACGGAGCAGATGCCGCAGCGATCCTGAATTCGGTCCGGCGCCTCATTGAGCGTGCCGGGAAAGGGGCCGCCGCCGGGCGCGGCAGCCTCTTTCATTTCTATGTCAGTCGCGAGACGTTGTCACGAACCTGTTCCGCAGCATTCCGATCCCCTCGATCTCGGACTCCATCACGTCGCCCGGGCGTAGGTACTCCGGCGGGGTCCTGGCGAAGCCGACGCCATCGGGCGTCCCGGTCGCGATCACGGCCCCGGGTAAAAGGGTCATCCCCTTCGAGGCCCACTCGATGGTGGCGTCGACCGGGTAGATCATGTCGCGGGTGTTGCCATCCTGCTTCACGATGCCGTTGACCTTGAGCGTGAGGCGGAGGGACTGCGGGTCCGTCAGCTCATCACTCGTGACGATCCACGGGCCGGTGGGGCACGAACGGTCGAGGCTCTTGCCCTTGAAGTATTGTCCGCCCCAGCCGCTCTGGATGTCGCGCATCGTGACGTCGTTGAGCACCGTGTAGCCGAAGATATGTTCGCGCGCGTCCGCCTGCTTGATGTTGGCGCCACGCTTGCCGATCACGACCGCCAGCTCGACCTCCCAGTCGATCTTGTCGCTGATGGCGGGGTCAATCGCGATGTCGGCGAAGGGCTCGGTCAGCGACGTGATCGCCTTGGTGAAGATGGTGGGCGGGCTGGCGGCCTTGCCCTCCATCGCGGCGGTCTCCTCCGCGTGCTTCTGGTAGTTGCGGCCCATGGCGATCACGTTGCCGCGCGGGTTGTCGAGCGGCGCGAGCAGCTCCAGGTCCAAGAGCCGGTGCGTCTTGCCTTTCCCGCCCGAGACCTCAGCGCGAACCTTCGCGAGGCCGGCTTCCCCGGCGTCGATCAGGGCCAGCATGTCGGCGGCCCCCGAGAGCTCGATCACCTCATCGTCGTGACCGGGCCGCAGCGCGCCCAGCTTCCGCCTCCCGCCCGAACGGAACATCAACAATTTCATGAGTCCTCCTCGTTGTCCTCTGGCACGGCCGTTGGGGCCGTCCCCGCACCCAAAAACAGCTCCTCAAAGTCCTGGCGCTTGAGGAGATCGCCCGGGCGACCTTCCAACCGCGTGGTTCCGGAGACCAGAACGCTGGTCCAGTCGGCGATCTGCAGGGCTGCCCGCGCCCTTTGCTCCACCAGCAACACCGCTTTGCCGAGCCCGGCGAGCCTCTTCACGTGCTCGCGGAGCAGGCTGTCGGCCAGCTTCGGCGACAGGTTCGCCGTCGGCTCGTCGAGGATGAGGACCCTGGGGTCCAGCATCAGCACACGAGCAATGGCGAGCATCTTGCGCTCGCCTCCGCTCAGCTTGTCCGCTCGGCGCTTGAGCATCGGCGGCAGAGCTGGGAAGACCCGGCCGACCTCGTCCACCCGCGCTCGCACCCGGTTCGTCGGCAGCAGGTAACCACCCATCTCGAGGTTCTCGAGCACCGTGAGCGGCTCGAAGATGTCGTTCACCTGCGGCACGTAGCCGACGCCGCGGCGCGCGAGATCCTCCGGTGGATGGTTGGTCACGTCGTCCGTCCCGAGCAGGATCCTTCCACCTGTCACCCGCAGGATGCCTACCAGGCTCTTCAGCAGCGTGCTCTTTCCCGCGCCGTTGGGCCCGATGACGGCCACGATCTCGCCGGGACCGACCGAGAGCGACACGTCGCGGATGACGGGCACGCCGCCGTAGCCGGCCGTGATCCCCTCGGCCCGCAGGCTGGGGGCCGGTCGATCGGTCGCCGATTCTTCTTTATCCGACGAGGTAAGCGTCAACAATCTCCTGCTGCCGCCTGAGCGCCGCCATGGTTCCGCTGCCGATGACCTTGCCCTGGGCCATGACGACCACCGAGTCGCAGAGCTGCTCGACGAGGTGCAGCTCGTGCTCCACCATGAGGATGGTCAGGCCGTCCGCGCGGAGGGACTGGAGGTAGTACTTGATCTCGTCGACGATCCTTGGGTGTACTCCTGACATGGGCTCGTCGAGGAGGAGGCAGCGAGGCCCGAGCATGAGGGCCCGCATGATCTCGATCAGCCGTTTCTGGCCTCCGCTCATGGTGCCGGCATAGTCGGATTCCTTGGCCGTCATCCCGAAACGCTTGAGCAGGTCTCGGGCCTGGTCGACCAGCCGGAGCTCGTCATCCCCCCAGTAACGCCTGCCCAGGAGCGCACCGAGGAGCGAGTCGCCGCGATTGTCGGGAGCGGCTACCAGCAAGTTTTCGAGCACGGTCAGCTGAGAGAACTCAGAAGGCAGCTGGAAGGTGCGCACGAGGCCGCGCCGCGCCCGGTGGTAGGTGGGCAACCGCGTGATGTCCTGGCCCTCGAACGTGATGGTGCCGGCGCTCGCCGGCAAGGTTCCGGCGAGCACGGCGAGGAATGTCGACTTGCCGGCGCCGTTGGGTCCGATGAGCCCGGTGACCTTGCCCCTCGGAACGTCGATCGACACCCCGTCCACGGCACGCATCCCCTCGAAGTGGCGGTGCACGTCACGTGCCACGAGCATCGCCTCGTCAGGCTGTGCGGACACGATCGACCTCCTCGGCTTCCGGGCTCCCTTCGAACACGCGTCGCGGCTCCGGGCGCACGCCCTGCGGCCGGAACCACAGGAAGCCGATGATCAAGAGCCCGATCGCGACCCACTGCATGGCCGGAATCAGGTTGGGCGGAGGCACCCAGCCACCGATCGTCGCCGGTATCAATCGCGTAGCCTCTTCGAAACCCACGGGAACGAGCAGCGCCCCGAGGATCGCGCCCACGTTGTTGCCTCTACCGCCCACGATGACGGCGGCGAAAAGGATGATCGTCTCGGGGTAAAGCCATTCTGATGGCGCCCAGACCGCGATGTAGCCCACCAGGATTGCCCCTGACAGGCCGCCGATGATGCCGCCGACGATGAATATGGTCATCTTCATCTGGACCGGGTTCTTGCCCAGCGCGGTGGCCGCGACCTCGTGGTCGCGCATCGCCCGAAGGCTGCGGCCGTACGGCGAGTTGACGATCCTCGAGGCAATCAGCCAAACAAGCAGGACGCAGGGAAAGGTCAAACCGACGTACAGGAGCTGGTAGCTCTGAGAGAGCGGGTCGACCTGGTCGGAAAACGGCCCTGGCACCTGCGCGATTCCGGCTGCGCCGTTCAAGAACGGTCGAGCATTGGTGATCACGGAGTTCGCGATCACCGACAGGACGAGAAGTGCGATCGCCTGGTAGTCGCTTCTCAGCTTCCTGAGCACCACCAGTCCGACCGGGATCGCCAGGAGCCCGCCTGCCAGCGCGCCCCCGATCCAGGGGATCGGAAACGGAAGCTGCAACCCGCCGACATACACCTGGTATCCACCGTTGGCGGTGTCGGGCGGCATCGACAGGATGGCGGCCGCGTACGCGCCGACCGCCTGGAAGATGATGAAGCTGAAGTTGACGATTCCCGAGATCCCGAACTGAAGGTTGAGCGCGAGACAGGCAATGATGTCGACGCCTGCATAAACCAGCAGCGTGGCGGCGTAGTAGGAGTTCATCCGGCGGCCGCCAGAGCGCCACGCTTCGCGAGTAGGCCCTGCGGGCGAAGCACCATCACCAGGACGAGCATGGCGAAGGCCACCACCTCTTTGTATTCGGGCGCGATGGCAGCGGCGCTGAGCTCGGTCACTATGCCAATGATCAGAGCTCCGATCATCGCGCCGTAGGGCTGTCCCGCTCCGCCCAGGACTGCGGCGGCGATGATCGTGATGAGGTAGCTCGCTCCGCTGCTGACTGCGAAGTTCTCCGAGTTCATCCCCGCCACGACGCCGGCCACCCCGCACAGAGCTCCCGTGATGAGCCACACCACGTCGATCACACGTTGGGTCGGAATGCCACAGTTGCGGGCCAGGGTGGGGTTGGCGGCCGTAGCGCGCATGGCCTTTCCCAGTCGCGTGTACCGCAGCAAACCATGAATGGCAAGCATCAGGATCACGGCGACTGCGATGATCGCGATCTGTGCGGTCGTCAACACCAGGCCGTTCGAGCGCAAGAGAGGTCCCTGGTCCACCACGTACGAGGACGTGTAGTACCCCACGATCGGCAGCATCAGGTTGGCGATCATCAGCGAAGCCGCCAGGGACACGATCACCATCCCGATGAGGTTCGTCCCCTTGCGCTGGAATGGCGCATAGAGGAATCGGTTCAGCAGGAACGAGAGCACTGCGCCGGCCAGGGCGCCGGCGAACATGGCGATCCAGATGTTGACCCCGGCCCGATTCACATAGAACGCCGCGTAGCCGCTGACCATCATCACCTCTCCGTAGGCGAGGTTGATCATGTTAGTGATTCCGAACTGCATGGTGAAGCCGACTGCGGCGATCGCGATCACCGAGACGCTGATCAGGCCGAAGCCAAGCGCCGCTACATAAAGGTCCACGGCGCTTGGCTCCTGTTATTAATTCGTTTGACTACGCGTTGCCGCCCGCGTCGATGATCTTCTGGGTCTGGGCCTCGGTCAGTTGGCCGACGACCTGCTCGTTGCCGTCCTTGTCCATCGTGACCAGGTTGTAACCCTGCTGCGAGTTGTTCCACTGGTTGAAATTGTTCTCGCCGGCCGCGCCCACGTACCGGATCGACTTGCCGGCCTTGAGCGCCGCGACGCCGTCCTTGAAGGTGTTGACGACGGTGGCGCCGCTGACTCCGTTGGCGATTTCGAAGATCTTCGGGTTGTAGACCGTGGGATCGCTGCTGTTGGCCGCGACCATGGCCAGGGCCGTAAGGATGATCCCGTCGTACAGGTGGACGGTAGGGCTCTTGCCCTTGTAGGTGAGCGCGTTCGAGCCCGAGAACTTCGAGTCGGCGGCAGTCAGCTCGGTGAGGAACTCGTCGTAGCCGGCCCCCTGCAGCGAGAGGCGGAGGTCCACCGCCGTGTAGTTCGCCAGAAATGCCGGCAGCCCGATGGCGTCGACGACCTGCTGGAACCAGACCGGGTCGATGGTGGCGCTGGTGCCTATGAACGGAATCACGTTGCCTCCGTTCTGCTGCTGGACCTCTTTCATGTATGTGCCGGCGGAGCCGATCGTTTCAGTGAGGATGACGTCTGGATGCGTCTGCAGCATCGCGGCGACCTCGGTCCGGTACGATGCCGCGCCGAGGTGGATCGCCTGGTTGATGGCGATCGTCACGCCCAGCTTGTTCAACGCGGCCACAGCGGGGCCGACGAAGTTCTGGGAGCCGATGTCGTCGCCGAACACCAGCGCGATTCGCTTGTACGGGGCGTGGTTGGGGCCGAAGAGCGCGCTGCCGATCATCGCGTATGCGTCGAAGGAGTCCGGCGGGACGAGCCGGTGGAAGTATTTGAAGCTGGTCTTGTTGAACTCCGACTGCCCGGTCATACAGACCATGGGGATGTGGGAGCGGTCCAGGATCGGCACCACCGTGGACGCCTCATCCGACGTGCAGCCGACGACCCCCATCAGGTTCGAGTTGCTGGAGATCATCGCGTTGGCCGCCGGCACCGCGTCGGCCGGCTCGCCTCGGGTGTCGAACTGCTGGCAGCTCAGCTGCCGCCCGCCAATGCCCCCGGCTCCGTTGATCGAGAGCGCGGCCGCATAGCAGCCTGCGAGGTATCGAGGACCGAAGCTGGCGTCGGCGCCGGAGAACGGCGCGAGGACGCCCTCGAGCAGGGGTCCCGAGCCCAGCCCGCCTCCGGTCGAGGTGCTGCCGCCGCAGGCGGCCAGCAGCAAGACGGCGAGCGTCGAGACGGCGAACGCAGGCACGCGCAAACTGGAACGGAAGGTGGTCACTTCTCCTCCCTATGAGCGAAAACAGACGGATTGTCGACATTATTGACGATAATGTGGAGAGACGCAAGATGAAGGTTCAGGCGCCCGGCCGGGACGCATACCACCTGCTGCGCGACGCGATCGTGAGCGGCCAGTTCCATCCCAACGAGAGGCTGGTCGAGGCTGCGGTCGCAAACAGTCTCAGCGTGGGCAGGACCGCCGTGCGCGCCGCGCTGGTCCGTCTCGACCAGGAGGGCCTGGTGAGCCTCGAGCCCAATCGCGGGGCGCGCGTCCGCCTGATCTCGGACCGGGAAGCGCTGGAGATCGAAGAGGTGCGGGCGTCGCTGGAAGGTCTTCTCGCCCACCGGGCCGCCCGTCGCATCACAGCGGAGAAACTGTGGGAGCTGCACCAGGTGATGCTGGAGATGCGCTCACGAGCCGAAACCGGCGACTCTATCGGCTACTCCGAGCTGAATGCGCGGTTCCACCAGCTCATCTGGGTCGCCGCCGACCATCCCACGGCGAGCCGCGTGGCGGGCGGCCTCAAGTCGCAGGCGATCCGCTTCCAGTACCGCACGATCTTGCGCCCGGGCCGCAGCGCGCGATCGCTGCAGGAGCATGAGGCCATCTTCGCCGCCCTCAAAGCCCATGACGCCGCGGGTGCCGAGGCGGCGATGCGCGCGCACCTGGGCGAGGTCCTCGACACGCTTCGCTGGGCGATCGAGGCGCAGCACAGGGCGCCGAACTGGCTGCCGGGCTAGCGTCCCGGTCCTTTGGGGTGGCCGACGCCGCCGGGCGCGCGCAGGGCGCTCCTTGAAACGTCGTCGAGGAGCTTGGTCATCCCGTAGACGGCGCGAAGCGACGGCACGGGCACGTCCTTCTCGTCCGCCAGCTCGACCACCGCGCCGAGCAGCGCGTCGATTTCGAGAGGCTTGCCCGCCTCGAGGTCCTGCAGCATCGAGGTCTTGTGCTCTCCCACCGCCGCTGCTCCCTCCATGCGCTTGTCGATGCTGACCGGCAGCTCGACGTCCAGCGCACGGGCGACCGAAGCGACCTCTTCCATGAGGGTGCGGATCACGTCGCGTGCCAGCGGCGACGCGAACATCTGGGCGAGCGTCGCGCGGGTGAGAGCGCTCACCGGGTTGAGGGTCGCGTTGCCTAGCACCTTGAGCCAGATCTCGTTGCGCAGCCGTGTCTGCACAGGCGCCTTGAATCCGGCTGCCGCGAGCATGCCCGAGATCGCCTGCACTCGCTCGCTCTTCGAGCCATCCGGCTCACCCAGCGAGAACCGGTTGCCCTCCTCGTGCACGATGACTCCCGGCGCCACCAGCGTCGCCGCGGGGTAGACGACGCAGCCGACGACCTTCTCGTAAGGAATGCTGCGAGCGATCACGCCGCCTGGGTCGACCGTCTCGAGGTGGCGGTCCCGGAAGTACCACCAGGGGATGCCGTTCATCGCCCCGACGACGCAGGCGTCGACCGCCAGGGCAGCGCCGATCGCCGGGGCCACGGCGGGAATGCTGTGAGCCTTGAGGGTGAGGAATACGACCGCTGCGTCTGAGATCGCGGCCATGTCGTCCGTGCAGCGAGGCCTGGCCGTGAACTCGCCGCCGGCGTCACGCACGGTCAGGCCCCGCTCCCGCATGGCGGCCAGGTGCGGCCCGCGCGCGACCAAGATCACGTCCTGGCCGCTGCGAGAAAGCTGAGCTCCCAGCAGCCCGCCGATCGCCCCGGCGCCGACGACGGCTACCGTCACTTCGCGGGGTTGAGGGTGGCGGCGACGGACCGGCGCTGGATCTTTCCGGTGGCCGTGCGCGGGATCGCGTCGACGATGTATACCTTCTTCGGCACCTTGTAATCGGCGAGCCGCTCGCGCGCAAAAGCGATTAGCTCCTTCTCGGTGGCGTCGCCCTTCAGCACAACCGCCGCGACGACCTCTTCGCCCCAGGAGGGGTGAGGCGAGCCGAAGGCGACGGCCTCTCCGACCGCCGGGTGCTGCAGCAGCACGTCGTCGACCTCCCGCGGCGCTATTTTCTCGCCGCCGCGGTTGATCATTTCCTTGAGACGGCCGACCAGCGAGAGGTAGGCGTCCGCGTCGAGGACTCCCTGGTCACCGGTCCGAAACCACCCGCCGGTGAACGACTCCGAGTTCGCCTCGGGGTTGTTGGCATAAGCGTCGATGACGCTCGGTCCCTGGATCACGACCTCGCCCTGCGCATGCGCCGGCATCAGGTTGCCCGCGTCGTCCATCACGGCGATCTTGATCCCGGTGCCCATGCCGACGGTCCCGGGGCGGCGGTCGCCGGGGGGAAGCGGGTTGGAGGCCATCTGGTGGGAGGCTTCAGTCATGCCGTAAGCCTCGAGCACGGGCGCCCCGAACCGCGATTCCAGCTGGCGCATGGTTTCGGGCGACAGCGCCGACGAGCTGGACCTGATGAAGCGGAGCTTGCCGGCGCCCGCCGGGCGTTCGCCCCGGTTTCGCAACAGGAGCATCTGGTGGATGGTAGGGACCGCCGAGTACCACGTGGCGCCGCTCTGCTCCGCCACCGCCCAGAAGCTCATCGCATCGAACTTCGGCGGCACCACCACGGTCCCGCCAGAGCTGAAGGTGGCCATCGTCGAGGCCATCAGCCCGTGGATGTGGAACAGGGGCATGACGCAGAGGGCCACGTCTGCCTGCGAGAGGCGGTAGGTGCGCGCGATGTTCTCGGCCGAGAACGCAAGGTTGCGCTGCCGCAGCGGCACGAGCTTGGGCCGGCTGGTCGTCCCGCTCGTGTGGAGGACCAGGGCCGTGTCGTCGCCCGAAGGTCCAGCCGCCTGGCGGCCGGCCGATCGAGGCGCGCCGCTTT
>Ga0307374_10000750_pt1 | contig 60956 bp, 59 predicted proteins | sample OX3MG_FD_202532 | JGI IMG/M metagenome (GOLD analysis project Ga0307374, IMG submission 202532) | Soil microbial communities from Risofladan, Vaasa, Finland - OX-3 | ecosystem: Environmental > Terrestrial > Soil > Coastal area > Acid sulfate soil | place: Finland: Risofladan, Vaasa | collected... | reverse complement strand
CTCGACGAAGCGGGCGATGTCGTCGAGGGCCCGGTCGAGATCGGTGGTGGTGGGTTGAGTGACCAACGCCATGAACCCAGGATGACAGGGGGGTGTATCGGGCCCGGGGGCCAGTCTCAAAAGCCAGAAATTGCGATTGACACCCGCCGGAAATTGGGTGACTCGGGCGATGATATGGGTATGAGCGGGTCGCCAGCGGGCGTGCCCGGTCAGGGCCCGGAGTTACTGGCCCTTTACGACCGGGGGTTGCCCGAGGTCTACGGCTATCTGCTGCGCCGGCGTAGCGACTCGCCGACGGCCGAGGACCTCACCTCCGAAACTTTCCTAACCGCCGCCGCCCTGGTCAGCAGCGGTGTCGACGCCGAGCTGAACACCCCCTGGCTGATCGGCGTCGCTCGCCACAAACTGGTCGATCACTGGCGGCGCCAAGAACGGCAGCCGTGCACCCGGGTACTGATCACCGACGGCACGGAGATGGTCGAGGACCCCTGGGACGTCAAACTCGACGCCATCCGGGCCCAGGCGGTGTTGGGTGAACGACGTGGCCGCCACGGCCCTGCAGGTGAGGGAAGCAGGTGGGACCGCCACCGATCCTGCGGAGCGCCCCTACGGGCTCGAGTCCGCCTGCGAGGACAACCAGGGCCTGCCCTTCTATCTCCATCAGCTCCTCGATTCCCCGACCGATGACGACGGGGGACTGAGCAACGGCCGCCAGCACGGTCACATCGGCTACATGTCACTGGGGTGCCGGTGTTGGCCCTGGCCGAGGCGTTCTACGGCGCGGTGCTGGGATGGTCGTTCACTCCTGGTTCGAGTCCCCCGGGCCGACAGATCGAGGGAGTGACCCCGATGTCCGGCCTCTTCCAGGCGGACACCCCGGGGGTGGTGCTCGCTTACCGGGTGGACGACATCCACGCCGCGGTGGCCAAGGTCGGCGAACTGAGCGGAACCGCCAGCCCGGTCGCGGAGCGCCCCAATGGGCTCTCCGCTGACTCCGCTGACAACTGCGTCGACGACCAGGGAACCGTGTTCCATCTGCTGCAACTGCCGACGTAGCCGGGAGCTGGGACAGCCCTGGGTGTCCGGACGACCGGGCCCCGGCACAACTACAGCCGAAACGAAGACAGCTAGACGGCGCCACCGCGTCGGCTCTCGACCGTCACACCGATCAGGGCCGAAAGGATCAAGGCACCGGCAATCGGCGCCATCCAGAGGCCGAAGACGAAGGTCAGCGTCGCAAACATCGCGCCCATGCCCAAGATGAACGGCCAGATGCTCGATCCCGGGAACGCGTCGATGACCCCGGCGCTCTCCTCGATGGTGGCATCCGGGTTCTCTTCGGGCCGGAGTTTCATGTGGTAGGTCCACCACAGGTAATAGCTCCCGGGCAGCAGCCCGAGCAGGGTGGCCCCGATCAGCATCAGGAACCCGGCGTCCTCGTAGCTGGTGAACCAGTAGACGACCCCGATGATGCCGAAGAACACGGCCACGGCCAGGAGGATGAGGGACTCGACCTTCATGATGCGGCTCCTGCAGGTTCCTTGGTCCCCCCGCCGGATGGGGCGGATGCCTTGTCTTTGGGTTTATGGACGATGCTGCGGTGCTCGGGGTGGTTGTAGTCCCAGGTCGGCCGCTCCGAACGGATCGGCGGCAAGTGGGTGTAGTTGTGGTGCGGGGGCGGCGAGGTGGTGAACCACTCGAGACCATGGCCGTCCCAGGGATTGGAGCCGGCCGGCACCGGCTTGCGCCATGACACCCAGAGGTTGATGAGGAAGAAGAAGAACGAAAAACCGACGATGTAGGCACCGAGCGTGGAGATCACGTTGAGGGTTGTCCAGCCGGTGTCCGGGGCGTAGCTGGCGACGCGTCTGGGCATGCCGTGCAGGCCCAACAGGTACTGGGGCATGAAGGCGACCCAGAAGCCGATGAACAGGAACCAGAAATGGAGCTTGCCCAGGCCCTCGCGGAGCATGCGACCGAACATCTTCGGATACCAGAAGTAGAAGCCGGCGAAACCGGCCATCACCGCGGTTCCGATCAACACGTTATGGAAGTGGGCCACCACGAAGTAGGTGTCGTGGGTCATGAAATCCACCGGGGGCGACGCCAGCAGCACCCCGGTCACCCCGCCGACCAGGAAGATCAGTAGGAATCCGATGGAAAACAGCATCGGAGTCTGGAAGCTGAGCTGGCCCCTCCACATGGTGCCGATCCAGTTGAAGAACTTGATCCCGGTCGGCACCGCGATCAGATAGGACAGGAGTGAGAAGAATGGGAGCAGCACCACGCCGGTGGTGAACATGTGGTGGGCCCATACGCCGGTGGACAGCCCGGCAATGGACATGGTGGCGAAGACCATGCCCTTGTAGCCGAACACCGGCTTCCGGGAGAAGACCGGGAGGATATCGGTCACCATCCCGAAGTAGGGCAAGGCCAGGATGTAGACCTCCGGGTGCCCGAAGAACCAGAAGAGGTGCTGCCACAGGACTGGCGAACCTCCCCCCTGCACCGTGAAGATGTGGGTGCCGAAGTGACGGTCGCAGAAGAGCATCACCACCGCCGCGAACAACACCGGGAAGGCGATCAGGATCAGGATGGCGGTGACCAGCATGTTCCACGAGAAGACCGGCAACCGGAACATGGTCATCCCCGGCGCCCGGAGGTAGAAGATGGTGGCCACCAGGTTGACGCCGGTGAAGATGGCGGAGAACCCGGTGAGGGCCAGCGCCATCAACCACAGGTCGGCACCGGCACCGGGGGAGTTGGTGGCCTCGGACAGTGGGGCATAGGACACCCATCCGAAGCTGGCCGCGCCTCCGGCCACCAGAAAACCGGACAGCATGGTGATCACTCCGCCCAGGTACAGCCAGTACGACAGCGCATTGAGCCGGGGAAAGGCCATGTCCGGCGCGCCGACCTGGAGGGGAATGATGTAGTTGGCCAGGCCTCCGAAGGCGAAGGGACCGGCGAACAGGTACATCATCAGGCTGCCGTGCATGGTGAACAGCTCGTTGTAGGTCTGGTAGGAGACCAACGAGGTGTGGGGGTCGAGCAGTTGCGACCTGATGACCATGGCCATGAGACCGGCAATGAAGAACGTCACCAGCGAGGTGATCATGTACGACTTGCCGATGACCTTGTGGTCGGTCGACGTCAGCCAGTTGAGGATCCCACTGGGTCCTTCGTGGCCGTGGTGGGCATCACCGTGCTGGACGTCGGGGCCGTGACCATCGGGCCCGCCCAGCTCCTCGGGCGTGATGACTTCCGGTCGTTCAACGGTTGTCGTCATGCCGATGCCTTTGCTTTGGGAGTGGCCGGAGTCGTGGGTGTCGCCGAGGTACCGGCACTGGCCGGGGTTGTCCGGGTGTTGGGGGGAGGATTGTTCTCCGCCCCCGAGCCCGAGCCCTGCAGGGTGTGACCGGCCGCCACCTCGGCGCTGGCCCAGGTCTCGAAGTCGGCCGGCGAGACCGCACGGATGCTGAAGAGCATCTCGGAGTGGTACAGCCCGCAGAACTGGGTGCATTGCCCGTCGAAGGTGCCGGTGCGCAGCACGTTGAGGTCGAACATGTTGATCACGCCCGGCTGGGCATAGCGGCTGAAGTTGAAGTCTCGGAGGTAGAACCCGTGGATGGTGTCGTTGGAGACCAGGGTGATCTGCAGCGTCTCCCCGACGGGGACGACCATCTGGGGACCGTGGTTGTTGGGGCCGTTGGTGGTCTCGCCGACCACCCCGACGTTGAGGCCGGTGTAGTCGAATCGCCATCCCCACTGGAAGGCGGTCACGGTGATGTCGACCACCGGGGAGCCGGCAGTGGAACCGGTAGAGGCGGTGGTGGCGTTCACCGGCTGGGTGGCGTCGACGCCGTTCTCGGTGACCACCGTGAAGTAGAACAGGACTCCGACGATGATCACCGGCACCACCGTGTAGATCAACTCGACCAGTCCGTTCTCGTGGAACTGCCTCGGCATCTCGTCGGACCGCCGGCGGTAGCGGAACACGGTCCAGATGATCAACACTGCGACCAGACCGCCGACGACGATGCCGGTGGTCATCATCCCCGAGTAGAGCTTGAAGGTGTTGTGGCCCTGCTCGGTGGCCCCCGGGTCGGCCCCGTAGCTGGGATACCAGTTGCACCCGGCCAGCAGGAGCGGAGCCCCGATGATCAGCGCGGTGGTCCAGCGTCGGCGCACCCCGAGCACCCTGCGCAACCGGCTTTGGGACGGGTCGATCGGGCCGGTGGAGGGGTCGGTCACAGCGATGACACTAGCGGGGGACGGCAGGTAATTAGAAGTTGAGAAACTTCGGCGACGGGAGCCGACATCTGCCCAGGTCAGGGGCGTGCCCATGCCTGGGGTTGGCGCGATGCGACCGGCGCCTAGCCGTGATGATGGTTTTCGGACTCCCGGGCCGCCCACGAGAACACCCCGTGCGCCATTGTCGAGGTGGCGGCGTCGGCCCGGGCTTCGAACACCCGCTGTCGGATTCGCCGGATGCCCGGGTCGGCCGGGTCCACCAACCAGGCCAACTCGGCCAGGTGCCCGGCCAGCCGCAGGGAAGCATCAGCAGGACCATCGCCGGATCCGGTGGACGACTCCAGCAGGGCGAGGGCCCGGTCGGCCAGGGCGGAGGCCCCGCCGGCCAGGCCGGCCAACTCGGTGGCCAGGGCCCGCTCGGGCGCCGGTTGCAAGGTGGCGGGGTTGCCGTCCCACCAGCCCCCGTACAACCTCCACACCGTCCGCACGATGAACTCGGGCTCGTCGTAGACGGGCTGCAGGTAGGGGCGCTCCATGAGGCGGGGCGGAGGGGTCACGGTATGGATGATCTCGTCCAACCTGGCCCCGGCGTTCATCAGGGCCAGGGTCTGGTCCACCAACGAATCGAGCAGGTCGGCGGTGTCGCCGAGGGCCTGGCGGATCCGGGCCGCCCCGATCACCGGGAATCCGTGACCGGGGAGCAGGACCTCGGGACCCCCGTCGGGCCCGTCGTAGAGGGTGAGCATCTCCCGGAGCGCCTCGGCCCACTCCCGCGGGTACCGCTGCACTTTCTGCGGATTTCCGGCATTGGGCGATGCCCAGATGAACAGGTCCCCGCAACACAGGACCTTGCGATCGGGAAACCAGGTCCAGGTGTGATCGTCGGTCTCGCCCTTGGCGTGGTGGAGTTCGGCCCGCAGGCCCCCCACCTCGAGGCTCAGGTGATCACGGTAGGTACGGTCGGGGTAGCGGTACTCGGTCGGCCACTCGAGCTCTTTGATGTTGAACTGCCGGCGGTTGATGATCCCGTTGTACCCCGCGGTCAGGATGTACCTGTCGAACCGCGGCGGCAGGGCGTCGTGGGCGACCACCGTGGGCGGGGCCCAGCCCCGGGCGTCCGACTCGGCCTCCCACACGGGAACCCCGAACACGTGGTCGATGTGGCCGTGGGAGTACACCGCGGTGTGGAGCCGGCTCTCCGACCAGGCTCGCAGGGTACGGTGGATCTCGCTGGCCATCAGGGAGCTTCCGGTGTCGACCAGAAACAGGCCGTCGTCGGTGTCCAGCGCCGACACATTGGCGAATGACGGGGTGAACGCCACTCCGTCGGCCACTTCGGCCAGGCCTCCCCACGTCCGTAGCGGGTGGGCCTCCGACGTCGACAGCTCTCCGGTCCACAGGCGCTCGGCGATGCCCAGCACGTCAGGTTGTTCGGACACGGCGTCCCCCCTTCACCTCGGGTGCAATGTATCGGGCATCGCCGGGGCCGGCGAGGCTGCCGGTTCAGCCCGCCGGTTCAGCCGGCCTCGGAGCTCGGTTGATCGGGTCGGGAGGTGGCCCTGGCCCGGCCCACCAGGCGCCCGGCCGTGCGGATGGTCCGCTTCGCCTGAACCCTGGCGGCAGGACCGTGCTTGGCGGTTGACCTGGATGCCGCCGATGTGGCCGCCCCGGCGGCCCGCCCTGCCCACCGGGCGGCGGTGCCGACTCTCTCTTCGGTGGGTAGGAAGGATCGGCCCGACGGCGAGGACGGGGACGGAGCGGCCCCGGTCCGGGCGGGCGTGGAGGCCGCCACGGTGGCGGTGGCATCGACTACCGGGCCCGAGCCCCGGACGCCTTTCGGTCTGGCCCGTCGGGGATCGGTATTCACCAAGGTGGCGAGCCGGATGATGCCGACGGCGACGATCTCGAGGATGATGATCCCCTCAACGTCGGGACGGATGGCGGCGACGACCGGAGAGAGGGCGATCAGGAAGGCGGCCACCACCACCAGGATCACATGGAGCCTCCGACCGAAGATGCGGATGATTCCGAACGGCCCGGCGGCCGTCAGGGCCAATGCCGCGAAGACAGCACCGCCCACCGCCAGCACGCCCCCCCGGCTGACATGAAGGGAAAGATCGGCCAGAGCCAACACCGAGAGGATCTCGGCGACTTGGAGAACCCAGAAGGGGGTCACCCGCGGGGAGCTCCGCACCGCGGTGCCGATGCCGCCGCCGACAGCGCCGCGGTTGGTGCCGTGAGCCCTCATGTCGCCGGGGACGCCGGTGTTATGACGGCGCGGTCGCCGACCCATCGCCCGACGGCGGGGCCGGTGCGGCCGGTGCGGCGGGTGCGGCCGGCGGAGTCACCACCGGTTGGGGGGCGGGAGCCGGAGCGGGAGTCGGTGCGGGGGGCGGGATCGCGGCTGCAGCTTGGACGCCCTTGTCATCGGCCGAGGCCCCCTCATCGAGACCCTTCTTGAATTCCTTCTGAGCGGATCCCAGCGAACGGGCCAGCTTGGGAATCTGGGTGCTCCCGAAGAGGACGAGCACGACAACAATCAGGATGATGATGCCGTCAACGCCAAAAATCTCTGCGGATGGAGCGAAATGCATGGTTATGCCTCCTACGTCGGCCGTATCACCAGGTTAGACCTGTCTGCGGGCGTTCTGTACTTCGTGGCCGTCGCCCAGGCCGGGTGGGCAAGGCGGTCAGCCGGCCAGGAACACTCCCATGACCAGCGCCACCACCGAGGCGGTGGCGCCGATCGACCCCCAAATGGCCAGGCCCCGCCTGGACGTGGACCGCTGGTGGAGGAAGACCCCGACTCCGGCGATGACCACCACCGCGACCTTGATCATGAGCACCGACTTCCAGGCTGACGGCGCATCCTTGAAGGTGAAGGCCGAGAGGTTCCAGATCCCGGTGATCACCAGCACCGCGTAGGCCGGCCACAACAGCACGGCCAGCGCCCGGGCCACCTTTTTGGAGGCGTCCGCTCCCAGACCTCGCACCGTCGGGAGCAGCCCGGCCACGGTGAACTGGCCTCCCACCCAGACGGTGGCGGCCAGCACGTGCAGCGTGAGCCGGATTCCGTCGAGCCCGGGGCTGAGGGAGGGCACCACGGTCAGGGAGTCAGAGATCATCCGGGCGGTTCTCTACTTCCCGGTCCAGTTGGGCTTGCGCTTTTCGGCGAAAGCGATGGGTCCCTCCATGGCATCGGCGGAGCCGAAGACCTCGGGGACCGCCTTGTTGTTGATCTCCCAGCCCTGGGCGTCGGGGAGCTCACCGGCCTGCTTCATGACCCGCTTCGACGTGCGTACCGCCAGTGGGGCGTTCTCGGCGATGGTGTTGGCCAACGCCAACGCCGCTTCCATCAGTTGGTCGGCCGGGACCACCCGGTTGATCAGTCCGAGGGCCAGCGCCCGCGGGGCATCGATGGGATCGCCGGTCATGGCCAGTTCGAGGGCAACGGCCGGCGGGATCCGCTTGGGCAGGCGGATCAGGCCACCGGCGGCCGCCATCAGGCCGCGCTTGACCTCGGGGATGCCGAACTTGGCCTCCTCGACGGCCACCACCAGATCGCACGAGAGCATGATCTCGCACCCGCCGGCCAGGGCCGACCCGTTGACGGCGGCGATGAGCGGCTTGGCGAAGTCGCGCTGGGCGATGCCGGCGAACCCGCCCTTGGCCCCCATGATGTCGCCGGCTTCGCCGGCGGTGAAGGCCTTGAGATCCATACCCGCGCTGAACGCCTTGTCGCCGCTACCGGTGACGATGACCACCCAGCAGTCGTCGTCGGCCTCGAGCTCGTCAAAGGCGGCGGCAAATCCCTTGGACACCGCACCGTTGATGGCGTTTCGGGCCTCAGGCCGGTTGATGGTGAGGATTTCGATGTGACCCTGCCGTTCGCGGAGCAGTTCATCAGACACGTTGTTGTCCCTTCGTCGGATCTCAGCGTTCGGGCAGACGGTAGCGCGGTGGATCGCCCTCGACGACAATTGTCGTGCCGACCATCCCCGGAGTGTCGCGCCCACCGACTTCGGAGATGACCTCGTCGTCCACCGGGGCGGCGGCCACCTGGCGGCCGTCGGGCAACCGGGCGATCACCGGCGCGCCGGTCGAGGCTCCCAGGTGGTCGCGGACCACCGTGATGGCCACCACCGTGGCGGGCGTCGGGTCCGGAACCTGCAGGGCAACCTCGGCGGCGCTGGCCTCGATCTGCAGCTGGTCGGCCGAGGTGTCACCCAGGTGGAATCCCCCCGGCGGCGGGGTCGAGCCGTAGAGGCCCAGCGCGTGCTTGGTAACGAACCATCCGAGTCCGGTGGCCAGACCCAGCCTGGGTCGATCGTCGGTGGAGCCAGGGCCGGGCTGGCGCAGCCGGCTGGTCACCGCGGCGATCCCGTGGGTGGTGTAGTTGTTCCCGGGTCCCCCGAAATAGGGGAGTCCTCCAGTGGAGGTCAGCCCCCGGGCATCGTCGCCTCTCAGTCCCAGGGCGTCGGAGGCCAGCTCCACCGCCGAGGGGAAACACGAGTAAATGTCCAGCACCTCGACGTCGTCGATCCCGACTCCGGCGGCTCCGTTGGTGGCTCCGGAGCCGAGGTTGGCCGCCTCGAACAGTGCCCGCCCGGCGGCGGCGATGGCGGGGGACCGTCCGGGGTCGGGTCGGGATGCGGGGAACCGGACATCGACGGCGCCGGACCCCGACCAGATGAATACCGACCGGTCGGCCACTCCGGCCCGTCGGGCCGCGGCCAGCGAGCAGACCACCAGGGCCGCACCCTGGTCGGAACCGAGGAAGGCGGTCATCCGCTTGGTGTAGGGCTCGCAGACGATGCGGTTGTCCGGCGTCGGGGTGGCGATCTCTTCGGGCGTGTAGGCCACGGGAAACCACGCGTACGGATTGGTCGACGCCACCCGGCTGAACGGGGCGAACAACTCGCCGATGGCTCGGCGATGCTGTCCGGCAGCATGACCGGCCCGGGCCGCCACCACGCTCTCGAACATCGGATAGATATGCACCGGGGCCATCAATCCGATGGCGGACTCCGCCGGCCCGACGCCGGGGAGGTCATCCCCCACGGCCGGATCGGGCGGCAAACTGGTGTCCCCGTTGTCCCGGGGCTGTCCCAGCTTGTGCCGCAAGCGTGACGACCGGATGGCTTCGGCCCCGGCGATCACGGTCACCGACAAGGTGCCGGCGGCGATATCGGCGGCGGCCCGGTTGACCAGCCACTGGGGCGAGTTGCCTCCGATAGTGGTGATCTCGCAGACGTCGGGCTTGGCTCCCAGAGCCCGGGCGAGCTCGGTGGCAGGCGCGGGACCGCTGTGGGTCATGATGTTGACCACCGAGAGCCGGTCGATCCGCTGGCGCAGGTCGGGGACGTCGGTGAACGCCTCCTCGCAGGCCCGGGCCATCAGGTCGATGGGAGTGACCGGGTCGCCACGCTCGATGGACTCCCCGGAGGCGATGACCACCGGAATCCGCTCGGCCTCCTGCTCGGAGATGCTCATGAGGTCGGGTCGTAACCGCTGGGAAGGGCACGCGTTTCGGGAGTCATGGTCGGACGCGGAAGCTATCACTGTGCCCGAGCCGTCGGCCTTTCGACCCGCGGGGCGTGCCGAACTGCGTCGGAAGCTGCGAGGCTGGGGCGATGACCGCGGACCCTGGACCTTCCTCCATCGATCGCGGCGATCGGGCCGGCGGGATCCTGCCCGAGGGCTTTCACTTCGGGGTGGCCACGGCCGGGTTCCAGGTCGAGGGCGGCTTCAACGGGCCGGGTGAGCCGGGCAACAACTGGCTGCGATGGGAACAGGTCGGCCGGGTCGAACCCTCGGGCAACGCGGTCGGGTTCTGGGACCGACCGCAGGAGGCCCTCGATCGGGCTGCCGGGCTCGGGTGCGACAGCTTCCGGCTGGGTCTCGAGTGGGCCCGGGTCGAGCCGCGCCCCGGGGAGGTCGATCACGGGGCGTTGGCCAGATACCTGGAGATCATCGACGGGTGCATCGAACGCGGGTTGGAGCCGCTGGTGACCATCCATCACTTCACCCACCCATCGTGGCTCGGCGAGGACTTCTGGCTCCGACCCGATTCGCCGGAGCGGTTCGTGGCCTGGGTGGAGTTGGTGCTGGACGCACTGGCCGCCAAGGTGCGCCTGTGGGTCACGATCAATGAGATCAACGTGCTGGTCATCGAATCGTGGCTGCTGGGGTCCTTCCCGCCCGGGCGCTTCCTGGCTTTCGGCGATGCCGCGTTGGCCGCCGACCATCTGCTCACCGCCCATGTGCTCGCTTACCAAGCCATCCACCGGGCCCGTCCTGACGCCGTCGTGACCACCAACAACGCCTCTGTCAGCGCCTACGACTTCGACCGCCGGTTGACCGACACGCTGATGGCTCGCAGCCTGGGGGTCGCCCGGCCCGAGCTCGAGGATTGGATCGATGAACGGCGGGCCGAGCACGACGCCGGGTTCCCCGCCACCGGGCCCGTCGAGCGCGCCTTCCGCCGCCTGCGGGCGGTGGCCTCGCCCTTCGGATCGGGCTGGAGCCGGCGGCCAGGGCCGGCGCGGGGCGGGGCCGGCGCCGGCGCCGGACGAGGTGCCGGACGAGGACGAGGTGGAGGTGGGGGTGGGGGTGGCGAAGGTCCACACCGGGCGATCGACGCCGTCTACGCCAGTCCCAACGAGTCGACCCTTGACGTGCTCGGTCTCGACTACTACGACCCGTTGGTGGCCAGGCACTTCCGGGCTCCCGGGCATCGCACCGCCGGCGGTCGGGGGTGGTTGCCGACCCGGGAACTGTGGGACGACGTCCCCGATCCGGCCGGGCTCACCCGGTGGCTCGATGTGCAGGCCTCGGCCACTCCGGACACCCCGTTGTGGGTGGTGGAGAACGGTCTCTGCAACCGGGTGCGCAACGGGCGTTCGTTTCCGCGGCTGGACGGGTGGGACCGCTCGCGCTACCTCAAGGAGAACATCGGCGCGGTGGTGACCGCCATGGACAATGGAGTGCCGGTGGCCGGCTACTGGCACTGGTCCCTGGTCGACAACTACGAGTGGGGTTCCTACCAACCGAGGTTCGGCCTCTTCGGGGTGGACCGGCACCGGGGGGAGCGGGGGTTCCGTTGGCTCGAGACCGATTCGTTGGGGGACGACTCCGGCGGGACCTACCGCCGAATCATCGCCGGGCTCCGAGCTGGCGACCGGTCGGTGCTCGACGTCGAATGAGTTCGGACGGACCGCCTCCCCGGAGCCAGGTGGCGAGGGGCTCCCCAACGGAGTCGGTGCCCCGAATGCGCCGTAAGCCGGGTCCACCGTCGAAGCGGTAGCCTGGCCGACAGGCGGTCCTTGAGGAGGAACGAATGAGCGAGCAACTCACCAAGCCCCGGGCCCAGTTCCACGCCATGACCGAGGGCACCAAAGCCGACTGGGACATCATCGCCACCGAGGCGATCTATGCCGCGGCTGGGCTGCCCGAGCGGGTGATGGCCCACCTCCAACTGTTGGGAGGCGATTATGGCGGTTTCGCCGTCGATCGGTTGGAGCACAGCCTCCAGACCGCCACCCGGGCGGAGCGGGCCGGGCGCGATGACGAGTATGTCTTCTGCGCGCTCATCCACGACATCGGCGACACGCTCGGTTCCTTCAATCACGCCGACATCGGCGCCGCGGTGGTGAAGCCGTTCGTGAGTGAGAAGAACCACTGGATGGTGGAAAAGCACGGGATGTTCCAGGGGTATTACTTCTTCCATCATCTTGGTCTCGACCGCGACATTCGTGAGCAGTTCCGCGGCCACGAATGGTTCGACTACACCGCCGAGTTCTGTGCCGACTATGACCAACCGGCATTTGATCCCGCCTACCAGTCGTTCCCCCTCGAGCACTACGAGCCGTTGCTGCGCCAGATCATGGCGGCCCCGAAGACCAGCATCTACGTCGCGCAGCCGGACACCGAGCTCGCCTCCACCTGAGGGGACGCACTCTCCATCGGCGGCCGGCCGTCTCTTACCGAGTTCCGGCGCCGTAAACTGTCCGGCGCCGTAAACTGTTCGGGGATGGGCCCCTCCCCCGTGACTTCGAGCAGCCCCGAATCGCTCACCGGTGGCGACCTCGAGCAGGCCCTCGAATCCCACCGACGGGAGCTGACCGGCTTCTGCTACCGAATGCTGGGCTCGGGTTCCGAAGCCGAGGATGCGGTCCAGGAGACGTTCTTGCGGGCGTGGCGCTATGTCGACGGCTTCGAGGGACGGGCGTCGTTTCGCTCGTGGCTGTACCGCATCGCCAAGAACGTCTGCGTCGACATGGTCAAGAGCCCGCAGCGCCGGGCCCGACCCATGGAGCTGGGACCGTCGGTCGCGGTCTCGGACGCCGTACTGGGCCACCCCCACCCGGAGGACGTCTTCGTCCAACCCATCAACGACGACAAGGTCATCGAGCTCGGCAGCGATCCCGCCGAGGTGGCGGTGGCCCGGGACACCATCCGCCTGGCCTTTGTTGCCGCCCTCCAACGGCTGCCGGCCCGCCAACGTTCGGTCCTGATCCTCTGCCAGGTGCTGCGGTGGCAGGCGTCCGAGGTCGCCGAACTCATGGAGATGAGCGTGGCCTCGGTCAACAGCGCGCTGCAGCGAGCTCGAGCCACGATGGCGTTGACCCAGGTAGATGCCCTGGATCCCACCATTGACGCCGAGCACGAGGCTCTCCTGAATCGCTACGTCGACGCCTTCGAACGCGACGACATCCCCGCGCTGGTGGAGCTCCTGCGGGAGGACGTGATCCTGTCGATGCCACCCTTCGACCTGTGGATACGGGGCCCGGAGAACCTGGCCGGCTGGTTCCTGGGCGAGGGCATTGTCTGCCAGGACGGCCGATTGTTGCCGATCGCGGTGAACGGCACCGCCGGGTTCGGGAATTACCATCGGGTGCGGCCCGGGCTGTGGGAGCCGTTCGCCATCCAGGTGATCGAAGTCGCCGACGGCAAGATCGTCGGCCATCACAACTTCCTCTACCCCGAGCGGTTCGCGGAGTTCGGGTTGCCGCCACGGATCGAGGAGTAGGACTCCACTCATCCGACTCGACTGGCACCCGAGGAGTCGGCGCTTCACACTCCGCCCGGAATTTGCGACGAACTCCCGGTTCGCACGGCCCTCAGATTTCGATCACGTAGCCGTCAGGATCGCGGATAGAGGCAAAGGGAACGCCGAATGGTCCGACACCAATAGGTGTATGTCCCTGATTCCTCGAGTTTCGATCGGCAAGGTTGTCCTCCACGCCTGATGCCGTCAGTCCACCGGCCAGCGTCTTCCAGCTGGGTTGGACGCTAACGTCCGCCCGCGGCCGGCGGCTCGTCGTCAGCTGGCGCTGCGCAAGGCGCGCTTCCCCGATCCGGACCTGGACCTGGTCGTGGCCGTGGCTCCGGTCGTGGCCGTGGCTCCTGGCCTGCCCTCGTCGGCGGATGCGACCGGTCGATCTTCGAGCAGTCGCCACCGGGCTTCGAGGTCTTCGAGAAAGCTGAGGCCGACATCGAGATAGCGGAGGACCTCGGACTGACCCTGGGGACGGCCGAGCATCCAGCTGTGGCCGCCGGGTACCCACTGCACCTTGGCCCCGGCCAGGCGTTCGAACTCTTGGGCGGTCTCGTGGTTGACGACCCGGTCGAACACCCCCCAGATCGGGAGCACCGGGATATCGCCGCGCTCGGCGAGGGCGGACACCTCGGACCGGAGGTCGATGTCCATGAGCATGCTGGCCACCGGAAGGGTCCGGCCGATGGTCCGGATGTTGCGGCGGGCGTCGGGCAGCACCGAGCGGAGGGTGGAGGTCATCCGCCCCACCAGAAGGTCGGGGCCGTCGATGAGCAGCGAGAACATCAAGTCGCCGAAGGCGGCGGCGTCGGGTGCCACCGGGGCCAGGAGGGTGGGGATCAACCCGTGCCGGTCTCGCCACGCCGGGGTGGCGATGCCATCGCGGTAGATGAGCCCCAGCGTCCGTTCGGGGTGGGTAGTGGCGTACTGGATGGCCACCGCTCCGCCCATCGAATGCCCGAGGACGACCGCAGGGCCGGCTCCGACATGGTCGGCGATCTCGTTGACCTGCTCCGCCAGTGCTTCCATGGTCACCTGGCCCCAGGGGAGAGAGTCACTGCCGCCGAACCCGGGAAGGCTGGGGGTGACGACCCTCCAGCCGAGGGCCTCGGCCAACCGCGAGCTCTCTCGCCAGTACATCCCGCCGCCGGCAAAGTAGCCATGGATGTTGATCGCCCACACCGGCGGGCTCCCTGCCCCGTCAGGCCCGACGGTGTTCTTGTTGTCCGACACCGCGAAGCGGAGGAAGCGCCCGTCCACCTTGATGACGCCCGGGACCATCCGAACCTCGGACTTCACCGACCGTCGTACGGCCTTCGGGAAGCTGGTGGCCGGAATGCGTTCGGTGTGCGCCCGATGTGGGCGCTTCACACCCTTGACGGCACGGGGCTGAGAGGCTGCATTGTCACCCATGGTGACCAGGAGACTAGTCGCCGAAACTTCGTTTTCGGGTGATCAGGCAGTGTCTTGGTCGCCGAGGAATTGGCCCATGCCGGCGAGGACATGGGTGGCATCGTCCACGATCTGGGCGACCAGGGTGGCCGCGGGGATCAATGTTCGGATCGCCCCCACCCCCTGACCGGTCGGGTAGCACTCGCGGTTCGGGTCCACATCAGGAGTGTCCTCGCCTCCACCCAGATGAAACGTCCCATCACTGACAGAACGCCCGAGTTGCTCGGGGAAGGAGCGAAGCTCGTCGGGGTGGTTCTCGAAGAAGGCGGTGTACTCGTTGCGGATGACCCGCATCGTCTTGCCCGAATACGCCCGGCTGACCACCGTGCCGTCTTCCCCGGTATTGATCAAGGCGTCCTTGTAACCGGTGACCCCATGGGCTTCCGGGGTGGCGATGAAGCGGGTGCCGATCCACACCCCGTCGGCGCCGAGCGCCAGCGCCGCCGCCAACCCCCGGCCGTCGAAGATGCCCCCGGCGGCCACCACCGGGACCCGGTCGCCGACCGCGTCGACCACCTGAGGGACCAAGGGGAAGGTGGCCACCGTGCCAGTGTGCCCGCCGGCCTCGGTGCCCTGGGCCACCACGATGTCGCATCCGGCGTCGACGGCCCGACGGGCATGGTCCACCTTCCCGCACATGTTGACGACCAACAATCCGTTGCGGTGGCAGAGTTCCACCACATCACTGGGGACGCCGAGCCCGGCCACGAAGACGGAGGCGCCGCCCTCGATGATCTGGTGCACCTGGGTCTCCATACCCCCGGGCATGGCGGTGAGCAGGTCGACGCCGAACGGCTTGTCGGTGGACTCCCGGACCGCTTTCATCTCCGCCACCATCCGGTCCGGGCCCATGGTGGAGGCACCGAGGCACCCGAACCCCCCGGCCTCGGATACCGCGGCCACCAGTGGGGCGTAGGCGACGCCGCCCATGCCGGCCAACATCACCGGGTGTTCGATACCGAGCATCTCGGTCAGGCGTGTGTGCATCAGTGGCTCCTCGACGGTGAAAGAACGATCGGTCTGCATCGGTGCCCGGCGGCCGGCGGGGACCGCACCGGGCAGCTGGTCGGCGCGGTCAGCGGGCCGGGGCCACTGCGGGTTCCGGGGCTGCGGCTTCCGGACCGGGGACGGCTCCGGCGCGGCCGGGGGCCTGGTTGAGCACGAAGTCGCGTTGGCGCACCAACCCGAAGGCCGCTGCCGATCCGGCCAGGGCAACGAATGTAGAGATGACCATCAGGTGATTGAAGGTGGAGGTGAAGCCGACCTGGTAGGCGTGGAGCAGGACATTGCCCGCGCCGGGTGCGGGAATGTGGGCGGCGGCGCCCCGTACCCCGCCTTCGGTGATGGCCTGGTGGAGCTGGCTTCCCCCGCCGGCGACCACCTGGCGGCCGGTGGCGGATTGGCCCAGGGTCCCGAGCGTCTTCTGCAGGATCTGGCTCTGGTAGATGGCGCCGAGCCCGGCGATGCCGGTGGCGATCCCTACTTGCCGGAAGGTGTTGGCCGAGCCCGAGGCCATCCCGCTCCGCTCGTGCGGCACCACCGCCACCGAAGCCGACGCCATCACCGGGTTGGACATGCCGATGCCGAGCCCGGCCACGATGAACCCGGGAAGCAGGACCGTCCAGGTGGAGTCGGCGGCGGTGTGGGACATCAAGAAGCAGCCGATCGCCACCAGCAGCAAGCCCAGGCCCATCAAGTAGCGGGAGTGGAACCGGACGGTCAACTTCCCGGCAACCGGCGCGGCGATGAAGGCGAGCACGGTGATGGGGAGGAACCGGAGGCCGGCGGCCAGCGGCCCGTAGCCGAGCACGTCCTGGAGGTAGAGCGTCTGGTACAGGAACATGGCGAAGATCGAGGCGGCGATGGCGAAGGAGGCGATCGACACCCCGACCATGGCCGGTCGCCTGAAGAGGCTGAGATCGAGCATCGGGTCCTTCTGCCCGAGCTCGGCGATCAAAAAGACGATCATCAGGGCGCCCGAACCGGCCAACAGCGCCAGGATGGTGGTACTCGACCACCCTTCGTTGTTACCCCGGACCAGGGCGAAGACCAAGAGGAACAGCGAGGCCGAGAACGAGATGAAGCCGATCCAGTCCACCCGGCGGCTGTTGGGGTCCTTCGACTCCTCGATGCGGGTGAGGGTGGTGAAGATGGCGACGGCCCCGATGGGCAGGTTGACGAAGAAGATCCATCGCCATCCGATGCCGCTGGTGATGACACCGCCGATGAGGGGGCCGACCGCCACCGCCCCACCGATCACCGCGCCGTAGATACCGAAGGCGGTGCCTCGGTCCCTGCCTTGGAAGGCCTGGGCGATCAGGGCCAGGGAGGTGGCGAACATGATGGCGCCGCCGACTCCCTGGGTACCGCGGGACAGATTGAGCATGAGCGACGACGTCGAAAGTCCGCACAGCAGCGACGAAATGGAGAAGATGCCGAGCCCGATGGCAAACACCTCGCGTCGGCCGAACATGTCCCCGACGACGCCGGCGGTGAGAAGGAAGGCGGCCAGCGTCAGGGAGTAGGCGTCGATCACCCACTGCAGATCGGCAAAGCTGGCGTGTAACGAACGCTGGATGTCCGGGAGGGCGACATTGACAACGGTGATGTCCAACAGGAGCATGAAGGTGCCGGTGCAGACGGCAATGAGGGTCCACCACTTCTTGTCCATCAGAAAATTCCTTGTCTCATCGAGGTCTCATCGAGGTCTCATCGAAGCGTCATCGGGAGGACGCCGTCGGAGGCTCACATCTCCGTACATCCCATGCGTCGTGGGCGGCGAGCAACTTCTGCAGGATACGCCCCAACGTCTCATGGTCATTCCGGTCGAGGTGGTCGCCGAACGCCGAGGTGACGCCGGCCAGGAAGATCGGCGCCGAGCGCAGCAGCGTGGTTCGACCGGTAGGGGTCAGCACCGCGAACACCAACCGGCGATCAGTGGTGGACGGCTCGCGTGCGACCAGGCCACTGACCGTCATGCGGTCAACCAGTCTCGAGCATCCACTCTTGGAGGTGAGCAGCATGTCGGCCAGGCCGGCCATCCGGAGCCGGCCGCCGGGAGCCAGGCTCAGGCGGTAGAGCACCTCGTGCTGGGCCAAGGTGATACCGGCCGACGCCCGGAGGTGACGGTCGAGAGTCTCTTCCAGTAGCGACCGGGCGGAGCAGAGGTTGAGGAAGCCGGCCACATGGTCACGCAGTTCGGGAGCCGCGGGATCCTGGTCGAACAGCTGGTAGAAGGGGATGTCGTCGCCGGTGGGAGCGTCGCCCACCGCTCCGCCCCCGCTTTCGTCGTCCGGGGCCTGGTCCCGGGCCGGATGCTCGCTGCCGGCCTGGGTTGGAGCTGTTCTGCCGCCGGTCATCGGAGAATGTTTACATGGCAACGACCTGTTGGTCAACCGGCATCGGCCGAGCCGCTTCGCGTAGGCTCCGCGGCGGCGACGGGCGCCGTCTGACGTCCCTGTCCCACCCCGCATCCGGTGTGATGTGCGACTGACGAGAGGACGTATGTGATTCCCGCGGTGTACCACATGAATCTCCTGCAGGCCATCGTGATCGGGTTGCTTCAAGGAGTGAGTGAGTTGTTCCCGATCTCGAGCTTGGGCCACACCGTGCTGGTGCCTTCGTGGATCGGCGGCACCTGGGCCACGCTGGTCCGCCAGGAGGCTTCGGCCGAGAGCCCGTACCTCGCCTTCGTCGTCGGCTTGCACCTGGCCACCGCGGTCGTCCTGCTGGGCTTCTACTTCCGGGAGTGGATACGACTGATCGTCGGTTTCTTCCGTTCGCTGACCCGGGCCAAGGTCGTCACCGACGAGGAACGGCTGGCCTGGCTCATCATCGTCGCCACCATCCCGGTGGGCGCGCTCGGTCTCATCTTCGAGCACCAGTTCCGGGTGCTGTTCGCCAAGCCGCTGGCTGCCGCGCTGTTCCTCATGGTCAACGGGGTCATCCTCTTCTCCGGTGAACTTCACCGGCGCCGGTACCAGAAAGCACCGGCGCCCACCGACCCCCCGGCCTCCGCACCTGCCGTCCAAACCCGGTTCCGCGACGACCACATCGTGCCCATGGACGCGGAAGCGGAGCGGGCACTGTCGCGCATCGGTGTCCCCGGCGCGGCGATCATCGGGGCGTCTCAGGCTCTGGCGCTGCTGGCGGGCATCAGCCGGGAAGGAGTTGCCATGGTGGGCGGATTGTTCCGAGGTCTCGACAACCAGAACGCCATGCGCTTCTCCTTTCTGCTGTCGACCCCGGTCATCCTGGCTGCCGGCGCCATCAAGATCCCCGACCTGGTCGGGCCGCTCGGCGCCGGCGTCCGGCCCGAGATCATCGCTGGGAGTCTTGCCGCGGTGGTCAGCTCGCTGTTCGCGGTGGTCTTCCTGGCCCGGTACTTCAAGACCCGCACCCTGGTGCCCTTCGCGGTCTACTCGCTGGTCTTCGGTCTCGCCTCGGCCATCCGCTTCGGCTTCTTCTGACCCACCCACGGCCACGGTTCCACCGACACGTCCGGGCGCCGGGCCCGCAACACCGAAAATGGGTGCGCGGCGCTCCCACCGCGATCTCCGAGCGTGGGGCCGATCGCTGAACTACGCCGTCCCGTAGGTGGTGTCGCGGTTGGCGGCCGTCGCCCCCGACAGTGCCAGCTCGCCCGCCACCGCGGTGATGTCGGTGGCCAGCTCGCCCGCCACCGCCGCGTGCCCGGCGTGGACGGTGGCATGGAGGCTGTCGGGCGGCGTCTGCCGGTCGAAGTACCAGCCGCCCCGATCGGCCAGCCGATCGCCGAGGGCGAAGGTGTCAATCGCACCTCCCCCGTGACCCGGAGCCCCTTCCCCGGGAACCGCACCCCCGAAGGCGAACACGGTGGCGTCGGGATCCCCGCGCAGGGCCAGACCCGGCGCCCGATCGATGGCATCCCGGATGGTGGTGGCCGCCCCCCAGGTGTCCGCGGCCAGGCGCAGATAGCCGTCGTTCCCGAGATAGTGGAGCACCGCCCACCCGGCCGCGATCGGGCCGGCGGGTCGGGTGCCGGCCATCGACGGCGACCCGTAGAGACCGCCCAGCCAATTGCTGGTGATGAACGGCTGGAGGCGGGCCAATTCCCGGCTGCCGTACAGCACCACCGAGACCCCCTTCGACCCGTAGCCGTACTTGTGGAGGTCGGCGGAAATGGAGGTGACTCCGGGCACCGACAGGTCCCATGGCCGAGTCACGTGGCCCAGCTGCCCGAGGAACGGCAAGATGAATCCGCCCAGGCAGGCGTCCACATGACAGAGGATGCCGCGTTCGGCGGCCAGTCCCGCCAGCTCGGGAATCGGGTCGATGACCCCCTGCGGGTAGGAGGGAGCCGATCCGACCACCATCACGGTGTCGTCATCGATCGCATCGGCCATGGCGTCGGGATCGGCCCGATAGTCCGTTCCCACCGGTATCCGGCGGGACTCGACATCGAAGTAGTGGGCGGCCTTTTCGAAGGCGGCGTGGGCACTGGTGGCCAGCACCATGTTCGGGTGTTCGACGGCGCGTGCACGACCCCGGCCCCAGTCCCGGGCGGTCTTGGTCGCCTGCAACAGGGATTCGGTGCCGCCCGAGGTCAGGTAGCCCCGCACCTCCGCCGCCCCCTGGCCAACCTCCGGGCTGACCAGCTGGTCGGCCCCGAGCAGCCCGGCGGTGATGGTGACGATGTCGTGCTGCATCCAACCCAGGCTGGGGAAGACCATGGTGTTGAGTGCGTTCTCGGCCGAGTACAGATTCGACGCCTGTTGCAACAGGTCGTGGACGGCGTCGCCGGCGGAGTAGACGAGGCTGAACACCCGGCCCCCCTTCCAGTCCCGATCGTCGGCCCGAAGCTCGCCCATCCGGGCCAGGACCGCATCGGCGTCGGCGCCGTGGGCCGGGAGCCGGTTGTCGGGGAAACCGTCGGCCATGACCAGCGGATCAGGTGATGTCGCGCCGGGTGAGGATGTAGGACCCGAGGGCGGCGAAGAGCAGCCCATAGGCGACAATCAGCAGGGACCCCTCCCACCAGTTGAACAACAGGGACGAGATCCCGCTCCGCGACCGGTTGATGTTGGCGGCGGCTTGGGCGGCGCCGGTCGGGACCCACCGGGCCGCGCCGTGGACCAGGCTGACCAGGATCCCCTCCAGGATGATGAACCATCCCAGGGTCACCACGATGGCAGCCACCTGGTTGGTGAGGACCGACCCGATGCCGACCCCGAGCATCCCGAAGAGGATGAACACCAGCACCATCCCCGGCAACACGGCCGGGACCTGGTCGAGCAGGGAGGAGTACGAGCCTCCGACCCCGACCAGGGTGAGGCCGCCACCGATCATGCTGGTGGCAAACATGATGATGGCTAGGCCGGCCCCGGCGATGGCGGCCATCAGCAGTTTCCCGCCCACCATGACCGGGCGTACCGGGGTGATGAGGAAGGCGGTGGTGACCGTCTTGTGACGGAACTCGGTGGTGACGATGAGGACGCCGAGCAACAGGGCCAGCAGGTACCCGGTGAAGCCCGATCCCACCAGGTTCCTCAGCTGCTGGACGGTGTGGGGATAGTTGGGCCCGAGGACGATGGTCGGGCCATTGTCATTGCCGTTCCCGCCGAACGGGCCCCCTCCGTTGGAGCCGTGGTTCAAGAAGATGACCAGTATCAACAGGCCGTTGATGAGCATGGCGATGCCACCAAGCACCCACGGCACCGCGGTGGTGCGGAGCTTGAGCCACTCGGCCCGGATGATCTTGATCATGCCCGACTTCCCGGCATCGGGGTGAGCCCGGCACTGGGAGGTGCCTGGCCGGCGACCGCGCCGCCTCCGTCGGGTGCGCCCGGGTGGCCGGCCGCGAATCCCTGGGTCAGTTGGAGGAACACGTCTTCGAGACTCCCTCGTTCGTGGACCAGCTCGTAGACCACGATCTGGTTCTGGGCCAGCACCGGACCGAGCCACTCCGGGGTGGCGCCGTCGATGGCGATGATGTCCGGGCTCAGGGGCCGGAAGCCGACCGGGATGGTCTGCAGGATGGCGGTCAGCCGGTCGATCTCCGGGGATCGCACCCGCATGCCGCTGGAGGTGCCGGCCCGGCCGGCCAGCTCGGCCAGCGTGGTCTGGAGGACCAGGTGACCCTCGGACACGATGACCACGTCGTCGACGGTTTCTTCCATCTCCGAGAGCAGGTGGGAGGAGACCAGAACAGATCGGCCGATCGACGCCTGATACCGGATGAAGGTGCGGAGCCACTGGATGCCCTGGGGATCGAGGCCGTTAGCCGGTTCGTCGAGGATGAGGATCTCGGGATCCCCGAGCAGGGCGGTGGCCAGCTGCAGCCGCTGTCGCATGCCGAGGGAGAACTTGCCCACCCGGCGACGGGCGACATCGGACAGCCCGACCAGCTCCAGGGTGGCGTCGACCCGGGACAGGGGGATGCCGGACCCGATGGCCACCATCTTGAGGTGGTCTTCCGCCCGGCGGGTGGGATGGAAGCTGGTGGCTTCGAGCACCGCGCCCACGTGGTGGTCGGGCTTGTCCAGCTCCTGATAGCGCTTCCCCCCGAAGGTGGCGGTGCCACTGGTGATCTTCACCAACCCGAGGAGCATCCGCAACGTGGTGGTCTTGCCGGAGCCGTTGGGACCCAGGAATCCGGTCACCCGGCCGGTCTCCACCGAGAAGCTGAGGTCCTCGACAGCGTGGACATTGCCGAAGTGCTTGGTCAGGCTCTGGACTTCGATGGCCGAGGGCATTCCGCGACGATACCGTGACCGCGGCGGTGGTTTTCCCCGCCCCGGTAATCGCTGCTATTTACAGGTTCGTCGAGTTATACCGTCGCAGAGCGAGATATCCGAAGACCAGCCCGATGCCCGCCGTCCACAGCAGCGACTGGACGACCAGCGCGCTGGTGGACTGTCCGGCGAAGAGCTGATGCCGCTGGGCCACGGTGACGTTCCCGAGGGTCAGGTCCCGCACCGCATTGATCACGGTGGTGACCGGTTGGTGGTTGGCAAACGCGCGCAACCAGCTCGGCATGGTCGAGGTGGGCACGAAGGCGCTGGAGGCGAAGGTGAGCGGGAAGATCACCGGGAACGTGGCGGCGTTGACTGCTTGTGAACTGCTGGCGTAGAGCCCGACCAGGGCGAAGAGGAACGAGGTGGCGAGTACGAAGGCGAGTAGCACTCCGAAACCCAGGACCAGCCCGGGCACGCTGTCGGGCCGGAAGCCCACCGCCAGGCCGACGATGACGATGATCACCAACCCGGTGGCGTTGCTGATGGTGTCGGTCAGCACCCGCCCGATCAGCACCGCGCTGCGGGCCATGGGCAGCGACCGCAGGCGATCCAGGAATCCCTTGCCCCGATCGTCGGCCAGGGCGAAGCCGCTGTTGCTCGAGGTGAAAATGGCTGTCTGCACCGCGATCCCCGGAATCAGGTAGTTCACGTAGTTGATCGAGCCGAGCCCCCGGATGGCACCGCCGAAGACGTACCGGAACAGCAGGGTGAACAGGATGGGCGACACCAGGGTGAACACCACCTGGTCCGGCGCCCGCAGGATGCGGCGGACGTTGCGCCCGGCCATCGCCAAGGTGTCGCCGATCCCCAACTCCGCCCGGGATCCGCGTTGGAGCGCGACCAGGCTCATCGCGACCCCTTGGCGGTCTTGACCCGGCGGCGGCGCCCCTCGGACCCCGGTGGCGGATCCGGTTCGTTCCCGTCGGTGCCGGGTTCCTGGCCGGTGAGCGAGAGGAACACCTCGTCGAGGCTCGGCTGGCGCAGCTGCAGCGAGCTGACGTCGAGCCCGGCGTTCTCCAGGCGGCGCACCAGTTCGGACGTGGTGGCCAAACCGGTGGTGGTCGCCATCCGCACGGTGAGCCCGTCGAGGACCGGGTCGCCGTCGCCGACTCCCTGGAGGGCGGCCAGTGCCCGGGCGGCGGTGGGGTTGTCCGGCAGGACCACCTCCACCGTGGTGCCGCCCAGCCGGCTCTTGAGGTCGGCGGCGGTTCCCTCGGCAATGACCCGGCCATGGTCGATCACGCAGATGGTGTTGGCCAGCCGGTCGGCCTCTTCGAGGTACTGGGTGGTCAGCAGCAGGGTGGTGCCGTCGGCCACCAGCCCGGCGATCACCGCCCACAGATCGATCCGGCTGCGCGGGTCCAATCCGGTGGTGGGCTCGTCGAGGAACAGGACCGGCGGCCGGGCCACCAGGGCGGCGGCCAGGTCGAGCCGGCGGCGCATGCCCCCCGAGTAGGTCTTGAGTAACCGCCCGCCGGAGTCGGCCAGGTCGAATTGCTCGAGGAGCTCGGTGGCCCGTCGCCGGCGCTCGGCCCGCGGGAGGTGGTTGAGCCGTCCGACCAGCACCAGGTTCTCCATCCCGGTGAGGCCCTCGTCCACCGCCGCAAACTGGCCGGCCAGACCCATGACCTTCCGGGCGCTCTCGGGGTTGTCCAGCACGTCGACGCCGGCGACGAAGGCGCGGCCGGAATCCGGGCGGAGCAAGGTGGTGAGCACGTGCACCGCGGTGGTCTTTCCCGCCCCGTTCGGTCCCAGCAGCCCGAGCACCGTACCGGTGGGGATCTCGAAGCTCACCCCGTCGAGAGCCCGCACCCCGCCCTTGAACGTCTTGACCAGTGAGTCGACGACCACGGCGGCACCCGGCCGGGTCTTGCCTGTCGCCCCCGACCGTTCAGGTTGGATCCCCCCGGCGATGGCGTGGTCCACCGTCCATCCTCTCGTTTGTCGCAGAGCCTCGCAGGCTACCGCACCCTCGATCGGTCCCGGCCCCGAGGCGGGGCCCGAAACCGGAGGCGGCTACCGTGCAGAGATGGTCGCTCTCCCCGAATCCGCCCGTTCGGTGCTCGAGTCCGCGGCACTCGGCCACCTGGTCACTCTGGAGCCCGACGGTCGACCTCAGGTGTCGTTGGTCTGGGTCGGGCTCGATGGCGACGAGGTGGTCGCCGGCCATCTCCCCGAGCACCGCAAGATCCGCAACATGCGACGGGACCCGAGAGTCGCGCTGTCGATCGAAGCCGGGACCCGCAACGACATCGGTCTCGACGAGTACGTGGTCATCCACGGCCGGGCCCGGATCACCGAGGGCGGCGCCCCCGAGCTCCTGCAGGATCTGGCCCGCGTCTACCTGGGTCCGGACGTCAAGTTCCCACCCATGGACAACCCGCCACCCGGCTACATCACCCACATCACCGTGGAGCGGATCGGCGGCGTGGGCCCCTGGGTCGGTTGACCGAGCCGGCCGACAGGGATCGGACTCAGGCGGTGGCGTAGATGTGGGCGGGGAGCAGCAGCTCGACCGCCACCGCCAACTCGTCGTGCACCCGTCCCAGGTTGCTCCAGCCGTTGACCCATCCGACCAGGGCCGAATACCAGACGTGTCCGATCATCCGGGCCCGGTCCCCGAGGTCGGGCGGGTGGGGCTCGCCGATGGCCCGGGTGATGATGCCCTCCATCACGATCGACACCTGCTGCTGGCACTCCACGGCCGCCGGATCGGGGGAGGCAAGGGCGGTGAACACCGCCCCGACCAGCTGGGGCTGACGACCCATGGCCCTCAAGGCCCGGTCGAGCACGTCGATGACCCGTGTGGCGACAGAATCGCCCTGGGCCGGGAGCTGGGCCAACCGGGCATCCAGCTGCTCCACCCAGTAGACGAGGGTGGCGGCCAGTAGGTGGTCCTTGCTGGTGAAATACCGGTAGACCGTGCCCATGGCCACATCGGCCCGGGCCGCGACGTCCCGCATCTGCACTGCCTCATAACCGCCGTCGAGTCCGAGTGACATGGCGGCATCGATCACCCGCTGACGCCGCGCCTGCTGGGTGCGGGTCAGGGTCCGGGGAACCGGTCGGATCGCCATCAGAAAACTCTACTCTGGCGGCCTTTGCCGGCCTTCATCTGACGATCCGTCACTTCTGGGCCGTCCTCACTACGATTGGGGAGGTCATGGCCCTCCCCGACGATCCGGAGCTCATCGCCACCACCGACGGCCGGGTTCCCGGGCGGAGGGGGATGGCCACCCGCCAGCGGCTGCTGGAGTGCACGGCCGAGCTGTTGGTGGCCACCCCGTGGAGGTCGATCAAGGTCATCGACATCGCCCGCCAGGCCGGAACGTCGCCCGCCGCCTTCTACCAGTACTTCGAGAATGTGGAGGCAGCCATCACCGTGCTGGCCGAGGAGCTGGTCGAGGGGGTCGGGGTGCTGGCCGGTCTGGTGGACGGCGACTGGGCGGAAGGCGCGAGTTGGACCACCGCGGTGGCAATCGTCGAAGGGTTCATGGCCTATTGGGAGGCCAACCGGGCGGTGTTCCGGGTGGTGGAGCTCACCACCGTGGAGGGCGATCTCCGGTTCCAGGGGCTCAGGGTTCGGGCCCTGAACGCGGTCACTGTCACCCTGGCCCGGGTCATCGCCACCGCCGGCGACGGAACCGGATCCCCGAGCGGCGCCGATCCGATGGCGACGGCCGGAACCCTCATCGCCATGCTGGCCCAGGTGTCCGGGCACCGCTACGGGTTCGAGTTCTGGGGCATCCGCACCGCGTCGCTGGTCGACAGTCAGGCCCGGTTGCTGCACTGGGCGGTCACCGGAAGGGCGGCCCCGGAGGGCGCATCGGTCCCCGGCGCCGAGGCCCCGTTGCCGAGGACCGGTCCGGTGGTGGGGGGTGGTGCCGCTGCCGCCCGGTCCGCCCAGGTGAAGAAGGCAACGTCGAAAGCCGCATCGGCCGGTCGGAAATCGTAACCGGCCATCCCCGGCGCCCCGGTCAGTCCTCCAGCAGGTGGGCGACCAGCTCGGGCGGCCGAGCGATGACCACGGAATCGCCGCGGACCAAGATCGGACGCTGCATCACATCCGGGTGAGCGAGCAACACCTCGACCACCGCATCCGGAGTCGTGAGCGTCGCCGGGTCGATCTCGAGATCGGTGAAGGCAGTGTCACCCGTCCTGACCAGGTCGCTCACCGGCCCCTCGTAGTTACCGGTGACGTGCTCGAGGGTGGCCCGGTCGGGGGGCGCCTTCAGGTACTCGATCACGTTGTACGTGGTGCCCTGGGCGTCGACCAGCTCGAGCGCGCCGCGGGACTTCGAGCACTTCGGGTTATGGAAGATGGTGATCGGCTCAGTGCCGGAGTTGGTATCGCGCATGCCGACGAGAGTATCGCCGCTTCGGCCACCGGCTCAGATCGGCCAGTGCTTGACCACTTCCGCCGAGAGCTCATCGATCAAGGCGTTCAGCTCGTCGGGACGCTCGAGCATCACCATGTGCCCGGCCCCGGGCAGCACCACCAACTCGGCCTCGGGGATGCCGTCGGCGATGGCCCGGGCGTGTCGGGGCGGGGTGAGGAGGTCACGGGAGCCGACCACCACCCGGGTCGGGAGGTCGATCGCCCCCAAGCGGTCCCGGAGTTTGAACGAGCCGATGGCCCGCACCAGGGGTCCGAGGGACGCGGGGGACATGGCCACCATCATGGTGCGGCCCAGCTCGATGGCGGCGGGATCGGGTCGGGACCCGTAGGCCATCCGCATCGACCAAGTGAGCCGCGAGTCGCCGGGAATGACCGGCCGGCCCCGTTCGCCGGCCCGGGTGAGGATCCGCTCGTTTCGGGCACCGAGGCGGTCGACGACGGCTGGGGGGACCGGCACGTTGGCCAGCGGGTGTGATGAGGTGTCCACCAGGACCAGGCCGCCGATGTGCTCGGCGAGGCGGTCCGGGGAGTTGATGGCCGCGGCCATGGTCGCCATCCCGCCCATCGAGTGGCCGACCAGCACACCGGCTTCCACGTCCAGTTCGTGCAGCACCTCGACGATGTCCTCGCCCAGGCGATCGAGCGTGTAGCCGTCGGACCCCGCGGTCGACGGGCCGTGTCCCCGCTGATCGATGGCGATCACCCGGTGCCGGTCGGAGAGCCCGGCGAGCTGCCGGGCCCAGGTGATGACCGAGAGGGTCACACCGTGGACCAGGACGACGGGGGGCCCGGCGCCCCCCTCGACGACGTGGATGCTCCCGCCGTCGCTCACTGGGATCTGGTGATGCAGCAGCTGGTCGTCGAGGACCAGACCGGCTGCTTCCATGGCCGCCTGATCGGCCCGCCAGCGGTTGGACAGCCTGCGCTGGCCGGCGTAGCCGGCCAAGGCGCCGGCGCCCAGGGCGAGGGCGCCGATCGCCAATCGGCGGCGGGTGGGGGAGGTGCTCACCGGAGGGCCACCGGGTTGACCGGCGAGCCGAGGGCGTTGGTGAACGGGAGCGGAGTGGCGTCGAGGAGGAATTGGTAGCGCCCGTCACCGGCACAGGCGTCGGCCAGCTCCTCGAGGAACCAATTCTGGCCCTGGGTCATCCCCATCTCGACCAGGTGGATGAGGTGGACGGGGAGGTAGAGATCCTTGTCCTCGCAGGGATAGACCTCGAGCACCATGGTGTCGGTGGCCACGGCGGCGACGTCGCGGGCATGGAACCATTCGGCGGTGGCCAGTGTCAATCCGGGACTGGGCCAGGTGTAGGCGACCAGGTCCCGGTGGGGGGCGGCGCCGGCCAAACCCGGTCGTCCGGGGAGAGCCAGGTGGGCGGTCTGCCCGGTGCGGACCAGGACCACGTCCCCGGCGGCCAGCTCCAGCCGGCCGAGAGCACAGGCGGCGTCGAGGTCGTCAGGAGTGATCGGGTACCCGGGCTCGAGGATCTCCAGTCCCTTGGCCCGGGCCACGTCGAGCAGCACACCCCGCGACACCAGTGACCGGACGAGGTGGATGCCCAGCTTGGCGGTGCCGGCCGCGGTCACCGACGATGCCGGGAACCCGTTGTAGAGCTTGCCGCCTTCCGGACCGCTTCCGTAGGAGACATGGGCCAGCCCGTCCCAGTGGGTGGCACACTGGAGGGCCAGGGTGACCACGTCCTCGGACGACGCGATCCACTCGGGATCCTCGGACAACGGGTTGTTGACGTAGATCATCGAACGGGTGGGGTTGACCCTTCCCTCGATGAATCCCATCTGGATCCCCTCCTCGGCGGACAGCGGCAGCCCGAGGGACAACGCATTCCCGTCCCGGACGGCCGCCACTCCCCGGAGCCGGGCGGCGGTGTCGATGAAGTTGAGGGTGCCGAGCTGATCGTCGGGTCCCCACCTTCCCCAGTTGGAGACCCGCGTGGCCAGGTCGCAGAAGGCCGTTGGAATCGACGGGGAAACGGGAACGGGCACTGAACTGTTGTAGCCGACCGCCAGGTGGCTCGGCTCAGCCGGCCCAGATGATCGACTGCAGTTCCGAGTAGGCCTCCAGCCCGTAGTCGCCGCCGTCGCGGCCGATGCCGCTCATCTTGAAACCACCGAACGGGGCGTCCATGTTGCGTTGGGCGGTGTTGATGCCGACGTGGCCGCACCGAAGTTGTTTGGCCACCCGGAACGCCCTCGGGGTGTCGGCGCTGAAGACATAGTCGTAGAGGCCGAACTCGGAATCGTTGGCGATGGCCACGCCTTCGTCGTCGTCGTCGAAGGGGATGGCCACCACCACCGGGCCGAAGATCTCCTCCCGGGCCACGGTGATGTCGTTGGTCCCACAGATGAGGGTGGGCTCCACGTAGTAGCCGGTGGGGAGGTGTTCGGGACGATTGCCGCCCATCACCACCTCGCCCTCCTTGCGCCCGGTCTCGATGTAGTCGAGGACCCGCTGCTGCTGGGCGGCGGAGATGAGCGGCCCCACCACCGTCTTGGGGTCGGTGGGCTCCCCGACGGTGAGGAACCCGGCGAAGTTCGAGAGCCCATCGACCACCTGGTCGAAGATGCTGCGGTGGATGACCGCCCGGGTCGGGGCGGTGCAGATCTGGCCGGAGTGGAATGCCCAGGTGGATCCGATGGCAGTCACCGCCGTCTTGATGTCGGCATCGGCGAAGACCACCGCCGCACCCTTGCCTCCGAGCTCCATGAGCAGCCGCTTCATGGTGGGGGCGCCGGCGCCGGCGATTCGTTGGCCCACCGCGGTCGACCCGGTGAACGAGACCATGTCGACATCGGGGGAGGTGGTCAGGGCGGCGGCGGGTTCCGGGCCCTGGGAGCTCACCAGGTTGATCACCCCGGGTGGGAAGCCGACCTCGTCGAGAACCCGGGCCAGCTCGACCACGGCCAGCGGATCCTGGGGAGCGGGCTTGATGACGACGGTGTTGCCCATGGCCAGGGCGGGGGCGACCTTGCCGGCCATGTTGGTCAGCGGGAAGTTGTAGCTGGCGATGGCGGCCACCACCCCGACCGGCTGGCGATAGGCCAGGGCGCTGACCAGGCCACCGGGGGCCAGGGGCGTAGCCGCGGTGGCGATCGGCGGGAGCATGGATTCCTGCACGTGGCGGATGTCGCGGGAATACCGCTCGAACCGGTCGGCACTGATCGGGACCTGCATGCGCGACCCCACCGAGGCGGTGGCCCCGGTTTCGGCGATGACCAGGGGGACCAGCTCGTCGTTCTTGGCCCGGATGGCGCCGGCGGCCTTCTTCAGCAGGGCCAGACGCTCATCGACCGGAGTGTTCGACCAGGCGGGGAAGGCCTCGGCCGCCGCCGCCGCCGCTTGATTGGCGTCTTCCACCGAGGCGTTGGGGGCCACTCCCACCACCAGTTCGGTGGCCGGGTTGATGATCTCGTAGGTCCCGTTTCCGGCGGCAACCCACGTCCCCCCGATCAGGAGCTGGGTCTCATCTCTGGTGACCTGGTCGGCCATGTGCGGGTTCCCCTCTCGCGGTTACTGACGAAGTGTCAGCAGTGTAGGTCGCCGACCTCGGACCCAGCCATGCGGTCGGTCGACGGTCGGAGCGGCGTGGCCAGACGTGGTCGGACTCAGACGTTGACCAGCGACGGATCGACGGTGACGGTGTCGCGCCCCGACTTGAGCAGGGTGCCCGGCAAGTTGCCGGTGGGCTTGCCATCGACGATGGTCTCGACCCCGTTGACCATCACCCGGACCACGCCGATGGCGTCGGCGATCAGCCGGGGACTCCCGCCGGGGAGGTCATCGACCAGGGTGGCGGGCTCGGAACCGACGGTTTCGGGGTCGAAGACGAACAGGTCGGCCTGCTGGCCGACGGCCACATGGCCCCGGTCCTCGATCCCGAACAGGTTGGCCGGCGCCTCGGTCATCATCTGGATGGCGTGCTCCATCGGTACCAGCTTCCGCTTCCGGAGACAGTCACCCAAGAAGGACGTCGGATAGTTCGAGCCGCACATCCGGTCGAGGTGGGCACCGGCGTCCGATCCCCCGATCATGACTCCCGGGTCTTCCCAGGCTTCCACCCGGGCTTCCCACGACGCCGCGTCACCGTCGGACGCCTTGGGCCACAGCACGGTGCGCAGATCATCGGCGATCACGATGTCGAGGAGGGTGTCGAAGGGTTCCTTGCCCTGCTCCTCGGCGATGGAGCCCACGTCGCGCCAACTCAGGCCTTGGTTGGCCGGGGAGAAGGTATCCCCGATGATGTAGTTGGCCCAGTGGGACAGGCGCCGGAACACCCCGGCCTCCTTGGAGTGGGCAACCTCATCGAGGTGGGCCCGCACCTCCGGATCCTGCAACTTGGCCATGCGCTCGTCTTCGGGCAGCCCCATCACGTCACCCCATCCGGGGATCAGGAACAGCGCGCAGTGGGTGCGGAAGCTCATGTTCATCGGGACCAGCGTCGGCATGGTGAGGGCCACCACCTTCCCTCCGGCGGCCGCCGCCTTGGCGGAGACCTCCAGCTGCCGGGCGAGCTTCTCCGGGGCGCGGGAGTCGATGCTCAGGAGGTTCCAGTTGAGTGGGCGCTTGGCGGTGGTGCTCATGTCCACCATCAGGTCCATCTCCTCGTCGGAGAACATGTCGAGGCAGCCGCTGGTGATGTACTCGAGGGTGGTCCCCGGATGGGCGGCGACCACCGAGCAGAACGCCAGCATCTCGCGACGATCGGCATACCGGGAGGAGATCGGATTCCCGTCGCCATCGGAGTGGGTGCGCGACTGGGAGGACGAGAACCCGAGACCCCCGGCGTCGAGCGACTCCGCCAGCAGGGTCTTCATGGCCTCCAACTCCTCGTCGTTGGCCACCTCCGATCCCCGCTCCTCGCCCATCACCCACCGGCGGAGCGCGCAGTGCCCGACCAGGAACCCGGCGTTGACCCCAAGATTGCCCTCGAGCCGACCGAGGTAGTCGGCGAACGTCGTCCAGTTCCAGGGGACCCCGTCCTCCAGGGCGACCAGGGGCATCCCCTCCACCTTGGCCATCATCTGACGGATGTAGTCGTGGTCCTCGGCTTTGATCGGTGCCAGGGTGAAGCCGCAGTTACCCCCGATGACGGTGGTCACCCCGTGGAGGTTGGACGGCGAGGCGGTGGCGTCCCAGAACAGTTGCGCGTCGTAGTGGGTGTGCGGATCGATGATCCCGGGAGCCACCACCAGCCCCTTGGCGTCGAACTCGGTGATGGCCTCCTCGGCGACTTCGCCGACGGCCACGATCTTTCCATCGCGGATGCCGACATCAGCCAAGCGGCCCGGGGCCCCGGTGCCGTCGACCACCAGGCCGTTGCGGATGGCGTAATCGAGCATGGTGAGGCTCCCCTTCGTTGGCATCGACTTCGTGCGGGCTGGCCGCGGCGCACCCGCCCATGGGTGGCCTTCGCCCAAATCTGACAGACCGTCAGTTTACGGTACCCGGCGGTCTGGTGCGCACGAGGATCGGATCCGGCCGCGATCGGGAGGGAGAGGGAGCTGCCTCGGCGACGCGGGGTCAATGGTAATTTTCCTGGACCGTGCACTGGCTCCACAATTCGTGGCTCGACGACTCCCTGTTTCCGGCCCTGGTCATCCTCCTCGGAGCCTGGTTGATCGTCCGGTTCGCCCACTGGGCGGGGGCTATTCGTCGCCGGGATATCGACAACCGGATCCGGGAGTCCATCGAATCGGGGCTGGTGGCTTCCGAGAGTGCCAAGCGGTCGCGCACGCTCAGCGAAGCCATCGAATGGGTGGTGGTGGCGCTCACCTGCTTCTTGGGCGGAATCCTGGCGCTGGAGCGTCTGGGCCTTCCGCTCACCACGCTGGTCGCCCCGGCCACGGTGATAGGCATCGGTCTCGGCTTCGGCGCCCAGCAGGTGGTGGGAGACCTGTTGGCCGGTTTCTTCCTGTTTGCCGAGCACCAATTCGCCTTCGGCGACGTCATCCGACTCTCGATGCCGGGCCAGGGCACCGGAGTGACCGGCACGGTGGAGGAGATCACCTTACGGGTCACCAAACTTCGCACCGCCCAGGGTGAGTTGGTGATCGTGCCCAACAGCGCCCTCCGGCAGGTGACCAACCTGTCGAAGGACTGGGCCCGGGCGGTCATCGACATCCCGATCCCGGTTGACCAGGACCTCGAAGAGGTCACCCACCTCCTGCGCGACGCCATCGACGCCATGGCCCATGACGACCACTGGCGCAGTCTGATTCTTGGCGAGCCGGTGGTGGCCGGGGTGGAGTCAATCGAGGTGGGCTACGTGCAACTCCGATTGATCGCCCGCACCCTCCCCGGCCGCCAGTTCGAAGTCGGGCGGGAGATCCGTCTTCGTGCCGCTACCGCGCTGCGGGCTGCGGGCATCACCTCCCCCCCGATCGGTGACAGTGCCACCCGGGGTGTGCCGTGAGCGACGATCCTGGCAACAGTAACGATCCGGGACCAAGCGATGATCCAGGCTCGACTGATGAGACCGTCGAGATGCCCAAGACCGCCACCAAAGGTGCGCCCCTCCGCGTCACCAAGCGAGTAGGCCACCCGGGTTGGATGGGGCGGCCGGTGCACCGCCGACTACGCATCCGTCGCTCCACCGCGCTGATGGTCGTGCTGTTCGTGGGCTTCGAGCTCCTGCACATCCAATATCCATCGACGACCAGAGTGACCATCACGGTTCCCAACGGCTACGTCCCGTCGATCACCCCGGTGACATCAACGACCACCACCACGACCACGCCACCCTCCACGACCACCACCACGCCGCCGGTGGCTTCCTCGACCACCACCACTGTCACGCCGGGGGTCAAGGCGTCGTCCACCACCACCTCGACCACCGGCGTGGGCGGAGCCACCACCTCGACCACCGGCGTGGGCGGAGCGACCACCTCGACCACTGCACCCGGCGCTCAGGGAACAAGCACCACCACCACCTCGACCACCATTCCCTGAACCGGACGACCGGCCGGATCACCGGCCGAGTTGAATCGACCCGAGTTCGATCCGCGCCGTACTATCGCCGGTATGCCAATCAATGTTGAAGCAGTGGGGGCCACCTCCGACCCGGAGCGGGTCTCGTGGGATTCGAAAGACGCGCTGATCTATGCCCTGGGGGTCGGCGCCGGTGCTCAGGATCCGACCGGGTTCGAGCTCGAGTTCACCACCGAGAACTCGTCCGGCATCGACCAGCGGGTGTTGCCGACCTTTCCGGTGGTCTTGAGCCGGGGTGCCAGTGCCTACCGCTCCATCGGGGAGTTCAATCCGGCGATGCTGGTGCACGGCGAGCAGTCGGTGCGACTGCACGGCCCGATCCCCGTCGAGGGTGCGGTCAATTCGGTGACCACCATTACCGGCATCTACGACAAAGGGTCCGGCGCGGTGGTCGTCATGGAGGCAACCGCCACCGATACCGCGACCAACGAGATCCTCTGGACCACGTCATCCTCGGCGTTCATCCGGGGAGAGGGCGGCTGGGGTGGCGATCGGGGCCCATCGGGGAGCGCGGCGGCTCCCGAGCGCGACCCCGACCATGTGGTGGTCTACCCGACCCGGACCGACCAGGCGCTGCTCTACCGCCTCTCCGGTGACCGCAACCCGCTCCACTCCGACCCGAAATTCGCGGCTATGGCCGGTTTCGACCGGCCCATCCTCCACGGCCTGTGCTCGTTCGGTTTCACCGGAAGGGCGCTGCTCCACTCGCTGTGTGGCTCGGACCCCGATCGGTTCGTCTCGATGGCGGCCCGATTCTCCAAGCCGGTCATGCCCGGCGACGAACTGACGGTGAGCATCTGGGAGCTGGGTGACGGCAATGGCTACTTCCACACCGCCACTCCGGCCGGTGTGGTGATCGACGCCGGACAGGTCACCTACACCTGACCTCTCGAGTGGCGGGTCCAGCGCTCAGCCGTCCACCAGGGGGCTGACCTCGGCGCCGAAGGCGGCGATCTGCTCGCAGAGCTCGTCCACCGAGCGGGACGGGAAGCGGACCTGCACCTGGCCGACGCCGGCATCGGCGAACGTCCGGAGATAGTCGGCGATCTTCTCCGGCCGTCCGGACACGGTCCCCTTCGGCAGTTCGTATCCGGCCGGCGGAGCACCCACGTAGAGGAAGTCGGCGATCCCGCCGATATCGAGGGGTGCCCCGCCCCGGTACTCCTGGCGCATCCGCCGGAGGTCGGCCAACAGCCCGGCATCCGGCCCGAGGGACTGGGGCAGCCAGCCATCGGCGAACCGTGCCGTGCGGCGGAGAGCGGCGGGGGACGATCCCCCGGCCCAGATCGGCGGGCGGGGCGACTGGATCGGGCGCGGACGCAATCCGAGGCCCGACGCCGTCCAGCGCGGGCCTTCGAGCACCGGGTACTCGTGGGCCAGCCCGAGGGCCAGATCAGAGACGGCCTCGTCGGTGACCGCGCCCCGGTGGTCGAATTCCGGGCCCATCTGCTCGAACTCCTCGACCACGTGACCGGCTCCGACCCCGCAGATGACCCGGCCGCCGGACAGCACGTCGAGGGTGGCGAATTCCTTGGCCGACCGGAGCGGATGGCGGAGGGCGATCACATAGATGTGGGAAAGCAGCCGGATGCTGGTGGTGACGCCGGCCAACCAGCCGAGGGTGGCCACGGTGTCATACCAGGTGGTGCTCATGGCCCCGGCCAACCGGTCGGGGATGAAGGTGTGATCGCAGACGCCGACATAGAAGAAGTCGGCCGCCTCGCAGGCCAGCGCGACCCGGGCCAACTCGTCGGGTCCGGCGGTGAGTTCCCACGGCTGCACGTAGATGGTCGACTGCGACTGGATGGGGAGCTGCATGCCGTAGACGGTGCGTCCGGCCGGGAGGACTGTCACCACGTCATCGGGGAGGGCGATGGGCGACGGCGGCGACGGCGGGTCGGGGGTCATCGGCGCAGGATAGCCCTGCCCGGTCGGGTCAAAACGACGGCGTGATGCAGAGATCGCTCCGGAGGGCGACGTCACGGGTGACGGGGACGTCGATCTGCAGCCCGGGGGCGAAGTCGGTGGTGGCGCCGTTCCCGTAGGCGACGACGACCGTGCCTTTGGGACAGGCGCCATCGGTCACGTGACCCAGATCGGGGAAGCGGTTTCCCCGGACGACGGCGTCCTGGGTCCCGCCCACGTAGATGCCCATCTGGGCCCAGGAGGGGAGCCCGGCGCTCGAGTTCCCCATCCACTCGGCTCCGGCGGCGTTCCTGCCCCCGCCACAGGTGGGCTGCCCACCGGAGTTGGGCAGCAGACAGTTCTGGTGAACGGTCGAGCCGAACAGCTCATGGGTCCCCGACGAGAGGATGACATCGAAGTGGGTCCGGTCACCCGACCAGAGGCGGTTGTCGATGATCACCGCCGAGTGAACCGGCCCGAAGGCGAAGGCGCGTGTGACGGTCCCGGGCGGGTCGCCGCCGGGGGCCGGCCCGACGTGCAACGACCAGAAGGGGTCGGTGACGATGCCCCAGTAGAGCGAATTGCCGGCCGAGATGATGGTGTTGCCGGCGACCACCGACAACTGGGGCGGGGCCGGTCCACCGGTCGGGCTTCCGTTGAACAGCACGATGGCGGCATCCGAGACGTCGATGATCGTGTTGCCCCTCACGTCGGTCGATCCGCAGTAGATCCCGAAGCCGTCCGCTTCGGGATGATCGGTGGTCGTCTCGCCGGGCACCGTCCCACCGTGGGCGGTGGCATAGCCCTCCACCAGGTTGTCAGCCACCACGTTCCCGGAGCACCCGCCGGGATCCCCGGGGGTGGGCGGTTGGACGTCGTCCTCGAGGTTGCTGGCGCCATAGGCGTTGCCGATCCGATCGGACTCCACGGTGGTGCCGACGCCCCCCAACATGCGGATGTTGAAGACGGCGAGCGAGTTGGGATCCGGCGCGTCCCGCTGACCGTCGACCCACAGATGCTCGAGCTTTGCCCCGGGGCCCAGGTGGACCAGGTCGGGGCTCGGGTTTCCGGCATTGGCGGCGAAGAAGGGGGCCCGCACCAGCCGGGCCATGTCCGCGTACCGGGTGGGACCGGGATTGCCGGCCGTCGTGAGGGTCACGTTGCCGGGGATGGTGAGGGTGGTGGTCAGCCCCACCACCTCGCGAGCCGGGAGCGACACCACCCCACCGCCGGCCAGCGACAGGGTATCGAGCTTCAGCTGCAGGGGGCCCTCGGCCTGGTCGGTCCCCGGGTCGCCGGAGGCCGGGGTCGGGATGGCCGGGAAGCCGGTCAGATCCCCGGGCTGGCCGAAGTAGTAGCTCGGATTGGTGGGGCTGCAGATGGCCGGCTGGGTGAGGGTGGTGAACTCCGGGCTCTGGTAGAGGAAGTTGGCGGCATCTTCGGGGGTGAGTTGTGGGATGGCCGCGCTGCCGGCCAGCCGGTCTCTCATGGTGACGTACTCGGAAGCGTCGGGCTCCCGATTGAGCACGAAGCGGTACAGGGTCAGCGCCCTCGACCCGGCGTCACCATCGGGATAGTCACGTTGGTACTCGGCCGAGGCCGCGATGGAGTCCCCGAGTTGGATGAGCGCGGTGGTGGTGCACCCCTGATGCTGGAAGGACAGCACCGCGGCGGACCATTCGGCGGGGGTCGGCGCCCTTCCCAGCAGCTCGGTGTACGCCTTGGTGACGTACTGGTAGGGAACCACGGTTGCCGGAGACGCTGATGTTGCGGCCGGGCCCGGAGCCGACCGGGCAACGGCCACCCCGGCGAGGACGGTGACCAGAACCGCCGCCAATCCGAGGAGGGCGACGGCGGTTGCCGAGACCCGGCGCGCCCAGTCGGGGCCTGATTTGTTGGAGTGATTCCCCGAACCCATCGGGTCCCTTCCCGTTGTGTGCGAGGAGGACAGTATGGCCCACCCGCCGGGGCGTTCAGATGGCACCGGGGGACGTACCATCCCTCTCCGCGTTGACGGATACGGCTCAGGTCCCGGGAGTGGGAGCCGCCGCTTCGGCCATGGATGCGGCCAACGCCTCGGCCCACTCGTCGCCGGTGCCGAACTGGGTGGCGAGGACCCGGGCCCGCTTGTAGGCGAGGTGGGCGGGGACCTCCCAGGTGAACCCCATCCCGCCGTGGATCTGGATGCACGATCTCCCGTTGGCCAGGGCGGCTTCGTCGGCCAGCAGCTTGGCTCCGGCCGCCGCGGCCCGGGCGTCTCCGACGTCGGGCTGATCGACGGTCACGGCCGCAGCCTGGACCGCGGCCCGGGCCACCTCGGTGCGCACCACCATGTCCGCACACAGGTGCTTGATGGCCTGAAATCCCCCGATCGGCCGCCCGAATTGCTTTCGTTGCTTGGCGTACTCGACGGCCAGTTCGGTGGTCCAGGCGGCCGAGCCGATCTGCAGCGCCGCGGTGAGCACCGCACCGTCCCTTCGCCACCGGGCCGACAGCTCGGGACCCCCCACCGGGGTGCCGGTCGGCAGTGTGCGCACTGTCCACAGCGGGGTGAGTGGGTCCATCGGCCGTTCCATCCGGCTGGACTCGAGGGAGCCCGGTTCCACCGAGGCCACCCCTTCGTCGGACACCACCAGCAACACGTCGAGATCGGCGAGGTGTTCGACCACCAACGGGATCACCGGGGTGCTCGCCGACGGTTTGGATGGAACCCTCTCCACCATGCCCACCACCACCGAGCCGTCGTCGGCTCCCGGGATCAGCCCGGCCGCCAGATGGGAGGCGACCAGGGGTCCCGGCACCAGGGCCCGGCCCAGCTCCTCGAACACCAGCGAGGCATCGGCCAGCCCGAGCCCGAGCCCACCGTCCTTCTCGGCCCGGCACAGGTTGAACACTCCGGCGTCTCCCAGCTCGTGCCAACCCTCCCGGTCCACCACCCGCTCGGATCCTTCGGCCCGGCGCAGGCCGTCGAGGGCGAAGCGCCCTTGGCAGAGGCGCCGGACTCCGGCGGCCAGATCGGTCTGGAGCTCGGTCAGCTCAAAGTCCACCGACGGGCTCCTTGGGCAGGCCGAGAATCCGCTCGCCCACGATGTTCCGTTGTATCTGCGACGTGCCGGCGGCGATGGTCAGCGATATCCCCCGGAGCCAGTCCTCCACCATCTCCTCGGCCGGGAGCGCCCCCAACCCGTCGAGCCCGCCGGAGTCGTGGGCGGCCAGCCCGGCCCGCCCCAGCAGGGACAGCGAGAACTCTCCCAACTTCTGGCGGGTCTCGGTGTAGGCCAGCTTGAACACCGTCCCCCCGATGCCGGGGACGCCGGTGCGGGCGGCCTGGGAGACGTTGCGTTTGGTCAGCGCCCACAGCGCATCGAGTTCGGCCCGCAGGTGGCCGGCCTGGCGACGCACGCCGGGATCCGACCAGGCCCCGGTGCGCTTGGCCACCGCCACCGTCTCGGACAGCAGCTCGACGGCTTCGAGCAGGTCGCCCACGAACGCGGTGCCCCGCTCGAAACTGAGGGTGACCATGGTCACCCTCCAGCCGTCGTTCTCCTTGCCCACCCGGTTGGAGACCGGGATCCGCACCTGATCCAGGAACAGCTCGGCGAACTCGGCCGAGCCGGCAATGGTGGTGAGAGGTCGGATCTCGACGCCGGGGGAGTCCATGGGCAGGATCAGCCAGGTGATGCCCCGGTGCCGGGTATCCTCGGCGCCGGTGCGGACCAGCAGCTCGCAATAGTCGGCGACTTTGGCGAACGAGGTCCAGATCTTCGAGCCGGTGACCACGTACTCGTCACCGTCCCGGACCGCCCGGGTGCGCATGGAGGCGAGGTCACTGCCGGCGTCGGGCTCGGAGAATCCCTGGCACCAGACTTCGTCACCTTTCAGGATGGGCGGGAGGTACCGCCGCTTCTGCTCGGCGGTGCCCTCGGCGATGACGGTGGGCCCGGCGTGGAGCAGCCCGACGAAGTTCACCCCGACGTAGGGGGCGTGGGCACGCTCCAGCTCCTCTTTGAAGATCAGCTGCTCGACCGGCGACGACCCCCGGCCCCCGCCTTCGACCGGCCAGTCCACCCCGGCGTAGCCGGCATCGAAGAGCAGGCGTTGCCAGTGGGTGTCATAGGCCCGGCGCCCCGGCCAGTCGTTGGCCGACGGCTTGGGCGGAAGGGAGGGCAGGGTGCCGGCGAGCCAGTCCCGCAGGCCGGTCCGGAACTTCTGCTCGGCCTCGGTGTAACGAAGGTCCACCGAGGCTTACTTGAAGTCGAGGCCGTACAGCTTGATGGCGTTGCCCCGAACGATCTTGTAGCGCTGCTCGTCGGTGAGGTCCTTCATCTGCTTCTCGGCGATCTGGCGGGTGTTGGGCCAGGTCGAGTCGGAGTGCGGGTAGTCGGACTCGTAGGTGATGTTGTCGACGCCGACGGCGTCCACGTTCTTCAGGCCGAAGGCATCGTCGAAGAAGCAACCGTAGATCTGGCGGTGGAAGTAGGTGGAGGGCGGCTCCGGCACGATGTCGGCCACCCCGCCCCAGCCCCGGTTCTCTTCCCAGACCTTGTCGGCCCGCTCCAGGATGTAGGGGATCCAACCGATCTGACCCTCGGCGTAGGCCAGCTTCAGATCGGGGAACCGGACCAACACCCCCGAGAACATGAAGTCGACCATCGAGTAGGTGGCGTTCGAGTGGGTCAAGGTGGAGCCGACCGCCGGCGGGGCGTCCGCCGAGGTCGACGGCATCTTCGACGAGGAGCCGATGTGCATGTTGACGACGGTGCCGGTCTCCGCGCAGGCCCGGAAGAACGGATCCCAGTAGTGATCGGGATCGTGAATCGAGGGCAGGCCCAGGAACGGCGGGATCTCGCTGAAACACACGGCCCGCACCCCGCGGTCGGCATTGCGGCGAACCTCGTTGCCGGCCAGTTCGGCATCCCAGAGGGGTATCAGGGTGAGGGGGATGAGGCGACCCTTGGCCTCGGGTCCGCACCACTCGTCGACCATCCAGTCGTTGTAGGCCTTGACGCACAGCAGCCCGAGTTCCTTGTCCTTGGCCTCGGTGAAGGTCTGGCCGCAGAACCGGGGAAAGGTGGGGAAGCAGATCGACGCTTCGATATGGTTGACGTCCATGTCCTCCAGGCGGGGGGGCACCAGGTAGGAGCCGGGTCGCATGTCCTCGTAGGTGACGCCCCGCATGGTGACCTCTTCGCGGGGGACACCGACCGCGGAGTCGACCCGCAGGAGGGGGCGCTTCAGATCCTCGTAGTACCACCAGTCGGTGGGCAGGCCCTTCGAGCCGGGCTTCACGGTGAGTTTCCCGCCGACGAAGGTGATCTCTCCCATTGGGGCGCGTTCCACCCGCGGGCCGACGTCGTGGTACTTCTTCGGAAGTCGGTCCATCCATACGTTGGCGGGCTCGACGACGTGGTCGTCGACGGAGATGATCATGGGCAGGTCGGCCATGGGCCGAGTGTATCCCTTGTTCTGACGGTGCGTCAGATCGTGGCCATCGGCGGGACCGGCCGATGGTCAGCGAAAGGCCGGCGCCCCGATCCCGGGCAGGACCAGCGTGCACGGGACCGGCTGGGAGTGGCGGGGGTCGAGGGCATTCAGGACGTCCTGGGCGACCACCGGGTCGAAGGCCATGGTCGCATGCTCGGAAAAATCGAGCGGGCACTGATCCTGCACCACGATGTTGGTGGCATTGGGGGCATGCAACTCACCCGAGGTATACGGGGAGACCAGTTCGTCGTAGCGGGTCATGATCGTCGTGTACTCGATGCCGGGTACCGCAAAGTGCCCGTCGGCATAGAGGTGTTGCAGGAAAGGCGAGCCCTGCAGGAATTCTTGGCATGACCCGCAGCCGCTGGCCACTGCGGCTTCTATTGGGGCCGCGCCCGTGGGGAAGTAGGTCTCGAGTGCGTTGAGGAAGGCACCGACTCCGTCCAGGGTGGTGCCCTGGTAGAGAGGGGTGATGGCGACATACCGGTTGACCTTGGCCTCCCCGCCGAGGAACTTGAGGTAGTACTGCGGCATCACCGTTCCCTCCGAGTGACCGACCAGGTCGACCTTGGTGGCCCCGGTACGGCTGAGCACCCGATCGACGAAAGTTGCCAACTGTTGGCTGCTCGTCTCCATCGCCTGCAGCCCACCGACGTACACCTCGCCGGGGTCGAGCCCGTAGGTGAGCGCGAACACGCAGTACCCGTTGTCGGCCAGGAGCGGCGAGAAGGTGGCCCAGTTCTCGGCCATCGTCGCCCCCAACCCGTGGACGAGCACGATCGGGTCGGGATGGACGGGCGAGGGCTTGCACGACCAGTTGTTGGCGCCGGCCGGAGCTCCACTGGGATTGGTCAACACCTCAGGCCCCGCGGCGATGACGCTGTACCGGACCGGGAACGGCGATTGGGCAGTGGCTGAGTTGACAGGGCTCGTCTTCGACGTGGCCGACGCGGCCGCGGCCACACCCGGCCAGGCGAGCGGCAGCCCGCAGGCCACCGCCATGGCGCAGGCCGCAACCGTCCCGCTGATCCCACAGATCCGCCGCCCCCAGCGCGTCATCTCGTTCCCTCCGTCAGCACGACCTCGTGCAAGTGTAGAAGATGGGTTTCGCTCCACCCTCCAAGTCGCGGCCCAGGGCGTGTTCAGGCCCTGGGCTCCAGGCGCCCCGGAGCGGTCAGCAGGTTCGGGGCCCGGTAGGCGAGTGCCACCACCTCGCCTTCTCCGACGTGGATGTCCAGGGACGCCTCTGCGCACCGCGGCTGGCCGACGTACTTGAAGTACACATCGATGTGGTGGTCCCCGGGACCGGTGGGAATGAAGTGTTTCCGCCAGGATCCAACCACCGGCCGGCCGTCTATCTCGACGGTGAGCTTGGTGAAGACGAGGATCCAGTTCATCGGCGAGTAGTGTCCCGAGATGGTGATGCCGGTACGTCGATCAGTCGGCCGATCCGCCGGGTCGGATGCGGGCATCAGACCATCGCCACCCCGCCGTTGGGCCGCACCACCTGGCCGGTCATGAAGCGGGCGGCGTCGGACGCCAGGTAGAGCACGGCCGCGGCAATGTCCTCGGGCTCACCGATGGAGCGCAACGGGGTGTGCTTCCGCATGGGGCCGACCACCGCCTCTTGCATCTCCTCGTCGATGGTGCCGTCGGGACGCACGAAGTAGCGACCGGTCATCCCGGTGAGCACGAATCCGGGAGCCACCGCGTTGACCCGCACCCCCTTCTTCCCGATCTCGATGGCCAGCGACTTGGTCATCTGCACCACCCCGGCCTTGCAGATGGCGTAGCTGACGATGTTGGGGCTCGGTGCGTCGGCCGCCGCCGAAGAGGCATTGATGATGCTGCCGCCCTCGGGTTGGGTCACCATCACCCGGCCGGCCGCCTGGCACCCGAAGAAGACCCCCTTCAGGTTGACGGCGATGATGCGATCGAGGTCGGCTTCGGGGGCGTCGAGGAACGGGCCCTCGACCATGATGCCGGCGATGTTGGCCCAGATGTGGATGCCCCCCCGCTCGGCCGCGATCCGTGCGGCCAGTTGGTCGACCTCGACCCGGTTGGAGACGTCGAGACCGGCCCCCTCGGCGGTCCCCCCGGCGGCGATGATCTCCTCGGCGGTGGCCGCGGCGGTGTCGGGGAAGATGTCGGCACACACCACGATGGCCCCGGCGCCGGCCAGGGCCAGGGCGCTGGCTTTCCCGATCCCGCTACCGGCGCCGGTGATGACGGCGACTTTGCCGTCGACCCGGAACGAGTTGATGAGGGTGGTTGCGTCCATGGAAGGTGGGGCCTCTCCGACTGGATGGGTTACGGATGGGATTGGCGACCCTGAACGTAACCCCGCCCTCGGGGCGGGGACAATCGGGGCCGGCCGCCGCGCTCCGCAACGCGGCGTCAAAGGCGGCAAACGTCGAGCATGCATGCATGACCCAGCCGTCGCCGGTACGACCGGTTACCGGTGGACTGCCGCTCTCCCCACGGCCCGGAGTGCGCCCTCCGCGGCGGTGATGGCGCTGGACCACGACACTTCGCTCAGCAGACCGGGGGCCGCCACCGAGTCGCCGCAGAGGAAGACATCATCGCCCCGGTCGATAGCCGGCCGGTCGTGCCATGAGGTACCGGGATAGTCGAGGGCACCCGAGCGACCGTCGAGGAGCGACCGCCGTCGCCAGGTCTCCCGATCCCGCCACTCTGGATACCCGAGGTCACATAAGGCCTCGGCCCGGATCACCCCGTCGGCCAGGGATGCATCCGGGTGCAGCCCCACCTGCACCTGGACCAGGCGGTGGCCATCCGGAGCCAGCGAGGGATCGGGGTAGGTGAAGCACTCGGCCCACCCGGACCCGTCGAGGTCCGAGATGATGAAGGGATCCCCGCGTCGGGCTTCGATCCCGAGATCCAGCGACGCCACCCGGCCGCTGGGCCAGGTCAGCTTCTCGTCATCGAGCAGGCGCCGGGCGGCCGACAACTCAGTGGCGACGATCTGCGGGCCGGTTCCGGGAAGCTCGGTGACCGGGGATCCGGTGTGGACCCGAACCCCGACCTGGACCGCTCGTTGGCCCAGCCGGTCGGCCAGGGTGGTCCATCCCCCCGGGATGTAGCGAGCGGCCGGCGGGACCTTGGTGGCCCGCCGAGCCACCTCGGCCGCAAACGACGCTGACAGTGCTCCGGGGTCGTGGGTGAAGGTACCCACCCCGGTGAACCGGCTCAGGACGTCGGCCACCTGGGGCCCTGCCTTTCCCTCCGCCCACTGATAGAAGGAGATGTCGCCGGGGATGTCACGGCTGCGCACCAGTTTCAGGCCCCGGAGCAGGGCCGGCGGCGGGAATCGATGCAGCGACCCGTGGTGGCGGACGAAGATGCCACCCATCGGGGGCCGGGTGGCTCCTGCCACCAGCTGCCGCTCGTCGAGCCAGCTCCAGAGCGGGCCGTCGGCGTAGATCACATGCGGCCCGAGGTTGGCCACGTAGGGCGCCGGTGAGCTGCGGGCCCGTCCGCCGAGCCGGCTATGGGTCTCGTAGAGATCGACCGGGGCGCCCGACTCGGCTGAGCTGATGGCGGCGATCAGCCCGGCGAGTCCTCCGCCGATCACGGTGATGGGAGTGGAGTGTGGTGTCATGCCAATAAGAGGATGGAACCTTCTCCGAAGTTCCATCCTCTTGTAGAGGTGGGAAAGAGCTAGGAATCAAGGAATGGATCACCTGGTTCGGGCCGCCCAGCGAGGCGACCCCGAGGCGATGGACGCGCTGGTGCGCGACCTGATGCCCTATGTCGGCCGGGTGTGCGGAGCCATCGCCCTCGACCGGGGAGATGATGCCGTGCAAGAGACGTTCATAGCGGTTCTCAAAAGTCTCGGCTCCCTTCGCGAACCGGCGGCGCTGAAAGGCTGGGTCCGCCGCATCGCGGTGCGTGAGTCGATCCGGGTGGCCGGGGGTCGCACGGTGGCCATGGACCCGGACATCATGCCGCTCCCCGAGGCGGCGCTCGCCGACATCGCCACCTCCCTCGACATCCGGGCCACATTGGCCGCCCTCGCCCCCGAACAGCGGGCGATGCTCGTGCTCCGAGACGTGGACGGCCTGAGCGAAGCCGAGATAGCCCGGGCCCTGAGGGTTCCGGTGGGAACGGTCAAGTCACGGGTACACCGGGCCCGGGCGGCATTTCGGGGGAGGTGGCAGCCATGACCGGGCCGGGCCTGGACAGACCAGCGAACGAGTGGCCGGTGGCCTCCCTCGACCCGATCGGGCGGGCCAAGGTCCTGGCTGCCTCCATCCCCAGTGCCGCCTTCCACCTCGGGGTGATCGACGCGCCCTACGAGGCGGTGTGGTCCCACGCCATCGACTTCGAGAACTTCACTCCTCAATTCGACTCGCAAGTCGATCGGGTCGTCATTCACAATCGGGCGGAGGAAGGCGACGTCACCCACCTTCGGATGACCGCCACCAGCCATGGGATCAGCCTTCCGTTCCGGGTCCGCATCGAAGACGGCTTCTGCATGATGAGGGGCCAAGCCCGCCTGTATTTGGTGGTGATGGCCGCAGTTCCCGAGGACGGGGGAGCTCGCACCCGGTTCCTTCACATGGAGGCGATCCCGCGACCCGGTGCCGGCCAGTTCCGGCGGTCGATCCAACGCGAGGTGGACTCGGACTTCTCCAACCTGAAGCGATTGGCAGAATCGGGATTCCCCGAATGCCCCGCCTAGACCTCGGCCGGGTTGGTTTCGTCCACCAGCGACGAGAGGATGCGGCGGCGGTGGTCGGCGGCCGAGCCCCAGGACTCGGCCAGCGCCCATGCCCGCTTCAGAAACAGGTGGAGGTCGCACTCCCACGTGTAGCCGATGGCCCCGTGCACCTGCAGCGACACCCGGGCCGCCTCGGTGGCGGCATCGGATGCGTAGGCTTTGGCCAACGAGGCGCTTCGTACCGCTCGGGGCGAACCGGCCAGTGCCTCGTCCCCGAGGGCCCAGGCCGCGCCATAGACGGTCGGGCGGGCAAATTCGAGCTTCACCTGGGCTCCGGCCAACAGGTGCTTGACCGCCTGGAAGCTTCCGATCGGCTTCCCGAATTGGTTGCGCTCCTTGGCGTAGGCGGCGGCGATGGAAATCATCCGGTCGGCCAGACCCAACAGCTCGGCGGCGGTGGCCACCGCCGCCCGGTCGGCCAGATCTCGGAGTGCCGAGAGGGCTTGGGCGCCCGAGGCGATGAGGGTTGCCGGCGACGGCTCCCAACCCACGGTGCCGAGGCGACGGGTGGGGTCGAGGGAGGCCACCGGACTCACGGTGACGTAGGCGGCGCTGACGGCGTGCAGCTCGACGGTGCCAAGGTCACCGGTTTTGGGCGCGGTCGGCAGGATGAACAGATCGGCGCCGTCGGCGGCCGGCACCACCGATGTACCGAACATCGATGCGGGCACTGACCCGGTCCGGTCAACCGGTGCCACCGCCGCGGTGATCTTGCCGCTGGCCATCCCTTCCAACCAGGCGGCGGCCGGGTCAGATGGGAATCCCGCCAGCAAGGGAGCGGCCAGTGCCGTGGTCTCGATCAGCGGCTCGGGGAGTGCCGCTCGCCCGGCTTCCTCCAGCAGCGGCACCAGGTCGAGCAGATGGAGGCCGAGGCCGCCGAGAGCCTCCGGAACGGTCAACCCGGTGACCCCCATCTCGGCCAGGGTGGCCCACCGCCGGCTACGGGCCTCGGGAGCGTCGAAGACCGACCGGAGGTCGTCGGGGGTGCATTCCTTGTCGAGCACCTGGCGCACCGCGTCCCGGAACTGGGTCTGCTGCTCGGTGAAGGCGAATCGCACGTTCGGAGCTCCTGACCCGTCAGCCCCGTGGCAGCCCGAGCAGGCGCTCGGCCACCACGTTGCGCTGGATCTCGTTGGTACCGGCGTAGATGGGCCCGGCCAGGGCGAACAGGAAGCCGTCGAGCCACGGGTTGCCGGCGGCTCCGCCCCCTCCGGTGAATTCGGCCTCCGGACCGAGCAGGCCCAGCGCCGCCCGGTAGATGGCCAAGTCGGTCTCCGACCAATGGATCTTGTTGGCACTGGCCTCGGGGCCGACCGCGCCGCCGGCCAGAACCCGGCACGCCGTCCAGTAGGTATTGAGCCGGTAGGCCTCGGCGTCCATCCAGGCCTGGGCCACCGCGTCGGCATGTTGGCTGGCCCGGGTGGGATCGCGTTCCAGGGTCTCGGTGTAGAGAGAGATCAGGCGGGACACCGCCTCGGTGTAACGGGCCGGGCTGCGAAGGCTCAATCCCCGTTCGGAGCCGGCAGTGGCCATGGCGACATTCCAACCTTGGCCGACGTCGCCGAGCACCTGGGAGTCGGGAACGAAGACTCCCTCGAAGAAGATCTCTGCGAACCCGGGCTCACCGTCGATCTGGGGGATCGGCCGGACGGTGACCCCGGGGGAGTCGGTGGCCAACAGGAAATAGGTGAGACCGCGATGGCGCTCGGCTTGCGGATCGGTCCGGAACAGGCCGAAGCACCATTCTGCGTACGCCCCCCGGGAGGCCCAAGTCTTCTGGCCGGTGAGCAGCCAGCCGTCGTCGCCCGATGCCCGTTCGGCCCGGCTGCGGATGCCGGCCAGGTCGCTCCCGGCGTCCGGCTCGGACCACCCCTGGCACCAGATCTCCTCGCCGGAGGCCATGGGGGGCAAGAAGCGCGCCTTCTGCTCGTCGGTGCCGAACTCGAACATGGTCGGAGCCAGGAGGAACACTCCGTTCTGACTCACCCGGACCGGCGCCTGGATGCGCCAGTACTCCTCTTCGAAGATCAGCCATTCGAGGATGCCCACCCCTCGGCCGCCGTACTCCTCGGGCCATGACACCACCGACCATCGGTCGGCGAACATGGTCTGTTCCCAGTTCCGGTGGGCTTCGAAGCCATCGGGGGTGTCGAGCGAGGGCAGCGACCCAGGAGCCGGGGCATGGGCGGCCAGCCAGCCGCGGGCGTCGGCCCGGAAGGCTTCCTGGTCAGGGGCGAATCGCAGGTCCATCGGACCCTCGGTCAGGCTGTTCACGGGCTGTCCATTGGTCTGTCGTTCAGTCGGGGTTTGGGCCGAACCGGCGGTGCGTTCAGTGGGGAGGGAGAAATCTGACACACCCTCAGACTTTCGGCAATTGGGCTGATCGGGCACAATGATCCCATGCCCAACGCCGTGATTGTCGATGCCGTCCGCACTCCGGTGGGGAAGAAGAACGGTCGCTTGTCGGGCTGGCACGCGGTGGATCTGGCCGCGCAGCCGCTCCGAGCGTTGTTGGCGCGCAACGATCTCGACCCGACATTGGTCGACGACGTGATCTACGGCTGCACCATGACCGTTGGCGAGCAGGCCATGAACATCGGGCGCAACGCCGCCCTGGCCGCCGGGTTTCCCGACACCGTGCCGGGCACCACCGTCGACCGTCAGTGCGGATCGGCACAACAGGCGGTGCACTTCGCGGCTCAGGCGGTGATGTCCGGCGCCATGGACATCGCCATCGGCGGCGGGGTCGAAGCCATGAGCCGGGTGCCGATCGGCTCCACCACCGACCACGGGCCCGGGGAGGCCTACGGGCCCACCGTGCACGGCCGGTTCGACTTCATCCACCAGGGTCTGGCGGCCGAAGAGATCGCCCGTCGATGGGGAATCTCCCGGGAAGCCATGGACAGGTTGGCGCTCGAGTCCCATGACCGCGCCGCCCGGGCCATCTCCGAGGGTCGTTTTGACAATGAGATCCTCCCGCTCGCCACCCGTCGGGCCCGGGTCGAGGACAAGGTTGCCCAAGCCGGGACCGATGAAGGCGATCCGGGCGACGAGGGTCCGCTGGCTTTCGACGAGGGGGTTCGGTCCGGGTCCACCTACGAGAAGCTGGCCTCGTTGCCGCCCGCATTCATCGAGGACGGACTGGTCACCGCGGCGTCGTCTTCGCAGATCTCCGACGGTGCCGGTGCGGTGCTGATCATGACCGAGGAGCGGGCCGGACAGTTGGGACTGCGGCCCCGGGCGAGGTTCCACACCTTCGCGGTGGCGGCCAACGATCCGGTCATCATGCTGACCGCGCCGATCCCGGCCACCGCCATGGTGCTCAAGAAGGCGAAGATGTCCCTCGACGACATCGATCTCATCGAGATCAATGAGGCATTCGCCTCGGTCGTTCTGGCCTGGGAGAAAGAGCACCACCCGGATATGGCCAAGGTCAACGTCAACGGTGGCGCCATCGCCATCGGGCATCCCACCGGCGGGTCCGGTGCCCGCCTGCTGTGCACCCTGCTCAACGAGATGGAGCGCACCGGCGCCCGCTACGGCCTGCAGACCATGTGCGAGGGCGGCGGCCAGGCCAACGCCACCATCATCGAACGCCTGGGGTAGCCGAGACGCGAGAAGAGACTGGTCGGGCGGATCAAAGATCGCCCCACCTCGTAGCCCGGCTCGACGCGTATCGCCGCCGCGGGGTGATCAACCACCGCCGCCGTCGCATCCCATTTTTGGTGATCGACGTGGTGGTGTGCTTTCTTGTCATCGCGCTGTTCGGATTCGGGCCGATCGGGTTGGGGATCGGCGTCCTGGTGGTCGCGCTGATTGCCGTTCTCGCCCGTGCCGGACGTCGGAGCTGGTGGCGGAGGCAGCAGGGTCCGCCTCCGGTGCCCGTCGGAGCCGTCGGAGCCGTCGGGGCCGTCGCCTCGGCGAGATGCGCACTCAACGGGTAGAGCTCAGCGCGCATACGTAGAGCGCGGCGGGATTGCCCGGCGGCCATCCCGGCAGGGGGTCGATGGCATCGATCTGGACGAAGCCCTGCTTTTCCCAGAACCCTCGGGTCATCTCGTAAGGCGGATAGCCGGCGGCAGCGTCCAGCGTCTTGACCTCGATGAGTCGCACACCCTCGACCCCGAGCACCTCCAAAACATGGTCGACGAGCGTCCCACCTTTGCCCGATGAACGGAGGTCGGGGCGAACCGCCGCCCACAGGATCTCGGCGCCGCGCCGCGAGCGTCGGTCAACGATCAGGAATCCGGCCACCTGGGTACTGTCGGCGAGCACCCAGCCGTGGTGGCGGCCGAGGTCGCGGGCAACTTTTTCGGGGACATCGTCGGTGAAGTAGTCCGGCAGGCTCCGGACGATGGCCACACATGGACCGACGTCTGCGGGCGTCGTTCGCCGGACTGCGAACACCCGGAAATTCTGGCACAAGGTCAGGGATAGCCCTGATGCTCCTCGTGCCCGTGGGCCGCTCCTGGTGACCAGCGTGGGCTTGGACGGCGCCGGTGGCCGTCGGCCGACAGATCAGCCTACAAATGCAACGATTTGACAACATACATAAAGATCGAATGATGTATATGTCAATTATGCGACTCGCCACGTTGGCCCGCCGGTGGCGTGCGCATCCGACCTCCGTCCCTCCACCCGAGCCCGGTTCACCGGCGGTGCAAGAGACGGCGAGGCGTACCCGCGGGTCGTTGCAGCTCCGCCACGTCGACGCCGGCTCGTGCAACGGGTGCGAGATGGAGATCGCGTCGATTTTCTCCCCGGTCTATGACGCCGAGAGGTTCGGCATCCGGCTCGAGGCATCGCCCCGCCACGCCGACGGGCTGCTGGTCACCGGACCGGTGGCCCGCAACATGGCCGATCCGTTGCGCAAGACGCTCGAAGCGGTACCCCAACCCCGGGTCGTCGTCGCGGTCGGTGACTGTGCCCGCAACTGCGGGGTGTTCCGCGGCGCCTACGGCGTGGAGGGCTCGGTCGCCGACGTCGTGCCGGTCGACCTGGAGATTCCCGGCTGCCCGCCGGATCCCGCGTCGATCATCACCGCGTTGCGGGGCCTGGCCGGTACGTGACCGGGACCCTGCTCGAAGTCGCCGCGCTGGTGGGTCTGGCTGCCTCGGCCGTCGGGGCGACGGCACCCGAGAAGATCCGGACACAGCTGTCGTCGTTGCTCACTGCCGCCGCCTGTGGGTGCGGGCTGGTGGCGGCGGTCGAGGTGATCCGGACGGGCCATCAAGCGGTCGTCTCCACCGACCGCCTCTTGCCTCTCAGTGGGTTTTCGATGGCGCTCGACCGCTTTGGCGCCCTCTTCGTGGTCGTGGGCGCGGTCGTCGGGTTCTGCGCCATGGTCTTTCGCCTCGGCTACGACGGCCACGGCCTCTCGAGTCGAACCGCGTCGAGTGTCCTCCCGCTCTTCGTCACCACCCTTCTCCTGGTCCCGGCCGCAGCCACTGTCACCACCTTCTTGTTCCTGTGGGAGCTGATGGCGATCACCTCGCTGCTGCTCGTCCTCGTCGACCACCGTCGGCGGCCCGAAGTCCAGGTGGCCGGTCAGTGGTATGCGGTGATGACCCAGTTGGGCGCGGCGGCATTGCTTCTGGGCTTGGTCCTGTTGGCCGCACGAACCGGGAGCCAGTCATTTGCGGCGATCGCGGCCGGTTCGGAGCACCTGCCGGCGTGGGTGCGAAGCAGCGCGTTCGTGCTGGTGGTGATGGGGTTCGGGTCCAAGGCCGGCATGGTCCCGCTCCATGTGTGGCTGCCGCGCGCCCACCCTGAGGCCCCGGGCCCGGTGTCGGCCCTGATGTCGGCGGCGATGGTCAACCTCGGGATCTACGGCATCGTGCGGGTGGGCGACGGGTTGCTCGGGGGTGGACCGGCGTGGTGGTGGCTCATGGTCATGGCCCTCGGGGCCCTCAGCGCCCTCTTCGGGTCGCTGCACTCGGCCACCAGCGCCGATCTCAAGCGCCTGTTGGCCTACTCGACCACCGACAACGTCGGTCTGATGCTCCTCGGCGTCGGCGCGTCGGGCTTGTTCGCCTCGACCGGGCATCCGGCTCTGGCTCTGGTGGCGCTGGCTGCCGCCCTGCTCCACATGGTCTTCCACGCGATCTTCAAGGGGTCTCTCTTTCTCAGCGCCAGCTCGATCCAGCAGGCCACTGGATCCCGGGACCTCGATCAGCTCGGTGGTCTGTTGCGACGAATGCCGGTCACCGGCTCGCTGTTCATCGTCGGGGGTCTGACTATCGCCGCCCTGCCGCCGCTGTGCGGCTTCGTGAGCGAATGGCTCCTGCTGCAGGCCATGTTGCACGGGCTGCCGTCGTCGAACCCTGCCCTGGCGATAGCCATGCCCATCGGGGTCGGGGTGCTCGCTCTCACCGGCGGGCTGACCGCGCTGACCTTCGTCAAAGCCATCGGCATCGGCCTGTTGGGCCAGCCCCGGAGCGAGCCGGCGGCCCGGGCCGGCGAGGTTCACCGGTCCATGTGGGTGGGTGCCGGGATCCTCGCCACCCTCTGCCTCGCCTTCGGGGTGGCCCCGTATCTGGTCATACCGTCCGTGCTCGACGCGGCCCGAACGGTGACCGGCGTCCGGCTCCCGGACCCGCTGACCCGCGGCTGGCAGGTGGGGCTGTCCGGTGTCAGCGGCGTGCTCGCCCCTGGACTTCTCGCCCTCGGCCTGCTGGTGGCCGTGACGCTGGTGGCCGGAGCTCGTCGCCTGCTCCAACGTGGGGCGGTTCGCCGCACCGAGGCATGGGGATGCGGCCGGGAGTTGCTGACCCCCCGCATGGAGTACACCGCCACGTCGTTCGGTGAGCCGCTGTCCCGGGTGTTCGAAGACGTCCTCAGCCCGGCCCACGACCTCGACGTCAGCCATATCGCCGAGTCCAACTACTACGTCGAGGCGGCCACCTTCCACACTTCGCTCGACGACGCTTTCGAGCGCCATCTCTATCGCCCGACCGCCGCGGGCCTCCGCCGGTGGGGAGCGATCGCCCGCCTGGTGCCGAACGGCAGCATCCACCGCTACCTGGCGTTCGGCCTGGTGGCTCTCGTCGTGGTGCTGGTGGTGGTGGGATGAGGACCAACTGGCCGATCGTCTCCGTGGCGGCGATCTCTCTGCTCCAGGTGCTCACCGCGCTGCTCGGAGGCCCGCTGTTGATCGGCCTGATGCGAAAGGTGCGCTGCCGCCTCGAAGGCCGGGTCGGCCCGCCTATCCGCCAGCCGCTTCTTGATCTCCGAAAGCTGGCCCGCCGGGAGCGGACCCGGCCGGATCAGGCGAGCTGGATCTTTCCCCTGGCCCCCCTCGTCCTGGTCGCCACCACCCTGGTGATCGCCGCCATTGCGCCCCTCCTGGCCAGCGGTCCGGCCTTCGGATGGTCGGCGGACCTCTTCGCCATCGTGTACCTCCTGCTGCTGGGCTCGGTCGCCCTGGCCCTCGGCGCCCTCGACACCGGCACCGCCTTCGGCGGGATGGGGGCCAGTCGAGCGATGACCATCGGGGCGCTGGCCGAGCCCGCCCTGCTGGTCGCCGTCCTTGCCCTCTCGGTGCCCGCCCATTCCTCCAACCTGCCCATCATCATCACCGGCTCACTCTCCCATCCGCTGTGGTTGGCCACCCCCGGACGCCTGCTCGCCCTGGTGGCGTTCATGATCGTCATCGTCGCCGAGAGCGGCCGGCTCCCGGTGGACAACCCGAGCACCCACCTCGAGCTCACGATGATCCACGAGGCGATGGTCCTCGAGTACGCCGGCCCCGACCTGGCTCTGGTCAAGCTCGGTGAGTCGATGCGCCTGGCCGTCCTGTTCGCGTTGTTCGCCGATCTGTTCGTTCCCTGGGGGATCGCCACCGCGCCCGGTCCCGGGCATCTGGCCCTCGGCCTCGTCACCACCGTGGCCAAGGTCGCGGTTCTCGGGGTCGGGTTGGCCGCCTTCGAAGTCGGCGTCGCCAAATTGCGCCTGTTCCGGGTGCCCGAGCTGATGGCCGGGGCCTTCGTGCTCTCCGTGCTGGCGGTCATCTCCGCCCTGGTGATGCCATGAGCGGATCCTTGTTCTCCTCGACCCTGACCCTGGCGGCGGGCGCCGTGCTGGTGTGCGCGGTCGCGGTGCTGTGGCTGAGCTCGGTCCGCGCGGTGATCCGGGTGGTTGCCGTCCAGGGCATCGCCCTCGGCCTGGTCGCCATGGTCCTCGGCGTTCACGTCGGCGATGCCGGTCTGATCGCCACCGCGGCGGTCGTCCTCGGCGTCAAGGGAGTGGCCGTGCCAATGTTGCTCGGCAAGGCGGGAGGCGCCGGCGCGCTGGCCCGTGAGCGCCGACCGCTGGTCAATGTCCCGGCGTCCCTCGTCGCCTCGGCCGTCCTGATCGTCCTGGCCTTCGCCACCGCCCGCGGCGTGGCCGGCTTCGTGGGCACGACGGCCGGTGCTTTGGTGCCGGTCGGTGTCGCCACCCTGCTCATCGGCTTCTTCGTCCTGGTGGCCCGGCGCCGGCCGATCTTCCAGATGGTCGGGCTGCTTCTCGTCGACAACGGGATTGCCCTGGTGGCATTCCTGGGCACGGCCGGTGTCCCCTTCCTCATCGAGTTGGGTGTCTCGCTCGACATCCTCTTGGGCGTGGTCGTACTCATGGTGCTGGCCCAACGCCTGCGGAGTGAGTTCGGTGAGCTCGACCTCGACGAGCTCCAGGAGCTGCACGACTGATGGTGCTGCTTCTCATCCTCATCCTCCCCCTCGCGGGGGGCGCGGCGATCGCCGCCGGACGGGGGCGACCGTCGGCCGGTTGGCTCGGTTGGCTCGGGGTCGCGGCCAACGGCGCCGGGCTGGCCCTGGGGATCTGGGTGGCCATCCGGGTGGTCCGGGCCGGTCCCCTGATCGGGGCGGGGGGCCTGCTCCGAGCCGACGCCCTGAGCGCCTTCATGGTCGTGGTCATCGGCACCGTCGCCCTGCTGGCGTCGTGGCTCGGGATCCGCACCCTCGCCCTCGAGCTGGCCGCCGGGCAGGCCACCCGAGCCCGGGCCACCACCTACGGGGTGCTGGTCCAGGCCTTCATCGCATCCATGCTCCTCGCCGTCCTCGCCGCCAACGTCGGCGTGCTCTGGGTGTCGGTCGAGGCGACCACCGTCGTCACCACGTTCCTGGTGGGACACCGCCGGACCAAGGGCGCGCTGGAAGCCTCATGGAAGTACATCGTGATCTGCTCGGTCGGGATTGCCCTGGCCTTCCTGGGCACGGTGCTCGTCTACTTGGCGGCCCTCCACGCCGGGGGACATTCGGCCGGCGCCCTCGACTGGACGTCGCTGATGGCCAACGCCCGGCACCTCGATCCTTCGGTGCTGCGACTCGGCTTCGCACTCCTCGTCCTCGGCTACGGCACCAAGGTTGGCCTGGCTCCGATGCACAGTTGGCTCCCTGACGCCCACAGCCAGGCGCCCGCCCCGATCTCCGCCCTCATGTCCGGTGTCTTGCTCACCGTGGCCTTCTACGCGATCCTCCGCTTCAAGGCGGTCACCGACCTCGCCCTCGGGCCCCAATTCTCCCGGGCCCTGCTCGTCGGCGTGGCGCTGCTCTCCCTCGCGGTCGCGGCATCCCTGCTGCTCACCCAGCGCGACTACAAGCGAATGCTCGCCTATCACAGCATCGAGCACATGGGTCTCATCGCCCTCGGTGCCGCGGCGGGGATCCCGCTCGCCATCGCCGCGGTGTTACTGCACATCCTCGGCCATGGCCTGGCCAAGAGCGTGCTGTTTCTCACCTCCGGAGAGATCATGGCCGCCGAGGGAACGAGTCAGATCGACGGCGTCCGAACCCTGCTTGCCCGTCGCCCCGCCCTCGGTGGCGTGTTCGGCGTCGGGTTGGTGGCCTTGCTCGGACTCCCACCGTTCAGCCTCTTCTCGAGTGAACTGTTGATGGCCCGCGCCGAATTCCAAGTCGGATTGGGGTGGGCGGCGATCGTCGCCATTGTCGCCATGGTCGTCATCTTCGTCGCCGTCGTCGGGCACGCCCGCCACATGCTCCTCGGTCCGTCGTCGGCCTCCGAGCCGCTGGCTCCGCCACCCCGCTGGGTCGCGGCGCCGCTGGTCGGTGGCCTCGTGGTCTGCGGTCTCATCGGGGTCTTTGCCTGGCCGCTGGCGAGCCTGCTCCAGGCTGCAGCTCATGTGGTGACGTCATGAGGCTGCCCGACACTCTGTCGGTGGCCTTCCACCCCGCAGGCCATCATCGACGGGCCGGGACCGTCCAGGCGGCTGATCTGGTCGAGGTGGCAGGCTCTCTCTTCAGTGAAGGGATGCGGTTGGCGCTGGTCTCGGGCCACGATGACGGGACGTCGATGCGGGTCGTCTACCTCTTCACCGCCGGACCACCCGATACCCGGATCGAGCTTCGCGTCCCGGTTGATCGGTCCCGCCCGGAGGTGCCGACGTTGGCGCCCCTGTCGTTTCCAGCCAGTCGGTTCGAGCGAGAGCTGGCTGACCTCTTCGGCATCGCGCCCGTCGGCCATCCTCAGCCCCGTCGCCTGGTGCTCCACCAACACTGGCCGGATGGCTGGCACCCGATGCGCCACGGGTCGGGCCAGCCGCCCGAGATGGTGGACGACGCCGGATCGTTCCCCTTCGTGCCGGTGGAGGGCACCGGTGTCTACGAGATCCCGGTCGGACCCGTACATGCCGGGCTCATCGAGCCAGGACACTTCCGTTTCTGGGTCGTCGGCGAAACCATCCTCCGCATGAAGGCCCGGCTCTGGTTTCTCCACAAAGGGATCGAGCGGCTCTTCGAGGGCAGGGACGTCGACGCCGGGCTCGAGATCGCCGAGCGGATCTCCGGGGACACCGCGGTCGGTCACGCGCTCGCGTACTGCCAGGCAGTAGAGGACGCCCTCCAGGTGCAGGTACCCGACGGTGCCCAGGTCCTACGCGGCGTGCTGTTGGAGCTCGAACGGCTCTACAACCACGTCGCCGATATCGGCGCGCTCTGTAACGATGTCGGATTCGGGCTCGCCCAGGCCTGGGCCCTCACTCTCCGCGAAGAGCTGTTACAGCTGAACGGCACGGTCACCGGGCATCGCCTGTTGCGGGGCGGTGTGGTTCCGGGGGGCGCCCGGGTCCGCGGCCTGCCGACGACGGCCGAGTTGGCTGAGGTCGGACAGCGGTTCGAGGAACTGGTGGAGCTCACCGAGTCGAATTCCCTCGTCATGGAGCGGTTCACCGGGACCGCGACGCTCGACGGGTCCCACGCCCGTGACCTCGGGGTGGTCGGCCCTGTGGGCCGCGCCTCTGGTCTGGCTTTCGATGCCCGTCTGGCTCATCCCTTCGTCGACCTGCCGGATGGCTTCTCCCCAGCGCTGCACCCGGGTGGCGATGTACTGGCTCGTTACGCGGTCCGCGTCGACGAGGCGCGGGCATCTCTATCACTCCTTGCCCTCCTTATTGATCGGGCCGACGCCCTCGACGCGGTGGTGTCGCCGGTGGGCTCGACGGCGCCGGTCCGGCCCGATGGGGGGGTCGGGATCGCCGAGGGCTGGCGAGGCGCCGTCGTTCATCGGGTCGAGCTCGATACCCAGGGGCGGCTTTCCCGGGTCAAGGTCGTCGACCCCTCGTTCCTCAACTGGCCCGCCCTGCCCGTGTCCCTGTCCGACACGATCGTCCCCGACTTCCCGCTGGCCAATAAGAGCTTCAACCTCTCCTACGCCGGTAACGATCTCTGATGCCGCCGGCCGCTATCCAATTGCCAGATTCATCAATCCATGGAGCGTCAAGGCCCGAAGCCCGGCTCTGGCGCGACAGCTATCCAATGTCCCACCGTCCATCGCTCACAATTGGTGGGCCGTGTCAGCGCGAGGAGCTCCCACAGGTATGACGACTCCCATTTACCGAGTGAAGGCCGACTTTTTCAAGACCCTCGGACACCCGGCGCGGATCCGTATCCTCGAAGTCCTCCGAGACGGCGAGCGCCCGGTCAGCGAACTCCTCCCCGAAGTCGGCCTCGAGGCATCGCACCTCTCCCAACAACTCGGCCTGATGCGTCGAGCGAACTTGATCCAAGCTCGGAAGGTCGGGGCGAACGTCTACTACTCGGTTGGCGAGCCGATGCTCTTCGATCTTCTCGAAGTCGCCAAGCAGATCATCACCGCCTCGCTGGTCGAGACGCAGGAACTCCTCGAACAGATGCAGGCATCCGACCCGAGTCCCGGTCGGTAACCCTCGGCTACCCGGCCGGTCCGGCCGGTCCGGCCGTTCAGCTCTCGGCAGCAGCCGGCGGCGACGGCCCGGTGTTGTCGACCTCTTCGTTCAGGTCCCGGTAGTGGCGACGCCAGATGATTCGGTAGACGCGGGTCCATCGGGGGATGGAACGCAGTCCCGGGATGAAGGGGACCAAGGCCAACAGCAGGGTCAGGACCATCATGATGGCCCAGACCTGGAGGTCGGCGTTGGATGAGGTCTTCATCGGGGGGACCTGGTACCACATGGTGTACAACCAGAGCCACGCCTGCCCGGGGTAGTTCCCCGTCTCGTTCATCATCCCCCATTGGGGCCCTTGGAGATGCTGAGCCTGACCAAGGTTGGCCAGGTAGGTGCCGTCGGCCATGAACAAAAGCGGTTTGGTGTAGTCGGTCCCGTAGAACTGGCGTGAACTGATCAATGCTCCGTCCAGCGCACCGCTTCGAGCCATCGAGGTGAGCGCGCTGATCATCGGGGCGACCGGCCCATATCGGCCGGACGGGACCTGGAGCGCTCCACGGGTGAAGGTGGCGTCGGCCACCGCCTTCTCGTAGGCGGCCGTCCAGCTCGCCTGCTGGGTGGCCGGCGCGGAGGTGTAGGTGGAAATGGCCGCGTCCAGACCCGGTTGGTTGGGGAGCGTCAGGAGTGGGGCGACGACGTAGTCGTTGGCGCTATCGATCGGGTGATGGACACCGAACCAACTCTCGGGCGAGAAGGGGCCGATCGATTGGCTCGCATCCGGGGTTTGGTTGTACGGCGGCCCGTAGCCGGCGGTGCCACTGGAGCCGTCGAGCTCGGTGATGGCGGTCTGGGCGAAGTCAACCGGTTGGGCCGTCGACCACGAACGCACGGTCACCGGCTGGTCGTCGGGAGAGGAGAAGACCACCGTCAGCCCCACGACCAGCAGCACGACCACCGCCAAGGCGATGAGGAATTCCTTCACCAGGTCATAGGGGAGGTACTTCCCGTGCCACTCCTCGACGTCGCGATCCGGCTTGAAGCGTCGATCCCGGAGGAGTCCGATGGTGGGTTTCGGGGATGCGGTCATGGCCGGTCCCCGGTTGGGATCTCTTCGTGCGATGGAACCGTCTCGGTCTCGATGGTTGAACCCTTGGGTGGGGCAAACGGCGGCACCACACCACGCAGCCGAACCAGTAGCACGTGGAGGCCCACCAGGAGCACGACCACCAAGGGCAGGAGGATGATGTGCCACATCAACATCTGGCCGAAGTTGGTGACGTTGAAGATGGCGCCGGCTCCCGTTGAGTTGATCCCGTCTTTCGCCTGGGTGGCGATCCACTGGGAGTCGAAATTCTGCTGGGAGAGGTAACCCGTGAAGGCGGCACCGATTGATACGACGAAGGACACCACTCCGGTTATCCACGTCGCACGCCGGCGGCCCCGCCATGCCGCCATGAAGAACTTGCCCCAGAGATGAACCACCATGGCAAAGAAGAACACCTCCACGCTCCACAGGTGAAGGGAGTTCACGAACAGCCCGACTGTCGACACATGCCACCACGACGGCCCAAAGATGGCCAACACCAGTCCGGTGACGATGACCACCGCCAACGCCGACAGGGTGAGGACGCCGAACACGTAGATCCACGAGGCCACATAGGCGGGCTGGCGGTCGGGCATCAGGCGCCCGGGTGGCAAAGCGGCGACCGCAGCATGGCGCAATTTCGCCGTCAGTTGGTCAGCGTCCTCGGGCAGGTCGGCGGCACTGTCTGCTGCGACCTCGGTGTCCGCGGGCATCACCCTCGGCCCCCGTGCCGCCGGAACGGAATGAGGATGGCGGCAAAGAAGACAACCACCATCAACCCGATGAGGATCAGGTTGGCCACCGAGATCTGGATGAATCCCCAGTGGACGTAGTGGCCCGGATGGTTCAGGTTGATCAGGCTCCCGAACAGCTGATGCATCATTGCTGGCAAGGTCGACACCGTGCGCTACCCCCTGGGGCGAGACGTTGGATGGATGCCAGGCCCCATGGGCACCGGCGACGTCTTCTGTCGCCCACCGCCATTATGGTCCGCGCGATCGGCCAATTCCGGGATGCTCGGTACGGAGCCACCCTCCGGATATCGGCCGCAGCAATCCAGGGATGTGGTGTTCATGAATCTCCTCTCGGCAGCCCGCCACAGGTGACGACCGGCTTCTCCATTGCTTGGTCCCACGCTGATGGAGGACGCCACCGCTTACCAGGGCCAGAAGTCCCGATCCGGCGGTCGAGGGCGCCGGTGAGTTCGTCACCACCGAGAGTGGTAGGCGCGCGAGCCAGACCGCCCGGGGAGCACGGGTCCCGAAGGCAGATGCTCGAGATGGGAGCAGCCGGCCGGCATCCCGCCACGGCGTAGCGGACCGATTCAGGCGGTCCGTCCAGCCGCCGATCCGAACCGGTCCAGCACTTCGGTCGCCTCGGTCACCACCCGGTTGATCAGCTCGGCCACCGTCGGCAACTCGGTGATCTCGCCGACCACCTGGCCGGCAGGGAGTACCCCCACATCGGTACGGCCGTCCACCAGCGCCGCCTTGGTCATGATCGGCGCGTTGGCCGCCATCACCACTTGGGGCCACGACAGCTCGTTGCCGTGCTTCATGGCCCGACCCTCCTTCAACAATGCACCCAGTGACGTGTGGGTCTCGCGCTTGAAGTCCTGGGCGCTGAGCAGGGCCC